>Ga0182744_1001474_pt1 | contig 20459 bp, 18 predicted proteins | sample eDN3rd30CKraftMG_FD_128525 | JGI IMG/M metagenome (GOLD analysis project Ga0182744, IMG submission 128525) | Enriched Miracle-Growth compost microbial communities from Emeryville, California, USA - eDNA 3rd pass 30_C Kraft MG (version 2) (version 2) ...
GCTCGTGCGATGGGGCTCCATGCTTGGGTGATGATGCCGTGTGCACGGTCGTATTCGAGCAGTTCGGCTTGTGGGTAGTAGGGGTGTAGTTCTATTTGGTTCACTTCGGGTAGCACGCCGGTTTCGTTGGCGAGTCGTTCGAGGTGTTCGGGTAGGAAGTTGCACACACCAATGTGTCGCACTAACCCATTTTGTTGCGCTTGGATGAGTGCGCGCCAGGCTTCTACGTATTTGTTGGTGATGGGGTTGGGCCAGTGGATGAGGTAGAGGTCTAGGGCGTCTAGGCCTGTGCGGTAGAGGGATTCTTCGATGGTGTAGAGCGCTTGGTCGTGGTCGTGGTGTCGGCCGGGTAGTTTGCTGGCTACTGTGATGTCCTCACGTGCCGCTATTTGTTTATCTGCGATTTTCGTTACGGCTCGTCCTACGGTGCCTTCGTTTTCGTAGTTGAATGCTGAGTCAAAGAGCCGGTATCCGGTTTTGGCGGCGTTGACGAGGGATTCCACTCCTGCACGGCCGTTGAGTTTGTAGGTGCCAAAGCCTATTTGGGGTAGTTGAAGTCCGGCGTGTGAGGTGAAGTGGGGGATGGTGTGCGCAGTGGTGGACATGGTGGTGTGGGCCTCCGTTGGTTCCAAATTTCCAGCATGAAATATGTCACCTTCCAGAGTGCCACGTGGGGGCGCGCTTTACTGGCTGAGTGGTGGTGGTTTCCGCGTGTTTCCGCAGACTATTCGCTGGTGTGATGTACCGGCTTGCACCTTTGCACCCGGTTTTTCACCCTGTCCCGCTCCATAGTTCGGACATTTCACGCGGGACTTCGGCCTAGGCTCTACTGCCTGAGGTCCTTTTTGTGAGATTATGCTATGCGAAACTTGCGGCGATTTTTACCTGAGAGATTACACGAAACGTGGAACTGCGCGATTACATCCGAATCCTCCATAAGAGTTGGGCATTGATCGTTGCCACGACTCTCGCTGGATTGGGCCTGGGGGCGCTTGCGTCCATCATGGCCACTCCTGAGTATCAGGCTAAGACGCAGTTGTATGTGTCTGTTCGTGCTTCAGATTCCACGCAGACTGGTGACCTGGTTCAGGGTTCTAACTTCGCTCGCCAAATTGTGACCTCCTATGTGGATGTGATCCGCACTGGTGTGGTTTTGGATCCTGTAATTGAGCAGCTCGGCCTCGATATCACTTCGGGTGAGTTGGCGGCTAATGTGAGCGCGAGTTCGCCGTTGAACACGGTGCTCATCAATATTTCTGCAACAAGTTCGGATCCTGCGCAGGCTGCCGCTATTGCTAATGCAGTGGGTGAGAGCTTCACCAAGGTTGTACAGACCAAGCTTGAGGCCACTAACGCCAATGGTTCTAGCCCAGTGCAGTTGACCACCACGCAGAACGCCACGGAGCCTACGGCTCCGGCGAGCCCTAACGTGAAGATGAACCTTGCTCTGGGTCTCTTGCTGGGCCTCGCACTCGGTGTTGGTGTAGCAATTTTGCGTAGCGTACTGGACACCCGCATTCACTCTTTGCATGACATCGAGCAGATTACGGATAAGCCGCTGCTGGGTAGCATCGCGTTTGACCCAGACACTAAGACCCGTCCGTTGATTGTGCACGCAGATCCGCGTAACCCGCGCGCAGAGTCTTTCCGCACATTGCGCACCAACTTGCAGTTCCTAAACGTTGGCGGCGGCACCAAGTCCTTTGTCATCACGTCCGCTGGTCCGTCCGAGGGTAAGTCCACCACCTCAGCTAACCTCGCCATCTCCCTTGCAGAAACGGGCGCACGCGTGGTCCTCATTGAGGGTGACCTGCGCCTGCCTAAGGTGTCGGAGTACATGGGCGTTGAGTCAGGTGCTGGTCTTACCGATGTCCTGATCGGCAAGGTAGATCTTGCTGACGTGATGCACCGCTGGGGTCGCGGGCAGCTTTATGTCCTGCCTGCCGGCCGGATTCCGCCAAACCCGAGTGAGCTCCTGGGTTCGCTGGCCATGGACCGCGTTCTTGAGCAACTTGATGGCCAGTTCGATTACGTGCTGATTGATGCCCCACCAGTCCTGCTGGTTACTGACGCCGCAGTCATCGGCAAGAAGACCGCCGGCACGGTCATGGTTGTTGCGTCCGGCACCACACGCAAGCAGGGCTTTGACGCTGCTGTGCGCACGCTTGACACCGCTGGCACCGAGATTCTGGGCCTCATTGTCACTATGCTTCCTACCAAGGGGCCGGACAGCTACGGCTACGGCAACTACGGCTATGGTTATGGGCTCGAGGAGGCTGAGCCAAACAAGTCCCCTAAGCGGAAATCATCTCGCGCGAGGAGGGGCTGATCCATGGCTGCAACCACTTTCAACATCTTGACCGTTTGCACCGGCAACATTTGCCGCTCTCCCCTCGCAGAGCAGTTGCTTGCGCTTGGCTTGGCGGATGTTCCTGAGGTTCACGTGGCGAGCGCTGGCACGCAGGCACTCGTGGGCAAGGGCATGCCGGAACCGTCCCTTGCTATCGCAGCATCACTTGGTGTGCCTAACGCGGCATCTCACGTGAGCCGCCAGCTCACCGAGGAGATTGTGGACGGTGCAGATCTAATTCTTGCTATGTCTCGTGAGCACCGCCGTGCCATCGTGGAGTTGAACCCCCGCGCCTCCAAGCGTGTCTTCACCATTCGTGAGTTTGCACGGTTGGCGAGCGCTACTTCCGATGATGACCTGCGCGCTGAGTTTGTGCCCGGTCCATTCTCGGGGCCCGTTTCCACCGATCCTGCAGGGCGTATGCGTGCTGCAACGGCAGCAGCAACGGTGAGCCGTAGCCTTGTGGCACAGACGGAGTCTCCCGAGGATGACGATGTGGTTGACCCATACCGTCAGAGCCATGCCGTGTACGAGCAGTCTGCCGCTGAGTTAAAGCCTGCAGTGGACGCAACGGTACGTTACTTGCGCAATGCGCTTTTGGTTGAGGTGTAACCGAGGTGGCTAGAAAAGTCCGCGGTCCCCGCCAGCCTTCCACGGTAAGCCCCAAAATGCTTATCGCCCTCCTGACTGTTTTTGCGGTCCTCGTGTTGGGGATCTCCGCAGTTGCACTTAAGGGCACAACTAACCGCAGCGGCGATGGCTTCCCCACAGCGCAGGGCGGGCCAAAGCCTTCTCCTTCAGCCGTAGAGACTCCCACTCCGGAGCCAACCGAGTCGGAGACGCCCGAGCCTGAACCCACTGAGCCCAGTGCTGACGAAACTACCCCTGCGCCAGAACCTGTCGAGTTGGCGGCCCCCAGTCGCATCTTAACCACGGTGAGCAGCAAGGTCATCGTTCGCGCGACTGTTGGCTCGTGTGATGAGGCTACTTCACTTGAGATTTCTCAGGATGGCGGCAAGTCGTGGAAGCAGTCCACAGCGTTGGAGAACACAGGGTCGATGAAGGCCCTGCGTATCATCCCCACCCGGGTAGAGCTTATTCAGCTTGTGTCGCTGAACAAAGACTGCGAACCACAATTGGCGCGCACGGAGAACCAGGGCGATTCATGGCTGGCTCCCATCGGCGCTACGGGTGCGTGGTATCTGGATCCTGCTAAGCCCACGGAACTTGGCGGTCCAGATGGCAAACTCAGCATCGATTGCGAGGCAATCTCGTTGGCGGCCACGGCTGATCGCGCTGCAGTGCTGTGCTCAGATTCCACGTTGATCTCCACTACTGATCGCGGTGTCACGTGGTCTGATCCGGTTCCAGCAGAGGGCATCACCTCAATTGGTCTTTCGGATGACGGCTACATCGTAAGTCTCGCGAATCAGGGCGATTGTGCGGGCATTCAGACCGCGGAGTTCAACGGCAAGAAGATTACTGAGCCTGGCGCGTGCCTAGAACGCGAAATCAAGGCCGGTGATACTGCGGTAGCACAGTCAGGTGACAGCGTATTTGCGTGGTCTGGTGACGCGTTCTCCATCTCGCCTGATGGGGGTAAGTCGTGGCAGTCATGACTAAGTCTCCAGCGCTGCAGTCAACCAATTGGGCTCGGTCTTATCGGCTCCGGTTGGGTATTACTGACGGCATTTTGATTACCATCGCGGTATTTGGCGCGCAGCTGATCCGTTTTGGTGCATCCGTGCAGGAATTTCAGGTTGCTGATAGCCAACATGGGCAATTTGCTACGAACTACACGATGATCTCACTTCTTGTGATCGCAGGGTGGATGATCTCTCTGCGAGTATTTGATACTCGTGAGTCGCGGGTTATTGGTACGGGTCCCGTGGAGTACAAGCTTGTTGTGGATGCTACTGTCCGCTGGTTTGGTGTTCTGGCAATCATTGCGCTGATCGCGCGCGCCCAGATCGCACGTGGCTACCTCATCATTGCCTTTCCGTTGGGCTTCGTGCTTGTTCTGGTGAGCAGGTGGCTGTGGCGCAAGTGGCTGCATGCCCAGCGGCGTAATGGTGGCTACCTGCACCGCACTGTACTTGTCGGCGAACTGAACAAGGCTAGGCATGTTGCACAACAGATCACTCGCAACAAGAGCGATGGCTTCAAGTTGGTTGGTGCGGTAGTTGATTCAACAGGCCCTATCAACGTAGAGTCCAGTGACATCCCAGTAGTGACATGTTTCGAGTCCATCATTGAAATGGTGGATAGCACTGAAGCCGATACTGTCGTACTAACGAGCGCAGATGTTCTTGACCCAACACGTATGCAGCGGCTTGGGTGGGAGCTTGAGAACCGCCAGATTGACGTGGTCGTTGCACCTGCTCTAACTGACATTGCGGGTCCTCGTGTCCATACCCGACCGGTAGCTGGCCTGCCACTGATTCACATCGAGTATCCACGCCTCGAAGGTCGACAACTTCTCTCAAAGCGTGTTTTCGATGTATTGGGGTCAGCAGCACTTATTCTGCTGTTGTCACCTGTATTGCTTACCGTCGCTGCAGCTGTAAAGTTAACGAGCCCAGGCCCAGTCTTGTATCGGCAGGAACGCATTGGCTTGAACGGCAAGCCGTTCAAGATGCTGAAGTTCCGTTCGATGATCCCTAATGCTGATCACTTACTTGCCGACTTGCTTGCGAAGCAAGGGACCGCAGATCAACCGCTATTCAAGATCACCGATGATCCTCGAATTACGCCTGTTGGCAAGTTTATTCGCCGGTACTCACTCGACGAACTACCTCAACTTTTCAACGCCCTGATGGGCACCATGAGCCTCGTAGGCCCAAGACCGCAAGTTGCTGCTGAGGTTGCGCTCTACGACGACCAAGCACACCGAAGACTGCTTATGAAACCTGGACTAACCGGCCTGTGGCAAGTGAGTGGCCGTTCTAACCTAAGCTGGGAAGATTCTATACGCCTCGACTTGTACTACGTAGAAAACTGGTCGTTCACTGAAGACATAATCATTCTCTACCGCACCGTCCGCACAGTACTCGAAACAGACGGTGCATATTAACACAAATTGATAGTTCAACGGCGTGCACTACAACAAATGCACCGAAAACTCACACTATAACCATTGCAACAATGCGGTTTCCCTATGAGCGGTTACGATCCCACGCTCGCATGGGGTGCTGTTCAAGCGCTTCACCCGCTCGCTCACCCACTACCGAAGCAAATAAGAATTGCGGAGTCAAAACTTACAGTTAACAACAAACCTTACACATCACATGCAGCAAATGGGAGTCCACGTACACACCAGTCAAGATCAGTGATCCACCTGATGAGCAGTCAATGTCTTATTCGGGAGCACGGCACCGATATGCTAACGAGGTCCACTATCGTCGACATGCAATAGCTTCAACACACTTAAGGGATCAAATGGCTCAACAACCTGCGGCACGTGATTTACGCCTGGACAACGCGAAAGGCGCACTTATTTTCCTCGTGGTTTTGGGTCTCTTCCTGGAGGCCACAAATGACTGGACGAGTCCACTACTCAGGTTCGTTTTAACAACAATTTATATACTGCACATGCCTGCCTTCATCTTCCTCGCCGGCATAACAGCGAGAAAAGGGAAAGTGGCACTAAGAGTCAGCCAATTTGCGACTTGGCTGATTGTCTTCCAAAGCCTATATGCTATTGTTTTATTGATTTGTGGAGACGAGACAAGACTCTCTCTATTCGCACCGTTCTGGATCTTATGGTACTTAATGTCAATGGCCTGGTGGACATTAACTATTCCCGTTCTCTTGAGGATCCGCCGCTATGCGCTGAGCGCATCGCTCGCACTAAGTCTCAGCAGTGGTCTAGTACCATTCGTCGGATACGCTTTATCCACCTCTCGAACTTTAGTTTTCTTGCCATTCTTCGTCGCGGGTGCACTTTACGGAGTTGACCTTTTAGAGCTTACCATGCGCCTCAGAACGGCCCACAAGCTTGCATTACTCATAACATCAGTTTCGATCGCATTTGCTCTTTTCACGGCAAGGGTAGATAATGCATGGCTCTATGGAAGCCGCAATTACGCTGATCTGGGGGTTCAGCCGCTCGTCGGAGTTGGCATTCGCTTTGGAATTTTACTTGCTTCCTCCATTGCGGTATTGACCGTCATATCTATAATGTCAGCACGCAGAGGACCATTGACTCAGCCAGGTGAAGCAAGCCTTTCGATTTACCTGTTCCACGGCGTAGTTGTACTTGGTTTTGGATCATCTCTTTCGGCATTCTTCCACAAGTTTGGCTCCTTCGCGTCGCTCATATTATGCATCGCGCTGTCCGCGGTCACCCTGCAATTACTTAAGGTTAAAAGACTGGACCAGTTTGTCAGGTCGATTGGGAAAATTAGTTCGCGGTTACACAGTTCGATTTCTACCTCATTTCACATCAGAAGCTAACTCGATTCTTCCCCAGAGTTGCACAAGTTTAATAATCCACACTGGAATCGAGTCTTGCTAGGACCTGAGTTGGACGTCTTACGTGCGCTTTCAGGGTTCCGACGGGTGTTTGTGCTGGTGGTGGTGGTGTGGGTTGTATTTTTGGGTCACTAAATGGGGTCGTTATGATGGGGTGATGGCCCCGTTTCTGAGGAAAGTGACGACCGCTTCGGGCGCGTCCGCAGTCCAGATCGTTGAGAAAATCGATCGGAAGAACCGTGTTATTGAACACCTTGGTTCTGCGCATACGGATGCAGAGTTAGCGGTATTACTCGAGGTGGGGCGCCAGAAGCTGCATGAAGGCCAACCCGCGCTTGACCTTGGTTTCGCTTACCGCACTGCAACAGCACCGGCTGTTGTTGGGGCCTCATCCTCACGGATCTTAACCACGACTATTCGTGACGCATTCACCGCGTTAGGGTTCGACCAAGCCGTTGACGAGGCATTCTTCCAGTTAGTGCTAGCCAAGATTGTTGAGCAAACATCCATGGTCGATAGCACTCGAGTGCTCACCGCTATTGGTGTCAATGCGGTGCACCGCTCAACGATGAAACGCGCTTTAGCCCGGTGTGCGGGTCGTGACTACCGGGACATCATCGCGAAAGCCTGCTTCACCCATTCCGTTGCGACCACTGGATTGAGCCTGATCCTTTACGACGTGACGACCTTATTATGCCGACATCGGCATAATAAGGGGCCCTTCGTAATTAAGGGTGTAGGTGGACTCTGAATCCTCCGGTTTCTAGCAAGCTTCGGGCTATGTAGTGTGTGAGGTTTCGAAACCCGAGGGCGATCCCGCGGAGGTGTTCGAGGCGTCCGTTGATCGCCTCTGTCGGCCCGTTACTTGTGCCTGGTCGCTCGAAGTACGCGAGGATGTCGCCACGGCGGCGTTTTAACGTCTTGCCTAGTCGTTTGACCTCGATCAATGTGGCAGGAACTTTCGGTGAGGCCAAGGAGTCAATCAACCGGGATAACGCGTACTTCCCGAGTTTCTTATCAGGTTCTCGAAACGCACTCACGAGGCCTTAGTAGACCTGCCATGTTGCTTCCACTTCGACGAACCGGTCATCACGAAACAGTTCGGTGAGCTCCTGGTTGTGCTTCTCGGTCAGGTAACTCGCGCCTGTCGTTAACGTGCGTCGAGCCGTATACAACGGTTCCCCTGCACGTCCTCGATGCCCATAGACACGCTCGTGGACTCGGCGTTTACAGTGATCGATTGCTTCAGCTGCGAGGCGCACCACATGAAAGGGATCCATGACCGCGGCCGGTAGTACCTCTGTCACAGCGCTTTTGAACCCGGTGAAACCTGGGGGCACCTCCCGCATAGAGCGTAGCGTGCGGGTGAATCGTCAACACCGATCGTGGTGACCACGTTAAACCGGGTGGGGTCATTGATCAGGAGGCGTTAGCCTTCCGCTAGGATCGCAGTGTTCGCGGTATGCCACGAGACATGCAATAGTGCTGCGATCCGCGAGATAGACATGTGATTAAGCACGAGGGCTTGGACTCCCCAGTACAGGGCTGTACGCGAGAGTTTCGCGCGGGGCTGGGCGGCCGCATCAGTGTCTTGCTGCCACAGGTGCCCACACCCGGTGCAGGTGTAACGCCGCACTCGAATATGCAAGAGTGTGGGCCGATTCCCTAACGGCACATGCGATAACCGTCGCAGGACCATGTCGCGCACGCGACCGTGAGCTCCGTACTGGTGGCAATAATCATCGAGTTCACGCACCCGACACGCAAGGATCGCACGCTTCGTGGTGATTGACTGCCCGACCGCAGTTAATCCGAGAGCGTCGAGATGTGTGAAAGTATCAAGATTCGGGGTGTGGAACATAGACATGGGGCATGTCAAAGTCTTTGATCAGATGGGTAGTGTCGTAACTTCCATCATGCAAAGACCTTGACGCCTATCTACGCAACGACGCGCCCAAGACCAGCCCCGTGATCCACACCCTCAATTACCAAGAGCCTAATAAGGTCGTCACATCATGAAGAACTAGGGAGATATCACCGTGAGCACGCGTACATGAGAAACACAGTTTCGTGATCGCATCACAATACTGACCCTGGCGACAGCGCGTCAGGCAGCGTTTACGAGTCGATAAACTCACCGCTTCTTGGCCAAGGTCTCCTGAGTTGGGTCATGGTCTTGAAGGGAATGTCCGTGGCAACTCAGTGACCTGCACATATGGCCATCGGTCCTGTGAATAACGTTGGCGTTCAAGGCACTAAGCAACAAGTCGCTGCGCCGGCTTCGGCCCGCCACCGCTCTGTGTCCGGCTTCGTGCCAGCCCCAGTGCGCATCCAACTGGTGAACCTTGTCGATGTGCACTGGTCTCGCTCGATACAGCCGTGGCGCATAGATGGGCTGAGATCGCACACCGTCTATATAGAGGAGAGCCCAAGATTTAATTCGTCCTGCCCACTGTTCAGTTTTCTCCGCCCCCCATCAAGTAATGAAGTGAGTCCAGCGTCATTGTATGCTGAACCCCGGTGCTCGATGATCCAATTTTGGTGGTCGATTTACGAGCTACACTGCTGTTGCTCGAGAGGCGGTTGTCACTTTGCGCAAGAAAGGCATCTTCGACCATTCTTCGTATCGGTCATGAGAACAGTACGCCCGGGTGCATGATCACAGTTTCTGTCCCGCAACATGCACTCCGTGAGGACATAAAGCCTTCTCACTCTTGTACGACGATCCTCGTGTTCAACGCAGCGAGAGACCGCGTCCCCGCCCGCCTGTAGGAGCTCTAGCATTTCTGACCTGTGATTATGAACCGGTAGAGGTTTCGGAAACCGTAGCAAATTCTCAGGCGACAGCGAGCGGACGTATCGCTTGTCGGCTGTGGATAATGTGAAGGGCAAGGCACTAAGGCATTTGAACCAACTCAGGTGTCTTAGATACCACCCACTGCGGCATACAAGAGGCGCGAACTTGTTTTCACAACCTCTGTTACGGCTCACTCCGTGCTTTTCCTATACCAGGATCATGGTCAATCAATACCGGAGCTCATGCCTGACTTGGGTCATTGTCTTGAAGAGAATGTCGATGCCAGCGCGGTGACCTGCATGTATGCCTATCGGTCCTGTGGATAACATTGCCGTTCAAGGCACTAAGCAGCACGTCTCTGCACGACCTTCGAACCGTCACCGCTTAATGTCAGGCATCGTGCCAGGCCCGCTGCACCCCCAACTGGTAAACCTCATCGATGTGCATGGGTCACGTTCGATACAGCCATAGCGCATAGATGGACTGAGTTCGCACACTGTCTATATTGAGGAGAGCCCAAGATCTAGTTCGTCTTGCCCGCCGTTCAGTTTCCTCCGTCCCACCTCGAGTAATACCTTGAGTTCAGTGTCACTGTGTGCAGAACCGAGATGCTCGATGACCCTATTCTGGCGGTCAATTTTCTCAACGATCTGCACAGCTGTTGCCCCGGAGGCGGTTGTCACTTTACGCAAGAAAGGCATCTTCGGTCGTCCTCCGTATCGGTCATGAGAACAGTACACCCGCGTCGATGATTACCGTTTCTGTCCCGCAACATGCACTCAGCGAGGACGCAAAGCCTTCTCACTCTTGTACGACGATCCTAGTGTTCAACGGCAGCGAGAGGCTGCGTCCCCGCTCACCTGTAGGAGCTCTAGCATTTCTGACCTGCAATTATGAACCGGTAGAGACTTCGGGGGCCGTAGTAGATTCTCGGGTGACAGTGAGCGGACGTATCGCCTATTGGCTGTGGATAACGTGAAGGGCAAGGCACTAAGGCATTTGAATCAACTCAGGTGGTCAATCAATACCGGAGCTCATGGTGCGGGAAGCTAACTAAAGCGTCCATCACGAGGAGCAATCCCATGGCGGGGACTCCTTTCACATCATTATCGATTAACGCTTGAGCTTGCGCGAGCAGGAAATCTAACTCGCCGGCATCATGTGCTGAACCCTCGAGACGGTCCACGCGCGGGCGCCATGCAACAGATTCAACAAAGTGAACTCGAGCGCGCCAGAGGCGGTATGCACGTGTTGGATACACACCATAACCCAAGACTCCGTAGTGCCTTAACAACATAAGTTATCCACGAGTAAGCGATATAAAATCCGAGTTCGCAGGCCTACAACTAAAACCACCGCCAGCCCCATGAACCAATCAAGTCGTAAATCCTCAGGGCGTGATCGAACCAGTCTGCTTGTAAACCCAATGCCAAGCCTCTGGAATCTCGCTCCAGCACGCGACCAGACACCTTTGGCGCAGAATCCAAAACTTTCTTACCGCGAGTGCGACTCGAAACAAAACAACGAGTTCATGATGACCTACAACACCTACCTCGCCTTCGAAACAATTCAAGGTACCACTATAGAAATATGAAAGCACCTCTCAAATAGGAATACCTTACTTCGTTCATTTAGAAATCCGCTTGATTTCGCCAGATGGCATCTTCAAGATACGCGCTGAAGTCTTTCAATCTCATCTGTCATTGCGAACTTGATTGTCATAGAAGCTCCAGCTTGGGTGACTCCATTCGGCTTTTTCCATACCTTATCGACCACACGCTGATCAATACCATAAGGAACCAGTATGTTTTATCGAGCCATGAGTCAAACAAGCTATGAAGGATGAAAATAGTTACAATCTGCAACTGCCACGATCCTTCCAGGGTGAAGTTTCTGACAAGGCCCAACAGGCAACGGAACAGAACAGCAAGACTAAAAGCAACTAGAAGCACCATTCCGAATAGTCCAAGAAACAATAGCATTGTCAGAAACGAATTATGTGCATTCGGTACATACCACTGCGTAAACTGGTAGATTGTACGACTTGCTTCACTGCGCTCATCGAATGCAACCCACCACCCGTATCCAAATAATGGTCGCAATTTCCAGGCATAGTAAGTACCTTCCCAAATCCGACTTCTTCCGGACAGTGTTGAGTCACGCCCAAATACGCCAAGAATCTCGTCGGATCTGGAAAGCAAAAACACTACAATGAGAAAAGTGGCACCTAGATATGCCAGCAAAGACAAGGTGCGGCTAAATGGTGAAAGTCTTCGCCATGACCGAACGATAACGTTTAGCACCGCGCATAGTAAGAGTAGGCCAAGAGCCGTTGCCGACTTCGAAAAGGCCATTAAAACTACATAAAAGACCGTCCAGGCTATTTTACTTTGCCGGGAAACGTCCGGTTTTGTTCGGTTCAGCAACGTAACCACACCGAGCAACAACATTGCGCTAAGGGAGTTCTTATGAGGATAAATCCCAAGGAGAGTTCCGTGGCTGGCCCGCCCTTGATCAATCGCCAGCTCTGGAAAGACGACCCAGAGCGCGAACGATGCCAGCGCGGTCACACGCAGTCCATAATCGAAGATCCGCATCGCTTCCCGAGGAGCCAAGAAGTTGCCAACTGCAACACCGCTCAGCGTTACGACGGCGAAGAGTAGCGCGCGAGGACCGCCCCCACTCACCTCAGCCCAGAACATCGAAGCCACTGCAGCGACACACAGCAGGAGAGGCAGCGTCGGCACTGCCAACCTTTTGAAGTCTGACAATGTGGTGAGGAATAATAGCGCAAGCCCTCCGATCAAAACAATGGCAGTGGGGAGCAACGTCGGTTGAGAGTAGCCAACAATAGCCCAAGCCGCCAAGCATGTCGCAAAGAGGTTAGTCGACTTTCGGTTCCCTGAATCCACACGTTAAGTCTATCAACCGCAAATCATACGAGTTTATATTCACCGCCAACCTCACTCGAAGCGCACAAATCACAACTCTCTGGTCTCTACCCACCATCCAATTCAGGTAGCATGAGGATGAACTATCCCAGTAACGAGAGCGATACGTTGAGTGTGACAGGCATCGTAGATGTAGTGATTCCGACGACCGGTAGACGGGTGGCGGAGTTGAATCGTGCAATCAGCTCCGTATTGGCTCAAGTGGGGACCGTACTCAACAGAGTCTTCGTAGTCATCGATGATCCAGACTCCGGATACCAGCTCTCCACAGCTTTCAGCGCCGCGCCGATTACGACTATTCTTAACACAACTTCGTTGAGTGCTCGCCAACTTGGTGTCCAATACACCGAAGCGCCATGGATCGCATTCCTTGACGATGACGATTGCTGGATGCCTGGCAAACTCTCTGCTCAACTAGATCTGGTGGCAGATCGGACGGGCACCACACCATGCATCATCTCGTCACGTATTACGCACAAGATGGAAGACAGTGCAGTTGGACCGTTCCCACCGATCCCTGCTTCCCTCATTGCGCCCGAGCAAACCATCTCCAGCTATCTATTTTTAGATCGGAGTGGTCGTGTAAATAGATCGTCGATGTACACTTCAACATTGCTCGTCTCTAGAGCCGCCATGGAACAACTAGTATGGAGGAAAATTCCGCGTCACCAAGATTGGGACTTCTTACTCGCAGCAGAGCAGATCACCGGACTACAAGTCAGTCATCATCCAGAAGTTCTCGTCAGGATCCAAGTCGGTTCACCAAATTCAATCAGTCGATCCACCGATTGGAAAGCATCGCTTGAGTGGAGTAACAAGACACTTCGGGCTATTGTCGATTCAAAGACTTACGCAAACTTTATTGCTTCCCAACCGCTCCGATATGCAATTGCGGGTCGGTCTATTACCGGAATCAAAGCTTGCACCCACGCGTTGGTAAACAACAGAGTCTTTCCATCATTCCGAACTATATGTTTCGCGAGCGCGGGCTTGCTCCCCACTACTTTACTTAAGTCCATCATGCAATGGAGGAGTTAATGAAATGTCCGAACTCATCGCAGTACCCACATTTCAGCGCATCGGTATGCTTGGAGATTGTTTAGATAGCATCATACCGCTCCTGAACCACGAAGACGAAATACTCGTTCTCGACAACGATCCACTTCGATCCGCAGAAGAATCTATCTGTACGCTTAGATCCCGATTTTCTAACATCAACTATATTCACGTGCCAGAGCCTGGTGTGACGGCTGTAAGGAATATAGCAGTGGAATATGCTCGGAAATCATCCCATTTTGCCATATTGTTCATAGATGATGATGAAGTCGCGTGTGCAAACTGGCTAAAGGCACATCAACGGACCTCCGAGAGTTATAACAGTACCATTACCATTGGTCCTGTTCGGCCCTCATACGTTCAAGAAACCAAGAGAATAGTCAGTACTCTGGACTACTTCTCGCGACCAGACTCACAAGATGGCCGTTTTCCAAACTGGCTTGGCACAGGGAATGCACGTATGTCGATAGACTTTCTGAGAGCTAACCCAACGCTCCGGTTTGAAGACAAGTATTCGAAGTCTGGCGGAGAAGATACAGCCTTCTTTCGCAGAGCACGCAGCCTGGGAGCAACCATATGCTGGTCTAGTAATGCGCTGGTCCGAGAGACAGTCCCCATCGAACGCACCAGAGCAAGTTGGATATGGTCGCGGGCAGTGCGACTCGGACAGTTGAGCGCGCACTTCATGCGTGAAGATGGCAAAGGCTTCCTTCCTGTCTTAGCGATCGCTGTCTTACGCTCACTCGCGGCCGCACCCTTAGCACTCTTGGCGGCTCTACGCGGACGCCCCGCGGGCCCCGCACTGCTTAATTTCCCAAAGGGATTAGGAATGGTCAGATATCTACGCTCATCGACAATTCTGTCGGCGTACGGATCACACAGGGACCAATCAGGACGATCAGAACAGTCTGGACCAAGTAATGAGGTTTCCTCTTGAATAAGTTCAAACGGTATTTTCGCACCACACTGGCACAGTTCCTGAACCTGGCTCAACTTGTCATACCGACCAGCGACAGTGTTACGGTTTACGGCGCACCCACCACAGAGGGCAATGCGGTCGAGATGATAAGGGGACTCGCCGCAAGATACTCCGGTCGTATATATGTCCTCTGCGACAAGCCAGAAGACTACTTCATTAGGCCCTCACTCGTGAATGTTACCTTTGTCAGGCGCCATTCCATTAAGGGATATTGGCATTACCTACGAAGCGAGGTGGCTTTTTTTACGCATGGCTACTATGGTCGGGTACGAACTAAATCCGGGAAGCTTCTTGTCAATCTTTGGCATGGAGAAGGAATAAAGATTAACGGTGCTGCACGAGCGACGCTGAAGCCTGTCTTGCCCGCCAACTTCGTCGTTGGTAGTACCGTTCGTTGTACAGAAGAGAAAACAATAGACTTTAAACTCCCGGCTGAAGCAGCACTCGTCACGGGTAATCCTCGCACAGCACAGTTCTACGATGAAATATCAATCAGTCAACGCCACGCTATTGGCCTAGACGACAGGAAATATATTGTCTGGATGCCAACATTCCGTTCATCGACTTTCACTCACGACGGCTACTCCTCCTCGAAATTTGGACTACGCGAGCAAGCTGAACGAGTGCTCCACGCTTGTCTTGAACACGACTTTCAGTTGGTAATTAAGGCACATCGTCAAGACGCAGAGGTTCGAGATATTGATGGTGCGATATCGTTGACAGATGAGTTGCTGTCCTCGAATGGGATCTCACTGTATTCTGTTCTAGGATCCTCGGCGGGGTTGATTAGTGACTATTCAAGCGTCTGGATTGACTACCTCTTGCTTTCACGCCCGATCGGTTTTCTGATTCCAGACATAGACCAGTACGTATCATCTAGAGGACTATTGTTTGGAGATTTGCGCGAGTGGATGCCGGGCTTAGACATCAGTGATCCGGCAAACTTGCAACGATTTATTGAGGAAGCCTCCGGACTCAAAGGGAGCTTCAACAGTCAAGAACTGCGGGAGCGAGCGGCACATATGCTCGGCCTCAACTGGACGCCTACGCCTGGTGACGACCTAATTACGAGGCTGGCAACACTCGGCGCATTTACACACGGTTCTATATGCGATCCAACTGCCCGTCGTTCGATTTCTGTTTTTCAAAGGGGTGCTCATGGCTGATGCCGATAGCCTCGGTGTCAAGGCATCGAGAGGAGCAACCGCGACGGGGCTCGGTCAGCTAGTCCGCGTAGGAGTACAAGTCCTCGGTGTACTGGTCATGGCACGGCTCCTGGTACCTGCGGACTTCGGACTTGTTGCTATGGTCACGGCGATAGTGGGTTTTGGGCAGATTTTCCGTGACTTCGGTCTCAGTATGGCAGCTGTTCAGTTTCGTGACTTTAGTATTCAACAGCGTTCCAACCTTTTTTGGGTGAACAGTGCGATCGGACTCCTATTAGCGGTGATCTTCTTCTCCGCATCTTGGAGCATCGCGGCAGCATATGGCGATAAACGCTTGATATCAATTTCTCAGATCCTTGCCATTACCTTCCTTCTAAATGGCTTAGGTTCGCAATACCGTGCCAATTTACAACGTCAACTACGTTTTGGTGCACTTGCGGTATCCGAAGTTGTAGCACTGTTAGCCGGAATCGTATCTGCGATCGTCCTCGCCCTAATGGGCGCTTCTTATTGGGCAATAGTAGCGCAGCAGATTGTACAGGCTCTTACTGCACTCGCCGTAACCTATTGGCAAGAGCGATGGAAACCAATGCGATATCGTCGAGGCCACAATACCAGAAATCTGGTGACCTTCGGTTGGCACATTATGGGACAACAGCTTGTAAACTACGCGAGTAAAAATATCGATACAGTGATTATTGGCGCGCAATTCGGTGCAGTTCCATTAGGCTACTACAACCGCGCTTTTCAATTGCTCACTGTGCCAATCAATCAACTAGCGCACCCTTTGATCAGGGTGGCAGTCGCCACACTTTCACGAATTCAAGATGATAAGGTGAGGTTCAATTCTTACATACGTAAGGCACAAAGAGCGGTTTTGAGCATAATGCTTCCAATCTTGACCCTTCTGTTCATTTTGGTAGTTCCTGTTGTCCACCTCGTGCTCGGCTCGCAGTGGTCTGATAGCGTGACGGTATTCCGTTATCTTTCTATTGCCGGCGCGTTTGAAGTGCTTAGTTTCACTAATCAATGGATATTTATTTCAACCGGCCGAGCCCGATCTTACTTTCGGCTCTCGCTGGCCGTTCGCCCACTGGTGGTTTGCGGCGTTATTGTAGGCAGTTTTTTCAGTGTTGAGTCGGTTGCTTTGGGTTATGCATTAGGCACCGTCGCTATCTGGCCGATTGAATTGTACTGGTTATCAAAAAATAGTTTTGTTCGCGTTAAGGTATTAGCAACTGATGCGTTAGTGTTGCTCGTCTCCACATTTGCCATTGGCGCTGCCGCACATTTTTCTCTGACAAGACTGCCCGCTCTTTATGACATTGTGACATTGATCATCGGAGTGCTGATATTTGCTGTCCTGTCACTAATATTGATGGCGGTTTGCAGGCCTTACAGAGAGTTTTACGAACCGCTGGCTCAAATAATTCGGCGTACGCTGATCAATGAAAGATGGACACGACGAACAGGGTGCTAGTTGTATTGAATATAGCGCCTTCTGCTAGATCGCATAACTATTAGTCCGACGGATCGCCGTCATTCACTAAGCAATGAGGATTTATATGAGTATTTCTGTTGCAGGCGCCGGATACGTCGGCCTTTCTTCGGCTGTATTACTTGCTCGGGTAAATGACGTGATCGCAGTTGATGTGGAGCCGGAGAAGGTTTCTCTTCTCGAACAGCGCATCAGCCCCGTCCAGGACGTCGAGTTATCGTACTACTTAGCAAATGAACCGCTAAGGCTGCGAGCCACACTTGATGGACACGTTGCCTACAAGGACGCGAGTTTGATCATCATTGCTACACCGACGAACTATGATCCGGACAGAAACTTCTTTGACACCCACCATGTAGAAGAAGTCATTGACCTTGTACTCGCGGTGAACCCGGACGCAACCATCGTAATCAAGTCCACCGTGCCCGTTGGCTACACAGAGTCGCTGTGCGCGCGATACCCCAATGGTCGCTTCCTCTTCAGCCCAGAGTTCCTACGGGAGGGTCGCGCGCTCTACGACAACCTCCACCCATCCCGCATCATCGTAGGGATACCAGAGAAATTCACTGACGACCGCCACATGCAGGCCGAGGCTCATAAATTCGCACAATTACTCTCAGACGGTGCACTTGACGATGACCCAACTGTCCTCATCATGCCGGCTACAGAAGCTGAAGCCGTCAAGCTTTTCTCAAACACATACCTGGCGCTGCGCGTGGCATACTTCAACGAGCTCGACACATACGCCGGCGTCCGAGGCCTCGACGCTGCCCACATCATCGAAGGCGTCGGACTCGACCCCCGCATAGGATCGCACTACAACAATCCCTCCTTTGGTTACGGTGGCTACTGCCTTCCCAAAGACACCAAACAACTGCTCGCAAACTACGAGGACGTTCCACAAAACCTCATCGAGGCGATAGTTTCAGCGAACAGCACTCGCAAAGACTTTGTAGCAAGCGAGGTACTCAAGCGAGCGACCAAAGACGGTATGCGTTCCTACGGCGAAAGCACCGTGGGAATCTATCGCCTCACCATGAAGACCGGATCCGACAACTTCCGCGATTCATCCATCCAAGGTGTTATGAAGAGGATCAAGGCCAAGGGCGTCAAAGTCGTAGTGTTCGAACCCACACTCCACGAGACCGAGTTCTTCGGCTCCGAAGTCACACACGACCTTGAGTCATTCAAGACCAGTTGTGATGTAATCATCGCAAATCGCCACGATGCGGAACTCGACTCCGTGGCAGAGAAGGTCTACACCCGCGATATTTTCCAACGCGACTGAATACAGCACAGCAATGGGGCGGGTCCAGTTCAATTGAACTGGACCCGCCCCATTGCTGTGCATCAGAAAAATTTACTACTTCTTCATAGTGGCAACGTATTCGCTCAAGGTGTCGTTCTGGAAAGCTGTAGCGACCTCATCGAGGCCAGCCCAGTCTGGCTTGACCACAGACTGCTTGCCTTCCATACCTGTGCCCAGCGTGGGCGAGGTAAAGAACGTCATGTCATCCGGCCGGATGTCGCGCATCGAAAAGCCAAGTTTACCGAGATAGGTAGCAGTCAAGCCCTTGTCGATGGTCAAGTACGGTGCAAACGAATCCACTGCGTCCGCAATCTTGCCGGGACTCGTCAAGGTGTCCTTAGACAAAACCTGCTTGATCACGCTCTTGATGAACAGTTGCTGGTTAGCAACACGCGTGTAGTCACCATTTGCGAATGAGTACCGTTCACGCACAAACTGCAGCGCATGCTCGCCGTTCAGTTCAATCTCGCCCTTGGCAAAGTGGGTCTTCCCGTGAAGCGAGGTAAATTCATTCGGATTATTGAGAGTGACGCCACCAAGTGCGTCCGTCAGCCCTTGGAAGCCCTCAAAGTCGATGATTGCGACATGATCAATGCGGACACCGATGATGCCTTCGATCGTCTGGATCGTCAGTGGCACGCCACCATACGCCATAGCCGCGTTGATCTTCGCGTAACCATGACCAGGGATCTCCACCCAGTTATCACGCATAACCGACATCACCTGAATCGACTTACGGTCCTCAGGGATGTGAACCACCATCATCGTGTCAGAACGTTCACCATGGATGTCATCAATATCGTCGCCAATTTCACCACGAGTATCCGAACCCAAAAGCAAAATGTTCAACGCATCATTCTTAGTTTCCTGCGGACGCGTAGTGGCCTCAGGAAAGACCTTGTCATCCGCGAGCTTAGTGGCCTTATTAAAGCTGTTATTCAAAGTTAGCCCGTACCAAGCCAGCGAGCCACCACCAACAAGCAGCACAGCCACTACCGTCCATAGGACAACAAGGGGCCAACGACGCTTAGGATGCTTACGCGCATGAGCCATGGGCAACTTCTGAGCTCCGGTGGAATCACCCGAGAATGGCGAGTTATCAGTCACTTAGCCATTGTTTCACAGAAGATAAGCCGGAGGCGGCAAATTCACACACCGGCCACAAAAGCCGCGCACCACACACTTAGGGTGAGGTCCACTGTGTTGAAATAATGCCGGGTACCTACTTGGGCAAGGCTGGCTCATATGATCTTCTAGTGCGCGGATTTGGCAGGTTGAACGGGTTGAGCAGGTTGAACAGGTTGGTTTGGGTAGGCAAGGTTGGGCTGGGACTCACCCTCGTTGCAGTATTGCTGATCGTGCTCAACCCCACCACCGTGGATGCCGGGCATGAAGATGTGATCGTGCGAGTGCTTAGGGAGCTACATCAGTATGGGGTGCCTGCACGATTTGGGTACAGCCAGCTAGAGTTCAGTGCCAACATAGTGATGTTCCTGCCGCTAGGGTTCTTTGCCGGGCTGGCGGTTGGGTCTGGGGTTCGGGCTAGGTGGTGGATGGTGCTGGTTAGTTTGCCGGCATTCTCGGCGCTCATTGAACTTACCCAGCACTTCTTCCTACCCGGCCGGTTTGCCACCGTCAGTGACGTGGTGGCGAACTCGATAGGCGGGGTTGTTGGGGTGATGGTGGCACGCGGATTGGTCAGAAGAGCACTAGCCACCGAGCAGCACCGTGCGCCGCACTCCGCACAGCCGGCAGAGCTGTAGTTGATGTTGATGGAGCTGTGATTCGCGGGCTGTAATTGGCTGCGCAGGGCTGGGCTGAATGGGTGCTGGGCGCAACCCGTGCGGGCCGGGCTGCTGGGAGGTGAGGTGGGGCTGGGA
>Ga0182744_1001475_pt1 | contig 20450 bp, 18 predicted proteins | sample eDN3rd30CKraftMG_FD_128525 | JGI IMG/M metagenome (GOLD analysis project Ga0182744, IMG submission 128525) | Enriched Miracle-Growth compost microbial communities from Emeryville, California, USA - eDNA 3rd pass 30_C Kraft MG (version 2) (version 2) ...
GCCGCTGCGGGCGGTGCATCCTCAGAACAGGTAGAAGTGCGGGTTTGACAAAATCCTCTCATGCCATCAGGGCCACTCGCGCCGCCAAGGCCCCGGACGCCGAAACAGTTCTCTCCTTTGACGACAACAAGTTGCTCGCCGAATTATTCGGCGAGCACGACCGGAACCTGGCGCTCATCGAAAAGCGCCTGGGGGTCACCATGTCGTCGCGCGGCAACCGCGTGGTGCTCCACGGCCCGCCCGAGCAGATCAGGGTGGCGAAAGCCGTTCTGGCGGACCTGCATGGGCGCCTCAAGCGCGGCCTGGAGGTGGGCAATGGCGAGATCGAGGCGGCCATCCGCATGAACCGCGATGCCGCTCCGTCCGAGACATCGGGCAGCGGCCTGGAAGTGGCCACCGCCAAGCGGCGGGTCAGCCCCCGCTCGCCCCGCCAGGGGGAATATATCAACAAGATCAGGACGCATGAGCTCATCTTCGGCGTGGGCCCGGCGGGCACCGGCAAGACCTATCTGGCGGTGGCCAGCGCCGCCTCCATGCTGCTGGCCGGCCAGGTGGACCGCATCATCCTCTCGCGCCCGGCGGTGGAGGCGGGCGAGCGGCTGGGCTTCCTGCCCGGCGACATCTCCGAGAAGATCGACCCTTATCTGCGCCCGCTCTACGACGCCCTCTACGACATGATGCCCGGCGACCAGGTGCTCAAACGCCTGCAGGAGGGGCAGATCGAGGTGGCGCCGCTGGCCTTCATGCGCGGGCGCACGCTGGCCAATTCCTTCGTCATCCTCGACGAGGCGCAGAACACCACGCCCATGCAGATGAAGATGTTCCTGACCCGCATGGGCGAGAATTCCCGTATGGTGGTCAACGGCGATCCCAGCCAGGTGGACCTGCCGCTGGGCCAGAAATCCGGCCTGGTGGATGCGCTCGACACGCTCCGGGACATCGAGGAGATCGGCTTCGTGCGCTTCACCGGCGAGGACGTGGTGCGCCATCACCTGGTCACCCGGGTGGTGGAAGCCTACGACCGCAACGACCGCCGCCTGGACCTGCGCGCGCCCGGACGGACCGCGGGCTAGGCATTATGAATCCGGAATTGCCCCTGTTTTCTATATCGTCATTCGCCGGTTAAACCGGCGAGTGACGAGAGGAAAGTGAGCGACAGCCATTCATGACCGACATCCTGGTTTCCATCACCGATGAGCGCTGGCGTGAGGCGGAGGGTGTATTGGCCGCCGTGGAGGCCGCCGCCCTGGCGGCGCTCGCCGCCGCCGATTTGCCGGAGAGCGTGACCGGGCGGTCGGAGGCCAGTATCGCCCTTTCCGACGATGCCGCCATCCAGGCCCTCAACCGCGACTACAGGGGCAGGGACAGGCCGACCAATGTGCTCTCCTTCCCCGGCTTCGCCGATCCGGCGGAGATGGCGGACGGCTTCGGCCTTAACGGTCCGCCCCTCCTCCTCGGCGATGTGATCCTGGCCTTCGAAACGGTGGACCGCGAGGCCGGGGAGCAGGGCAAGCCGCTGCTTGATCATGTGCGCCATCTGGTGGTGCATGGCGTGCTGCATCTCCTGGGCCATGACCATGAGGCGGAGGCCGAGGCCGAGGCCATGGAGGCGCTGGAGCGCCGTGTGCTGCTTGGATTGGGCGTGTCCGATCCCTATTTAACGGATTTTCAATTTCCTGATATAATCGAAGAGACCGATGACAGACGAACCACCGAACGACGATAACGAAGATCGAAGTAGCGCCGCGCGGCCCCCTCGCGGCCTGTTGCAGCGACTGGTGACCTGGCTGCGTGGCCGCAATGGCGATGGCTCCCTGCGGGAAAGCCTCGAAGAGATTTTCGAATATCATGAAGAGGGGGACCGCCCGGTTACCCGTGAAGAGCGGCTGATGCTGCTCAACATCGTGCAATTCGCCGAACTCTCCGCCGAGGACGTGATGGTGCCCCGGGCCGATATCGTGGCGCTGGACGTCGCCACGCCGTTCGAGGCCGTGCTGCCGCTGTTCGCCGATGCCGGTCATTCGCGCCTGCCCATCTACGGCGGCGACCTCGACGACATCATCGGCATGATCCACATCAAGGACATATTGAAGGCCATGGCCGAGCACGAGGCGGGCAAGTCCTGGCCCCGGCTGGTCGACATCAAGCGGCCCGTCCTCTTCATCCCGCCCTCGGTGCCGGTGCCCGACCTTCTCCTGAAGATGCGCACGACGCGCACCCACATGGCACTGGTGGTGGACGAATATGGCGGCACCGACGGGCTGGTGACCATCGAGGACCTGGTGGAGGAGATCGTCGGCAACATGGAGGAGCATCACAGCCTGGGCGACGAACCCAAGCTGAAGAAGGGTGCCGCCGGCGATTATGTGGTCGATGCCCGCCTGCCCGTCGAGGACCTGGAGAAGGAACTGCACATGCCCCTGCTCGACGAGGACTGGGAGGAGGACATCGACACGGTGGGCGGTCTCGTGGTGTCGCTGGCCGGCCGCGTGCCGGTACGCGGCGAGGTGGTCTCGCATCAGGCCGGCGTCGAGTTCGAGGTGATGGATGCCGACGCCCGCCGCCTCAAGCGCCTGCGCATCCGCCGTGCGTCCCCCGTGGCCGTCGCGGCCAACCAGTAGGCCATGGGGACGCCCGCAGGGGAGGCCGCCCCGGCCGCACGCCCGACCGCACGCCGGCATGCCCGGCGGCGCGGATGGACGATGGCTCTCGCCGCCTGGGGGGCGGGGGCTCTTTCGGCTCTGGCCATGCCGGGCACCTACGCCCTGCCGCTTCTCCTTCTCACCATCCCCTTCCTGCTCTGGCTCATCGAGGACAGCGCCCGCCCCGCCCAGGCGTTCCGGCGCGGCTGGTGTTTCGGCTTCGGGCATTTCGTCGTCGGGCTCTACTGGATCGGCAACGCCGTCCTGAACGAGAGCGTCGACGCCGCCTGGGCCTGGCCCTTCGCGGTGGCCGGCCTGCCCGCCGTGCTCGCGGTCTATATCGGCCTCGCCGCCCTGGCCGCCTGGTGGCTCATCCGCCTCGGCTGGCGGACCATACCGGCGCTGGCCCTCTGCTGGACGGTGGCGGAGCTGCTGCGCGGCTGGCTCTTCACCGGCTTTCCCTGGAACCTCATGGGTTCCGTCTGGACGGTCTTCGACGCCACGGCCCAGCCCGCCTGGCTGATCGGCACCTATGGCCTGAGCTTTCTCACCATGCTGGTGGCGGGCGCACCCTATGCGCTGCGGCGCGGCGGCCTGCGGTCGCGCGCCGGCTGGGCGCCCGTCGGCGCCGCGCTGCTGCTGGTGGCCGCCATGGCCGGGTTCGGGCAATGGCGGCTGGCCAGCCATCCGACGGAATACAATCCCGACGTCAAGCTCAGGATCGTGCAGGCCGACATCCCGCAGGACGAGAAATGGAACCCCGATCTCAGGGACGACAATTTCCTCACCTATCTGCGGCTGAGCGGTGAGAACGCCCGGGACGTGACCGCCTTCATCTGGCCCGAGACGGCCCTGCCCTATTTCATCGGCGAGGACCCGGCCCGGCAGAACCTCATCGGCCGCTTCCTGCCCGAGGGCACCATGCTCATCACCGGCGCGCCGCGCGTCGCGCGCGAGAACGGCTACGCCACCGGCCTGTGGAACAGTCTCTACCTGCTGGGCAGCAACGGGCATGTCGAGGGCGTCTACGACAAGATGCACCTGGTGCCCTTCGGCGAATATCTGCCGCTGCGCCCGCTCTTCGCGCCCTTCGGGGTGGACAAGCTGGTGTTCGGCGCGCTGGACTATTCGCCGGGCACGGAGCGCCCGCTGATGCAGGCGTCCGGCCTGCCGCCCTTCCGTCCGCTGATCTGCTATGAGGTCATCTTCCCGGGCCATGTGGAGGGGCCGGGCGGGCGCGCCGACTGGATCGTCAACATCACCAACGATTCCTGGTACGGCAATTCAACCGGGCCGCGCCAGCATCTCATGGCCGCCAAGCTGCGCGCCATCGAGGAAGGCCTGCCCGTCGCCCGCGCCGCCGGCAGCGGCATTTCCGCCTATTTCGATGCCTACGGGCGGCGGCTCGGGGCGCTGAAGTTCGACCATAGGGGCACGCTGGACAGTTTTTTGCCGCTTCCGGCTGCAAAAGGCCCCTTCGAACGTACGGGAAACGCGATTCTATACGTTATAATGACTTGCGTTCTTGTCTCTACCCGCCGCAAAAGAATTTCCAAGTTAATCTGAGGTTCATACTGGCCTCTATAGGCGGCGAGGACACGGCCCGTTCACGAATCCTTGAGAATAGGATACCCCCTCTTTAGATGACGGAATGCCCAATATTGCTTGACCTTGCGGCACAGACTTCCTACTAGTGTGGCCACGGCCGGTCGCACTGCTGCATACCCACAACAAATGTTCGAAAAGAACTTGCGATCAAGGTCCATATTCAGGGGGCACGACAGTATCATGACAAGAAAAGAGGTGTCCGTTGACGTCCAAACCGAATCCAGTCGATGTCCATGTGGGTCGACGCGTCCGGCTTCGTAGAACGTTGCTTGGACTCAGCCAGGAAAAGCTGGGTGATGCGCTTGGGTTGACTTTCCAACAAATCCAGAAATACGAACGGGGCACGAACCGCATCGGGTCCAGCCGGCTCTTCATGCTGAGCAACATCCTCGATGTGCCGATCTCCTTCTTCTTCGATGACATGGAGCCCGCCACGGCCAACGGCAGCGGGCTCTCGGAAGGCGGCCAGACCTCGTTCGAGGCGGACCAGCTCGCCCGGCGGGAATCGCTGGAGCTGGTGCGGGCCTATTACCGCATCGAGGACCCCGCCGTCCGCAAGCGCGTGTTCGAGCTGGTGAAGGCCATCGCGGCATCCGGCCGCGACTGACCGTCCCTGTCCGCCGCGCCACACGGCCCCGAAACCGTATCGGGGTCGCGTGGATTCTTGTCGAAATCCGGCGGGGGATGCGCTATGCCCCGGGCCATGATGACCGATACGCCAGCCTTCGATGATATCCACGCCCGCCGCATCCATGGCCGGCGGCGCGGCAAGCCCCTGCGGCCACGCGCCCGCGCCCTTGTGGAAAGCCTCCTGCCCCGCCTGGAGATCGCCGCCGCCCGGCTGACCCGGGGCACCGACCCGAAAAGTTTCTTCGCGGCCCCGCCGCGCGACGTCTGGCTGGAGATCGGCTTCGGCAAGGGCGAGCATCTGCTCTGGCAGGCGGAGCGTCATCCCGATATCGGCTTCATCGGCGTGGAGCCCTTCATCGACGGCGTGGCGGCGTTGCTCGCCGGCATCGAGGAGAAGGGGCTCACCAACATCCGCATCTTCCGCGACGATGCGCGTTTCCTGATGGACCATCTGACGGGGGCCTCCCTCGGACGCTGCTTCCTCCTCTTCCCCGATCCGTGGCCCAAGGCCCGCCACCACAAGCGGCGCTTCGTCAATCCCGCCAACCTGGCCGAAATGGCGCGCTGCCTGAGGGAGGGCGCGGAATTCAGGATCGGCACCGACCATGCGGATTATGGCCGCTGGATCCTGGCCCACATGCTGCGGCAGGACGATTTCATCTGGGATGTGACGGCCCCGGCCGACTGCCTGACCCGGCCCGCCGACTGGCCCGAAACGCGCTACGAGGCCAAGGGCGCCCGTGAAGGCCGGCCCTCCATTTATTTGAGCTACCGGCGGCGATGACGGCAGAATCGCTCTTGAACGGGACCGGAGAATACATAATATAGGCGCATTACCGGCTGTCTCATAAAGCCGGGCCAAAAAGTGGGCCTCAACGGCCCACTTTTTTATTTGCACATAGCGAAGGACAAGCCGAGCAGGATGGACCTGGCCACGCGCATCGCCGAGATGATCGAGCCCACCGTGACGGACATGGGTTTCGCCCTGGTGCGCGTGCGCCTGATGGGCGGCAACACGCCCATATTGCAGATCATGGCCGAGCGGCCCGACGGCACCATGACCATCGAGGGCTGCGAGGAGCTGAGCCGCGCCCTGTCCGCCTATCTGGACGTGGAAGACCCCATCGACGGCGAGTACAATCTGGAGGTGAGCTCGCCGGGCATCGACCGCCCGCTGACCCGCCTCTCGGATTTCACCCGCTTCCAGGGGCTGGAGGCCAAGGTGGAGCTCAATGCCGGCCATGAAGGCCAGCGCCGCTTCCGCGGGCGTCTGCGGGGCGTGGAGGGGAGCGACATCCTCCTCGACGCCGAGGACGGCGAGCATCGCCTGCCTTGGCATGCCGTCCATCAGGCCAAGCTGGTCCTCAACGACGAATTGATCAACGAACCCCCACGGCCGGTCCTCGCCGACCAGCCGTCAGAACAGGAGCTCTAAGAATGGTGTCATCAGGGGTCAGTGCGAACCGCCTCGAACTGTTGCAGGTTGCCGAAGCCGTCGCCCGCGAGAAGCAGATCGACAAGGACGTGGTGGTGGCCGCCATGGAGGAAGCCATCCAGAAGGCGGCGCGGTCGCGCTACGGCGCCGAGCACAAGATCATCGCCGAGATCGACCGCCAGACCGGCGAGACCCGCCTCTTCCGCGCCTTCGACGTGGTGGAGGCGGTGGAGGACGAGGCGACGGAGATGACCCTGGCCGACGCCCGCCATTCCGACCCCGAGGTGGAGATCGGCGGCGAGATCAGGGAACCCCTGCCGCCCATCGACTTCGGCCGCATCGCCGCCCAGACCGCCAAGCAGGTCATCATGCAGAAGGTGCGCGACGCCGAGCGCGAGCGCCAGTTCGAGGAATATCAGGACAAGGTCGGCCAGGTCATCAACGGCGTGGTGAAGCGGGTCGAGTACGGCAATGTGATCGTCGACCTGGGCCGTGCCGAGGCCATCGTGCGCCGCGAGCAGGTGATCCCCCGCGAGCAGTTCAAGACCGGCGACCGCATCCGCGCCTATATCTACGACGTGCGGCGCGAGACGCGCGGCCCGCAGATCTTCCTCTCCCGCACCCGGCCGGAATTCATGGGCAAGCTCTTCGAGCAGGAAGTGCCCGAGATTTACGACGGCGTGATCGAGATCAAGGCGGTGGCCCGCGATCCGGGCTCGCGCGCCAAGATCGCCGTGCAGTCCCACGACAGCGGGGTGGACCCGGTGGGCGCCTGCGTCGGCATGCGCGGCAGCCGCGTGCAGGCCGTGGTCGGCGAATTGCAGGGCGAGAAAGTCGATATCATTCAATGGTCTCCGGTGCCCGCCACCTTCATCGTCTCGGCCCTTGCTCCCGCCGACGTGGTGAAGGTCGTGATGGATGAGGACGATCGGCGTATTGAAGTTGTGGTCCCCGATGACCAATTGAGTCTGGCGATCGGCCGGCGCGGCCAGAATGTGCGCCTGGCCAGCCAGCTCACCGGCTGGGAGATCGACATCCTCACCGAGGACGAGGAAAGCCAGCGCCGGCAGGACGAGTTCCGCCAGCGCTCCGAGCTGTTCACCAACGCGCTGGACGTGGAAGAGACCATCGCCCAGCTTCTGGTGGCCGAGGGCTTCACCTCGCTGGAGGAAGTGGCCTATGTGGAACTCGACGAACTGTCCTCCATCGAGGGCTTCGACGAGGAGATCGGCGAGGAATTGCAGGCCCGCGCCGTGGCGGCCCTGGAGGCGGCGGACGCCGCCCTGGTGGAGCAGGCTACGGAACTGGGGGTCGAGGACGGGGTGCGCGCCATCGACGGCCTGACCCCGGCCATGATGGTGACGCTCGGCGAAGCCGGCATCAAGACGCTGGACGACCTGGGCGACCTGGCCTCCGACGAGCTGATCGACCGCAAGGACGGCATCCTCAAGGCCTACAACCTGGGCGAGGACGAGGCCAACGCCATCATCATGGCGGCCCGCGCCCACTGGTTCGAGGACGAGGAGACTCCCGAGGCCCCTGAGACGGCGGAGGAGGCTGCCGCCCCGGCGGAGGACCAGGCCTGAGGCCGGGGAGGCCCCAATGGCCGCGATCCGTGAACGCCGCTGCCTGATGAGCGGCACCGTGCGGCCCACCGACGAGATGGTCCGCTTCGTGGTGGGCCCGGACGGCATGGTGGTGCCCGACGTCGATGGCCGGCTGCCGGGCCGGGGCATCTGGATCACCGCCGAGCGGGCGCTGATCGAGAAGGCCGCCGCCAAAAACCGCTTCAGGGCGGCGGGCGGCACGGCCCCGGACGGTCTGGCGGATGCGACGGCGGCGCTGCTGCGCCGCAAATTGCTGTCGCTCATCGGCCTGGGGCGCCGCACCGGCGACCTGCTCGCTGGGTTCGACGTGATCGACCGGGCGGTGGCCAGGGGCGAGGAGGTGGCCATCCTCATCGAGGCGGCGGACGGCGCCCCCGACGGGCGGCGCAAGATGATGGCCCGGATTGGCGCGCGGGATGGCTCTGTCCCCGTGTTCGACGGGTTCGACAGGGACACCCTCTCACAGGCCGTGGGCAGGGAAAACGCCACCCATCTGGCGGTAAAGCGTTCTCGACTGGCAGAGAAAATTCAGTTAGAGATGACGCGACTGGCCGGATTGGAAGGCACACGACAGGTTCATGAAGAGGGCTGACACGTCCTCGAAACAGAGCGCTCAGCGCGATAGAAGACGGAAACTATGAGTGAAGCCAAAGGCCAAGACGACGACAACAAGACGGCCCCGCGCCGCACCCTCCAGCTCAAGAAGCCGGTAGAGGGCGCGCCCGTGCGCACCGGAAGTGCCGGGCGCAGCAAGGTGGTGGTGGTCGAGAAGAAGCGCCGCCGCATGGCGCCGCGCGACGCATCCGGCGATACGCCGGCGGCGAACGATCCGCGTCTGGACGCCGCCTCGGCCCATCTGACCAAGTCGGAGCTGGAAGCCCGCGCCAGGGCCCTGGAAGACGCCAAGGTGCGCGCCCAGGAGGAAGCCCGCGTCAAGGCCGCCGAAGAGGCGCGCCGCGCCAAGGAAGAGGAAGAGCGCCTGAAGGCCGAGGCCGAGGAAAAGGCCCGCCGCGAAGCCGCCGGCGAGCCGGAACCCGAACCCCGGCCCGAAGCTGCGCCGGAAGAGCCGGTCGCCGAAGCCGCGGCGCCGGCCGCCGAGGATGCGGCCCCGCGCCCCGAGAAGAAGGATACCCACCTCAAGGTGGACCGTCCGCGCGAGGACGAGCGCGATGAGGGTCGCGGCAAGAAGGCCCTGCCGAAGGCCGCACCCAAGGGCGGCGAGCGCCGCCGCGGCAAGCTGACCCTCTCCGACGCCCTGCAGGAAGACGACGGCGAGAGCCGCCAGCGCAGCCTGGCCTCGGTGCGCCGCGCCCGCGAGCGCCAGAAGCAGCTCAAGCGCCAGATGCACGAGCCGCCCCAGAAGGTGGTGCGCGAGGTGACCATTCCCGAAGCCATCACCGTGCAGGAGCTGGCCTCGCGCATGGCCGAGCGCGGCAACGAGGTCATCAAGGCGCTGATGAAGATGGGTGTCATGGCGACCATCAACCAGACGCTGGACGCCGACACGGCGGAACTGCTGGTCGAGGAATTCGGCCACAAGTCCCGCCGCGTGGCGGAATCCGACGTGGAAATCGGCGTCTTCGGCGACAAGGATGATCCGGCTACCTTGCAGCCGCGCCCGCCAGTGGTCACCGTCATGGGCCATGTGGACCACGGCAAGACCTCGCTTCTCGACGCCATCCGCCAGGCCGATGTGGTCTCCGGCGAAGCCGGCGGCATCACCCAGCATATCGGCGCCTATCAGGTGACCATCGAGGACGGCCACAGGATCACCTTCATCGACACGCCGGGCCACGCGGCCTTCACCGCCATGCGCGCCCGCGGCGCCAAGGTGACGGATATCGTCATCCTGGTGGTGGCCGCCGACGACAGCGTGATGCCCCAGACCATCGAGGCCATCCAGCACGCCAAGGCGGCCAACGTGCCGATCATCGTCGCCATCAACAAGGTGGACAAGCCCGACGCCAATCCCGACAAGGTGCGCCAAGAGCTCCTGCAGCACGAGGTGTTCGTGGAGGAGATGGGCGGCGACGTCCTGTCGGTGGAGGTATCCGCCAAGAACAGGACCAATCTGGACAAGCTGCTGGAAGCCGTCGTCCTGCAGTCCGAGCTGATGGACCTCACCGCCAACCCCGACCGTCCGGCCGAGGGCGTGGTGGTGGAATCCAAGCTGGAGAAGGGCCGGGGGCCTGTCGCCACCGTCCTCGTGCAGCGCGGCACCATGCGCATCGGCGATATTTTCGTGGCCGGCGCCCAGTGGGGCCGGGTGCGCGCCCTCCTGGACGAGCGCGGCAACCAGGTGAAGGAGGCCACGCCTTCCCAGCCTGTCGAGGTGCTGGGCCTGTCCGGCGCGCCGGAAGCCGGTGACGAATTCTCCGTGGTGGCCGACGAGGGCCGGGCGCGAGAGATCACCAGCTACCGCCAGCGCCAGATCACCGAGAAACGCACCTCGACCACCGGCCGCACCTCGCTGGAGAGCATGTTCACCCGCCTCAAGGAAGACCAGGCGGAAGAGCTGGCCATCGTCATCAAGGGCGACGTGCAGGGCTCGGTCGAGGCCATCATCGGCTCGCTGGAGAAGCTCAACACCGACGAAGTGGCGGTGCGCGTGGTCTATTCCGGCGTCGGCGGCATCACCGAATCGGATATCAACCTGGCGCAGGCCAGCCAGGCACCCGTCGTCGCCTTCAACGTGCGGGCCACCAAGCAGGCGCGTGACCTGGCGGAACGCGAAGGCATCGAGATTCGCTACTATTCGGTCATCTACGACCTGGTGGACGACATCAAGGCCATCATGTCCGGCATGCTGGCGCCCGAGCGTCAGGAGACCGCCATCGGCATCGCCGAGGTGAAGGAGGTCTTCAGGGTCTCCAAGGTCGGCTGGGTGGCCGGCTGCCTGGTGACCGACGGCGTGGCCCGGCGCGACTGCCATGTGCGCGTGCTGCGCGACGACGTGGTGATCCACGACGGCACCATGGCCAGCCTGCGGCGCTTCAAGGACGAGGTCCGGGAAGTGCAGAGCGGCACCGAATGCGGTATCGCCATCACCAACTTCCAGGACGTGAAGGCCGGCGACACGCTCGAGCTCTACGAAGTCGAGGAAGTGCAGCGCTCGCTCTGACACTGTTCCAGAGCGGAGCTTCGAGGACCGGATCATGACCCGTAGCCATTCCCGGCAGCCGAGCCAGCGCATGCTGCGCGTGGGCGAGATGCTCCGCCATACACTGGCGGACATCCTGACGCGCGGGCATATCCACAGCGACCTCTTGGCCGCGTCTCCGCTCACCGTCACCCGCGTGGAGGTGAGCCCGGACCTGAAGAACGCCACCGCCTATGTGATGCCGCTGGGCGGTGCCCAGGCGCCGGAGATCGAGAAGGAGCTGAACCGGCTCGCCAAGCCCATCCGTGGCGAGCTTGGCCATGCCATCGCCCTCAAATACACGCCCGCCCTGCGCTTCCGGCTGGATTCCACCTTCGACAATGTGGACCGCATCGACGCCCTCCTGCATTCCGAGCGCGTGCAGCGGGATCTGAAGGCGGACGATTGAGTGGCGATGCGCTGGTCTCACGCGAACACTCCATCCTCCTCCGGAGCCATCCATGGGTAGGAAACGCAGGGGCGATCCGGTTAATGGCTGGGTGGTGCTCGACAAGCCCATCGACATGACCTCCACGCAGGCGGTGGGTATCGTGCGCCGCCTGGCCAACGCCCAGAAGGCCGGCCATGCGGGGACGCTGGATCCGCTGGCCACCGGTATCCTGCCCATCGCGCTGGGCGAGGCCACCAAGACCGTACCCCATATCGTCGATGCGACGAAGACCTATGTCTTCGCCGTGACCTGGGGCGAGGAGCGCAACACCGACGATGGTGAGGGCGACGTGGTGGCGACCTCCGACCACCGGCCCAGCTACGAGGATATCGCCCAGGTGCTGCCCGCCTTCGAGGGTGTCATCCGCCAGAAGCCGCCGGCCTTTTCCGCCATCAGGCTGCAGGGCGAGCGGGCCTACGACCTGGCCCGGGCCGGCGAGGCGGTGGATATCCCCGAGCGCCAGGTGGAGGTTTACGGGATCACCCATCTGGCGGAGCACCCGCAAGCATCGCCGGACACCGCCTGGTTCGAGACCCGCTGCGGCAAGGGCACCTATGTGCGCGCCATCGCCCGCGACCTGGGGCGCATGCTGGGCTGTTACGGTCATGTCTCCAGTCTCAGGCGCACCGCCGTCGGCCCGTTTTCCCAGGACAATGCATTTTCACTGGATACGTTGCGCGAATTGAGCCATAGTGCGCGCGCAGATCAGTATCTGCTCCCGGTCGAGACCGCGCTGGACGACATCCCGGCGCTGGCCATCACCCGGCCGGAGGCCGAGCGCCTCGCTTTCGGGCAACCGATCCGCGTTCCCTTCACACGAGAAGGCATTGTGCGGGTCATGGCGGACGACAGGTTCGTCGCCATCGGGGACCTGGAAGGCGGTGTGCTGCGGCCTGTACGTGTTTTCAATTCATAGGAGGTAACCGATGTCGATCACTGCCGAGCGCAAGCAGGCGCTCATCACCGAATTCGCGACCGTGGCCAATGACACGGGCTCGCCCGAAGTGCAGGTCGCCATTCTGACCGAACGCATCGTCAATCTGACCGAGCATTTCAAGACTCACAAGAAAGACAACCATTCCCGCCGCGGCCTCCTGAAGCTGGTGAACCAGCGCCGCCGGCTGCTTGGCTTTCTGAAGGCCAAGGACGAAGGACGCTATCAGGCTCTGATCCAGCGTCTCGGACTCCGCAAGTAATTCGGTAGGGCGGCGACGGCGCCGCCCTGGCGGACCCCCTGTGCCGGAATAGGCCGGTGCAGGGCCGAAAGACCGATAGGAAACTTACATGTTTGACATCACGAAGACCGAAATCACCTGGGGCGGCCGCACGCTGACCCTGGAAAGTGGCCGTATTGCCCGCCAGGCCGATGGCGCCGTGCTGGCCACCTACGGCGACACCACGGTGCTGGCCACCGCCACCGCCGCCAAGACCCCGAAGGCCGGCATAGACTTCTTCCCGCTGACCGTGAACTACCAGGAAAAGACCTACGCCGCCGGCAAGATTCCCGGCGGCTTTTTCAAGCGCGAAGGCCGCCCCTCGGAGAAGGAGACGCTGGTCTCGCGCCTCATCGACCGGCCCATCCGCCCGCTCTTCCCGGGCACCTTCAAGAACGAGACGCAGGTCATCGTCACCGTGCTCTCCCACGATATGGAAAATGATCCCGACGTGGTGGCCATGATCGCCGCCTCGGCGGCGCTGACCATCTCCGGCATCCCCTTCCTCGGCCCCATCGCCGCCGCCCGCGTCGGCTACATCAACGGCGAATACGTGCTGAACACCCAGATCGACGAGCTGCCGGAAAGCGCTCTCGACCTGGTGGTGGCCGGCACCGTGGACGGCGTGATGATGGTGGAATCCGAAGCCAGCGAGCTTTCGGAGGAGATCATGCTGGGCGCCGTGAAATTCGGCCATGAGCAGTTCCAGCCGGTCATCAACGCCATCATCGATTTCGCCGAGCAGTGCGCCAAGGAGCCCTGGGACCTGCCGGCGGGCGACGAGAACGACGCCCTGAAGGCCAAGGTGGCGACACTCACCGAAAGCGCCTTCAAGGACGCCTACGGCATCCGCGCCAAGCAGGATCGCTCCAACCGCCTGAACGAAATCCGCGCCGAGACCATCGCCAAGCTCGCCGAGGAATTGGGCGAGGACGGCTTCCAGGCGACGGCCGCCGCCGACGCGCTCAAGAGCGTCGAGAAGAAGATCGTGCGCAGCCAGATCCTGGAGGGCAAGCCCCGCATCGACGGCCGCGGCCCCGCCGACATCCGCCAGATCGACGTGCAGGCCGGCGTGCTGCCGCGCGCCCATGGCTCCGCCCTCTTCACGCGCGGCGAGACCCAGGCGCTGGTGGTGACCACGCTGGGCACCGGCGACGACGAGCAGATCATCGACAGGCTGGAGGGCAGCTACCGCGAGACCTTCCTGCTGCACTACAACTTCCCGCCCTATTCGGTGGGCGAAGTGGGCCGCGTCGGCTTCACCGGCCGCCGCGAAGTGGGCCACGGCAAGCTGGCCTGGCGGGCCATGCGCACCGTCCTGCCCGACCGCACGCAGTTCCCCTACACCATCCGCGTGGTGTCGGAGATCACTGAATCCAACGGCTCGTCCTCCATGGCCACGGTGTGCGGCGCCTCGCTTTCGATGATGGACGCGGGCGTGCCCCTGGCCCGTCCGGTGGCCGGCATCGCCATGGGCCTCATCAAGGAGGGCGACGGTTACGCCATCCTCTCCGACATCATGGGCGACGAGGATCACCTGGGCGACATGGACTTCAAGGTGGCCGGCACGTCCGAGGGCATCACCTCCCTGCAGATGGACATCAAGATCACCTCCATCACCGCCGAGATCATGGAAAAGGCGCTGGCCCAGGCCAAGGACGGCCGCTTCCACATCCTCGGCGAGATGGCCAAGGGCCTGAGCGCGACGCGCCCCGAGCTCAACGAGTTCGCGCCGCGCATCGAGATCTTCACCATCAACAAGGACAAGATCAGGGAAGTCATCGGCTCCGGCGGTTCCGTCATCCGCGAGATTTGCGAGACGACGGGCGCCAAGATCGACATCGAGGACGACGGCACCATCCGCGTCGCCTCGCCCGACAAGAAGTCCATCGAGGCCGCCGTCAACTGGATCCAGGGCATCGTCGCCGAGCCGGAAGTGGGCCGCATCTACAAGGGCAAGGTGGTGAAGACCGTCGATTTCGGCGCCTTCGTCAACTTCATCGGCAACAAGGACGGCCTGGTGCATATCAGCGAGATGGCCGACCACCGCGTGGGCAAGGTCACCGACGTGGTGAACGAAGGCGATCAGATTTACGTGAAGGTGCTCGGCATCGACGATCGCGGCAAGGTGCGCCTCTCCATGAAGGTCGTGGACCAGGAGACCGGCGAGGAACGCCAGGCCGCCGAAAAGGACGCCTGACGCTTCCGGTCGCGCCAGTCCGGGCGGGGCTTGGTTCCGCCCGGCGGCACACCATATGATACGTTGTGGAAGGCCTGCACCGGGGCGAGACCGCCCTTGTGCAGGCCGACTGCCAAAAAGAACCGAGACATTGGCGCCGTTCTGCGGCAAAATCGGCGTGAAAGAGGGAAATCCGGCATTGGATGCGCGCATTTCCCGCGTTAGTCTTCGATATTCGGAGGGGAGGGGGACCCCGGGCCGATGGAAGACGATGAGCCCACACAGAAATCGAGCAGGTCAACGGTATGAAGAGCCTCAAGTCCTTGGTTATGTCCGGTCGGGAAGTTCTGCCCCTCGTCGAGGGCGGGAAGGGTGTGTCCATCTCCACGGGGGCCAGCGCCGGGGCGTGGGCCGCGGCCGGCGGCATCGGCACGGTATCGGCGGTGAACGCCGACAGCTTCGCGCCCGATGGCAGCATCATCCCGCAGATCTATTATGGCCGCACCCGCCAGGAGCGGCACGAGGAACTGGTGAATTACGGCATCATGGGCGGCATCGCCCAGGTGCGCGAGGCTTATGAGCGGGCCTGCGGGCGCGGCCGCATCCATATTAACGTGCTGTGGGAAATGGGCGGTGCCGAACGCATCCTCCACGGCGTGCTGCAGGGCGCCAAGGGGCTGGTCAACGGCATCACCTGCGGCGCCGGCATGCCCTACCGCCTGGCCGAGATCGCGGCGCGCTACGGCGTGCATTACTATCCCATCGTCTCCTCGGGCCGCGCCTTCCGGGCGCTGTGGAAGCGCGCCTACCACAAGGCGGCCGAGTTCCTGGGCGGCGTGGTCTATGAGGACCCGTGGCTGGCCGGCGGCCATAACGGCCTGTCCAATTCGGAAGACCCCAAGAAGCCGGAGGACCCCTATCCCCGCGTCGTCGAGCTGCGCCGGCAGATGAACGAGGCCGGGCTGCACGAGACCCCCATCATCATGGCGGGCGGCGTGTGGTTCCTGCGCGAGTGGGAGCATTGGCTGGACAATCCGGAAGTCGGTCCCATCGCCTTCCAGTTCGGCACCCGTCCGCTGGTGACCAGGGAGAGCCCCATCCCCCAAAAGTGGAAAGAGCGGCTGATGATGCTCAAGAAGGGCGACATCCTGCTGCACAAGTTCAGCCCGACGGGCTTTTATTCCTCCGCCGTGCGCAACGACTATCTGAAGGAACTGGAAGCCCGCAGCGAGCGCCAGGTGGCCTTCAGCCCCGACCCGGTGGGCGATCATATCGCGGAGCTGGACATCGGCACCCGCAAGAAGTCCGTCTTCGTCACCCCCGGTGACAAGGTGCGCGCCATGCGCTGGATGGCCGACGGCTACACCGCCTCCATGCGCACCCCCGACCAGACGCTGATTTTCGTGGAACCGGAGAAGCGCGACGAGATCCGCAAGGACCAGGCGGATTGCATGGGCTGTCTCTCACAGTGCCAGTTCTCCAACTGGAAGGAAGCCGACAACCACTCCACCGGCAAGAAGGCCGACCCGCGCAGCTTCTGCATCCAGAAGACCCTGCAGGACATCGCCCATGGCGGCGACCTGGACAACAATCTGATGTTCGCCGGCCACGGTGCCTACCGCTTCGCCGAGGACCCCTTGTACAGCAACGGCTACATCCCCCATGTCAAGGAGCTGATGGAGCGGATCGTCGAGGGGAACTGAGCCATATGGTGATCCGGCACAATCCGGAATCGATCGGAAAGCGGCTTCAACTGACCGTAATGGCTTGAAATATTAGTATTTGCGCTAAATCTGGTACAAGATTATAGCTTGTGCACTGTTCGAGAGTTGGTGTGTTGCCATGAGACCTTATTCTGAAGCCCTGCAGCATCTGAAGGATGCGGGCCTGCGCCCCACCCGCCAGCGGCTGGTTCTGGCGCGGCTTCTGTTCTGCTGCGACGAGAAGCGGCATGTCACCGCCGAGGAGATGCACGCCGAAGCCCAGATGAACGGCACGCCGGTATCGCTGGCCACGGTCTACAACACGCTGAACCAGTTCACCGAGGCGGGCCTGCTGCGCGAGATCGTGGTGGAGCCGGGCCGCACCTATTTCGACACCAACACCAGCGACCATCATCATTTCTATTTCGAGACCGAGGGCCGCCTGCACGACCTGCCGGCCGAGGCCCTGGAGTTGAGCCGCATGCCCGACCTGCCCGAAGGCACGCAGATCAACCGCGTCGACGTGGTGATCCGCCTGAAGGGCGACGCCTCCTGACCAACCGGATGGCAGGTCTCTGAAGGGCCTGCGGTTTCTCGTCAATCCGGACCAACCGCATCCGTCTCCATCCCGCCGTCATGCCCGCCCCCGAGCGGGCATCGAGTGAGGATTCACTTCGCGGGGATGTCATCGGCGCCCCAGAGGGTGGCGCGCACCACATAGCCCTCGATGGCGTCCCGGCCGGAGCGGGGAAGAGCGATCCTGCACCATTTGCCGTCGCAGGAGCGCAGGTCGGCCACCACGCCGTTCTCCGCCAGGGCCACCTGGCGCGAGGCGGTGTCGGGCCGGGCGTAGACATTGGCCACGTCGCCGGTCACGATCACCCTCCGCCGGGAGGTGAGCAGGTTCATGTGCATCCAGCCCGACGTCCCGTCGATATCGCGCAGCTTGCGCCAGTAGCCGTATTCGCTCACCACCTCGAAGGGCCAGCCGGGGCGCACATAGACCCATTCCACAGGGTAGCGCAGGCCGGGCCCGGTGCGCATGAAGGCCTTGTCGGTGTCCAGCGAGACGTAGCGCAGCACGTCCTCGTCGGCGGCGCGGGCCGGGCCGAATGTCGCTATCGCCAGCAGGACCAGAGCCAGGATTTTACGCATGAACTCTCCCCGGGAGGACGGGGCGGACGCTTGCCCCTCCCCCCTATCTAGAGGGTGGGACGGAATCCCGTCAAGCATGCGTTACCGCTGGCCAAATGCTTTGTCTCCGGGTGTGGCATTTGCTAAAGAAAGTGCGCAACGAGAACATGTCACCGGGAGTCCCTCCATGCCGCAAGACAAGCCTCTGGTCATCGCCACACGCCGCCTGCCCGCCTCCATCGAGGCGCGCCTCAGTGAACTGTTCGATGCGCGGCTCAACACCGACGACCACCCGATGACCGAGGGGGAACTGAAAGAGGCGGTGGCCCAGGCCGATATCCTGGTGCCCACCGTCAGCGACCGGCTCGATGCCGACGTGCTGGCGGCCGCCGGCCCGCGGCTCCGCATGATCGCCAATTTCGGCGTGGGCGTGGATCATATCGACCTGCAGGCGGCGGCGGCCCGGGGTCTCAAGGTCAGCAACACGCCCGGCGTGCTGACCGACGATACGGCGGATATCACCCTCATCCTCATGCTCAACGCCATGCGCCGCACGACGGAAGGGGAACGCCTGCTCAGGGCCGGCAAGTGGCCCGGCTGGTCGCCCACCTGGCATCTGGGCCAGGCGATCCGGGGCAAGACGCTGGGCATCATCGGCATGGGCCGCATCGGCCGCGCCGTGGCCGAGCGGGCGAAGGCCTTCGGCATGGAGATCCACTACCACAACCGCAGCCGCCTGCCCGAAGAGCAGGAGAAGGCCCTGCAGGCCACCTATTGGGAGGATGTGGAGGCCATGCTGCCGCGGATGAACGTCGTTTCCGTCAACTGCCCGCGCACGCCGGAGACGGTGAACATGCTCTCCCGACAGCGCATCGCCACCCTGCGCCCGGATTGCGTGGTGGTGAACACGGCGCGCGGCGGCGTCATCGACGAGGAAGCGCTGGCCGATGCCCTGGCCGAAGGCCGCATCGCCGGCGCCGGGCTCGACGTCTACGACAACGAGCCCCGGGTGAACCCCCGGCTCATCGCCCTGGAGAATGTGGTGCTGGCCCCGCATATGGGCTCATCCACCATCGAGGCCCGCACCGCCATGGGCGAGAAGGTCATCATCAACATCAAGACCTTCATTGACGGCCACACCCCGCCCGACAGCGTCTTCGACGACGACTGAGGGCCAAGAGCCGCCTCCCCGCTTTTTCCGCTCGTCACACGCCGACGTCCGACGCTTATGCCGGACTCGCCGATCACATCGGCGAGCGACCAACGGGAGAGAGAGGATGCGAATCCACCGCCCGGTACAATACCCGGTACACTGCCCGGTATAATGAAAGAGGCCGGTGGGGGCGGGGTCAGCTCTCGATGGAGCGCTTGAGGTGCTGGATGTCCTCGGCCAGCGTGGCGTCGTTCTCGCGCAGCTCCTCGATGCGCTTCACCGCGTGCATGACCGTGGTGTGATCGCGGCCGCCGAACTTGCGGCCGATCTCGGGCAGCGAGCGGGTGGTGAGCTGCTTGGAGAGATACATGGCCACCTGCCGGGGCCGGGCCACGGCGCGGGCCCGGCGGGCGCTGAGGAGGTCGGAAAGCCGGATGTTGAAATAGTCCGAGACGGTGCGCTGGATATCCTCGATGGAGACCTTGCGGTCGTTGGCACGCAGGAGGTCCTGCAGCACTTCCTGGGTCATCTCGATGGAGATGGGCCGGCCCACCAGCGTGCCGTAGGCGATGACCCGGTTCAGGGCCCCCTCCAGCTCGCGCACGTTGGAGGTGATGCGCCGGGCCAGGAACTCCATGACCTCCAGCGGCACGATCACCGACGAGCCTGCCGCTTCCGCCTTGGCCTGCAGGATGCCGAGCCGGAGCTCGAAATCCGTCGGGTGGATATCGGCGACCAGCCCCCAGCCGAGGCGGGTGCGGATGCGCTCCTCGATGCCCTCCAGGTTGGAGGGCGAGCGGTCGGCGGAGATGATGACCTGCCGGTGATGATCCACCAGCGCGTTGAAGGTGTGGAAGAACTCCTCCTGCGTGGAATTCTTGTGGGCGATGAACTGCACATCGTCGATCATCAAGACGTCCACCGAACGGAACTGCTGCTTGAACTCCATCGTGTCCTTGTAGCGCAGGGCGCGGATGAAGCGGTACATGAACATCTCGGCCGACATGTAGACCACGCGGCGCGACGGGTCGCGCTCGCGGATATGCCAGGCGATGGCGTGCATGAGATGGGTCTTGCCGAGCCCCACGCCGCCATAGAGGAACAGCGGGTTGAACTTCACGGCGGCGGATTCCGCCACCTGCCGGGCGGCGGCATGGGCGAACTCGTTGGAGCGGCCCATGACGAAGCTGTCGAAGGTGAAGCGATGGTCCAGGGGCGCGCCGAAATCCCCGTCGATATCCAGGGCGCGCGCCGTGTCGGCGGGCCGGACATGGCCGTCGAAGCTGGGGCGGGCGCCGTCGGCGGAGAGGGCGGGCCGCTCGGCCTGGGGCTGCACATGGATTTCCAGGCTGCGGATGGCCGGCACCTGCGAGCGCCACAGGTCCTTCAGCCGGTCGCCATAATTGCTCACCACCCAGTCGCGCATGAAGCGGGTGGGGGCGGCCAGCATGACACGCTGGCCGTCCACGGTGACCAGCTCCACCTTGCGCAGCCACGAATTGTAGGTGGCATCACCGAATTCCTCGCGGAACCTCGCCTGTACCTGCTCCCAGCA
>Ga0182744_1001476_pt1 | contig 20450 bp, 12 predicted proteins | sample eDN3rd30CKraftMG_FD_128525 | JGI IMG/M metagenome (GOLD analysis project Ga0182744, IMG submission 128525) | Enriched Miracle-Growth compost microbial communities from Emeryville, California, USA - eDNA 3rd pass 30_C Kraft MG (version 2) (version 2) ...
AACAAGAATAATATAATGTATACACTAGATGTATTAAGTGCGCCTTCAGAAATAAAAATCCCCTTTGCTGCATCCCAAATGATTGAGAATGTTTTGCTGATATTAAATTCAGCTAATAAGAGTGCTGAAGCTAAGATACCTGCCGCAAGTGACAAAAGCACTTTTCTAGTTAAGACCACCATCAGAATTGCCAAAATCGGCGGTATTAAAGTGTAAATTGTGTTTTCCATTCCATTGTCCTCCTCCTATTAATCGAGGGGGGAACTTGCCATGAAAGAGACTCGGGGAAATATACAAAAAGGGCAGCAATAGAGAATTCTATCACTGCCCTTAATAAGCAACAAGTTTCTCCATCACGATCTGTAGCTCCTCATTATAGAAAGTTATCCATAATGACAGTGTTACTCTTATTCAGAGCAACCCCAGCAAGACAAACCTAGACAAATTTGCATTACTTCGGCAGTCTTTCCTTTCTACTGTAGTCATCGTTGTCATCCTCATACAGCTTACTCTTAAAGCCCGCGCCTCTACCCCACCGGAATGATAAGGTTTAATTCAATTTTCTATATTACTATATCAAAAAATTATATTCAGTACAATATGTGGTGACCGAAACTATTTATCCAAATAATTCAAAAGGCATGACAGAAATACTCATACCCAGCCTGTTTCAAGGAAATAGTAACGATATAAAGCAGAAGGAGGTTCACAGATGATTGACCGAAATAATAATGGTAATAATATGCTGCCCTTTACGAATGTAGATAGCGAATCAACTAGTAGTGTGAAATTAAATGAGGATCAATACGAGGTGTATGTGAATGGGAATTTTGTTGGGCGCAAAACCCTTAAAACCCAGGGCGAAGATTTATCCGATATAGACGACTTTTTACGAAATCAAGGGTTCATTGATTTTACCGCATCTCTTGATGGCGACCATTATACTATTCATGCCGATCACCAAGACTATGACATTACAAACGCTTTATCTGTCTACTTTACTAATCGGTAAACTATATGCTAAGTCTTTAGGGAGTCCTTCTTAATGAAAGACTCCCTTTCTTAGGATTTTAGGATAAAAGCCATTACCGACTTATCCAGCTTAAAATTCCAATCTATAAATATATCCCTGACAGATTTATGAAAAATATCTTCAAACCTGCCATAACGGTGAAAGTAACTTTTCTCTAATTCATCCTTGGTAAATTTAAGCTCGTTTTCAAACCCTTTATCAATTAATGCTTTTTCTATTTGAATAAGTATACCTTTCCTTTCAACAAGGAAGATAGTTGGGGAAATTTGGCGAATATTGATTTTATCTGGCACTTTTTCTACTAATAAACTAATCCTGCTTACTTCCAATTCAAATCTTTGGATATCAATATCCGTTTCCACTTTCTGCTTTGCTTCTGTGTCTAAAATAAAAATAAGAATGCCTGAGTTATTTGGAAAGTTCCAATCATGGTAGTATTCTTCCACTTCAAGTTCATAAGTAATTTGGATTACTCCTTTTATTTCATCCAGCAAGTGAGTAATAATCACGTTTCTCGCATGATCTACATACTGGTTCTGCCCGTAATGTAACATGACATCTTCCATCGGTGATAAAAAACCATTAATATAAGTAACAAGATAATGACTGGATATAGAAGTTTGGCAGCTCCGAGGGCCCCTGCCAAAATTTTTTCTTAACAATTTACTTACGTAACTGCTTATATATTCTTCCTTTTTTAACTCCATCATAATATTTCTCCTTACTTTCCTTAGTTGAAAGGTGACTGGGATTTTCTAATTAGTATGTACGAAAGAATGCTTTATTAAAATACAGGCATAAAAAAACACATTGTATTTAGGAAGTCCTTCTTACAACATGTTCTTTTACATTAATTCATTATGTATAATTTATTAAAGATAAAAACTAGATAATTTTTATTATTATTATAATCCCACATCATAAACATATCCTCAATTAAACGATTAAAGAGACCTTCAAATTGTCCTTTATTCTTCCAATATCCGGCTTTTATTTCCCATGCCTGATGAAGCAATAGGTCAGCACTCCCTTTTTCATAAACTAATCTTTCTAGCGGTAACAACACTTCTTTAGATTCAATTGCACAAATATTTTGTGTGCATTTTATTACTTTTAAGCTAGAAGGTTTTTTATGATAACTAGACCCAACATTCTCTATTAAGGTAAAAAGCTGACTTTCAAAAGTGTTATCTAAATTCTCCTCATGTTCCAATTGAGAATGATTTAACAGAAGAATCCCTGTGTTTTTATCATAATTCCAATCATGAAAGAATGAATCAAAGGATATCCCCAATACCTTCGACACTTCCGGTAAGTAATCCTCCGTTACTGCATTGATGATCGAAGTACGAAAACTCACTGCCAATTCTAACTTACCTTGTTTAATTAATACTTCCTCAGCAGGGGTAATAAAATTTCGCATATACACGTAGAATCTATTGCCTTTTAAGATGACATTACAGGTTTCAGGCCCCTTTCCAAAGCTCCGTTTGAGCAATTTGCTAAATGTACTGCTAAGATATACCAAATTCTCATGATTAGATTTAATACGTACTCCTCCTTACTAAAATAAAAATGGCCTAACTTCAAAGAGAAGTTAGGCCACGGTTCAGACGACTATTTTAATAGTTTCTTCCATTTACCATACAGTTTACGCGTATTGTTTTTAAGTAAAATATTAAGAATGCATAAAACTAATGACTGCAAGACATTAGACTCTCTTATTTTACCATTATTATCACTATACTGCAATTGTTATGTAGTGGTTAGTAAGGCAGGCAGGATCACTTCAATACATGTCCCTTCCGTATTACTGATAATGTTAATCTTACCATGATGTTCTTCAATGATTTCATTGCTAACCAGCATTCCAAGTCCGTTCCCATGTTCTTTTGTTGTAAAAAAGGGTTCATTGATACGTTTCAGAATTTCCGGCGGCATCCCACTGCCTTGATCAATGATCCGAATATGAGCGCTTTCATTTAAGCATATTCCTTCGATAATTAGTTTTCCCCCATTTGGCATTGCTTCAATAGCATTTTTAATATAGTTTATAAACACTTGTTTCAACTGATTTTCGTCCCCTACGATCATTACCTCTAGGGCATGGAAATTTTTTATAACCTCAATATTATTTAGTAAGGTTTGTGATTCCATTAGTGTCAGGACCTTGTCTAAAAGCAGGCGTAAATCCAATTCTTGATATTTTATTTTTGTTGGTTTAGCTAGAACCATGAGTTCTTTAAGAATCATTTCAACTCGGTCAATCTCTGATTCTACAATTTTAAAGTACGTCGTTTCCCCTTTATACTCCCCCATTATCAGTTGCAGAAAACCCTTAATCGCAGTAATTGGATTTCGAATTTCATGTGCAATCCCTGCTGCCAGTTGGCCTGCCGCCGCTTGTTTTTCCGACAGCAGCTGTCTCTCTCTCTTAATTAAGGTTATATCTTTTAATACCACATAGCTTCCCACTACTTCATTATTAAAAAGGATTGGAAAAGTTGTGACATTAACATCTATAATAACTCCAGGTCTCATACTAATCTTTGAATCAAAGTTCATAAGGTTTTCACGCTGTTTATCAATAAAAAACGTTTGAGTATCACTTAACACAGAAGAGATGAAAAGATTATTCAGCTTCATTTTTACTAGATCATTTCTTGAACACTGCAAAAGTTCTTCACAGACTTCATTCACATGGATCAGCTGACCTGAAATGTTCAAGATAAAGAATGGATCAGTGTTTTTTGAAAGGACAGAGAAATCTTTATCAACATTCACATCCACATATATTTCAAGCAGGAAATTTAATCGCTTTATTTCATCATTATCCATTTTGATACCTCCCCGTTTCCAAATAATAAAAAAAGCCAAAATAAGCGTAGTTTGCCCTACGACTTATTTTGGCTTAAATTCTAGCTTCTACATATCTAGATAATCATTACCGGTTAATCATACAAAAAATATAACTTATAATGTGCTAAAAATAGTATAGAGCATAAATCCCTATATCCAACTTAATAATAAACTATTTTTGTAGAATATTCAAACAACATTTTACTTTCTGAATTACTTTTGATCAAAAAAGCTCTCCAGTAAATATGCGATCCATTTGGTTTGAGAATGATTTCGAATATTTTCTAGCAATCCCTTTATAATCGCCCATCCAAATGTTGGTTCATTCAGCTGCTGTTTTAACAGCACTAACGATTCCTTTTCTACAGACTCTTCCAACTCTTCTATTTCTTGATCCATCATTAAGATAATTTGTTCTTTTGTTAGATCCTCTAACACCGGCTCTTCAAACGCCATGATCAACCCTTTTGAAATAAAAGGAACAGTCGAGTTTCTAGCAAGCAGATTTGTTTTTTCCACCAAAGATGTTGACAATAAATCCAAATCTAAGGGGAGGTTATAAAACAAAAATAGCTGGGAATACATACTCATAAAGCCTTTGATACAAAATACTAAATCATATTTTATCTCTCTGACTTCATCATCTCCATACAAACGCTCTACCATCGAAAGAATTGTTTTGTCCATTAATCTGTCATAGTACCGCATTTTTACAAGGAAATCTTCATTAAAAGAACGAGATTGCTCCTTAATTAGTATTTTTCCAAAATCAGAATGTTTTTGAAAGGAGTTGAATATCGCATAATAAAAATTATATAAAAGATTTTCTTCGTCCTCTTCACTTCTGACTATGTAGTCAATTTCAGAGGTGAATTGAATCAAAAAGTGATCGATTATTTCGATAATTAACTCATCTTTTGACTTAAAAGATAGATAAAAAGCGCCTTTGGAAATACCGCAATGTTCTGTAATCTGCTGGACAGATGTAGCTTCAAAACCCTGTCTAGCGAATAGTTCTATCGCTTTTTCCATTATCAGTTGTTTTTTCATTGTTTATTCTTCACTCCTAGGTTCAATCGTTGACAGATGACCGGTTAGTCAGTATTATAAGTAAATGGGTTAGATAAGTCAATTAAGGGTAGGTGTAAGCGTGAAAGGTTTAGTCAACTTTGTACTAGGAAATAAACTAGCAGTTTGGTTACTTACGATTATTATTACTGTATCTGGTATATATTCAGGTACAAGAATGAATATGGAGACAATTCCAGATATTTCAATTCCATACTTAATGGTCATGGACGTATATCCCGGGGCAACTCCAGAGCAAGTAATGGAGGATGTCTCCAAACCTTTAGAGAAAGCGATAGAAAACCTAAAGGGTGTAAAATCGGTTTATTCCAATTCAAATGCTAACATGTCAAGTATTCAAGTAGAATATGAATACGGTGAAGATATGGATGAGGCAAATCGCGCATTAAAATCTGCATTAGAAGCAGTGAAGCTCCCAGAAAATGCACAAGAGCCAATTATTACAGCGATTAGCATGAACATGATGCCCGTTGTTGCACTAAGCGTAAGTAGTACAGAAGAAGATATCGTTGATTTGACATCAACCGTAGAAGATATCATCCTTCCAAAGATCGAGAAGATTGACGGTGTTGCCTCAGCAACCATTACAGGGCAGCACATTGAAGAGGTTCAGCTTACGTATGATGAAGCTAAAATGGCTCAATATGGTCTAAAAGAAGATACTGTAAAACAAATGATTCAAGCAAGTGACCTTGCTGTTTCATTAGGTCTTTACGAATTTGAAGAAGGTGAACAAGCTGTCGCAATCGATGGGAAGTTCATGACAGCCGACGAATTAAAAGGAATGCTTATTCCTGTAACTCCATCAGAAACCCAACCTTTACCATTTGTTAAGCTTAGCGACATTGCTGACATTAAAGTCGTTGGTAAAGTACAATCCATTTCGCGTACAAATGGTAAAGATGCCATTGCAATTCAAATTGTTAAAGGTCAAGAAGCTAACACTGTAGATGTTGTAAACAGTGTTAAGGATTTAATTGAAGAGGAAAAGGAAAAAATTGATGGTCTTGTTATTGATGTATCACTCGACCAAGGTGAACCAATTGAAGAATCAGTTAAAACAATGGTGGAAAAAGCACTATTTGGCGGTTTAATTGCGGTATTAATTATTCTTTTATTCCTGCGTGATTTTAAATCAACCATTATTTCAATTGTATCAATTCCAGTTTCCATATTCATGGCATTATTGCTTCTGAACTGGATGGAGATTACCCTAAATATTATGACGCTCGGTGCCGTTACGGTTGCCATCGGACGTGTTATCGATGACTCAATTGTAGTAGTAGAAAATATTTATCGACGTCTTCATTTAAAAGAAGAAAAATTATCAGGTCGTGCACTTGTTCGTGAAGCGACAATTGAAATGTTTAAACCAATCCTGTCATCAACATTAGTAACAGTAGCAGTATTTGCGCCACTTATCTTCGTTGGCGGTATGGTTGGTGAGCTATTCATGCCATTCGCATTAACGATGACATTTGCTCTCGGCGCTTCGTTAGTAGTTGCGATTACCATCGTACCTGCATTGTCTCACTTCTTATTTAGGAAAAAATTATATGGTGAGAAGACAGAAAGCAGCCATAAAGAAGTTGGTAAATTAGCGAACTGGTACAAAGGTGTACTTGGCTGGACACTGAACCATAAAGTCATTACCTCAGTTATTGCAGTTGTCTTATTAGCAGGCAGTTTAGCTTTAACACCATTAATCGGTTTTAGCTTTATGGGCAGTGAAGAAGAAAAAGTTATGTACTTAACGTACACTCCAAAAGCTGGCGAATTAAAGGATGAAACTTTAGAGAACGTTGCAGCCGTAGAAGAGGAAATGCTTAAACGTAAGGATATCGACATCGTTCAGATATCTGTAACCGAAAGCGGAGATCCAATGGCAGCGATGATGGGCGGCGGCGGAGATGGTGCGTTGATGTACCTTATCTTTGATCCAGAAATGGAGAACTTCCCAGAAGCTCGCGAAGAAATTGAAGAGTATGTGTTTAATATTGGACAATCCGGCGAGTGGAAGAGTCAAAACTTCTCTGCAATGTCGATGTCTACGAATGAAGTCAGCTACACATTCTACAGTGAAGATTTAGATAAACTTAATGAAGCTGTAAAAATGGTAGAAGATGTTCTAAGTAAAAATGATGGTTTAGAAGATGTTTCTTCAAGTGCTGAGGAAGCATACGTTGAATATACATTCAAAGTAGAACAAGATGAATTGTTGCAGTATGGTTTAACAACAGGTCAAATCGTGATGATGTTAAACCCAAATAAAACTCAAGATGTATTAACAACGGTTGAAAAGGACGGTAATGAATTAGAAGTAATCGTTCAGCAGGAACAAGCTGCGCAGCCAAAATCAATTGACGATATTTTAGCTACACCAGTACCGACAGCACTTGGTACGACAATGCCTCTTTCTGAACTGGTAACAGTTGAAAAAGGCACGACGCTAAATACACTTGCACGCAGTAAAGGTGAATACTACGCAACGGTTTCAGGAACCATCCTTGATGAGGATATTTCTAAGGCAACCGCTGCAGTAGATAAAGAAATTGATAAATTAGATCTGCCGAAGGGTGTTACCATTGGCGTTGCCGGTGTCCAGGCAGATATGACGGAGACATTCACACAACTTGGAATGGCCATGCTTGCAGCGATTGCGATTGTGTACTTTATCCTAGTTGTAACCTTCCGTGAAGGGGTCGCACCGTTTTCCATCCTATTCTCATTACCATTTGCAGTTATTGGTTCTTTTGTTGGTTTATTAATCGCAGGCGAAACCATTTCTGTATCGGTTATGATGGGATTATTGATGTTAATTGGTATCGTTGTAACGAATGCGATTGTATTAGTAGACCGGATTATTCATATGGAACGTGACGGTATGACAATGCGTGAAGCAGTACTAGAAGCTGGTGCAACTCGTCTGCGTCCAATCCTAATGACAGCTATTGCAACGATTGGTGCGTTAATTCCACTTGCAATCGGCTCAGGCGGCGGCGGTTTAATCTCAAAAGGTCTTGGTATTACCGTTATCGGCGGTTTAACTAGTTCAACGTTATTAACGTTAATTATTGTCCCTATTGTTTATGAAGTATTATCTAAGATGTTCAAGAAGAATCGTAAAGATATTGTAGAAGACTAATTTAAAAGCCCTGCAAGGTGACAAAGTCACTTTACAGGGCTTTTTGAATGCATTTTGTTTATTAATTCCAGACAAACAATCCAACAATCATTGCACTTAACAATGAAACAGCTATCCCACTGACAAGGAGCTTCCATACGTTCTTACCAATAATTGCAGATTTCCCCTCCCCTAGGACGGAGTTAAATGTTCCATAAATCATTCCCACCGTACTAAAATTCGCAAATGATGTTAAAAATGTCGTCGCTACCGCTACCGTATGTGGCGCCAGTGTATCTAATTGATTTTTCAGGTCCATCATGGCAACAAATTCATTCGTTGCTAATTTTATTCCCATTAACTGAGCTACATAAAGGGCATCCCTCACTGGTAACCCAAGTAAAAAGGCAAATGGACTAAAGATATAAGAAAAGATTTTTTGCATCGTAAGACCATCAACAATTACCCCTAAAATCCCATTAAGTGCAGCTGTTAACGCTACATATCCTATTACCATCGCTAAGATAACAATGACCATATTCATACCTACTAACATACTGTTAGAAATAGTTGAAAAAAAGTCCTTTTTCTCCGATTTTGGCGGTTCGTAAATAATATCTTCCTCTTTTGGCACTGTAATTGGATTTAAAATGCTGACTACTATAAGAGCATTTAAACAGTTTAAAGGAATTGCGCTAAAAACATAGGTTGCAGGAACCATCGATAAATATGCACCTATAATCGATCCGCTGATACTGCTCATACTCATAATTCCAAAGGTAAGTAACCGATAATCCTTTAAAACAGACAGTTGATTACGAATGACCGCCAATGCCTCCGTGTTTCCTAAGAACATCATTTGTATGGAGAAAAAGCTTTCTAACTTGGGCATTTTTGAAACCTTAGAAATAAGCCAACCCACTTTATCTATAATCCAAGTTAAAATACCAAAATAAGATAAAATGTCAAAAAACGTAACAATAAAGATAATCGGCAGCAGAGCACTGAAGAAAAAGTCGATTGTCTCATTTGCCATCGCACTTGGAAACACAAACGCAATCCCTTCACTTGCACAAGCAATTAACCAAGTAAAGAACGCAGCAATTTGATTAATCAGCCAGCTGCCAATATCAGTGCCCAACATAAACCATGTAATAAGCAATTCAACGACAACAAGTGAGACAATCGCTTTCCATTTAACCTCTTTCTTTTGTGGAGAACATAAAAATACAACGCCCATTACGACAAAAAAGCCCAAAAAATTAATTAAAAAATACATACCAGCAACTCCTAGACGCGATATTCAATACAAAAAGCCCTTTCTTTCATTATTCCCGACAAAAGGGAAAGAATGAAAAAAAAGAGCTTCTTCCATCATTAAGGTTTTATAAAAATCCTCCTGTAACGCAGCGACAACTACTGACAATATTTATCTTAATCAACCGTTTGATTAGCAGGGGCTTAACTCTCTTGTTATTATAAAAGGATAAAATGTCAATTTACTGTTCCTATATTAACCTGCAGCGGTGAACATCCTTCCTCATCAAAGATAATAAGTTCATTTTCCTGCTTTAAAATACTAGCAGGGATTTTATATTCCTCTTGAGGCCCGATTTGCCAGTATCGGCCTAAACAAAAACCATTCACCCAGAAAGTTCCTTTCGATAACCCATCCAAACGGATCTTCACTATTACATGATCAGTAGATTGTAATGAAGTTTTAAAGGTGGTTTTATACCAACACGGTTCAACCTTTTCCTTACTAAATCTATGATCAATTTTTTGCCAATCCTTCGGTTGGTTTAAAAGAGCAGCACTTTGCATCTTCCAATGATTTATCTGATTTTCTTCTTTATATAAATAAAGCTTTAATTTCGAAATTCCTTTGAGCCCCTGCCCATCAAATTCAAATTCATTCAAGCCATCATGTAAGAGATGACCTACATCAGCCACACCATATGGTGCATCGAAACGAATCCAAGCAGTTTCGTTCGTTATGAGCATGACTGGCACTCCGTCATTCAAGCGCAATCTTTGAAGCCCCTCTCCAACAAGGACGGCTTTATCGAAACCTTGATCATTGATCAATTCCTTCAAAAGTGAAATTCTCCCCTCAATTTCTGGAACATTTCTTAATGAATGTGTTTTACCGATACCTTCCACTCTCCAGCCATCTAATAAGTCAACAACCAGTCCATCAAGACTTGGTGACTCACTTATTCCCTTCGGTTCCCCTAAAGCCTGTGTGAAATTGTAACGACCCATATTCTGAACCAAGAAGCGGAGGCTATTATTTCCTTTTTCAACAGGAAGTTCGATTGAAGCTGCCCCTAAATCATTCACTAGTCCGATATATTCATTGTTAAGAAATACTCTTGCTGGATCCTCAATTCTCGGCAGGATTAAAGCTTTTCGACAAGTCTCCTTCGATTCAAACTGTGCTGTGTACGATATATATCCACTCCATTGTCCAAATGAACTAAAGTCCAGTGGTTTAACTGTATCCCTGCACATGGACTCATCGGTTTTCTCTCGCGCCTGATGCCAATCACCTATTGAAAATGTAACGACCCCTTTGGCATCATCTATTTCACTTTCACTCTCCACTGTCCTTCGATCATTCACAACGATTTCAAAACAATCATTCTTACCATCCTTAATGGAAATCACTTGCGGTTTTGACCCATGAAATAGTGTAAATTGTATTTCCCCATTGCCTAGCTTTTCGTAACGCTGCGGATATGGGCAGAAAATCGAAAGTTCATCAACATCTTTAACTTGTAAAACCAGTGAGGATTGCTGCCCCGTTTCATGATAGACAGTACCAATATTATTCGAAAAACCAGTTGAATATGCAGTAAGTGCTGATATCTTCACTGTTTTACCCGCCAATCTTCCAGCCTTCATATTCTTAACAACTGGTAAAATTCCATCTGGCTCAATTGTAATACATAGTTGATATTGTTCCTCAGGGCTATAGACTTTGTGAATTGCCCTCTCTTGTTTCGAATTGGTAAGAAAGGTAATACCTCCAGCTTTGCTCTGTACTGTTTTGCCTTGCAGCCCTTCAGGCAGTGCAGTATACTCATCAATAACAGAGGGATTTGTTAAGATCGGTTCGACCCAATCAATAAAGCTATGAACTCGTTTTATTGCCTGATACTTCGGTGTTTCCTGCAAGTACTCCGTCAGCGGTGCATCATAATCATAAGATGTAATCATAAATGTATGTTCGCCAATCGTGCGCCCGCCCCAATGGTCAAAATTCGTACCACCGAAAAACATATAATAATTAATAGCTGTAAAACCTTCCCGCAGCAACTCATATAGCGTTTTTTCTAACATACAGGCTGTCTTTTGATTTGCTTTAGGCCCTCCCCATTGTTCAAACCAACCGACCCAAAATTCAAGAACACCTTTTGGCTGGCCTTCGTATCTTTCATCTAATATTTTTGCATGTTCCTCTGCATGAGACCAAAAGTTCCGAAACTCAACCGCTCCTTCAACACCGCCATAACAAGTTACTAATGGAACATTAATCCCTCTTGTAATCAGTCCGTCTCGTAAATATTCCATATACTTTTTATCTGGTTTTCCAAGTGCTTGAAACTCATTCTCGACTTGAACCATAATAACTGTACCTGCATTCGTGATCAAATGGGGACGAATCCGCGGTACTAATTCGTCAAAATACCGATCTACATAGTGTAAAAATGGTTCATGATAACAGCGGTATTTCATATTTTTCTTAGAACTCAGCCACCATGGCAGACCACCGAAATCCCATTCCGCACAAATGTATGGCCCCGGCCGCAGTATGACATACAGGTTTCTTTCTTCACACTTCGTCAGGAAAGCTCCTAAATCTTTATCGTCTGCAAAGTCCCATACACCTTCTACCTCCTCATGCCAATTCCAAGGAATATAGGTTTCAATACAATTACAGCCTGCTTTTTTTACTTTATCCAGCAGTTCATCCCACTCTGCACGAGGCAGGCGGAAATAGTGAACAGCAGCTGACTTGATGAAAACTCGATTCCCATCAATAATCCAGCTATTTTTATCAAATTGAATACCCGCCATATTGGCCCTCCCCTTCTAATACCTTTTTTTGTTTTTCTACATGGGCAAAAACCTTCAATACTGTTTTCGTTACAATAAAACAATACAGGCTGCCGCTAAAGAACAATAATGAACCAGGAAGCAGCAATAAGATGAATCCAATGACCGCCCCTGAAATAATCAAGATGACTGTTTGAATTGGGTGTGTAAAAGTTAGTAAGAATGCTGTTTTTATATATTGGAAGAATGGTAAGTCATACTGGAAATAGAGTGGTATAAAATATAGGACAACGGCAAAAAATAACACCATCAGTCCAGCAGATAGGATGGAAAGAAAGGTAAAAAGCCAGCCATCTAAGGATTGAAATAACATTATATCCAGTAAAAAAGCAGCAATAGCAAGTAATAATAAGTAACCGTAAAGATATGCGTTCACAAATTCTTGCTTATATTTATTCCAAAACAATTTAAAAATTGGTACTTCTTCTTCTATTATCAGCTTTCTCATTACGGCAAACATCGCAGCCGTTGCAGGCATGATACCAATTAGCACAAAACCGAGGAGTGAAAACAAGATCCATAAAATGTTTGTATAAGCAATCATCATGACCTTCTCTGAAATTCGGTAAATCCCCGAAAGCATTCCCTTTGTTTCCATCATTCATACCAGTAGCCTTTATGGTTTTTCTCTAAACGCATTAAAGCCTCAAGATAATAGTAGTCTCCCCAAATCATATAATCATCAATTGCAAGATCGCCTCGAACATGATAGGAACCATGCTTTAGAAGCCCTTCCGCATCTTTTTCCTTGGCCGTTGAATAATGTTCAACAAGTGAATACATCATTTTAATGACAGCCTCTTCAAAGTAATTTCGATCATAGTCCTCTTCATTTAAATGGCTGATTATTTCAAGTAATCCGCATGCTGCAATTGCGGTTGCTGAACTGTCACGAGGTGTACGTTCTTCTACTTGTGCATTAAAGTCCCAATAGGAAACATAATCCTCTGGTAAATGTTCAATAAAATATTTCGCCATTCTTTTTGCTGTATTTAAATATAGTGCATTTTTCGTATAGTGATAGGAAAGGGCAAATCCATAGATTCCCCATGCCTGACCACGTGTCCATGTCGATCCATTTGTATAACCTTGATGGGTTGCTCCACCGATAGGCTCACCTGTTTCTTGATTAAAGAAAAATGTATGATAAGAACTGTCATCTCCGCGAACAAGATAGGTTCTGCTTCTTTCCGCTTGAGCTACAGCTATATCCCGATATTTAGGATCTCCTGTTTGTTCACTCGCCCAATAGAGAATCGGAAGATTAAGCAGACAATCAATAATGATTCGTCCGCCTTCTTTTTCATCGTTTTTTGGCCCCCATGCTTGCAGATATTGACCTTTTTCACGCCAACGACTAAGCAGTTTATCTGCAGCCTTCAATGTTAGTTCTCTTGCTGCCTCACTTTTTTCAATCATCCATTGCGCTTTAGAAGAAAGCGAATATAAAAATCCAATGTCATGATGATCAAGAACAATATTATTATTTAAGCGATTTTGAAAGCTTTCAACCGTTTTTTGAGCCTTTATTTTAAAGATTGGATCATTAGAATATTCATAGCATAGCCATAACATCCCTGACCAAAATCCATCGGTCCAGTCGTCATTATCGTTCAACTCATATTTCTTTCCATTCATGCTGAAATGGGGGAATAACTCACCAAAAGTGTCAATATTATTTCTGATTTTTTCGACTGCATCTTCAATCGCTAATTTCCACATGTATACATTCTCCTATCCTCTCAGCCTTAATCAATTCCTAAACCATTTCTACTAGCCTTTTGTATTTAGTCTAAAAGAAAAGGGCCGAAGGAAATATGTCTGATTTACAGGAAAATGTGCACAATTTTTACCTCGAAATTACATTAAGATCTTTCCAACGTGTTTAGTGTTCTAAAGATTCTGTCAAAATCCTTCTCTAATGGGTAAAAATTTTCATCCATATGTTACTAGATTAGGCACTATTATTAGTTATTAACCGGTTACTAGGAGGCGATCATGAAGTTTTGTTTTAGTACCAAAGCTTTTTGCGAAGGAGGCAGATAAAAAAACTGGAAGAAAATGTGTTAATAAAAAGAGTTAATAGGAGTATTTTTTTGAGGAGAGGAAGTTATGAGGAAAATATTAAATTTTGTATTGGTTATCTTCTTAATCGTACCTTTATCTATACCACTAACTGAAAGCGCTGCCACAGCAAACAGTGAAACACCTTCTAAACTAGGTTCCGCTGATAACCTTGGCGAACTCTTAAAAAATAATGAGTTAGACGAAAGTGAAGATGCAGGAGCGTTTACTTCTCTGTGGGAAAATGGACAAAAGCCTGCCAATTGGGATCTGCGTAATTGGGCAAACTCAGGAGGAGCGAATCCGCAAGGAAGACTCATTCAAGACCAGGAAAAAAGTATGGTACAAATTGATTTAAATAAGACAGTAGGTTTTTTCCAATATGATAGTTCTATCCCTGTAAATCCAAACAGTATCTATCATTTTAAGACAAAAGTCAAAACAAAGGATATTCAAACACCTCATAGCTCGAAAAACGCAGCTACTCTTCGGGTAGAACAATTAAAAGATAGTACCGTTTTGGCAAGAAATGATCTTGCATATATTAAAAATCACAGCGGGGAATCGGATTGGGTGAATTTATCTGGATCCATCACGACACGGAGTGATACAAATCATGTCAGAGTGATTCTGATTACGGGACAAGTATCAGCAGGTAATGGCTCCACAGGAACCATTTGGGTTGATTCTTTGAGCATGAAACCTGAAATTGTTTCGCTCGAAAGTATTACCATTGACCCTGAATCTCTCGCTATCCCTAAGGGAGAGAGTTCTGAACTAAGCTATACCCTTAATCCTAAGAACACCACCTTCCAAGAAGTTGAATGGTCCTCAAGTAATGAAGCGGTAGCAAGTGTGGAGAATGGAAAGGTTACTGGCCTTTCCGGTGGTGATGCCATAATTACGGTTCGTTCCAAGAACGATCCAAGCATTAATGCCACAGCAACCGTTACGATCTTTGAGGGTGAGATCCCTGTGACAGGAATCTCTTTAGATCACAGCCAGGTTCGGCTAAATGAAGGAAAAGGGACAATTTTAACTCCGACCATATTACCTTCTTATGCAAGCAACCATCAGGTAGTCTGGAGTTCTTCGAATGAAAACATTGTAAAAGTCAGTGGTGGAGTAATCCAGGCTTTGCAGCCGGGAAGTGCTGTCATCACAGCAACAACAGTTGATGGAAGCCATCAAGCCTCCGCTGCTATAGTAGTAGATCCGTATAAAGAAGACGAATACGATCAAATGAGAAGGAAATGGACCAATTATGTTGTTCAAAATACCTATATTGATTTAGCTAACCCTCTGATAAAACAAAAGATTGATAAACTATCAGAAGATGCGAAGGTATTATGGGGGAGCATGGATAAAAGTGCAGACCGGACATACCTCTGGGAGAATGCGTCCAGTAAGTCAAATTCTGCAGATGTAACTACCAGTTTTAGAAATTTGAAGACCTTAACTAGTGCCTATGCCACGAAAGGGTCCGAACTGCAGGATAATCCGGAGCTTTTAAAGGATATCATCAAGGCATTGGATTGGATGATCGAAAACCGTTTTAACGGTAACCACTATAACAATTGGTGGGATTGGCAAATTGGGGCACCACAGCTTCTCAATGATATTACAGCCGTATTGTATGAGTATTTAAGCGCTGAACAAATAGTCAAATATATGAATTCCATTAAAACTTATGTTCCAAGGCCAACCCATTATTATGGGGTAGGCGGAGCAACCTGGAGTGTTGAAGCAACAGGGGCAAATCTCGTTGATTTAACAAAAGTAGCTGCAGTCCAAGGTATAATTTCAAAAGAAAAAGCAAGAGTTATCGCCGGCCGGGATCATTTCCCCTTGATTGAAACAAAAAAATCAGGGACAGGAAACGGACTCTATACTGATGGTTCATTTGTGGACCATAGCAATATCCCCTATACCGGAACATATGGTGTTGTGCTGTTAGGGTCAATGGTAGATATGATTTATTTGTTAGACAATAGTTCTTTTACATTAAATGAAGAAGATTTAAATAATATATACGGCATGATTTTGGATGCATTTCAACCGGTTATTTATCGCGGACTCATGATGGATATGGTTAATGGACGTGCCATCTCAAGAGGAGATGTCCAAGATATCGGCCATGGCGTAGGGGCAATGGAGAGAATCATTCAGTATATGGAATTTGCACCGAAGGAGTATAAGTCCAAGTTTGAAAGTATGGTGAAATATTGGATAACATCTAATGATTCCGTAAACCTGATTGAACGCTTCAGTCGGATTCCTGTCATTACCATGGCAAATGAGATTATGAATGATTCTAGTATTCAACCAAGAGGCGAACTGATTGGACACTATAACTTTGCGAATATGGACAGGGTCGTTCATCGAAGATCGGGATATGTATTTGGAATTAGTATGTACTCCGACCGGATTGGTGCCTATGAAGGAAATATGAATGGTGAAAACACAAAAGGGTTTTATACCGGTTCAGGCATGACCTATTTATATAATAATGATTTACAGCAATATAGCGGTGATTTCTGGCCAACCGTTGATTCCTATCGTTTGCCAGGTACAACGGTCGATGCAACGAAACAACTGCCAACTGGCGCAGGTACTGGAAAGACATCCCTCCAATCCTGGGTTGGCGGCAGTACACTCGAAGGATTATATGGAACAAACGGAATGTTCCTAGATCAAAGTATTTACGGTATGACCTTAAAAGGGAAAAAATCATGGTTTATGTTCGATAATGAAATCATTGCACTTGGGTCGGATATTCAAAGTAGTGACGGACGGCCAATTGAAACGATTGTCGAAAATAGAAAGTTACTAGACAGTGGTAATAATGCACTGTATGTCGATCATCAAAAAATGTCATCTAATCTGGGCTTGACGGAAGAAAAAGATAGCGTTAAGTGGGCACATTTAAATGGAAATGTAAAAGGAAGCGATATTGGTTATTACTTCCCAGATACTACTGACGTAAACTTCCAAAGAGAAGCTAGAACTGGCTCTTGGAAAGAGATTAATACAACTGGCTCTGAACAATTGATTACAAGAAACTATATGAAAATGAGCATCAATCATGGGGTAAATCCTAGTAACGGAAGCTACTCCTACGTTCTTCTGCCAAACAAATCAAAAGAAGAGACTGCGAAATACTCAGAGAATCCAGACATCAAGATTTTAGCTAATAATGAAAAAGTTCAGGCTGTTAAAGAACAGAAATTAAATATTATGGGTGTTAACTTTTGGGAAAATGAAAAAATAACCATTGATAAACTGACTAGCTATCAAAAGGCATCTGTCATGTTCAAGGAAATACCAGGTGATAGGATAGAAATAGCGGTAAGTGACCCTACTCATAAGCAGGATTCTATCGAGATTGAATTAGATTATAATATTAAGTCTTCTATCTTTGTTGACCCTAGAATTCAAATAAAGAAAATCAGTCCAGCTAAAACCAAGCTGGTGATTGATGTTAAAGGGTCGATGGGCCAAAGTATTACAGCAAGGTTCAGCCTGAATAATAAACCTTCAAACTGGGAAGACGAATTGATCTATAGCAATGATTTTGAAGCTGGAGAAATTGGTGCCTCAGTGAATGGCTGGATTAAAGAAGGTCAGGCTTCAGGTACCTATCATTCCATATCTGAACCTTTATTTCCTCAAAGAAATTTTTCAGGAAAGCATTCATTTCAGGGAGAAACAGGAAAAGTAATTGCGGAATTTGTTTTTGAGCCATTCATAGAAACAATTGACGCAGTAATGGTACATGGTGCGGAAAATCAAGTGATTACAGATTATCCCCAAATGCCTATCATTGTTCGAGCATCATCCCTAAGTAATGGGAAAATCTTCGATGCAAGAGATGGCAGTGTATATAAAGCAGAAAATCAATTATCCTGGGAAGTCAATAAGAAATATCAAATCCGCATGGAGATTGATTTGGAACAAAATCAATACAATGCTTTTGTAACACCAAAAGGTGGAGAACGTGTTCAAATTGCCAAGGATTATAACTTTAGAACAGGGGCCCCAGTTCCTAAAAGTATTGGGCTGTTTATGTTACAAGATAACCGTACGGATAAAGGAAGTAAGGTTACGCATTATACGATTAACAATAAATTGATTGGCAATAAGAAAAACGTAATGGAAGTGACAGGTAAAGATTCCTTCAGACTGCAAAAGAATTTTATCCTAAACAATGAAAGAGCGGTAATAGAATGGTCCTTCATGAAAGAGTCAATGGATGATAATTCATTTGTATTGTCAGGCAAAGATGGTAAAGGAATTTATTTAGAAACGGAGAACAATCAACTGATTGATCCAATCAACAATAAGGTAATTATCCCTTCACTCAAACCTAATTTATGGTACAAACTTAAGCTTGATATCAATTTAGGATTAGGGACGTACAATGTTTATGTAAACGACGAAATAAAACAAACCAATTTATCCTGGGATACATCAAATGCAGTACTGACAAGCTTTAGTATTGAATCCAGTAATGGACAGGGAAGTACACTCTACATTGATGATCTTCAAATACGTGGAACGGCTGTTCCAATTGAACAAATCTTATTAGAAGGCTATTCCAATGTTCTTACTGTTGGTGAAAAAATGGAAATGAAAGTAAAAGCCGCTCCTATCAATGCTTATATTGAGGGTATTGAATGGTCCAGTTCCGATGAATCTATCGCAAAAGTTAGTAAAGATGGAATCGTTAAGGCGTATAGAGAAGGTAATGTTCTTATCATGGCTAGAGATAGAATTACAGGTGAAAGAATCTTAAAGAATTTGACCATTACAGAATCTCAATAATTAGTAAATGAATACATGCCCTTTCATTAAACCTAGACAGAAAAAAACAGGCAACTTTCCAAAGGGAGTTGTCTGTTTTTTAATCTAAAAATAATTATATTTTTTATTTAAAGCTAATGCCTTCTTAAATAGATGATCCCTGTTTTAGAACTGGAATGGATAGCTTATGCATTGCAGGAGATTGTTTAATATTTAACAACTCACATGCTAAGGGTGCAATTTGCAGTTGTGGAACCTCCTCTTTATATATCCCAGGTTTTACCCTATCACTAATGATAAACAAAGGAACGTTTCGGTCAGCAGTTGTTGTTCCGCCGTGGTTGCCATCATCATTCATTCCATGATCAGCAGTTATAATAATTTGATACCCAGCTTCTACCCAATAGGGTAGCACATCGGCCAAGAGGACATCTACATTAAGGACACGATTTCGATATTCCTTTGAATCTGCAGTAAATTTGTGACCATCATTATCAATGTTCATCGAGTGGACATATAAAAATTCGGGTTGATAGGTATTTAGCAGAAAATTGGCATCTGCGAATAAATGACTATCCGGGTAATGGTCTTCCCAATAAAAAATGCCTCTTTCAATTGGTTTTTGTCCGCCTAATTGAATTCGGTCAGTACTCTTATTAAATGGTGCCGAGTTGTAAAGCTCACTTACCCAATAATAAGACGCAGCCGCATTCTTTAAGCCATTCTTCTTTGTTAGATGAAATAGGCTTTCTTCATGGGACAAACGAATTGTATTATTTGTTGTAATTCCGTTTTTATAAACAGGTGTTCCCGTAAGCAGTACCTCATATAGTGGACGTGAAATACTTGGCAATTCAGATTTAACTTTAAAACGGGAAGCCTTTCCTTTTTCTATTAAATGCTGTAAATATCCCATCTGACTTTCGGCCGTATCATAACGCAAACCGTCCAACATGATAAAAGCAAGTTTATTCGGCATTTGTTTTACCTCACTTTGCGTTTTTCTTAAGTACTAATAAATCCCCCTGGACCGGAACTCTCTCGGCGTCATTTTCGTATATTTCTTAAATACTTTCGAAAAATAGGTTCGATCTGAATAGCCGCATTTTATTGCGACTTCTTCTACGGATTCTCCTGTTTGCTCAAGAATTTTTATGGCGACACCGATTTTAAAACGATGAACATAATCGGTAAAATTTTCGCCCGTCAATCGTTTAAAATAACGGGAGAAATAACTTGGGTTCATATATAAATAAGCGGCCACATCTGTGGATGTAACATTCTCTGAAAGATTCTGAACAATGTATTGGTCAATCTCTTGTAACTTAGGCTCTTTCCTACTGGCTCCGTCCATCT
>Ga0182744_1001478_pt1 | contig 20440 bp, 20 predicted proteins | sample eDN3rd30CKraftMG_FD_128525 | JGI IMG/M metagenome (GOLD analysis project Ga0182744, IMG submission 128525) | Enriched Miracle-Growth compost microbial communities from Emeryville, California, USA - eDNA 3rd pass 30_C Kraft MG (version 2) (version 2) ...
CTGTGCACCGAGACAACCAGCGGCACGGCGAGCGCCGCAAGCAAGCGATAGGCTTGATTCCAGCGCATCCAGTGCATCGCCGACCCACGCCAGCCGAGCGCCAGGACGCCGAAGAATACCTGCCAGCGCCGCCGGCGGGCACGGTCGCGCGCGGCTGCGAGATCCGGCACGAGCCCGATATACCAGAACACGACCGAGACGGTGAGATAGGTCAGCACCGCCCAGATGTCCCATTCGAGCGGGCTGCGGAACTGTGGCCAGACCTGCATGGTCGCCGGATAGGGAAACATCCAGTAGACGAACCATGGCCGCCCGAGATGCAGGATCGGATAAATCCCGGCGCACATCACCGCAAACAGCGTCATCGTCTCGGCGAAGCGGTTGAGGGAGTTGCGCCAATCGCGGCCGAGCAGCAGTAGCAGCGCCGAAATCAGCGTGCCGGCGTGGCCGATGCCGAGCCACCACACATAATTATGGATCGCGAAGGCCCAGTTGACCGGAATATTGAGACCCCAGATGCCGACGCCGGTCGAGAACAGCACGACCGCGCTGACGAACAGCAGCCCCAGCAGCAGCGAGGAGAGGCCGAGCGCGATCAGCCAGCGGCGGCGCGTCGGAAAATTCAGCGGGATGCCGGCAAGCTGATCGGTGACATCGCCGTAGCTCTGATCGGGCGGCAGGATCGGTCTGGCATCGGACGATACGCTCATGACGTATCTCCGTCGCTGTCGTTCCAGCGGGCGAGATAGGTGGTGCGCGGCCGCGTTCCGAGTTCTTCCAGCAGGACGTAGTGGCGGCCGCTGCGGCGGAGTTTGGAAACGGCCGAGCCGCTATCGTTCAGGTCCCCAAAGGTGATGGCCTGCGTCGGGCATGCCTGTTGGCAGGCGGTTACGACTTCATCGCGCCGCAACGGGCGATTGCTCTTGTCGGCCTCGACGCGAGCGGCCTCGATCCGCTGCGTGCAATAGGTGCATTTCTCCATGACCCCGCGCGAGCGCACGGTGACATCGGGATTCTTTGCGGCCTTTCCGGCTTCGGTGGTGTCGCGATAATCGTACCAGTTGAAGCGCCGCACCTTGTAAGGGCAGTAGCTGGAACAGGTGCGGGTGCCGATGCAGCGGTTGTAGACCATCTGGTTGATGCCGTCTGGCGAATGTACGGTGGCATGGACCGGACAGCCCATTTCGCACGGTGCCTTCTCGCAATGCATGCACGGCACCGGCTGGAAGAAGCTGCGAGGATTATCGAGATTGCCGGTGTAGTAGCGGTCGACGCGCAGCCAGAGCATTTCGCGGCCGCGCGCCACCTGATCCTTGCCGACAACCGGCACGTTGTTCTCGACATTGCAGGCGGCGATGCAGGCGTTGCAGCCGATACATCGGTCGAGATCGATCGCCATGGCCCAGGCCTGATCGGAAGACGGCCATTCCGGATAGAGCGTCGGCGTGTCTTTTGGCTTGGGTGTTGTCGGATGGGTGGCGGTTACTTCGCGGACGAAATCGAACCCGTCCATCCGATGGTGTTGCTGCGTCGTTGCGAGTCGATACTGACCTTTTATCCGTGCGAGCGTGCCGCCCGCCTGCCAGCTGTCGGTAGTCGGGCGGATCGCATAGGCGTCATAGCCGCCCGCGGTCGCGATCTCGCCGCCATTCCGGCGGCCATAGCCGAACGCCAGCGCGATAGTGTTTGCCGCCTGACCGGGCATGATCCACACCGGACCCTGCACCTTGCGATCGCCGATCTCGACCCCGACCATGTCGCCGTTCGACAGCGCCCTTGCGCCGGCGAGCGCTGGGCTTATCGCAATGACATTGTCCCAGGTGAGTTTGCTGATCGGTTTCGGCAGTTCCTGCAACCATGCAATATTGGCGAAACGGCCATCCCAGACGGTCGGGTCCGGGCGAAAGACGATGTGAAGGCTCTGATCTTCGCTTGCATCGAGTGCCGATGGCACGGGCGGTGACTTTGCTTTCAGCGCGAGCGGCTGCAAGCTTTCGCCTTCGACCCAGCCCCTATGCAGTGCATCGGCCCAGCGGCTGTCGAAGACGTCGCCCAACCGCTCGCGCCACGTCGCGCGGACGGCGGCGTCGTTCGCCGGGTCCTGTTGCCCGGCGAGCATGTCGAGCAGTTGATGCAGGCTACGCGTGGCATATAGCGGCGAAATCACCGGCTGGATGATGGAGTATGTGCCGTCGACGGCACGCCCGTCGGTCCAGCCTTCCAGAGAATGCGACAGCGGCAGATGCCACTGCGACCGCGTTGCGGTTTCGTCGGCATGCTGGCCGGCATGCAGTCGGTGTGGAATACGGTCCAGCATCGCCGCATCGTCGAAGACGGGGGGCGCGGTGTAGGACGGGTCGCAGTCGATGACGATCAGCGTATCGACGGCACCTGCCTCGATATCGTTCGCGAGCGCGTCGAGCGTTTCCGCGTCGGAGGCGGGCGCCAGCAGGGGCTCGCTGTACCAGATCGTTTCGCCGGCGTTGCCCAGGGCTTCGTTGATGGCGAAGGCTGCCGTCTGCCAGGATGGGGTAAGGTGCGATCCGACCGTTAACAGGGATTGGCCGGGAAACCGGCGCAGATCGCTCACCGCACGATCGATCCAGCGGCTTTCGGCCTCGGACAGATCGGGTGCCGTCCAGCCGGCAAGGGAGAATGCGGCCCCCAGCGCCTGGATCAATGCCCCGAGGCGTGGCGGGTCGCACGGAAGGCGCGACGAGGCTACGGTGCCGGTGAGGCTCGGTAGGGCTTCAGCGACGTAGAGACTGCTGCGGCCTTGCCCAGGAGCCGGTTCGCCGCGCCGCGCCGACCAGGCGCGCGCCTGTATCACCTGATGCGGGCCGGGGCCGAGGAGATCGTCATCGACGCTGACGATTGCCGCGCAGCGGTCGAGTCGCAGATGTGGTGTGGCCGGGCGGCCGAAGGCTTGCGTCAACGCAGCCTGTCGTTGCCCTGGCATCGCCGGCGCATGGCGGTGCCAGCGCATCTGCGGGTAGAGCGCGGACAAGGCACGCATCTGCCGGATCATGGTCGGCGAGGTGGTGGGGCCGGTGAGAATGCACAGCCCCTCGCCGCGGCGATTGCGCCAGCCTTCGCGTAGCGTGGCAAGGGCCTGGTCCACCGCACCCCATGTCACGGGAATGCCGTCGCGCGTCGGGCTCTTGGATCGCTCCGGATCGTAAAGCCCGAACAAAGCGGCCTGCATGAAGGCGTCGCTGCCGCCGCGTGTTGCCGGATGATCCGGATGGCCGTCGAGCTTGATCGGCCGTCCGGCGATGGTCTTGGCGATCACCGGCTGGGCATAGCCCTCGAATGTCAGCGCCGTTGCGTAGTGGCGCGGGACGCCGGGCACTGCGTATTCCGGCTGGTTCACATAAGGCAGTGCGTGGTTCGCGGCCTCGTCCTGGCATCCCGTCAACCCGGCGAGTAGCAGCGCCGCGCCCATCAGCTTGAGCACCTGGCGTCGGCTGCTGTCATCGAACAGCGGTGCGGCGGATGGAAATTCAGCGGCGAGCCACGCGCGGAAGCTATCCTGGTCGATCAGCTCCTCGATGCTCGTCCAGAACTGCATGCTGCCGCTGTCTGCGACGGCACGGGCCTGCGCGAGGTCGAAGCGCGTCGCTGACCGCGCGATGTCATCCGGCCGCTTCATCGGTGGCACACATAGCAATGGGTGAGGCGCTCCGGCGCAATGCCGTAGCTGCGCATGAGCGTATGTCCGAGCGCGGCGCGGTCACCTTTCGGTTGCCAGGCTATATTGGTGATCTGGTCTTTCGGCCGCAGATGCGGCGCCGGATCGCGGTGGCAATCGAGGCAGAACTGCATCGTCAGCGGCTTGGCGCGATACGTCAGCGCCATGCGGTCGATGCGTCCGTGACATTCGACGCAGCCGACGCCTTTGCTGATGTGGATGTCATGCCGGAAGAATACATATTCCGGCAGCACCGCCACACGCTGCCAGTTCAGCGGCTTGTCGTCCGCGAGGCTCGCTCGCACCGGGGCGAGCATCGGCGCGCCGGTCCAGATCTGCGAATGGCAGGTCATGCATGTATGGGTCGGCGGCAGCCCGGCGCGTGGACTTTCCGCAACGGACGTGTGGCAATAGCGGCAGTCGATGCCGAGTTCGCCCGCATGATGACGATGACTGAACGGGACCGGCTGGGCGGGCGGGTGCATGTTCGCGCTCGTGATCCAATCCGAACGGGCAAGTCCTATCGCGAACACGATGCTCCCCGCCGCAAGCGAGATGCCGGTGACTAGGAAAAGACGAAGCCAGGTATCGACCGCCGGAGAAAAAATCTGGCCCATCTGGCTCATGCCCCGTGGTTCAGGCGCTCGGCACGCCGAGCCTGTCACCGCATGTCCGAATTGCCCCTTCTGGCAACGATGGGCCGGACTGGCGGTTCCGTTTTCGGTGCATTTTGTGTGAATGCGATGCCGGGTCTTCGATCTGTAACGGATTGGAACCAAGCGCCCGGGGCGTGGTTACCGTCCGGGGCTTCATTCACGCCGGATTGGCTCGATGCGCGAAATCTCGCCTCCGAGCGGTTATGAAATCTCGGACGCTCCGCCGCGGCTGGTCGCGCTCCTGGCTGCCGGGATCGGGCTGTTCTTGGTGTCGGCGCCATTTCTGCTGCTGGCGATATTTCCCGAGGCGGCATATCGCGGCGGCATCGCCGGAGATTTACCGAGACCGCCTGCACCCGTTCTGCAAACCAATCCGAAAAACGATCTGATGCGTTTTCGCGCAGATGAGGAGGTGAGGCTCAATAGCGCGGGCTGGATCGATCGCGACCAGGGAGTTGTCCGAATTCCGGTTGCGCGTGCGATGCAACTGCTCTCGCAACGTGGTTTGGCCGGCTGGCCTGGTCCGGTGCGCGAACGCGGCGCGCCGGCGCCGCCTCAGCCCTGACGCCCGCAGACCTACGATGGGTCGATGGATTCCGTTATGGCTTCCTGGCGAAACCAGCCACGCGCGCGCCGTCGATGTCCTGTTCGTCGGCTTGCTGATCAGCACGCTGCTGGTGCTGACGCTGCTGTTCTATCTGCTGCTGCGGTTTGCCATCCACTACCGCGCCGGGAATGCGGCCGCGAACCGCGATCATCGCATCCGCAAGAGCTGGTATCTCGAAGCGACCTGGACGGTGGCGACGCTGGCAGCCTTTCTGGTTCTGTTCGTGTGGGGCGCGCGGCTCTATCTCAATCTCTACGACACGCCGAAGGATGCGCTGCCGATCTACATCGTTGCCAAGCAGTGGATGTGGCAGGCGCAACATGTCGGCGGACAGCGCGAAATCAACGAGGTCCACGTTCCCGTCGGGCGGGCAGTGCGTCTGATTATGTCGTCGCAGGACGTGATCCACTCGTTCTTCATCCCGGCATTCCGGGTCAAGCACGATGTGCTGCCGGGGCGAGCGGAGGACATCTGGTTCGAGCCGGAGCGGGCCGGGGTCTTTCGTCTGTTCTGTGCGGAATATTGCGGTACAGATCATTCCCGCATGGCGGGACGTGTCGTGGTCATGCAGCAGCCGGCGTTCGAGCAATGGCTGGCGCGCCAGGATACCGACGGGACGCTGGCGGCGCAGGGAGAAAGGCTGTTCCGCCAGTTCGGCTGTAGCGGCTGCCATTCCGCCGGATCGGCCGTGCGGGCGCCGCTGCTTGATGGGCTATACGGCAAGGCCGTGCCGCTCGCCGACGGCACTCTGGAAACGGCAGACGAGCGCTATCTGCGCGATTCGATTCTCCAGCCGCGCGCGCAGATCGCCGCCGGATACGAGACGCTGATGCCATCCTTTGCCGGGCGGATATCGGAAGGCGAACTGATCGCGATCGTCGCCTATATCAAGTCGCTCGGTGCAACCGGGCGGCAGCCATGATGCGTGTCGTGGGAGATGTGTCATGAGCAATGCGCCGAATTACCTTGCGGCCGACAACCGGCTCCGGTCCTGGTTCCTGACCACCGATCACAAGCGCGTCGCCATCCTCTACTTCGCGACGATCACGCTATTCTTCTTTATCGGCGGCGCGGCAGCAACCGTTATCCGTCTCGAACTGGCGACGCCCCAGGGCGATCTTGTCACCTCCGACGTCTACAATCGCATGTTCACCATCCACGGCGTGGTGATGGTGTGGTTCTTCCTGATTCCATCGATTCCGGCGACGCTCGGCAACTTCATCGTGCCGCTAATGATCGGCGCGCGCGATCTCGCTTTTCCGCGGCTCAATCTTCTGAGCTGGTATCTGTTTCTGATCGGTGGGTTGACGACGCTTTACGCGGTTCTCGTCGGCGGAATCGATACCGGTTGGACGTTCTATACGCCGTTTTCGACGATGTATTCCAACAGTCACGTTGTGCTGGCGGTAACCGGTGTGTTCATCGCCGGCTTCTCGTCGATCCTGACGGGGCTCAATTTCATCGTCACCATCCACCGTTTGCGGGCACCCGGCCTGACCTGGTATCGGCTGCCGCTGTTCCTGTGGTCGCTTTACGCCACAGCGGTGATCCTCGTGCTGGCGACGCCGGTGCTGGCGATGACGCTGCTGCTGGTTGCGCTCGACCGATTTGCTCAAATCGGCATTTTCAATCCGGCGAAAGGCGGCGACCCGCTGCTGTTCCAGCACCTGTTCTGGTTCTACTCCCATCCGGCCGTCTACATCATGATCCTGCCGGGGATGGGGGTGGTCAGCGAACTGATCTCCTGTTTCTCGCGCAAGCCGATCTTCGGCTACAAATTCGTTGCCTGGTCGGCCATCGCGATTGCAGTCGCAGGCTTTTTCGTCTGGGGGCACCACATGTTCGTCAGCGGACAATCCGTGTTCGCGGGTCTGGTGTTCTCTTTCATGAGCTTTATCGTCGCGGTGCCGTCGGCGATCAAGGTGTTCAACTGGACGGCGACGCTGCACAAAGGCTGGGTCCGCTTCGACGCGCCGATGCTCTATGCGCTGGCGTTCATCGGCCTGTTCACGATCGGCGGTTTGACGGGCCTGTTCCTCGCCTGCCTCGCTTACGACGTCTACGTCACCGACACCTATTTCGTGGTGGCGCATTTCCATTACATCATGGTTGGCGGCATGGTGACGGCCTATTTCGGAGGATTGCACTATTGGTGGCCGAAGATCACCGGCCGCATGTATCCGGAATATTGGGCGCGCGCAGCGGCGATCCTGATCTTCTTCGGCTTCAACATGACCTTCTTTCCGCAGTTCGTGCTGGGCGTGCTCGGCATGCCGCGCCGCTATCACGTCTATCTGTCGGAATTCCAAGTTTGGCATGTGATGTCGTCGTTCGGCGCGTCGATCTTGGCCGTCGCCTATTTGCTGCCGCTGCTTTATCTCGGCTGGTCGCTGTTCTTCGGCCGCCGTGCGCCAGCTAATCCCTGGGGCGCAACCGGTCTCGAATGGCAGACGCCATCGCCGCCACCGACTTATAATTTTGAGACCACGCCATCGGTCACGCGGCGACCCTACGACTATTCAGTAAACGGGCAGGCCCATGCGCAGAACGCCTGAGCTCGCACCGCAGTTTGTCGATCTCGATCAGCAGCAAGATGCGGCAAGCCTCGGCATGTGGACCTTTCTGGCGACCGAGGTTCTGTTCTTCGGCGGCCTGATCACGCTCTATTGCGCTTATCGAACGATGCATCCGGACGCATTCGCGGCGGCGGCCCGGCACACCCGGATCGCAATCGGGGCGGGAAATACGGCGATCATGCTGACCAGCAGTTTCCTTGGCGCCTGGGCGGTCTGGTGCCTTCGCCTGAATCAAGGCCGGATCGCGGCCCTATTGTTCTGGTGTGCGGCGGCACTCGGCGTGGCGTTTCTCGGATTCAAGGGCGTTGAATATGCAATCGAATACCGCGAGCGACTCGTGCCCGGACTTAATTTCGTCGCCGGCGGTACCGATGCCGGCGCGCAGCAGCTATTCTTTGCGTTCTATTTCGTTGCCACCGGCCTGCATGCCATTCACGTCGCCATCGGCGTCGTTGTGCTGATCGTGGTCGGCTGGCGCAGCAGAGCGCACGCCTATTCGACACGATATCATGCGCCTGCAACGGTTGCCGGCCTCTATTGGCACTTCGTCGATGTCGTCTGGGTCGTTCTATTCGCTTTGATCTATCTGCCGGGACGATCGTGATGAACGCCTGGGTGCCACCGCGCCATCTGGTCTTGAGTTTTGCGGCATTGCTGATGTTACTCGGCCTGACGGTAACGGTCGCTTACCTGCCGTTGGGGCCCATGAACACGGTGCTGGCGCTCGGCATCGCAACCGTCAAGGCGACGGTTGTGATGGCGGTGTTCATGGAACTGCGTAAAAGTCCGGCACTGACCATCGCTTTCGCCGCCGCCGGATTTCTCTGGCTGTCGATACTGCTCTGGCTGGCAATGACTGACGTTCTGACGCGCGGTTAGAAGGTATATCCCTCCGGGATCGCGGCCCCTCTCGGATTTGATACGAAGAATATGCCTCGGCAATGGAACTCCTGTCCGATTATTCCGTTTTCGTTGCAGGATCATTTTATCGAATGGGGTTGCATTGAATCGCCGCGATTTCCTCGGCGCGTCTGTCGCCATATCCGCGCTCACGGCGATTCGTGAGGGGCCGAGCCGTGCGAATGCGTCGGATGTTCAGTTCGGGTCGTCCTATGTCCGTCAACTCGCGCAGGAAGCGGCCAAAACGGCTTACCGCGCTCCCGACCACGAGTTGCCAAAATCCCTCCAGAATCTCGATTACGACCAGTATCGCTCCATTCGTTTCCTGCCGGACCATGCGTTATGGCGTGGAGAAAATCTCCCTTTCCAGGTGCAGTTTTTTCACCGCGGATTCCTGTATGCGAACAGGGTCGACATCTTTGAGGTGAGTGACGGCAAGATTGCCAAGATTGCCTATCGCCCGGACGCTTTTTCCTTTGGCGACATAGAGCCGCCGCCTGCGAACGTCGATCTCGGCTTCGGTGGGTTTCGACTCCACGCGCCGATCAACCGGCCTGATTACTACGACGAGGTCTGCGTATTCCTCGGCGCCAGCTACTTCCGCGCCGTGGCCAAAGGTCAGGTTTACGGTCTTTCCGCACGGGGTCTCTCGATCAAGACGGGGAATGCGAAGGGTGAGGAGTTTCCTTTCTTCAAGGCGTTCTGGATCGAAAAGCCGTCAGCGAAATCGAATTCGATTGTGGTTCACGCCTTGCTCGATAGCCAAAGTCTCGCCGTTGCTTATCGTTTCACCATTCGTCCGGGCGACACGACGGTCTTTGACGTCGAAATGTCGATCTATCCGCGGGTGGACGTCGAAGACGTCGGCTTCGCGCCGATGACAAGCATGTTCTTTTTCGGACCGAACGATCGCATCGACGTCGACGATTTTCGGCCTGCGGTCCATGATTCGGATGGCCTTGCAATTCTGAATGGGAGAGGCGAGCAGATCTGGCGACCGCTCAATAATCCGCGCGACCTGCAAATCAGCGAGTTTTCCGATCTCAACCCCCGTGGCTTCGGGTTGATGCAACGAACTAAAAACTTTGCCGCGTTTCAAGACCTTGAATCCCATTTCGAGCTGCGGCCCAGCGCCTGGGTCGAGCCGATCGGTGATTGGGGCGAGGGTGTGGTGAAACTGATCGAGATTCCAACCAAGGAAGAAATTCACGATAATATCGCGAGCTTCTGGAAGCCGAAGTCGTCGCTGCAAGCCAAGTTGGGGCATAATTTCACTTACCGGCTGCATTGGACATCGGGATTCCCGGCAGACCTGTCGCTGGCGCGATTTTCGCGCACCGCGGTCGGCGCAAGCGGTGATGCCGGAAAGATTTTCGTTCTCGATCTGGTTGGCGAGAAGCTCAAGAATATAGATTCTCAGTCGGTAAAGGGCGTCGTTTCAGCCGAAAAATCCGAGATCAAGAACGTCGTCACCCAGCCCAACCCCGAAACCGGCGGCTGGCGTCTCAGTTTCGAGCTTTCGGTGAAAGACAAGACACCGATCGAGTTGCGCGCCGTGCTCATGCAGAACGATGAGCCGCTGTCGGAGGTCTGGATTTACCGATGGACACCGTAACGCGGGTCGCCCCGCAATTGCGCGACGACGAGCGTGGCTCTCTGGGTTTTCTGCCGGAGGAGCATCCGCGTGACATGCCGCCTGCGCGGCTGGATTTCACGGCACCACCGGATCGAGCGCCACGCTATTCGTGGGCGAGGATCGCTTTGCGGCGTCTCTGGATTTTTTCCAGCACGGCGGCGCTCACCGTGGTCGGCGGGTACGAAATGTACAGGGTCCTGGAGGTCGGTGGCGTGACCTTTCTCGAGGGGCTCGTTCTTGCTCTTTACATAATGCTGTTTGCTTGGATCGCATTCTCGTTCACGTCCGCTCTTGCGGGATTTACGATCCTGCTCTTTCGCGGAGGGGACGAACTCGGCATCGGCACAACGGAAACGTTACCTCCGGTGCAAGGCCGAAACGCCATGCTACTGCCGGTTTACAACGAGGACCCACATCACGTCACCGCTCGGCTGCGCGCGATCTACGAATCGGTAGAGCAAACGGGGTATGGCGCGCAGTTCGACTGGTTTGTGTTGAGCGATACGACGGACCCCGAGATCTGGATCGCGGAGGAAATTCGTGTTCTTGAGTTTCGGCGGGATTGTCGCGCCGGTAATATCTTTTATCGCCATCGGCACCGTAATACGGCGCGCAAGTCAGGCAACATCGCCGACTGGGTAAAGCGATTTGGCGGTGGCTACGATCATATGGCCATTCTCGATGCCGACAGTCTGATGACGGGGGAAACAATTGTCCGGCTCGCTGCTGCCATGGAGCGGAACCGGGATGTTGCGCTGATCCAGACTCTTCCGGTCATTGTCAACGCGCGAACGCTTTTCGCGCGTCTACAGCAATTTGCCGGCCGGCTTTACGGCCCGATTATTGCGGCTGGTATCGCGTGGTGGCACGGATCGGAAGGAAATTACTGGGGGCACAATGCGATCATTCGCGTGCGTGCCTTTGCAGGACATGCTGGACTTCCCGAACTGCCCGGGAAAAGCCCGTTCGGCGGCCACATTCTCAGCCATGATTTCATCGAAGCTGCGCTGATGAGGCGGGCCGGGTGGGCCGTTCATATGGTTCCGACGTTGAAGGGGAGCTTTGAGGAATGCCCGCCGTCGCTTCTGGATTTCGCCATACGTGACCGGCGCTGGTGCCAGGGAAATCTTCAGCATCTGGCCGTTCTTCCTGCGCGCGGACTGCACTGGGTGTCGCGAGTTCATCTGTTGACCGGGATCGGATCTTATCTCACCGCTCCATTGTGGATGGTGTTTCTGGTGTTCGGTATTTTGATGTCGCTTCAGGCTCAGTTCATTCGACCTGAATACTTTCCGAAAGGCTTTTCCCTGTTTCCACAGTGGCCTGCGCAGGATGCCGTTCGCGCAGCCCAAGTATTTATCGGAACGCTCGGGCTCCTCATCCTGCCAAAAATTTTGTCCTTTATTCTTCTGCTCACGCAAAGATCGAACCGAAAGCAGTTTCGTGGCGGAGTCCGTACGCTGATCGGCGTGCTGGTCGAAGCCATATTGTCGTCGCTGATCGCGCCGGTCATGATGGTATTTCAATCGACTGCAATCGCTGAAATTCTGCTTGGACGCGATGCGGGATGGCAGGTTCAACGTCGTGACGACGGGGCGATTTCCAGATCGGAGACTGCTCGCCACTACGCGCTGCCGACGTTGCTGGGAATCCTGACAGCCGCCAGCGCCTATGCGATATCGCTGCCGCTATTCCTGTGGATGTCGCCGGTTATTCTCGGCCTCTTGCTCGCGATTCCAATGGCGATCTTGACGTCTTCGTCTTTTCGCAAGCCCGGTCTGCTGACAACACCGGAAGAGTCGATGCTGCCTTCGGTTGTGGCTCGAGCGAATGAACTCATTGCTTCGGCTGGAAACGCTGTTGAACGATGTCCGCTAACGGTGCTTCGCAGAAACCCTGATCTATTGGATGCTCACTTGACCTCGCTCTTGGCTATCCCCGCGCCGCCGCGCGGAAAAGTCGATCCCGACCTCGCTGTTGCCAGCGCCAAGATCGAGGAGGCGGAAAATTTTGAAGAGGCAGTTGCCTTTCTCAACAAGCGTGAGATTTTCGCGGTCTTACTTAGCTACAAAACGCTTGGAAAGATGGTGGCGATGCCTCTGGCAAATAGTGAGTGTAGGCCGGCAATGGGCTATTGCAAGCGCTGACTACTACATTTTCTCACAGGATTTGTATAGGAAGGAGTTTATCAAACCGTAGTTCAGAAGAGACGAAAGGCAATAAGAGAAGGAGCAGAGATCGCAAAATTTGCGAACGCCACTCGGTGCATTCGAGTCGCGCAGTACGTTAAAACCGAGTTTTGGCGGAAGCTCGAACCGTCCGGAGTAACGTCGCCGCCCACGTCGAACTCTCCGCAGGAATATATCGATTTTATGAGGACAGAAATTGCAATGGCAGAGTTTACTGACGATGTTCGCGAAGGCAAGGTTATGGCCTTTTTCACGAGCGATCTTTTGATGCTCCGTGACCCCAGAAAAGGTTCAACCACGAAAATAGAGTCCATGCAGCGAAAAACGGTCTGCTAAAGTGACCGAGCGTGGCGACCTGCTCGACCTAGAAGCCAGAGTGTCGCAAAGATCGTCAAATGCGATTGCACAGCCGAAGCCGGGAGTTTGTGAAGCACGAGCTGGGCTTTTCTGACATTTGAAGTTTCCTCATACCCAACTTAGGGTCGCGTCATAGCCGGTTCCACCATGCTGGAGCGCTAGAGCGATACTATCCACGATATCGTCTGTATTTCCGTGTGGGTAGCTGAGAAGTTCTTCTTCGATTTTCGACATGAACGGAGCATCCTTGGGGAATCGCACAAGGCCATCTTGAAATTTGCCTTGCTGTCCGTAGAGCCGACCTTTTCGATCTTGCTCAATTGGTTTAAGAGCGATCAAAAATCTTGATTGCAGGTTGTCGTCTTTCTTGAGCACCAGTCCCGCTGCGGTTTCCTCAATGAAGATTTGGGAAGGATGATATTTTTTTACAAGAGCGTCGAGCGTTATTCGTAATTCGGGATAATCGTAAGTGTCACGTTCCATGTGTAGTAAATAGTACACTTCCTGCACGGTGGTCAGCGACCGGTGTTCATCCAGCGAGGTCATCGGATCATCAATGACAACGACCTTCTGTGCCAAGGCCGGGTCGCGGTCCAGTGATACAAAAAAGAACGCCAGCGCCAGTGCATTGCGGTCGCCTGCACTGAGCGTACTACGGAACGACGGGGCTCCAGCTACTCCGGCAGTGACGCTGACCGGCGTATTGTTGATGACAACGCTGTAATTGCACGACGAACCGCCGCGCGTATTGACCGACGTAACACTTCCGAGTCTGAAACCGGCACCAAACCGCTGAAGATATGTATTGATTGCCGTCTCGTAGGCTGGAAACACATTGACGCGATACTGATCAAGCGCTTCACGGGCGGCCGTGAGCGCCGTCTGGGTTGCTGCCTTGGCATTCTTTTCGGTGTTGTATGCTTGGCATGCACCAGACACTGCGGGCGTGAATCTTTCCGCCACGGCGCGCAGGCGTGCGAGGTCAGATTGCAGGGCAGCGACATTCGCGCCTGCCGATTGCTGCTTCACGATGGCAATCTGCGGATTGAGCGCGACCAGAGTTGCAAACGTGCCGCGAACCTCCGTGCGGACCGTCTCGTAAGCGGCAATCGCTTCCAGAGCGTTCGCATCAAGGGCAATTCGGTCTAGCGGCGAACCCTGCTTCGCGTTCAGCGCGGCAAGAACAGCATCGCGTGCCGCCTTCTAGGTACGTGCAACAGCAGCGGTGTCGATATCCGCGTTTGGAACCTCCATGAACCGCTGCCAGAATTCGCGACCCTGCATGGCAACGCGGACCGCGCGTTCAAAGGCAGCAGGAATGTCGCCGCCGTGAGCCCTTTCAATGTCCTGAAGGCGCCGTGCAATGTCCGACTTCAGCGTCTGATAAGCGGTGGCGAAATACGCGCGATAATGAGCGATGACCGGCGATTTCTCCAGAGACTGTGCGCAGAACGGGCACGCTTCTCCATCGTGACCGGCGGATGCCCCCGCGATACGGGACATGCCATCTCCAACCCAGTTCTCGCCGCGCGGCCCCAGTTTGGCCAGATGCGTCTGCACTTGGGCAGCTGCGGCAGCATCCAGTTCCGGCATGTCCCGCGCCAGCGTTGCCTGAATTCCGTTCAGGTCCAATGCGGGCAACTCGAACTCCGTGAAGCCAGCCTGCTGCTGAATCGGTGCAGCGGCCTGAGCGGCGGCGAGACTGCGTTCCGCCTCGGTTATCAATTCAGTGATATTCGGGACGCCTCGGCATCAGCGAGACCATCCCGAAATCCGAGAGCGACACAACGGAACAGTGGATCGATTACGCGGTCGAAAAATTCTGCGCTGAATTCTGTTTCATGAAAGCCATTCACCAGCTTGAACGCAAACGCGATGAGGAGGCCGCATGACCCGGCGCCTGCGCAAACTTAACGATGAAGGCGTCCGGCAGTTTTCCGAATATCTTGCAGCGGGAGCGCCGGGCGACGCCCCTCTTTCCCTGCTCGCCAATCCGGAAACGTCGGAGCCGTTGACCGAATCCATCATCACGGGGACGGCAAGCTTCAATGATCGGTACGAGTTCGGAATTTATCTGAAAACCCTGCTCTCCGCACTGGACCCGGTTTCCATCTCCGGAGACCGCAATTTGTGGACTTCGCTTGCGCTGGTCTGGTTCGACCGCATCTGTCCGCAACGGGCCGATGGCACCCGCGACGTGAAAGAGCATTATCGCTACATCCTGAGCAGCGATTACCGGCATTATTATCGCCATCTGGTTCGCTCGCCCTGGTATCTCGTCCGTCAGCACGGCGAGAACGCCCGCTTCCTTCTTGTCGCGCCACAGCAAAAGGATCATCCCTTGAGCGTGCATGGCGAAATTCTTGAACAGGTTGGCGGGCGGCAGCAGGTTCTGGCCAGCAAGCCCATCATCTCTGCGGCGAGCCGCATGTATCTGGACCCCGCCACCGGTCGCCCGCGAAAGGGTGTCGCCGGAAGCAGCCGTGGCAGCGCACGGCGTTTCGGTCTTGTGCTGCGCCAGCTGGACCTGACGTATGATGCCGAAGTAATGACCGAGGATGGACTTATCGGAGTCCTTCCGGCGGAATTCGACATTTGGCGAAAGCGGATGGTTGCCGGTTCTGCCGGTCGGGATGCGGGCTCCCAGCCGCAGCAGGTCCCGGCATAGGCTCACCGCCGTGGCCCCGCCATGAAAGCACATGGTTCATAAAGGTCAGTGCGTGGTTCGGGCGGAATCTGTCCGGCTCAGGAACCGGACGTTCTGGCAGATACCTGTTCGTCCAGCTCTTCCATCGTGGCGACAATCAGTTCGCGCAGCCAGACATGCCCGGCATCGCCATCGTTCCGCCGGTGCCAGAACAGCGAATTGCGGAACGGACGCAGGTCTCCGACAGGAATCTCGCTCACCGTCAGTCCGCACAGGTCGGCGAACGCAAAAGCCGCGTGCCAGGGGCAATTGGCAAGCGCATCGAGCGTCTTGAGATAGATCGGAAACGCCGAGAAGTCGTTCGTCATCACCCTGTGCTCGCGATAAATCCCGGCTTTCTTCAAATCGGCTTCCAGCGTCCCGTTGCCGAGATAACCGGCTGGCGAAATCAGGTGCGTGAGCGAGCCGTATTCGGGAGCAGCACGGTCGATGATTTCCCGGCCCGCGAACCCGCGACTGTGACGATGTGCCGGTCGTCGCCGCTGCCGGGTCCGGGATCCTCGCGGTCCGGATCGCCGAATTCGCGGCCTTCCGAGCAGCCCAATACGATCTTGCCCGCGCTCCAGGTCCACGCCGCGCCGAGGTTTTGCGGATGGGTCCATACGCGCTTCGGCGGCGATTCCCGAAAGCGTTCGTCGCCGTATCCCCGCGGCGGAAACTGGCTGCGTCCCTGCATGGCGTCTCCTACCTGTCGAGATGAAGCTCGTCCCTCGACCGCTCCCGGCCCAGGACTTTCGTGAATACGAGCACCCGGCGCAGCAGGTCGCGGCGCTGCTGCCGTTGCTGGCCCTGCATCGTTGCAATGCGCTCGACCAGATCGCGCTTTTCAGCTGCCTGCTGATGGATCAGCGTTTGCAACTGCGAACGGTTGCGCAGATGATCTCTCCCGCGTCCGTAACAAGTCCAGGCGTAAACTGGATATATGCTTCGGGAGCGTTCATTTGCGGCGAGTTGCAGAAGCTCAGCACGCTGCGCAAGCTCTGCTGGGCGACGGCTGTGCCGATGGCACCCGGCGATGTTCCAATCACAGCCGACGGCTTGCGCGTAAATGAATTCTTGCCATAGGGGCGGCTTGCCCAGTCGATCGCATTCTTCAAGCCACCGGGAATCGATCGGTTGTATTCCGGGGTGACAAAGAGGACGGCATCCACAGACGCGATAGCTTCCTTGAACTCTCTTGCGGCAGGCGGAAAGTCGGCATCGTAGTCGTAGCTGTAGAGCGGCAAATCCTTGAACGGGATTTCCGACATGTGAAGCTCCGGCGGGCCGAGTTGAACAAGCGCCTTTGCGAGTTTCCGATTGATCGATCCCGAAGCAAGGCTTCCGATGAGATAGCCGACTTTATACGTGGTCTGCGTCGTGTAAGGCTGTGTCTCTCTTTACGGAGCCAGGTCAGCGCGGCGTGATGTCGGGCATGCTCAACTTATGGCTCGACCACGAGCTGTCCCGTCATGTTGGGATGATATCGGCAGTAGTAGTCGAAGGTGCCGGTCTTGGTCAGCGTCTGCGATACCGTTTTCTTCGGCGGTTGGGTGACGTCGAAACTATTGTCGCGTGCGGTCGCGGTGTGCGCGAGAATGTCCTTGTTGACCCACAGGATCGTGTCGCCAACCTTGGCCTTCACCTCGGCCGGCTTGAATGACAAGTTCTCGATGGTGATGGTGATTGTCTCGGCGGAGGCCGGAATGGCGGCGGCAGTAACAAGCGCCAGCGCGACCGCAACACTTCTGCCCTGTGCCAGGAAAGATGTGAACATGAGTGCCTCCTTATCGGAGTGTCGTATCTGCTGTCGGCCTCGAAGGGCGGACTCTGTATCGTGGCTGGTATTGGGTTTTCAAGCGGAGAGAGCCATCAGGTGCGCGTTGAAGGTGCGGCGGTTCGCGTGAGGAAAACGCGTTGAAACAGGATTCCAGGGCCGCTTCGGATGTCCTCAGAAACGGCCCTGATTGTTGGTTACTTCAGCGTCGCCGCGATATGTTCGGCGTGCTGTTGGTGTCCCTGGAAGATTTTCAGGCCAGTTTCCAGAAACGCTTTCAGCTCTGGATTCTTGGCTGAGGGGATCAGCGTCGAGGTCAGCGCGTTGTTAACCGTCTTGTGAAACGCGACCTCGTGGTCAATATAAGCCTTGTCGAATGCTACGCCGTTGAGCTTGGCGAGCTTCGCCTCTTCTTCCTTGATCTGCTTGGTCAGCGCGCGGCTGGTGTCGTTGTCTTCCGGCGTCACCTTCAGCTTCTTGACCAATTCCAGCGCCTGCTTGTTCACCGCCTCATGGTCGCGCACCATCTCGTCGGCAAATTCCTTAACTGCCTTGGTCTTGGTCTTGCCCAGCGCTTCTTTGGCGACCGCGACGTCCAGTGCGCCGGCGGTATAAGCGATATGAGCAATCTGCGGATCGGTCGGCGCCGGACCTGCGGCTTGGGCCAAGGTAGCATAACTCATCAGACATGCGGCGGCGATCGCCGCACTCAAGCGAATAAACATGATTCGATGCTCCTGTGCTCAGCGCCAGAGACGTGTCGAAGCTTATCGAATTTCGGCAAACGGCGCTGTCTGACCAACAGGTATGAAGCCCTACAACGAGGACAATAGGTCTTTCGACGAATTACTTTTGACGATTGATCAGCGCAGTCCTGAAAAGCCAGACGCAAAAAGCGTCCAGTGAATTAGGTCTTAGAGCTTACGACGCCAGTATCTACAAATGAAGGGCTTGGTTCGGTGGTAGGGACGTCTCGGAAGCCAAACGGCTGCGTCCTCTGAAAATAAGAATGCGCGGCTAAAGTGGCTGCTGGCCGCTGCTATGCTGGATAATGCGACACTGAAGCGCCGCTGGGAAAGAGGTGGTGATGCCCGCTGACGTCTACTCGTCTGTACTGAGGCCCTCTTGTCAACGCAAGAAAGTATCGAGCGCGACACGATTCAGAACTGCCGGTCACTGCGTCGGAAAGAAAGCTCCTAATTCAACCCAGCCGGCGAGCCAGGGCCGCCACTCAACAACGCCGTAAACTGTCGCAAAGTATTTAATGGCGGATATGAAACGCTATTACTCGTAGCCATACCTCAGATTCCGCTCGTACATATGATCGTTTACCGAGCGGACGCGCTCCATCGATTCAGCGGCAACACGGATTGCTTGACGTTCTGTGTCGGAGCCTGCGAAAGCCCACAAACCGACTACGCCGTCTCCAACGGCGACGTTGATCAATTGGGTAACGGAGCCGTACGTGCCCCACGATAGAGCATTGGTGTCGAATGTGCCGGTCGGCAGAGGGTTGCCCATCGGGCCGAGCGGCGATGCCTTGCCGTCAGACCACCGTTCGAAGGCGATGTTGAAGATCATTGCAACGTTGCTGCCTCCTGGCCAACGGAAGTCGCGGTTGAGCCGACGAACCCGCGCGCCCGTCGAAATCACATCATATTCCGACATCCATTCTTCCCCGCTGCGTGAAATGATTGTGCGAAACTATAAATGCCGAAACCCGTGAGACAAGTCTCGCATCGATGAAACCAGATGGCGTGCGTAACACCGTTACCACGGATCACGCACCGGCAGTTTGTCACGCAAGGATCTATTCGGCCTCGCATCACAGCAATTTCAGCAACTTTCTAGCATTGGCACCGAAGATCAGCTTCCGGTGTTCGTCGCTCACCGGCGCCTTATCCATCCAGGTGCGTCCGGCAAGGTTGGGCATGAATGGCCAATCGACGGAGAACAAAATTCGCTCGACGCCCATTTCGGCAATCGAGCAGGTCAACGCGGCATCTGAAAATGTGCCGCTCGTCGTAAGCCAGAAGTGCTCGCGGTAATAATCAGCGAACCGGCGTGGCATCGGCGCGCGCTCGCCAAGTATGTTGTCGGTACGCCAGAGCAGGAACGGTGCCGTTTCGCCGAGGTGACCAACGATAATCTTCAGTTTCGGGAATTCGTCGAACAGCCCGCTGACAATGAGGCGGAAAGTATGAGTGAGCGTTTCGAGCGTGAAGCCGAGAGGCGCGACTGCAAGCGCAGGAAAGTCTCTGAAATAGGCTTCCTGCACGGCAGGGTGCGGCGGTGTCGGATGAATATAGAGCGGCACGTCGAGTGCGGCTGCGCGTTCGAAGATCGGCCGGAACCGTTTGTCGTCCATGAAGCTGCCGTGGGTCAGCCCCATGATCATGGCGCCCTTGAAGCCAAGCCGGACTACCGCGCGTTCGAGTTCGTCGGCGGCCGCCTTCGGATCGGGTGTCGGCAGGGTGGCAAAACCCGCGAAACGATCGGGGTGCGCGCGCACCGCTTCGTGTAGAACGTCGTTGGAAGCGCGCGCCAGCTTGACGGCGCTCTCCGCGTCGATGTTCTGGGTGGCTGGATTGTTTTCGGAAATGACCTGGAGGTCGATGCCCGCCTCGTCCATTTCCCGGATGCGCAGAGCGCCCAGATCATCCAGCCTGCGCTGCAACGGGCTGTCTTTTTCCTCGCGCAACTCGCGTAACTTCGGCGAGGTGAAATGTTCTTCGAGCGCAATGACCTTAGGTGGCGTCATGGCATTCCCTGCGGTGCTAGCGATTCAATTTCGATGTCGAGCTCATAATGAAGTGACGGAATTCGTACTGCCATGCGTGCCGGAGGCAATCATCTCCGCGCTTGATGCGAGTGGCAATGATGAGACGCTGGCGGGATTACGAAAAAACGACACAGATACACTGCTACAAAAGCGCTTTGACGTAGCCAAGTGAGGACGTAGCCAAGTGAGCGCTGCCGGTCTCAATGACACCAGCTTCACCGCCTCACGCTTGAACTATCGACTAAGCCTACGGCTTTATGAATACCCAATCTTGGTGTTCTCAAACCAGCATCAGTTCGATTTTGACACTAATATTCAAATCAGGCACTATCAATAAACATGATTGTCGTCTGAAGCGCACCACAATCTCGTACTTTTATAGTGTATGAGGTCAGCGAGAGATCGGCGGTTATGTTGATTTCGACCACGTTGTCTGGCCTCACAAGCAGACCCGAGAGGGTCGGTCACGCCGGGTCTGGTGGTTATAGAGAAACACGTAATAAGTAAGCAGAGAAATTTTACTGTGAGCTCCCACGAAAAGGCTAATGAAGCACTGATGCCAGTATTTCGTTTGCCGTTTCCA
>Ga0182744_1001481_pt1 | contig 20403 bp, 15 predicted proteins | sample eDN3rd30CKraftMG_FD_128525 | JGI IMG/M metagenome (GOLD analysis project Ga0182744, IMG submission 128525) | Enriched Miracle-Growth compost microbial communities from Emeryville, California, USA - eDNA 3rd pass 30_C Kraft MG (version 2) (version 2) ...
ATTTTCCTGTTCTGAACTCTCGTCAGGCTGAGCAGTTTGTCCATCTTGTTGCTGCTCCTCCTGAGCTTCAGCCAAGAGAATGGTCCACGTCCGCTCTTTTCCTTGCAAAATAGCCTGGCCGGTTGTACCAGCAAACTCAAAGGAAATTAAGTTGACATAATTGGTATCGGGATCGTTTACATACAGTCCATCATTAAGGCTAAGAGTGTCTCCAGCAGAAAAGGCAGGAAAGGTTAAATGATAGGTTAAGAAATTCTTATCTTCCTTCTTCTCTAAGACCATTTTTTCCAAGGTCGGTTCTTGCTGTCGATTGTTTACGTCGAGCGTTAAATGGTGATGGACAAGTTCCTCTAATTCATGCTCTTCCTCATTCATTTCTGACTTCTCGAGTTCATTGTTTTTGTTCGTATCAATCCCCTCGATTAATTCAATAATTGACAAGGTATCAATAGAAAAAACATATTCAGTTTTTTCTCGATCCATCTTTATATTTGTGTAACTTGCACTATAGGCATGGGCATATGTTAAGGATGGAAAAAATGAAGATATCATAAAAAAAATGGCAAGAATACTAAGCAATCTACTCGATTTAAAATGAAATTTCGAGACTTGACCTTTATGGTTGGAAAAAGAAATCACTAAACAACCTCCATAGTAATATTTTTATAAAATAGTTTTACAAGTGAAAAATGAAATCCTCCTTTATATAATCACATTTCCCTTAATTTTGTATACATAAGAGGTGAATTATCAGTATAATTCCATGTTTTTGGTTATTCCTATATTAGTCAAAATTTTGTAGAATAATAGAGCTACATATTAATTGAGAGAGGGAGAGAGCAGGCTATTTACTAAAAGTAGAAATAGAAGGAAAAACAACACAAAAGGGTGGTACACAAGATGAGTTATAGCAAGAGGAAAGTTTTTAAACGCTGGACAAGCACATTCATGGCGTTTCTCTTATTAGTTAGCACCTTTTTGCCTAGCGGCTTAATGGGGAAAGCCTATGCCGAACAGGCAAATCATGTAGTAATCTCTCAAGTTTATGGCGGTGGGGGTAATAATGGAGCACCGTTTAATAAGGACTTTATCGAGTTATATAACCCCACAAATGAACCAATTTTATTGGAAGGCTGGAAGGTAGAATATGCTTCAAGTACAGGAGCATTTACGAACTCTACTCCTTTAAATAAAACCATTCCTGCCTACGGTTACTATTTAATTACCCAAGCTGGCGGGGCGAACGGAGTAGATCCTGTTACAGCAGATGATTCCGGTGCAATTGCTATGTCTGGTACGAATGGAAAAGTTAGATTAGTAGATAAAGATGGTGAAGTAGTTGATTTAGTTGGATTTGGCAGTGCAACAACTTTTGAAGGGACTGGTCCAACAAAAGTACTTTCGAATACAACTAGTGCAACTCGCAGGCCATATGCAAATACTCAACCTTCTTTAGGCAAAGGGAATGCATGGGATACCAATGACAATGCAAATGACTTCTTTGTAGGTCCTGTTATTGCACCTAAAAACACTTCAAGCACCCCTGAAGAACCAATGGTTCCACAAATCAGCTTGCAGCCTAAAGGTCTTAACATTCAATTTTTACAAACTGGTACTTCCGTAAAAGTAACAGGGGGACCTGAAGCTGTTGAGGGTACTTCCACTATTAATATATATGAAGGCGCAAACAAAGGAACTGCTCTTGCGACTGCAACTGCTGAAGAAAATGGTTCTTTTGAGATCACCTTCACTTCTGAAAAAGTGCTGACAGCGGTATTTATTGCTGCTACACAAACCGACCTTGACGAAAGTGCTGCTATTCAAATTAATAAAGCAGGACCAAGTGCAAATGTTGCAATTGATAAGCTAAGCTATATGGTGAATAGTGGTAAGGGAACTTTAATTGGCGGCGCTGGAGCAGCGGTTAAGGATGCCATTATTAATGTATACGCCGATGAAGCCGCAACACAAAAATTAAATACAGCTGAAGTGAAAGCTGGTGCAACAGGAGATTTCAACATTACGATTAACAATGCTCCTGATAAAGTTTACGTCACCCAGAGAACCACTAGTGAAAAAGGTATTATGTTAGAAAGTGTTCCTACAGCTATTGAAAAAGCTGTGTTAGATGTTGTAACTCCAATTAATGAGGTAAAAGCAACAGATTCTAAAGGGATTTTGCTAAACTTAAACAATTTTTACACGATTGAAGGTATAGTTACTGTTCAAAATGGTGTTCTTGGAACTCAGAAAAATAACTATTATATCCAAGACACAACTGGCGGTATCAACGTATTTGGAAGCTTTGATTCAGGACTTACCATTCAACGCGGCGACAAGCTAAAAGTAACGGGTAAAGTTATTGTTTATAATGGTTTAACAGAGTTTGAACCAACTGCGATTGTTAAAATAAGCGAAGGAAATCCAATTCCAGCTGTAAAAGATATTACCATTCTTGATTTAAATACATTTACAGTGGCCGAGCCTCTTGAAGGAAGTCTTGTAAAAGTAAGCGGTAAAGTATCAACAGTAGCAGCTACTGGTGCAAATTACAACGTTACATTGGTAGATGAAAACAATAAAGCAACTACTATCCGAGTAATGGGAGCAACAGGTATCAATCCTGACACAGATTTCATAATCGGCAACAGCTATTCTGTAACCGGAATAGTGGGGCAATATACAACAAATGCAACACATGTGAATGGTTATCAAGTTTTCCCACGGGACGTAAATGATATTACGCCAATGTTAAACTTGAGCCATACGGCATTAACAGAAGTTTTCCAAGCTACAAACATTGAATTTGTTGCAATTGCCAGCGGTGCGGAGTCTGTAACAGCTTATTACCGTGCAAATGAGACAAATGAATATACTGCACTTCCAATGACTTCTACTACAGAAGGTCGATATACGGCTACACTTAATGCAGCAAACGTACCGGCAAACGGCTTTGAATACTATATTGAAGCAAAAAGTGGAGATAAGACACAGACATCTGGAACTAGTGAAGCACCGCATCAAGTAACCTTGATTGCAGACACCTTTGCACCAGAATTCCTAAGCGAAACTCCTCAAAATGGAACTAGGGTAGAAAGCCCGCGGCCAGAAATTTCAGTTGTAATGGAAGATCCAAGTGAGGTGGACACAACAACTGTTAAGGTTTGGTTTGATGGGAAAGAAGTAACAAACGCAACAATCAGTAAAAAGCAAGTGAAGTTTACACCGGACACCGACCTTGAAATGGGACCACATACTGTAAAGGTAGAAGCAAAAGACACTAAAGGGAATATAGGAACGAAAGAATGGACATTCGAATCTGTTCCTCGTTTTAAAGGCGGTCAGCATTTCCGTGGAACGACTCACAATCATACGAATATTTCACACGACGGGGCGGGAAGTCCAGAAGCAGCGGTTGCTGCTGGTAAAAGATATGGCTATGACTGGTTTGCTTTCTCTGACCATTCACACGATATCGATCCAACCTTACTTGGTCAGGACACAGTTGTTCGTGATGGTATGCAAGAACGTACAGGTGGAGATGATTGGCAGTTAACGAAGGATTTAGCTGCAGAGAACACTAAAGATGGTGAATATGTCGTTTTCCCAGCATTTGAAATGACTTCTACAACATGGGGACATTCCAATATCTTTGGATCAGAAAACTTCATCGATCGTAATATTAACGGAAAGCAATATCAAGATTTAAACCAATACTATGCATGGGTTATAACATATGATGATATCGTTGGACAGTTTAACCACCCAGATATGTCAAACAATGCATTCAATAACTTCAAACCTTATAACAAAGAAGTGGACAAGCTTTTCACTATGCTTGAAGTTGGTAATGGTTCAGGACACTATGCTTATGCGAATGCTGAGAAGAAATTTTTCTCTGTATTAGATTTAGGCTGGCACGTAGCTCCAACTTATGGTGAAGATAACCATGAAGGAACATGGGGAAAAACAAAAGCACGTACAGTCATCGTTGCAGATGATCTTACACAAGCGTCTCTATTACACTCTATGCGTAATATGCGTGTATACATGGTAGAAGATCCAAACTTCACGCTAAACGTATTGGCAAATGGCTATTATATGGGTTCCACTGTTGATAGCAAGGAATTAACATTCGAAATTTCAGGTAGCGATTTAGTTGCTGAGAATCGCTCTATGAGTGAATATGACTATTTAGCTGCTGACTATAAGTCAGATGATAGAGTTGAAAAAGTAGAATTAATTACAAATGGCGGAGTTGTTGTTGATTCTTATTCACCGATGACCAAAGAATTCAACTGGGAACCATCTTACAATGTGGCAGGCGGACAGCAATGGTTTGTGGTTCGTGTAACACAAGCGGATGGTGAAAGAATGTATTCAGCTCCAATCTGGTCAAAAGAAGAAGCAGTAGACGTTCGTGTTAACGGGATTGATGTAGAAGGTGATGTCATCATTGCCGGAAATCCTGCAACATTGAAAGCGAATGTAAGCAACAATGGTACGCAAGAAGTACAAAATGTGAAGGTTGACCTCTATTTTGATGAGGTTAAAGAATCAAATCTTATCGGAACACAATCTCTTTCCTCTATTGTTTCGAAGGGAGTAGGAACGGCAACATTCACATGGAACAATGCAACAAAAGGTGATCACAAGCTAATCGCTGTGACGACCTCTGAATATGGCGGTAACGAGTTTACGATGGATGTAAACGTAAAAGAGCCGCTTGGCATTAAGGTTATGATTGATGCGAAACACAACAATGAAAACACAAGTTCAGATGGTGGAACGTATAAAGACAACCTAAAAGCCTTCACCGTTCTTTTACAAAAAGAAGGATATACAGTCGTTGAAAACAAAGTAGCCATTACGGATGCGGTATTAAGCAATGTTAAGGTTTTAGTGATTACACACAATCGGATTGCCTTTACAGCAGAAGAGAAAACGGCGATTGCTAATTTTGTGAAAAATGGCGGTTCTGTCTTGTTTGCAGGTAAGAGCAATAACAGCACAGACCCAACTATCAATAACTCATTGCTGGAGGAAATTGGTTCGGCTATCCGAATGGGGAATGATGGAGTGTTTGATGACAGTAAATCAGGTAACTTCTGGAGCGATCCAAAAGTAAGTCCATATGCAGTCAGAGTGTTCCCTGGGTTAGTATCAAACTATATAACTGACCGCGTATCGTTCATAGATTACTATAGCGGAACAAGTTTATCAGGCGTGAATGATCAACCACTATTAGATGGTGGTAAAGTTACTATTCTAGCTAAGGGTAATGAAACTACGTATCAAGGAAATATTAAAGGCGGTTATACGTATGACGCCGTTTCCGATACTACTGGAGGCTCAGCCATTCCGTTGATTGCTTCTGAAGAAATCGGTGAAAAAGGCCGTGTCATTGTGTCTGGTATGAATATCTTTAATGATAAACAGATTGATGAAGCGTATGAACCAAAAGGTAATGACGAATTCTCGCTAAATGCAGTTAACTGGCTAGCGGGACGTGAAACAAAAGTTACTAAGATTGGAGAAGCCCGTGGTTTAGCAGAGGACTCTTCAACGGTAATAGAAGGGACGGTAACAACTGGTGCCGGCGTATTCTTCGATGCGTTCTATGTCCAAGATGAAACAGGCGGTATCATGGCATTCCAGGAAGTTCCGGCGGGAAGCATTAAACCAGGTGATAAAGTTCGTATTTACGGACATATTATTACCTTCGATGGAAACAAAGAGATTGAGTTTACTAGTTTTGACCAGGATGTTATAAAAATCGGTACAGGTGAACCTCTACAGCCTAAAGTGGTCCCTACCGGTGAAGCAACATCTGATGCCAACCAAGGTTTCCTTGTTAAGGTAAAAGGGGAAGTTGTATCGATTTTTGACGATAATTCTTATATCATCAACGATGGGTCTGGCGACGTTTTAGTCTTCACAGATGGTTATATTGTTAACCAAAGCGGTCCAGTACCTGCCCTTAAAGTTGGCGATACACTTGAAGCAGTCGGTCTTTCCGGTACTTTTGCAGATGGTACACGCATCCGTGTGAGAGACACAAAAGAATTGATCGGCACCGATACAAGTAAACCTGATGTACCAGTTGTAAATCCGGTAACAGATCAAGACGCAGTGATTAACGGAACAACAGAAGCAAATGTCAGTGTAACAGCTACAGTTGATGGACAAGTAATTGGGACAACGAATGCTAATGCAGACGGCAATTTCACTATTGAAGTGTCTAAGCAAAAAGCAGGTACGAAGATTCTTGTGACAGCAACTGACACTGCAGGTAATGTCAGTGAAAGTGCTGAGGTGACCGTTATTGATGTTACAGCACCAGAAGCACCTATAGTAAATGCTGTAAACGATAATGACATCCTAATGAATGGGACTACTGAAGCAGGAGCAACTGTTATTGCGGAGGTTAATGGTAAAAAGATTGGCGAAGCAACTGCAAACGCAGATGGCCAATTTACTATTAACATCGCAAAGCAGGCAGCGGGTACAAAAATTAATGTGACTGCTACAGATGTTTCCAACAATAAGAGTGTCGATGCACAAGTGACCGTTGTAGATGAAGTAGTGACAATGGTCAGTGTTTCCTACACTGTGAAAGGTAATCATGCATTTAAAAATCTGTATCAATTCAATGCTGTTTCTGAAGGAAGCAGGTATGCGGTGTATCGATTCTTACTTGAGGATGAAAAGGGAGATATTACTTTATTACAGAATTATGGGGTAAATAGCTCAGTTACTTGGACACCTAAAAAGCCAGGAACCTACAAGGTCATTGTCTTAGCAAAAGACCATTTCAATAATGGTTTCTCCGCAAGTTATCATGAAGCCGAAACAGAAATGACTATTACAGTTGAAGCAGGAAAAAATAAATAAGAAAATGGCGGAGAGAGTAGAAATACTCTCTCCGTCTTTATTTTAGCTGGAGTAAAAACAAACTTCACCAGCTAGCCCGACTAGTGAATTCACCTTACTTTTTAGGAGCGGACAGTACTTAAGTGTCCGCCTGAGGTGGACAGTGTCCACGAACGGTGCCTGTCACCATAGCCATCGGCTATGGTGACAGGCACCAAAAACTATACCCTTTACAAGTTGGAAAATTTATCTTACTATTAAGGCAACAATAAAAATTGCATACGGTTTTTGCACTAGGGGAGCTTTTTTGGCTGAGAGGACGTTTGTCCGACCCTTATTACCCGATCTAGATAATACTAGCGTGGGGAAGTGCAGGAGAAGATTATCGTTCATTTAACATTGATATGATTCGACTGCATTCCCGTGGGATGCAGTTTTTTTGTTGCCAAAATATCAATGGGGGTAGGGACATGACTAATTTTTGTGGTACGAGTGAGATTACAGGGGCGCGTTTTTCGATTTATCCAATGTCTGATAGATTTGTAGATATTATTCTATCGGCACTAGAGGAAGTGGATACATCAAAGGTATGGATGGAGACTGATGATGTAAGTACATGTGTAAGAGGCCGTTCTGAGCATGTTTTTGATGTCGTGAAAGCTATTTTTCTAGAATCCTCTAAAAACGGTGATCATGTTGTCCTGCAGGCAACTTTTTCAAACGGATGCCCGGGAGATTCAGCTGGTGACGTCTACCTTTCAGAAAATGCTGAACGACTAAATGAGCAGAAGTCAATGCAGATTAGCCAAGAGGTAGCTGTCCAATTTGCATTATACCCAATGGGGATTCCGACTTATATGAATGTGATTATGGATCAGTGTCAACTTGCACAAGACCAAGGAACTTTTACAAAAGGTGTTCACTATGCATCAAGGCTTGATGGGGACGCAAATAAGGTTTTCAAAACGCTGGAGGATGCATTCCAAGGTGCGCATGATAGTGATTCCACTCATATTGTAATGACCGTTGCAATGTCCGCGAACAGCCCTTCGAAAAAGGAGGACAAATAAATGCTCGCAAAATGGAAGCTTCGTGAAGTAATTGTTTTATCGGTACTAGCGGTCGTTTTTGCAGTCGTTTATCTGCTGTTTCTCCAGCTCGGTACTGTCCTTTTCGGATTATTTGGGTTGATTGGCTATGATATAATTTTTGGAATTTGGTTTATTGTTTCGATTATTGCGGCTTATATTATCCGTAAGCCTGGAGCAGCATTTCTTTCCGAAACGGTTGCGGCGACGGTTGAGGTTATGCTTGGAAACGCAGTGGGTCCTCAGCTGATAGTATCTGGTATGATTCAAGGTTTAGGTGCAGAGGCTGTCTTTGCGGCAACAAAGTGGAAGAATTATTCGACATGGGTATTGATGGCAGCCGGGATGGGCTCATCTGTTTTTAGTTTTGTTTGGGGCTTTTATGTCTCAGGATTTGCGGCTCTGTCGCCTGGTTATGTTACAGCTATGTTCTTCGTCCGCTTAGTGAGCGGTGCATTGTTAGCTGGATTACTAGGCAAGTATTTAAGTGAAGGACTGGCAAAGACCGGTGCACTTAGCAGTTTCCCATTAGGAAAGGAACACAAACGCAATGTCACCGTTTGAGCAAATTAATGCTGAGCGACTGGAATTCAGCTATGAAGATCGCACTATCTTTACAGACCTAACATTTTCGATTGGTAAAAATCAATCTGTTTTACTTTTAGGTCCAAGCGGTTCCGGAAAAAGTACACTGGCATTCTGTTTGAACAGGTTATACCCAGAGGCTGTTGATGGCGTTTTAAAAGGAAGCATTTCTTTTGGAGGACACAAGCTGGAGGCTTTTAAAGCAGGTGAACTTAACCAAAAAATAGGGATTGTTTTTCAAGATCCTGAAAGCCAATTCTGTATGTTGACCGTAGAGGAGGAAGTCGCGTTTGGCTTGGAGAACTTTCATATACCTCGGGCACAAATGGAGTCAAAGATTGATAGGGCACTAGAATTAGTGGGCTTGGAAGCTGAAAAAAAGACGACCATTCATACTCTATCCGGGGGACAAAAGCAAAAGTTGGCACTTGCTTGTGTATTGGCGCTGGAGCCAGAGGTGATTATTCTCGATGAGCCAACGGCAAACTTAGATCCGCTATCAAGCTCCGAACTAGTTGAAACCATCGCAGGGATAAAGAAGGAGCGTCCGTTTACACTAATTGTCATCGAACATAAACTTGATGATTGGGTAGAGCTGATTGATACCTGTCTTGTTTTAGATTCCAATGGCTCGCTCCTATTTGATGGTCCACCTGCACAATGTTTTGGAGAATTTGCTCCTTTTTTAAAAAAAGAAGGTATTTGGCTGCCGAAAGTAGTGGAAGCAGCTCTAACAGCTAAGAGTGCTGGCATGTATAGGGGGGAGAGGCTTCCACTCCTTAAGAGTGAACTGCTGGCTGGATTGGCTCAACCTTTTGATTTTTCCAAGAAAGTTAGTAAAACCCTAGCTAATAAGGAACCCATTCTCGAAGTCAAAGGACTTCATGCCCGTGGGCACTTGAAAAATATTAATCTAACGATTCATAAAGGGGAACAGGTTGCGCTTGTCGGCTCAAATGGAGCAGGGAAAACGACACTTTCAAAATGTTTGGCAGGATTAATTCCAGTTACACAAGGTGATATTCAGTTTCTAGCTGCTCCGCTTTCTAAGTGGAAGGAGAAGGATTTATTTCAACTGCTGGGGTACGTATTCCAAAACCCTGAGCACCAGTTTATTACAGACAGTGTTTTTGAAGAAATTGCCTTCGGGTTGAAGGATCGTGCCGCTGCCTTTTCCATCCTTGAAAAAATAGGGCTGGAAAACCACGCAAATGCCCATCCATTTGCCCTTAGTCAAGGGCAAAAGCGGCGTTTAAGTGTCGCAACCATGCTCGTTCATGAACAGGAGCTGCTAATTCTTGATGAACCAACATTCGGCCAAGATGCGAATACAGCACATGAAATCATGGAAATTCTTGAGGGAAAAAGTGGAGCTGTTATGATGATTACTCATGATATGGAGCTAGTTGATCAATATGTTGACACTGTACATGTGTTAGATGCAGGAGAGTTAATTTTCTCAGGTACGCCTGAAAGTTTATGGGAAAATGAAGAAATAGTAAATCAGGCAAGATTGCAGCCGCCATTTAGGAAGCAGCTGCAAAATGAATTTGTAAGGAGAGAGATTCATGTCGCTACATGAGGTGAATCCAAGTATTAAGGCATTTGCAGTGGTGATTTCTATACTAATCTTATCTCTATTTTTTGACCCAATTACACCGCTCGTGACCATCACCTGGGCAATAAGTATTACCTTCATTTTCGGGCGTATTTCTTTTAAAAAATGGATCTTATTATTCGCTCCATTTTTATTTATCGCCATCATTTATGTTTGGTCAACCATGCTGTTTCCGCGGCTGCAGGAAGGGCATACCGTCCTATGGCAATGGGGGTTTTTGACGCTGACAGCTGAAGGGTTTCAAAGAGGCGTGTCACTTGGGCTTAGAGTATTAAGCTTTGCCACGTTATCGATTATGTTTGCGTTAACGACAAAGCCAACAGATTTCCTTCTCAGTTTAATGCAGCAATGTAAAATGCCGCCAAAACTAGCCTACGGAATTATGGCCGGATATCGCTTTCTGCCATTAATCAAGGAGGAGTTTCAAACCCTGCAAAATGCGCACCGAGTACGGGGTGTAGCACGAGCACGAACCATCCCGGAAAAAGTACAACAGCTAAAACGATATGTCATTCCTCTTCTTGCAGGAGCAATCCGCAAAGCAGAAAGAACCGCATTGGCAATGGAATCGAAAGGCTTTACTGGAGAAAAAAATCGGATTTTTTACCGTGAAATTACGGTGTCTCGTATCGACTGGCTGTTTTTCATCCTTATGATTAGCGCCGTCATACTCAGCGCCTTTATCTCTTGGAAACTAGGATACTTACAATTTTATAATCGTGAACTATGAAAAGGGTGTCTCAAGCAGACATCTCTTTTTTTATTATAAAAGAACTATGGCTTGTTTCCTCATCATAACTATTGTAATATCCTGAGCTAGTCGAAAAGCAATTGGAGCAAAACGATCGAATATTCTTCTTCAATTCCTCATTGAATCAATGGTATTAAGTTCACTTGGAGGAATAATTGGAGTGGGATTTGGTGTAATAGGTGCCCAAATATTTACCTTAACGACAGGAACAACCATTGCCTATTCAGTATCTGTCATGCTGTTATCGTTTGTATTCTCTTTATTTGTTGGAGCTGTATTTGGCGTATTTCCTGTGAATAAAGCGTCTAAGCTCGATCCCATTCAAGCGCTTCGATATGAATAGAAAAAACAAAGCGACCGTATTGTTTTGTTACTAGTCTGATAAAGTTGCTCAGTTGCAGCCTCTTGTAGTAATGCGATATAAAAGGAAAACAGGCTGAATTTTGTCAGCCTGTTATTTAATAATCTCAATATTTAAAGCTGTTCCCTGTAACGGATAGGATTCTCTAACTTTCCCATCGGTCCAAACAGCAACGGTTTGACCTTCACGAAAGGTTTTGATGTCGGCAGCTTCGGGAAGAGAGAGCCAGATTAAACCTAATTTGGCATCCTGTACTAAAATACTTCCATTTTTGTCTACTTCGATGACGGTTCCTTTAATATCATATTCACCTTTTACACTGCAGCCTGTTAAGGCAATGAAAAATAGCATCAACAGTAAAAGTAGGAGTTTTTTCAAATTGTTCTACCTCCCGCGGTTGGAGTCGAACTATTCACCACCAAGTTGCTGGATCTGGTCAATAATGCTGGTAATATCCTGGACAGACTGAAACAGTTCAGTATTTTCAAGAATAGCAGGGTCGAGAAGACCGTCTTTATAATTGTTCAGCAATGTTTCAATCTCGGTTACAATAACTGTATTTTGTTCAATGATTTGCTGGTGAAGCTCAGCCGCTAGATCGGGTGCTTGAATTTCACTAAAGGATTCAACACTTTCCTGCATTTGTTGAAGCATGTTTTGGAAGTCTTCTGCTGCTTGAATGTCACTAATCGCTTGCTGTGCAAGCGCAGGGGCATCACTGGCAAATTCAGTCGCAGTCGTTAAATAATCAGTTGCTTCATTAATATACGATATTGTATCCTGTGCATCATTAAGGAAAGAACATCCCCCAAGAAAAAATAACATGCTGGCAGACAATACAATCAATAATTTCCTCAAATTAAAACCTCCGTTTTTGTTTTGGCAAATTTGGAGTACTCAGTGCTAGTGCTACATAAAGGATAACATAAAAGCAGAATGCCTGCTAGAAAGCTTGGACAAAGGGTGCCCACCAATGGTGCCTGTCACCACTCGTGGACACTGTCCACCTGGAGCGGACAGTATAAAGTTTTTGTATGGGTGGTTTTGTGGAAGGAATTTGGAGGATTGTGTCGAATGGTATATTTGAATGACCCCTTCTTTCTCGCTTTAATAAATTCTAATCTATTAAATTCTAAGGAAATAGGAGTGACCGCTATGGGACGAAAACGCCGGGCTTGGTTTCGAGGTGCGAAGTATCATATTACGAGTAGAGGTAATCGAAAATCTACATTGTTCTATGATGATGAGGACCGAATGAAGTATCTCAGCCTATTAAAAGAAACAATGGAACGCTACTCTTTTACACTTCACGCCTACTGTTTAATGACCAATCACACTCATCTCCAAATTGAAACCTCCGACACTTCTCCAGCCATAATCATGAGCAGCCTCAATACAAAATACGCTAAATATTTCAATAAAAAGTATGACTATACCGGTCATGTATTTGAAAAACGCTATGGTGCTGAATTACTAGATTCCCTCGATTATGAATTCGATGTCAGTAAATATATTCATCTTAATCCATTGAAAGCTGGACTCATAAATGAGTTAGAAGAATATCCCTGGAGCAGTTACCACTCCTATGTTTATGGCGAATTAAGCCAGCTTGTTAACACCAAACATCTCCTATCCTATTTTCCCTGTCCAGCATCCAAGTACTACGAACAATATGTTAAGGCCCCGTTCATGGATCTTTTTTTGCTCAATAACGGAAAAGTTATGATGATCCCTAGAAAAGAGGTAAATCCATGTGTGCAAAAGTAACGAGTATTGGATTAAAAGGGATGGAAGGATATCGTTTGAATGTTGAAGTGAAAACGTTTGTTGGCAATGATTCTATACGAATTGTTGGTCTTCCCGATGCTGCTGTAAAAGAATCCAAAGAACGAATCCTCGCAGCACTGAAATCAATAGGATACAGTGTAAACGGACAAAGAATAATCATTAATCTTTCTCCCTCAGAACAAAAGAAAAGTGGACCCATGTTTGATCTTCCTATGGCTATCGGTGTGCTGGTAAGTCTAAATGAGTTGGTCGTATCGATACCTGAGAATACTGGATTCATAGGAGCACTATCTTTGGACGGAGCAATTGTGCCAGTGGAAGGGATGCTTCCCGCTGTCTTAGCAGCTAAACACATAGGTATTAATAGGCTTTATATGCCCTATGATGATAAACTTCCTTTCTTCCATTTTGAGGAGTTGGAAATTATCTATATCTCTTCATTAAAAGAACTTATTAGAAACCTAGAAGGAGACGAAAAGTCCAATTTTACTCCAAAAGTACAAGATATAGATGTGAAAAGTAATAACTTTATAGATTTTAATCAGATTATCGGTCACAGTGATACAAAAAGAGCATTGGAGGTTGCTGCGGCTGGAGGACATCATGTATTGATGACTGGACCACCAGGGTGTGGGAAGAGTATGCTGGCAGAAAGCTTTCCGTCCATTCTGCCCCCACTGTCAAAGGAAGCCCAACTAGAAATAATCGCTTTACATCAATTGAGTGGGATTAACTATCCAAATGCTATAACCCCTCCATTTCGAAATCCACATCATTCTGCATCGGGAATCTCCATTATCGGTGGTGGAACTTATCCCAAGCCTGGTGAGATTTCTTTGGCCCATAAAGGAGTCTTATTTCTTGATGAAATTGCAGAATTTCCAAAGAAGACACTTGATTTGCTGCGGCAGCCATTTGAAAATGGCAAAATTACCATTAGCCGTACACATGCAACACTAACTTATCCTGCGTCCTTTATCTTAATCGCGGCCATGAATCCTTGTCCATGTGGATATGCTGGTTCCAATATGCATTATTGCACTTGTACACCAAAGCAGATCATTGCTTACAAAAATAAAATTTCAGGTCCTCTTCTTGATCGATTTGATATACGTCTCAGAATAAAACCTGTTGATCTAGATAGGGACTCTGAAAATGCAGAGGTATCTTCAAGGGGCGTTCGAGGAAGGGTAGAGGCTGCCAGAAACCGTCAAACTGAGCGGTACGGTAAAGAACTATGCAACGGTAGAGTCAGCTATGATGATCTGCAAAAAACAAGTCCTTTAACTCAAAGTCAAATAAAAATAATACGTCAACTTGCATCAGAAAAAAATTGGAGCAACCGCACCCAAATAAAGGTCATCCGGCTTGCACGAACCATATCCGACCTAGAAGGATCCTCCTCTATAACGGAAGAAAGCATTTGGGAAGCTGCATACCTTCGCTAAAAGTGACATCAATTAAGGGGACAATCAATTAAGGTGACAGGCACCGCTCGTGGACACTTTCCACCTCAGGCGGACACTGCAACTGTAAAAAAGCCACTGCCATATCTTCTGGCAGTGGCTTTTTATTTATTTTATACTGTGTTTTGGTGAAGGGCTCTTTGTTCATAGGTGATTACTTTTTTTAGCAGGTTGGCCATTTTTTCTAGGTCAGCCTTTCGATAGTGGTCGATACAGGCAATTTGAATCCAGTTTCGGCACTGTAAATAATCACTTTCGTAGTGCAGCTGGTAGCCATGGTTGTAGAGTATGTCACCAATCATAACAGAAGAAATGGAACTTGGAACCTCAATCGTGAGAATGATGGGTGAGCTGTTTTCCTCACTGATGATGGTAAAACCAGCTTGTTTTAACTGCTCCTTCAAGAAGGTGTGAGTGTCCACCACTTTTTCAAAGGTTTCAAGATTGATATCTTCTAATGCTGCCAAAAGAGCCTCTAAAAGGTTGGAAGATTGTGAGAAAGGAATACTGTCCTTTACCATGTATGTTCCTAAATCAAGATATTTTGGCAATCTCACGGATGGTTGTACCTCGTGGTGGTGGAAGACGAACGAAAGACCTGTTAATGCACGGATTGCTTTTCCACTAACACCAGTTGCCAGGAATACTCCATCTAAATCTATATTAATTGCCCCTAATGAGCTAATACAATCAAGGCAAAGTTTGAGTTGATACTGTTCAGAAATATCCTTCAGCATATCAAGATCATTGAGCATACCAGAGGAAGTTTCACTGTGAACAGCCCATATCCAATGGGTATCATTTGAAATTTTTCCAATAATCTCATCACGTGTGAAAGCTTGTCCCCAGTCTTTTTGAAGTAGATCGAATGGAAGTCCAAATCTTCTAGCTTGTTCAACTAAACGGCTGCCAAACTCACCATTGGCTAAAATTAGCCCTCGTCCTGTTTCCAAGGATAGCTGCCCAGCCACCACATCATTCGCAAGTGAACCCGAACCTAGGAAAATATGAACATGTTTGCTGTTTACCAATTGGCTGAGAATACGTTTCGCCTTTTCCAGTTTTTCTTTATACAAGTCTGACCGATGAGAAATGGGCGTTTTGCTTAATGCGGTCATGACCTTGTCAGAAATTTGGACAGGTCCCGGCAAAAATGGAATCGCAGGCGGCAGAATTCTTCCTGCAATCGATTCGTCAAAGGTTTTCTTTGTTAAATACATAGGCTGAAAGAGTGCTTCATCTGTGCCGGTTAATTGAGCAAAAGGCTGAAAACCCATCTGACCGTATAGCTTTAGTTGACGGACTGTTCCAGAAATAAAAGCAATATCATACCCTTTTTTTAAGCAATATTTTATCAAAAACTGCACGAGTCCTAAAAAAACTCGTCCATTTCGATATTCTTTTTTGACAGATAAAAGTCTAACTTCACAGGGTGAATGGACTGGAAATGACAATGATTGCTCAACCGGGCCAATTTTTCGATCAAGTGAAAAGGGACGGTTAGCACGGATCGCACTCATACCAATCACTTCATTATCTTTTATACAGATGATATATGTATTTTCAGCATGGAAGGCGTCCACTAACTTTTGTTCTTCATTCTTTTCGTGCTGTGGAATTTCCTCTGAAAAGGTTTGATAATTTAAGCGATGAATTTGTTCAAATTCATCAGCTGTGGTTGCAATTTTGAAAAAGAACTCGTGCTTACTCATTAGGTTTCAGCCTTTCCTTGAGATTTTCTGCATGTGCTGCGTAAAGCATGACGACAATACCTAGTGCTATTATGCAACTTGGCCAATCATTATTTTTTAGAAAAAGTACCACTGGGATAAAAAGAAATGCTCCCAAACCTGCTATGGTAAAGCTTTTCTTAAACGTGTATAGGATGGAAAATCCCAGAATGATTACTGTGACAAGGATTGGTTCAAAGGTGATGATACCGCCAATGAAGGTTGAAATCCCTTTTCCTCCCTTAAACTTAAGGGTAACGGGCTTGATATGACCTAAGATAGCTAGGGCTAACCCTAATAGTTGTACAGTTTCAGAGAATTGCAGGTAACGTGCAGCCAGAATAACGAGGACACCTTTTAAGGCGTCTCCGAGAAAAATCAGCACAAAGGCTGTTCTACCGTGTTGACGGCCAGCATTCCGTGCACCGACATTACCGCTTCCTTGAAGACGAATATCCTTACGGTAGAATATTTTAGTAATCAAAAAGCCAAACATAATACTACCTATTAAATAGGAAAGTATAAAATATAACCAAATCATCTGGAACACAACCTTTATGAATTCTATGCAATCCATGGGTAAAATGAATTTATTACCATTATAATATGTTTCCTAGATTATTCACATATACTTTGTAAAAACAACAGTCAAAGTAAGGGAAATACAGAGAAAGGCGCCGTTTATTTAAAACTATAAGTTAAAAACATCCTCCAGTTGAGGATGTTTTCTTTAATCGCCGCCGCCGCCCGAGTCTCCGCCCCCTGAATCACTATCTGCACTATAGGCATGATCGTTGCTATAGTCATTGTCATGAGTATGGTAAGAGCCGCCGCTGTTACTTCGGTTAGGGAAAATTAAAAACGCTAATATAATAGATATAACACCAAAAAATATTTGATCAGTAAAAATCAAATATACTCCAAAGATCAAAATGAGGAAACCAATCAAACGTAAAAAAACCCTCAGAAGTCATTCCTCCTTTAAAGTGACAATTATTAATAGATATTAATTCCTATAGCATTTTATACGTTTAATAATGGAAAAAGGGATGCTAAATTGCATCCCTCGGTGCCTGTCACCATTTATTCATTTTCCTTCGATTATACATAGGTTTATGCAACTGATATTATTCTTCTTCGTCTTTTTTCTGTTGTTTCTTTTGCTGTTCTTGTAGTGCGAGTATGATGTCTTGGACGTCAATTTTACCATCGTTGTTTAGGTCAGGGATGGTGTTTTCAGGCACTTGTGGAGGTGGTGGAGGTGCTGGTGTTGGTTCTTGCGGTATTCCTGCAATTGCTGGGGCAGGTCTATTTTTCGGTTTAAACGCAAAAGTGAATACTAATAGCAGAATGATTAATAAGGCTGCAACACCATCAACAATATAGAAAATGGTTCTATATTCAGACCATAAAGTTTTGCTGTCTCCAGCTCGTTGTTCAGCGTTTGTGATAAACTTCTTGATCTCGGAGTGGTTTGGATAGAGTCTTTGAACGGCCTCGAATTTTTCAAGGGCATTTTTGTAATAACCGCCCCAATATAGTTCGAGCCCTTCTTTATAAAGCTTATCGGTATTGCTTGAAGAATTCTTTGCACCCGCTTGATTTGTGAATTCCTTTACGGTATTAACTGGTACAGAGAAGTTAAATCCTTGAACTTCTTGGCCATTTACGGTGTCGCCTCTAAAAGTAAGGAGTCCAATAATTTCCCCATTTTCGTTAATCACGGGCCCGCCGCTATTACCATGTGTGGCAGCTGCATTTATTTGAATCACTGGACTTCCTTGCTCCGTTTTCTTATCAGTAGCAGAAATCTGACCAGCGTTCATTGAAGATACAAGAGAGGAATCTGGTGATAACAAATCAGAATCAGCAGCAGCAGGGTAGCCGCTTACCCAAATATTATCCTGATTTTGAATATTATCAGAATTTCCTAGCTTTAAGGTAGGAAGGTTTTTCCCTTCAATCTTAAGTACTGCTACATCTTTCCCTTCATTTACAGGGGCCCCATAGCTTTTGACTTCTCCGTCAAGTATATCTCCACCTGGTAAAATGACTTTAATCACTTTTTGAACCCCGGTATACTGCGTATAGGTCAGCATATATTCATACGCCGTTTCATAATCTACCTGAAAATAATCTGCCATAATCGTAACAAGTTGGTCAAACGCACTATTGGCAATATCTTCATCTTCCATCTGGGCGGCTTCCACAACATGGGCATTTGTCACAATATACCCATCAGAGCTAATGATTGCCCCAGAGCCAGAGCCCCCTACAACAGTCTGGTAGTTTAATTGATTTAGGATGGCCATAACTTCTGGATCATTTGGATTATTAAACTGCCATCCGACTACAGAGTAGCCAAGAATCCGAACAACCGCCGGCTTCGTATACTCCGCAAGCTTTTGAGCTTGTGAGATATTCGAAGAACTTGGTTTAATACCCATTAAAACAAAAGAGGTAACAATTACCCCTATTAGTATCAAACTAAGCGGGATTGTAAAAAGGGCCCTTTTCATCAAGTAAATTCACCCTCTCAATAAAATTTGGAAATTCCATCTAATATATGCCCTCATTCAATCATTGAAACTTTGTACGATAAAATAAATAATAATTCTATTCTAGTGCCTGTCACCACTCGTGGACACTTTCCACCTCAGGCGGACACTTTCTTTAAGTGGACATAAAAAAGGCCAGCAATTTGCTGGCCTGGTGCTTTAATGTGAAATTTTGCTTAGATGAAAAGTAAGAGGCTGAGCGCCATAACACCCATTCCTGCCATGAGTCCATAGATGGATAGGTGGGTTTCATCATATCGTTTTGCGGCAGGTAATAACTCATCTAGTGAGATGAATACCATGATTCCTGCAACGGCTGCGAAGATAATTCCGAACATAATATCATTCAAGAAAGGCATTAAGAATAGGTAGGCGACTAGGGCACCAACTGGTTCAGATAAACCAGATAAGAATGATAGTTTAAAAGCTTTTTTCTTATCACCTGTCGCGAAATATACTGGTACGGAAACAGCGATACCTTCTGGAATGTTATGAATGGCTATTGCAACAGCGATCGCTATACCAAGTGCAGGGTCCTGTAAAGCTGAAGTGAAGGTAGCAATACCTTCAGGAAAGTTATGAATACCAATCGCAAGAGCAGTAAATGTTCCCATTTTTAATAGGTCAGGTTTCTTGCCATCAATTACATTAGGCTGATTCATATCCTCTACTGTTTTCAATTCGTGCGGGTTTGATTGTTTTGGAATAAATTTATCAATCGCAGCAATCAATAGCATGCCGCCAAAAAATCCCACAACCGTTAACCAATTCCCAGGTACAACACCTAAGGAATCCACAAGTGCTACTTTTGCCTTTACAAATATTTCAATCATCGAAACGTAAATCATCACGCCGGCAGAAAATCCAAGGGTAACAGATAAAAATTTTGTATTGGTATGTGATGTGAAAAATGCGAGCAAACTTCCTATGCCTGTTGCAAGGCCAGCAAACAATGTCAGCCCAAAAGCTAACAGCAGATTCTCCGTCATAGTTTCTTCTCCTTTTATAAAAATTCATATTTTAAAAGTTTAGAATAGTATTATATATGCGCGGACACAGAAATGTTTCCTTTGAGAAACATTTTACACCTACCGAAACAAAAAAACAGTAAAAAATAACTGAAAAAATTAAAAAGTGTGAAAGTCCCAGGGTTCCCCCAAGGATTTTCACACTATAATTGTTATAAAAATTAGAATCCTGGACCGAAGCCTCCGCCAAATCCACCCATGCCTGGTCCATAACCAGGTCCGTACATACCATAACCTGCTCCATACCCAGGATATCCACCAGGATAACCATAGCCAGTTCCATAACCCGGACCATATCCGCCGCCATAACCATAACCTGGGTTATAACCACCGCCAATACTTGAACCTAAATACCCTAACCCAAGGCCAAGCAGTCCAGCACCAACATTACCTAAATTGAAGCTGCCGCCATGATGTCCGCCGCCATGATGTCCACCGCCATGATGTCCGCCGCCATGATGTCCGCCGCCATGATGTCCACCGCCATGATGTGTGCCGCCATGATGTCCACCGCCATGATGTCCACCGCCGTGATGTCCACCGCCATGATGTCCGCC
>Ga0182744_1001484_pt1 | contig 20371 bp, 16 predicted proteins | sample eDN3rd30CKraftMG_FD_128525 | JGI IMG/M metagenome (GOLD analysis project Ga0182744, IMG submission 128525) | Enriched Miracle-Growth compost microbial communities from Emeryville, California, USA - eDNA 3rd pass 30_C Kraft MG (version 2) (version 2) ...
ATCGACGCGCACCGAGATCGTCTCGGCGGCGAGCGCCACCGGCGTCATCGCGGACGCCGCGAGCAGGCAGGCAGCCCATATTTTCAGCGGATTCCGGCGCCGGCTGGGCGCGAAAAGCTCCGTCATCGGTACGCTCCGAACACAATCAGGATCCGACGACCGCAACAGGACCGGCCGCGCAGGAATGCATCGCGAGTTGACGGCAAATTGGTGAATGAAACCCGAATCGGAACGTCGCGCGCGGCGCGCTTGCCGCGATCCGCGCGCGCCGCCGCCGTCGTGTCGTTAGCGCGGCGTGTCGTCCGCACCGACAAATAAGCTCGATTTGACGGCGCTTTTTAGCAGTGATGGAATCAAATGTCGGATTTTCGGTTTGCCGGAAATGCACCATTAACCACAAACCAAACAGCGCCGATGATCGCAACTTTATTCGATTGGTTTAACCGCAAGGCAATACGTCGCAGCTAAGTTCGCGCCACGGTCAAAATCGCCGAACCCAATAACGACGATCAGATCGAGCTCAGACAGCCAAGTGGACCACTCTAGGAGCAAGTCAATGAAAGCTATCCTCAAGCGTTTCGTGAAGGACGAGTCTGGCGCGACTGCGATCGAATATGGTCTGATCGCCGCCGGTATCTCCGTCGCCATCATCGCCGTCGTCAACACGCTCGGCTCGAACCTGCAGAAGACGTTCACCAACGTCTCGACCGAGCTCAACAAGGCCGGCCAGTAATCCGGTCCGCCGTTTTCCGCCGACAAAAGGCTCCGGCGCGGCCGGAGCCTTTTTTGTTCGGGCCGGGCGGCGCGCGCGACGGAACGAAATTTCAGGTCCGCATTTACCCGGCGTTCGATAATGGCGCGGCATAAGCGGGCCCGGGCCTGGCCCGCTTTCCAGGTTTGCGTAAGGTGTAAGGGTACTGCGTTGCAGATGACGTTGATCGATGCGATCCGCCTGCTGGTGTTTCCGTCGCTGATGGCGTTCGCGGCGTCGAGCGACCTGCTGACGATGACGATCTCCAACCGGATTTCGCTCGCGCTGGTGGCCGGCTTTCTCGCGCTCGCGGCGGCGTCCGGCATGAACCTTCACGATATCGGGATGCATTTCCTCGCCGGCGGCATCGTCCTGGTGCTGACCTTCATCTGCTACGCGCGCGGCTGGGTCGGCGGCGGCGACGCCAAGCTCGCCTCGGCGACGGCGCTATGGTTCGGTTTCGAGCACGTGTGGGACTATCTGCTGTGGGCCTCGCTGCTCGGCGGCGTGCTCACGCTGCTGATCATGCGCTTCCGCCAGCTGCCGCTGCCCTATGCGCTTGGGCGCCACGCCTGGATCGCCCGCCTGCACGACCGCGACAACGGCGTGCCTTACGGCATCGCGCTCGCGCTCGCCGCGCTCACGATCTATCCCTATACCGAGTGGATGAAGGCTGCGGGCTTCTAGGCGGCGCTCCCCCGGACTCGCATCGGCAGCATGAGCCTGCGCTCGCGCGGCGACGCCCGAGCGCGCGCGTCCCTGCGTAAACGATCGTTAACTCGATTTGGATACCGCTCGTTAACCACGAATTGACGTTTGGCTGTTGAACTACGGCAAAGACGATCCCGGAACGTCACGTAAGCGGCCCGGAGCGTCACCTGAGTCATGTGGGATGTGAGCGTATGAAAGCCGCGCGGATCGTTGTTCTTGGCATTGCGGTAGCAGCCGGCGGGCTTGCGGCGCTGTTGATGGCCGGCGGTTCCCAGACCCCGCCGCCGGCTCCGGCGGTCGCGCCGGTCGCCAAGATCAACACGGCCGAGGTGCTGGTCGCCAGGAAGGATATCGGCATCGGCCAGTCCATCGCTGCCGGCGATTTCGGCTGGCAGGAATGGCCCGCGGCATCGGTGTCGCCGCAGTTCATCAAGCGCAGCGATCGTCCGGATGCGGCGGAACAGCTCGCGGGCTCGATCTCGCGCAATCCGATCGCCTCCGGCGAGCCGGTGCGTGAAAGCGGGCTGATCAAGGCCACCGGCTCCGGCTACATGGCTGCCATCCTGCCGGCGGGCATGCGCGCCTTCTCGACCGAAATCTCGGCCGAGACGGGTGCCGGCGGATTCATCCTGCCGAACGACCATGTCGACGTGATCCTGACGCGGCGCGACCACGAGGCGGAGCGCGCCACCGGCGTCGAGTCGCAGGTGGCGGAAACCATCCTGACCGACGTCCGGGTGCTCGCGATCGATCAGACCGTCGAGGACAAGAACGGCCAGAAGGTCGTGGTCGGCAAGACGGCGACTCTCGAGCTCACCCAACGCCAGTCGGAGACGTTGGCGCTTTCGAAGCAGCTTGGAACGCTCACGCTCGCGCTGCGCAGCCTCGCGGATGCGGGTGGAAAGGGCGCCGGGCCTTCCGTCGATCCGAGGAATACCGGCGGCCGCACGAACATGGTTCGTTTCGGCGTCACGACCACGGCGATGCCGAAGTGAGATGGGCGGATGCGGGCGAATGATTTTCAAGGGTCGCAAGGGGGCCGGACGATGACGATCGGACTTATCGTCCGCGCGCTTGCGCTGGCCGCCGCGGTTGCCGGCCTGGCGTCTGCCGCCCGCGCTGCAGACCAGCGTATTGATGCATCGACGACGACGATCCAGATCGCCGCCAGCGAGGCGACTTCGCGCTTCGTGCCGCTCGGCATCGGCAAGTCGGTGGTCGTCGATCTGCCGCGCGACGTGAAAGACATCCTGGTCGCCGATCCCAAGACCGCGAACGCCGTCGTCCGCACGTCCCGGCGCGCCTACATCATCGGCATCGCCGTCGGCCAGACCAGCGTATTCTTCTTCGATGCCGACGGCCGCCAGATTGCCGGGCTCGATATCGCGGTGACGCGCGATCTCAATGGCGTGCGCGCCGCGCTACGCCATATGTTCCCCGAAGCGGATATGCGGATCGACGGCATCGGCGACGGCGTGGTGCTGACCGGCTCCGCCGCCAGCCCTGCCGAGGCGCAGCAGGCGTTCGATCTCGCGTCCCGGCTGGTCGGGGAAGGCAACAAGGTCGTCAATGCGATCACGGTGCGCGGACGCGACCAGGTCATGCTCAAGGTGACGGTTGCCGAGGTGCAACGCGACGTCATCAAGCAACTCGGCATCAATTTCGGCGGTACGGTCGGAACCGGACCGGTTACCGCTACCCTCGTCTCCAGCAATGCGTTCGCCCAGAACGGAGGGCCGGTCACCGGGAGCGGCGCTCAGATCAATTACCGTTCAATGTCGGCGACCCTGCGCGCGATGGAACGTGCGGGCGTCATTCGCACGCTCGCCGAACCCAACCTGACCGCCATCTCCGGAGAATCTGCCACCTTTCTGGCGGGCGGCGAGTTTCCGATCCCGACAGGCTTGAGCTGCGACAACTCAAAGTCGCCGCCGATCTGCCAGCAGTCGATCGATTACAAGAAGTTCGGTATCGGCTTGACGTTCACGCCGGTCGTCCTTTCGGAGGGCCGCATCAGCCTGAAGGTAATGACGGAAGCGTCGGATCTGTCGAGCGACAACGCCATCACGCTGACGATTCCCAACACCAATCAGACCATGACGATACCCTCGATCCGGGTACGTCGCGCCGACACGACCGTCGAAGTGCCGTCAGGCGGCGCGCTCGCGCTGGCCGGAATGATTCAGGAGACGACGCGGCAATCGATCGACGAGCTGCCGGGCCTTGGACAGCTTCCCGTTCTCGGGGCGCTGTTTCGCAGCCGCGACTATATCAATCGTCAGACCGAATTGGTCGTGCTGGTAACGCCTTTCATTGTGAAGGCCACTTCGGCGAAGGATCTCGCGCGGCCGGATGACGGATTTGCCGACGTTGCGGATCAGTCCACGATTCTGCTCGGCAGGTTGAACCGGATCTACGGGGTCGAGGGGGGTAAAGCCATTGGGCCGCGCCGCGAATATCGCGGGAGCTATGGCTTCATCACGGATTAGGTCGGGCGGAGATAGGGTGATGTTTGAAGATCGTCTGAGCGCTCGCCTTCCGGGTTGCGCCGTCGCGCTTAAAGCGGCGGCGCTTTTGGCCGTGGCGATGGCGCTGTCGGGCTGCTACCAGACGCGGGAAGCCGCCGACGCGACGCCGACCGATTATCGGCAGCGCCATCCGATCTCGATCGTGGAAGGCGAGCGGTCCATGACTGTCTTCGTCGGTACGCAGCGCGGCGGGCTTGCGCCCGCGCAGCGCGCGGAAGTGCTCGCCTTCTCCCGCAGTTGGCGCAAGGACGGCACCGGGTCGGTAATCATCGATGTGCCTGAGGGGACGCCGTCGCAGCGCGCGGTGACGGATACGTCGCGCGAAATCATTTCGATGCTCAAAGCCGCCGAGATTCCTCCGGCGGCCATTCGCATGCGCCAGTATCGTTCGGACCGCATCGGCGCGGCGGCCATTCGCATCTCCTATCCCAGAATAGCGGCGGAGGCCGGTCCGTGCGGTCTGTGGCCAAAGGACCTCGGACCGGGCGGCAACAGTAACTGGACTGAAAACCGTCCTTATTGGAACCACGGCTGCGCCACGCAGCACAATCTCGCCGCGATGGTCGACAATCCGGCGGATATCGTTCAGCCGCGCGCGAGCGAGGCATCGGCCTATGCGCCACGTCGGTCCGTGGTGCTGGAGCATTATCGCCGGGGTGAGAGCACGGCGACGAATTATCCCAATCCAAATCAGGGCAAGATCAGCGATATCGGGCAATGATCAGGTACAGTCAGGCAGCTTCAGAAGCCGAAGTGCAGGCGGAGCCCGCGGCTCCCGTCGAGGAGCATATCGCTCCCGCGCCGCGCATCTCGGTTCAGGCTTTCTGCGACACGGTCGAGGCCGCCGGCGCGATGCAGGGCGCGGCGGAGGACCGCCGGCTGGCGCGCGCGCACGTCCGCATCCAGATGGGCGGGCTCGCCGCCGCGCTCGAAGCCTACCGATCCTCGCCGACTCCCAACGTCATCGTCATCGAGTCGGACAAGCACGGCGAGACCCTGCTGACGTCGCTCGACGAGCTGGCTGAAGTATGCGACGGCGACACCCGCCTGATTGTCATCGGCCGCTACAACGATATCGCGCTCTACCGGGAGCTGATCCGCCGTGGCGTGAGCGATTATCTGATTGCGCCGGTGACGCCGATCGACATCGTGCGCTCGGTCTGCGGGCTGTTCTCCTCGCCCGAGGCAAAGGCGGTCGGCCGCGTGCTCGCCGTGGTCGGTGCCAAGGGCGGCGTCGGTTCCTCGACGGTGGCGCACAACGTCTCGTGGTCGATCGCGCGCGACTTCGCGCTGGCTTCCGTGGTGGTCGATCTCGACCTGCCGTTCGGCACCGCCGGCCTCGACTTCAATCAGGATCCGCCGCAGGGCATCGCCGATGCGGTGTTCTCGCCCGACCGCATCGACTCGGCGTTCATCGACCGGCTGCTCTCCAGGTGCACGGAGCATCTCAGCCTGCTCGCGGCGCCCGCCACGCTGGAACGGGTTTACGATTTCGGCGCCGAGGCGTTCGATTCGATATTCGATACGCTGCGCTCGACGGTGCCCTGCGTGGTGCTCGACGTGCCGCACATCTGGTCCGGCTGGACCAAGCGGGTGCTCACCAGCGCCGACGACATCCTGATCGTCACCGCGCCGGACCTCGCCAACCTGCGCAATGCCAGGAACCTGATCGACCTGTTGCGCGCCGGACGCCCGAACGATCGCCGTCCGTCCTATTGTCTTAACATGGTGGGCGTGCCGAAGCGTCCCGAGATCAAGCCCGCGGATTTCGCGCGGGCGCTCGAGGACGATCCGGTCGCGATCATCCCGTTCGAGCCCGCGGTGTTCGGCACGGCCGCCAATAACGGACAGATGGTCGGCGAGGTATCTTCGAGCCACAAGACCACCGAGCTGTTCACGCAGCTTGCGCAACACATGACCGGGCGCACCGAAGCGAAGAAGCAGCGTTCGATGCTGAGCCCGCTGCTCGGCAAGTTGATGAAGCGGTAACAGCAATGGCAGGTTTCGGCAGGCGTAGTGGAAACGCGGCGGAGCAGGTCCGCCCGACGGCTCCGGCGACGGCGCCGGCGCAGGTCGTGCCTTCGCCTCCGCTCGTGCCGGGCGGACAGGGAGAGGACGCGGGTCGCGCGCCGTTCCCCTCCAGCGGGCTCGCCGCGCCGGTCATCGGCGCGCCGCCGACGCAGGGCGGCCGCGTCGTCACCCAGACGATCCAGACAGCCGCGGCGCCCGCGCGGCCGGCCGCGCCCCCGCCGGCCGACAGCCGTCGTTCGGACAAGTACTACGAGATCAAAGGATCGATCTTCGGTGCGCTGATCGAGGCCATCGACCTCGCGCAACTCGCGCGGCTCGACGCCGATTCCGCGCGCGAGGAAATCCGCGACATCGTCAACGAGATCGTCGCGATCAAGAACATCGTGATGTCGATCGCCGAGCAGGAGGAACTGCTCGACGACATCTGCAACGACGTCCTCGGTTACGGCCCGCTCGAGCCGTTGCTGGCGCGCGACGACATCGCCGACGTCATGGTGAATGGCGCTAACACGGTCTATATCGAGGTCGGCGGCAAGATTCAGAAGACCAATACGCGCTTCCGCGACAATCAGCAGCTTCTCAACATCTGTCAGCGGATCGTCAGCCAGATCGGCCGCCGGGTCGACGAGAGTTCGCCGATCTGCGACGCGCGCCTTCCCGACGGCTCGCGCGTCAACGTCATCGTCGCGCCGCTCTCGATCGACGGTCCTGCGCTCACCATCCGCAAGTTCAAGCGCGACAAGCTCACCCTCGAGCAGCTCACCAAGTTCGGATCGATCTCGCCGGAAGGCGCCGAGATCCTCAAGATCATCGGCCGCTGCCGCGTCAACACGCTGGTCTCCGGCGGAACCGGCTCGGGCAAGACCACGCTCCTGAACTGTCTCACGCGCTACATCGACGACGACGAGCGGATCATCACCTGCGAGGACGCCGCGGAGCTTCAGCTCCAGCAGCCCCATGTGGTGCGGCTTGAATCCCGCCCGCCCAATCTCGAAGGCGAGGGCGAGGTCACCATGCGCGACCTCATCAAGAACTGCCTGCGCATGCGCCCGGAACGGATCATCGTTGGTGAGGTGCGCGGACCGGAGGCGTTCGACCTGCTGCAAGCCATGAACACCGGTCATGACGGATCGATGGGCACGCTCCACGCCAACAACCCGCGCGAGGCGCTGGGCCGCCTCGAATCGATGATCACCATGGGCGGCTACACGCTGCCCTCGCGCACCATCCGCGAGATGATCTGCGCCTCCGTCGACGTGGTGATCCAGGCCGCGCGCCTGCGCGACGGCTCGCGCCGCATCACCCACATCACCGAGGTGGTCGGCCTCGAAGGCGACGTCATCATCACCCAGGACCTGTTCGTCTACGACATCGTCGGCGAGGACGCCAATGGTCGGCTGATTGGTCGCCATCGTTCGACCGGCATCGGCCGCCCGCGCTTCTGGGACCGCGCGCGCTATTTCGGCGAGGAAAAGCGGCTGGCCGCGGCGCTCGACGCCGCCGAGGCGGTCGCCGACAGCGTCCGGAACTGAAGGTGCGCCGATGCGGATGAACGCGATCGCGATCTTCTTCCTGGTCGCCGCGGCGATCGGCGGTCTTGCCTATGTGTTCATCTATCCGATCCTGTCCGGCGAGCGCGCCGCCGAGCGGCGGCGCCTGGGCGTCGTCCGCTCCGATCCCGCCGCCCGCAACGCCGCCGCCGCGCGCGGCATGCCGAAGGTGCGGCGCGAGCAGGTCGAGGACGCGCTCAAGGAACTGGAAAGCCGGCGCAAGCGGGCGAACAGCCCGCCGCTCGCGGTCCGCATCGAGCAGGCCGGGCTGAACTGGTCGAAGCGGACGTTCTTCATCCTCTCGGGCGTCACCGCGCTGGTCGTGTTCGTCCTGCTTACCGCGGTCGGCAACATGCTGCTCGCGCTCGCCGGCGCGTTCGCGGCGGGTTTCGGCCTGCCGCGCTGGTTCCTCGGCTATCTCAAGGCGCGCCGCGAGGCGAAATTCCTGGATAATTTCCCGGATTCCATCGACATCGTGGTGCGCGGCATCAAGGCCGGCCTGCCGCTCCTCGATTCGATGCGCATCATCGTCAACGACGCCCCGGAGCCGATCCGCAGCGAATTCAAGAACATCCTCGATACCCAGGCCATCGGCATGCCGATCGGCGAAGCCTGCGCCAAGCTCTACGAGCGCATCCCGCTGCCGGAGGCGAATTTCTTCGGCATCGTCGTGTCGATCCAGCAGAAGGCCGGCGGCAACCTCTCCGAGGCGCTCGGCAACCTGTCGCGCGTGCTGCGCGACCGCAAGAAGATGAAGGCGAAGATCAAGGCGATGTCGATGGAGGCCAAGGCTTCCGGCGCCATCATCGGCGCCCTGCCGGTCGTCGTCGCCAGCGTGATCTACGTCACGAGCCCCGAATTCATCCGCATCCTGTTCGTGCACCCGGTCGGCCACATCATGCTCGGCGCGAGCGCGGTGTGGATGCTGCTCGGCGTCCTGACGATGAAGAAGATGATCAATTTCGACTTCTAGGGACCGGCATGATCGAGCTTCTGTTCCGCAAGCTGACCGACACGCATTTCCTCGCCATGCTGCTGGCGGCGATAGCGGCCGGGGCGACCGTCGTCACGCTCGCGCTGCCGCTGTCGTCGGGCGACACGCTCGCCAAGCGCATGAACGCGGTCGGCGCCGAGCGCGAGAAGATCCGCCAGCGCGAGCGCGAAAAGATGATGCGGGGCCAGGAGAAAATCTCGCTGCGCACCTCGCCCAAGCAGTACATGCAAACCGCCGTCGAGCAGTTCGACCTGCACAAGTGGCTCGGGCAGGAGGCGGCGCGCGAAAAGCTGATCCAGGCCGGCTATCGCGGGCAGGGGCCTTATGTCGCCTACCTGTTCTTCCGCATGGTCGTGCCGATCGGCATGGTGCTGTTCGCGGCGGTCTACCTGTTCCTCATCCTGGATTGGGACCAGCCGGCCTTCATCAAGATCGGTCTCTGCCTGCTCGCCGCCTATGTCGGCATCCAGATTCCCGACATCTTCCTCAAGAACCGCATTCAGAAGCGCCAGATCTCGATCAACCGCGCATTCCCCGACGCGCTCGACCTGCTGCTGATCTGCGTCGAGTCGGGCATGTCGATCGAGGCGTCGTTCAAGCGCGTCGGCCAGGAAGTCGGCTCGCAGTCGATCGAACTCGCCGAGGAACTCGCGCTGCTCACCGCGGAACTGTCCTATCTTCCCGACCGGCGGCAGGCCTACGAGAACCTCACCAAGCGCGTCAATCTCGATTCGGTGAAGTCGGTCTGCCTCGCGCTCCAGCAGGCGGAGCGCTACGGCACGCCGATGGCGCAGACCTTGCGCGTGCTCAGCCAGGAAAACCGCGACATGCGCATGTCGGAGGCCGAGAAGAAGGCGGCCGGCCTGCCGCCCAAGCTCACCGTGCCGATGATCGTGTTCTTCCTGCCGGTATTGTTCATCGTGATCCTCGGGCCTGTCATCATCCGGGTGATGTACAGCGGCTGACGCGGCGCAGCCGACCGAAGGCGATCCCGCTTGGGAGGGCATGGTGCCTCCCTGGTCGGGATGGCCCGGCATCGCGAGCGAGGCGACGCCGTCCGTCAGCGACGAAATCGCGATTGCGTGATTCTATCGGCGCTTATGCGCCGGATGCCGGCGCGCCGTCTCAGCTTCCCGCCGAAGGGCGCGCGCCGACGACCTGCTTGCCCGCCCTGGCGTCGGACAGCATCTGCTTGAGGTAAGTGACGTTGGAGGCCGCCTGGTCCGGCGGCAGGTCGGCGCGGGCAATGCTTTCGGCTTCCGCGAAGCGGCCTTGCAGGCCGACGATCAGCGCCAGGTTCTGGCGCACGCGCGTATCCGCGCCGGGCGCATCCGCCGCCTTGCGCAGCGTCTTCTCGGCGCGCGGCAGGTCCTTGGCGAGCGCATAGGACAGCCCGAGGTTGGACAGCACGGAGCTTTCGTCCGGCACCATCCGGAGCGCGCTGGCGTAATAGCGCTGCGCATCCTGATGGCGGCCCATCTGGTCGAGCACGGCCCCCTGCGCCGAGAGGATGCGCCAGTCCGGGTTCTCCGGCGTATGGGCGCGTTCGAGCACCTCGAACGCCTGCTTGTACTGGCCCACATCGGCGAGCGCGCGCCCGTAGGCGCCCAGCACCGCCTGATTGAGCGGCGCGGCGAGGGCCGCCTGCTCCAGCACCGCGACGGCCTGGGTGTGCTGCCCGAGCGCCCGGAGCGCCTTGGCATAAGCGAGGGCGGCGTCGGGGTCCTTCGGGTTGGCGCGGAAGCGGTCGCTTTCGGCTTCGGCGATCCGCCGCCATTCGGCTTCGCTGTGAGCGCCGGGACTGGCGGTGGAGCCCGTGGCGTCGTTGCCGGCAACATTCGTCGCGCAGCCGGCGAGCGCCAGCCCGAGCCAGCAGGCCGCGAGGACGGAAATTGCGGTTCGCGCGGAAGGCTGCCGGATCACGACGCTCATGGGCTGCTCCGCCGGACCTTCGAAAGCCCAGCCGGAAAAGCCATAGAATGTTAACCTTAATGTCTCGTTAACCGGCGCCGCGCCGCTTCACGCGGGAAATTCAGCGTGTTAGCCAGCGGCTTCCAAGGATTCTGACAGCGATGCACCCGATTTTTCGCGTCCCCGGCGGCTCTCCGGCCACGCCCATCCATCTCGTTACACCCGCCACCTGGGAAAGCCTGCGCGGGCAGCTCGATCCGGCTGCCGCGGCTTACGCGAAAGCCTCCGGGTTCGAGCCGAAGGCCGGCAAGCATCTCCTGCTGCCCGGCAAGGACGGGCTGGCGGGCGTCGTGTTCGCCGTCGATCCCGCGGACAAGCCGGGCCGCGACCGCTTCGCCTGCGGCCGGCTCCCCGGCGTGCTGCCGGCCGGCGCCTATCGTCTCGCCGGCGCGCTCGAGGACGCCAAGACGGCAGCCGTCGCCTTCGCGCTCGGCGCCTACAGGTTCACCCGCTATCGCAAGGGCGATGCAGCGGACGTGCATCTTGAAGTGCCCGCCGGCGTCGACGGCGAGGATGTTTCGCGGATCGTGGAGGGCGTTTTTCTCGCGCGCGATCTCGTCAACACGCCGACCAACGACATGCTGCCATCCGATCTCGAGGCGGCGGTGCGCGCACTGGCGGAGCAGCACGGCGCGAAGGTCTCCTCGGTCGTCGGCGACGATCTGCTGAAAGAGAAGCTGACGCTGATTCACGCCGTCGGACGCGCGGCGAAGAATGCGCCGCGGCTGATCGACCTGACCTGGGGCGATGCCGCCGATCCCAAGCTGACATTGGTCGGCAAGGGCGTGTGCTTCGATTCCGGCGGGCTCGACATCAAGCCGTCGAGCGCGATGCTGATGATGAAGAAGGACATGGGCGGCGCAGCCACCGTGATGGCGCTGGCGCACATGATCATGAGCCGCGGGCTGAAGGTGCGGCTGCGCGTGCTGATTCCTTCGGTCGAGAACGCCATCGGCGGCGATGCCTTCCGGCCGATGGACATCTATCCCTCGCGCAAGGGGCTTACCGTCGAGATCGGCAACACCGATGCCGAGGGTCGGCTCATCCTTGCCGACGCGCTGGCGGTGGCCGACGAGGAGAAGCCCGACCTGCTGATCGACATGGGCACGCTGACCGGCGCGGCGCGGGTCGCGGTCGGTCCCGACCTGGTGCCGCTCTACACCGACGACGACAAGCTCGCCGCCGAGGTGCTGGCCCACGCCGCGAACGAGAACGATCCGCTGTGGCGGATGCCGCTGTGGAAGCCCTACGACGCGATGCTCGATTCCAAGGTCGCCGACATCAACAACGCGCCGGCGAGCTCGTTCGCCGGCTCGATCACCTGCGCGCTGTTCCTGCAGCGCTTCGTGACGGCGGCGAAGGCGTGGCTGCACCTCGATATCTACGCCTGGGTGCCGAGCGCGAAGCCGGGCCGTCCGGAAGGGGGCGAATGCCAGGCGGCGCGCGCGCTCTACGCCTATCTCTGCGCGCGCTACGGCGGGCGAGCCGCGTGACCGGCCGCGACCCGAGGCTGACGCCGGCGCGGGGCGATCTCGCGGCGAAATATCTGGAAGGCAAGGTCGCCGCCTCGCGGTTTGTCGAGGGGAAGTTTCGCGAGGTGATCGCGCCGCAGGCATCGGTGCGGCGGAGCCCGGCGCACGATGCGCCGCTCGATACCGAAGCGCTCAAGGGCGACCGCGTCACCGTCTATGAGACCACGGAGGAAGGCTGGTGCTGGGGCCAGCTTGTCTCGGATGGCTATGTCGGCTGGCTGCCGGCTTCCGCGCTCGGAGCGCCGGGCGCGCCGATGACGGACAAGGTGGCGGTGCTGCGCACGCTGGCGTTTCCGGGGCCGTCGATCAAGCTGCCGCCGGTCGAGGCGCTCTCGCTCGGCTGTGGCGTGGCCGTCGTGCGGCGCGAAGGCGAGTTCGCCGTCACGGCGGCGGGGCATTACCTGCCGGCGCGCCATCTCGCGCCGCTTGCAGCGATGGAGCCGGATTTCGTTGCCGTCGCCGAGCGCTTTGTCGGCGTGCCGTACCTGTGGGGCGGCAAGACCAGCTTCGGGATCGACTGCTCCGGGCTGGTGCAGGTGGCGCTGACCGCCAGCGGCCTCGGCTGTCCGCGCGACAGCGACATGCAGGAGGGTGCGCTCGGCGTGTCGCAGCCGCTCGACGGAGGTTTCAGGCGCGGCGATCTCCTGTTCTGGCCGGGCCATGTCGCCATCGCGTGCGATGCGCGCACCCTCGTCCACGCCAACGGCTTCCACATGGCGACGGCGGTGGAGCCCATCGAGACGGCGCTGGCGCGGATCGCGCAGGCGGGCGGCAAGCTGCGGAGCGTGAAGCGGCTTTAGACTTCGCCCTCGGGTTCCGGTCGGGCGTGCGCTCATCCGGGCTGCCGTTGAGCGTTGCGATCGTGGCGCCGGCCGCGCGTGCCGCTATTGCGCGGCCGTGCCGTTGATCGCCGCGTGCTCGAACGCGGCGGCGAACAGCGCGCGGGTGTAATCGCTGCGCGGCGACGCGAACACCTCGGCGGCGGGGCCTTCCTCGACGACTTTGCCCTGGCGCATCACGATCAGCCGGCTTGCCAGCGCGGCGACGACCTTGAGGTCGTGCGAGATGAACATGTAGGTGAGCTGACGGCGCTGCTGCAGGTCGCGCAGCAGGTCGACGATCTGCGCCTGGATCAGCATGTCGAGCGCGGAGGTCGGCTCGTCGAGCACGACGAAGGTCGGCTCCAGCACGATGGCGCGGGCGACGGAGATGCGCTGGCGCTGGCCGCCGGAGAACTCGTGCGGGTAGCGGAAGCGCGTCTCGGGATCGAGGCCGACATCGGTGAGCGCCTGCACTACGCGGGCGTCGCGCGCGGCGGCGGCGAGGCTGCGCTGATGCACCCACAGTCCTTCCGCGATGATGTCGCCGACGGACATGCGTGGCGACAGCGCGCCGTAAGGGTCCTGGAACACGATCTGCATGTCGGCGCGGTGCGGCCGCAGCGCCTTGAAGTTGAGGCCCTGGATCGGCTTGCCCATGAAGACGATCGGACCCTGCGAGGCGATCAGCCGCAGGATGGCGAGGCCGAGCGTGGTCTTGCCCGAGCCGGATTCGCCGACGACGCCGAGCGTCTCGCCCTTGCGCAGCTCGACGCTCACGCCGTCCACCGCCTTGATGTGGCCGACGGTCTTGCGCAGCACGCCGCGCCGGATCGGGAACCAGACCTTGAGATCGTCGGTCTTCACGATGACGTCGCCCGCGGGATTGAGCGGGGCGGGCCTGCCCTTCGGCTGGGCGGCGATGAGGTCGCGCGTATAGGGATGCTGCGGATTCTTGAGGATCGTCTCGACGTCGCCGCGCTCGACGATCTCGCCGTGCCGCATCACGCAGACGCGGTCGGCGATCTTGCGCATGATGCCGAGGTCGTGGGTGATGAACAGCATCGCCATGCCGAGCCGCGCCTGCAGGTCGCGCAGCAGCTTGAGGATCTGCGCCTGCACGGTGACGTCGAGCGCGGTGGTCGGCTCGTCGGCGATCAAAAGGTCGGGCTCGTTGGCGAGCGCCATGGCGATCATCACGCGCTGGCGCTGGCCGCCGGAAAGCTGGTGCGGATAGCTGCCGAGCCGCGTTTCCGGATCGGGAATGCCGACCTGCTCCAGCAGCTCGACGATCCGCCTGCGGGCGGCGGCGCCGGAGATGCCCTTGTGCAGCAGCAGGATCTCGCCGATCTGCTTCTCGATCGTGTGGAGCGGATTGAGCGAGGTCGCCGGCTCCTGGAACACGATGGTGATGTCGTTGCCGCGTATCTTGCGGATCTGCCGCTCGGACATGCCGAGCAGCTCCTGCCCTTTGAAGGTGATCGTGCCGGAGGGATGGCTCGCCGCCGGATAGGGCAGCAGCTTCATGATCGACAGCGCGGTGATCGACTTGCCCGAGCCGGATTCCCCGACCAGCGCCAGGGTCTCGCCCTTCGCGATGTCGAAGGAGACGCGGTCCACCACCAGCGTGCGGCGGCCGCCCTGCGTGAAGGCGATGGAGAGGTCGCGGACGGAGAGGAGGGGGGCGTTGGCGTCCATGGCCTATCCGAACGTCTTGCGCGGATCGAAGGCGTCGCGCACCGCCTGGCCGACGAAGATCAGCAGCGAGAGCATGATCGCGAGGGTGAAGAATCCGGTGATGCCGAGCCACGGCGCCTGGATGTTGGCCTTGCCCTGCGACAGCATCTCGCCGAGCGAAGGCGAGCCGGGCGGCAGGCCGAAGCCGAGGAAGTCGAGCGAGGTCAGCGTCATCACCGACGAGGACAGGATGAACGGCATGAAGGTCACGGTGGCGACCATGGCGTTCGGCAGCAGGTGGCGGAACATGATGACGACGTTGGAGACGCCGAGCGCCCGCGCCGCCTGGATGTACTCGAAATTGCGCCCGCGCAGGAACTCCGCGCGCACGAGGCCGACGAGCGACACCCACGAAAACAGCAGCAGGATGCCGAGCAGCACGAAGAATCCCGGCACCAGCACGGACGACACGATCAGCAGCAGGTAGAGCGATGGCACCGAGGTCCATATCTCGATGACGCGCTGGAAGATGAGGTCGGTCCAGCCGCCGAAATAGCCCTGCACCGCGCCCGCTGCGACGCCGATCGCCGACGAGACGATCGTCAGCAGCAGTCCGAACACCACGGAAATGCGGAAACCGTAGATCAGCCGCGCCACCACGTCGCGGCCCTGGTCGTCGGTGCCGAGCCAGTTGTATTCGAGGTCGCGGCAGCCTTTCAGCCCCTTGGCCTGAACGACGGCCTTGCATTGCTCCTCGGTCAGATCCCAGGTCGGCGGAGAGGGCGCCGGGGTCGGCAGGTCGAGGTTGTGGGTGTTGTAGGAGTAGCGGATCGGCGGCCAGAACATGCGGCCGCCTTTTTCAGCGATCTGCTTTTGCAGATACGGATCGCGATAGTCCGCCTCGGTCTCGAAGTCGCCGCCGAACGTCGTCTCGGGGTAGCTCTTGAGCGCGGGGAAGTAGGCGCCGCCGTCATAGAGGACGAGGAACGGCTTGTCGTTGGCGATGAACTCCGCGAACAGCGAGACCACGAACAGGATCAGGAACATCCAGAGCGACCAGTAACCGCGCCGGTTGGCCTTGAAGTTTTCCCAGCGGCGGCGGTTGATCGGCGACAGCCCGGCGCGCTCCGGCGCGGCGACGGCGGTCGGCAGGCCGGTGAGCGGGTCCGCGGTGTTGTGCGTCGAGGGCGCGTCCACGCTCACGCCTCCCGCGTCTCGAAATCGATGCGCGGATCGATCCAGGTATAGGTCAGGTCGGAAATGAGCCCGATGAGGAGGCCGACCAGCGAGAAGATGTAGAGCGTGGCGAACACCACCGGGTAGTCGCGGTTGAGCACGCTTTCGAACCCGAGGAGGCCGAGCCCGTCGAGGGAGAAGATCGTCTCGATCAGCAGCGAGCCGGAGAAGAAGGCATGCACGAACGCGCCGGGGAAGCCGGCGATCACGATCAGCATGGCGTTGCGGAAGATATGGCCGTAGAGCACCTGCTGCTGCGTGCAGCCCTTGGCGCGCGCGGTGAGCACGTATTGCTTGCGGATCTCGTCGAGGAAGGAGTTCTTCGTGAGCAGCGTCATCGTCGCGAACGCGCTCAGGCCCATCGAGATCAGCGGCAGCGTGAGGTGCCAGAAATAATCCACGATCTTCTGCGGCCATGACAACTGCGCCCAGTTGTCGGAGGTCAGTCCGCGCAGCGGGAACCAGTCGAAGAACGAGCCGCCGGCGAACAGGATGATGAGCAGGATGGCGAACAGGAAGCCGGGAATGGCATAGCCGATGATGATGATCGTCGAGGTCCAGGTGTCGAAGCGCGAACCGTCGGAGACGGCCTTCTGTATGCCGAGCGGGATCGAGATCAGGTAGGTAAGCAGCGTCATCCAGATGCCGAGCGACATCGACACCGGCAGCTTTTCCTTGATGAGGTCGATGACGCGGATGTCGCGGAAGTAGCTGCGGCCGAAATCGAAGCGGATGAAATCCCACAGCATGATGCCGAAGCGCTCGTAGGCGGGCTTGTCGAAGCCGAACTGTGCCTCCAGCTTCTTGATGAATTCGGGGTCGAGGCCCTGCGCGCCGCGGTATTTCGAGGTCGAGGCGTCGATCTGCGAGGCGCCCTGCGCCTGTCCGCGCGCGCCGAAATCGCTGCCGCCGCCGCCGATGCGGGAAGCCGCGCCGGTGTCGGAGCCGGAAAGCTGGGCGATCACCCGCTCGACCGGCCCGCCGGGCGCGAACTGCACGACCACGAAGGACACCAGCATGATGCCGAAGATGGTCGGGATCATGAGCAGCAGGCGGCGGACGATATAAGCGGCCATCGGGCGATGTCTCGTTTCGGCTTGTTACAGGCTTCTTCGTTGCTGCCGTTCGCTGCGCGTCAGAATCCGACTCAACAAGTAATCAATGAAATCGAGCAGTTTCCAACTTCGCTCGTCATCGCCGGAACGAGCCCGGCGATGACGGGAAAAATATTCCTCTCGCATTGGGCGGCAAGGATCGAAAAACATTGGATGTATTTTCCGGTCGGGCTCTTGGGGCGTCGGTCTTTGCGCCACCATAGTCGATTGCCCCCGCGCATGGGAATCGGTCTGCGCAGATGATCGGTGCGGCGAGGGATCACCCGGCACGCTCCAGCCTGCCGGCGCGCGCAGCGTCATGCCACCAGATTTCCGGCGCGCCGCGGGCATAGCCGGGCTTGGCGGCCGGATGCGCGAACACGTCCCAATAGGCGACCCAGTGGGAAGCCTTGCTCCATTGCGGCACCCAGTAGCGTCCGGCGCGGATGACGCGGTCGAGCGCCCGGCAGGCGGTGACGAGCGCGGCGCGGGTGTCGGCGGCGATGATCTTGTCGATCAGCGCATCGATGGCGGGGTCGGCCATGCCGGCGAGGTTGTTGGAGCCCTTGCTGGCCGCCGCCTGCGAGGAAAAGAACGAGCGCAGCGAATCGCCCGGCACGGTGGAGAAGCCGAAGCGGTCGATCGTCAGGTCGAAATCGAAGCCGTCGCGCCGCGCGCGATACTGCACCGGATCGACCAGGCGGATGGTCGCGTCGATCCCGAGCGTGCCGAGGTTCTTGATGAACGGCATGTGGTGCGGCTGGAACGACGGCTCGTCGAGCAGGAACTCGATAGTGAAGGGCTGGCCGCCCGGCGTGATGCGCTTGCCGTTCTTTACCGCGAAGCCTGCCTCGCGCAGCAGTTGCGCGCCCTTGCGCAACAGCGTGCGGTCCTGCCCCGAGCCGTCCGACACCGGCGGCAGGAACGGCTCGCCGAACACCTCGTCGGGGATGCGGCCGCGGAACGGTTCCAGCAGCGCGACTTCTTCAGGTGCCGGCGGCCCTTTCGCCATCATGTCGGAATTCTGGAACATCGATTGCGTGCGGTCGTAGGCGCCGTACATGATGTTCCTGTTGGTCCACTCGAAATCGAAGGCGTAGTTCAGCGCCTCGCGCACGCGCGGGTCCTTGAACTTGTCGCGACGCGTATTGATGAACCAGCCCTGCGCGCCCGAGGGCGTGTCGTCGGGCAAGGTTTCCTTCTTCACGCGGCCGTCCCGGACGGCGGGGAAATCGTAGCGGGTGGCCCAGATGCGGGAGGTGAACTCCTCGCGGAACAGATAGCCCTTGGCGGTGAAGCCCTCGAAGCCGACATCGCGGTCGCGATAATATTCGTAGCGAAGCGTGTCGAAGTTGTTCTGCCCGACGCTGACCGGCAGCGAGGCGCCCCACCAGTCCTTCACGCGCTCGTATTCGATGAAGCGGCCGGCCTCGAACTTGCCGACCTTGTAGGGGCCGGAGCCGAGCGGGATGTCGAGCGTCGATTCATCGAACGGTCTTGCCGTGTAATAGGCTTTCGAGAAGATCGGCAGGCCGGCGACGTAAAGCGGCACGTCGCGGCCGCGCTTTTCCTTGAAACGGACGACGACAGCGCCGGCGCCGTCCGCATCGGCGCCGGCGAAATCCCGCAGCGACTGCACGATCAGCGGATGGCCTTTCTCCTTGAGGATGTTGAGCGAGAAGGCGACATCCTGCGCGGTCAGCCTCGATCCGTCGTGGAAGCGCGCCTCCGGCCGCAACACGAAGCGATAGGTCAATCCGTCGGCGGAAATCCGCACCGCGCGCGCCGCGAGGCCGTACATCGCGTCCGGCTCGTCGGCCGCGCGCGCCATCAGTGTGGCGAACGTCCATTCGATGCCCTGCGCGGCGTCGCCGCGCAGGATGTAACTGTTGAGCGAATTGAAGGTGAGGAAGTTCTGGTTGTACTGCCGGCTCGGGCCGATCTGGGAAAACAGGCCGCCTTTCGGCGCGTCCGGATTCACATAGTCGAAGTGCCTGAAATCCGGCTTGTACTTGAGATCGCCGAAGGCGGAGATGCCGTGCGCCTCGGTCTCCTCGGCGGCGCGCGCCTGCGGGAAGGCAAGCGCGGCGGCGGCGCCGGCGCCGAGCGCCAGCATGTCGCGGCGGCGCAGGTGCGCCTTCCTCACTGGCGGCCTCCGGTCTTCGCCGCCCTCTGCGGATCGAACCACCAGATCGTCGGGAAGGCGGAGAGACCGTATTCCGGCAGCTTGTCCGGTCGCGCGTAACGATCCCAGCGCGCGGTGCGCACCTTGCCGTAGGTCCAGTTCGGAACGACGTAGTTGTTCCACAGCAGCACGCGATCGAGCGCGTGGGTCGCGGCGACGAGCTCTTCGCGGTTCCTGGCGAAGATCACCCGGTCGATCAGCGCATCGACGGCGGGGTTCTTGATGCCGACGATGTTGTTGGAGCCGGGCTGGTCGGCGGCCTGCGAGCCCCAGAAGCCGCGCTGCTCGTTGCCGGGGGAGAGCGACTCGCCCCAGGAGTTGACGACGATGTCGAAGTCCCACTGCCGCAGGCGGTTCTCGTACTGCGCGTCGTCCACCACGCGGATGGTGGCGTTGATGCCGAGACGCTTGAGCGCGGGAATATAGCGGCCGATGAAGCGTTCGAATTCCGGCGAGTTGATGAGGAATTCGACGGCGAACGGCTCGCCGGTCCTGCCGTTCACGAGCTGCTGGTTGCGGATTTCGTAGCCGGCTTCCTTGAGCAGCCGGGTGGCCTCGCGCAGGTTGTCGCGGACGGCCTCGGCGCTGCCGCCGACGGGATTGGAATAGGGCGTGGTGAAGACTTCCGGCGGAACCTTGTCGCGGACGGTCTCGAGGATTTTGAGCTCCTCGCCTTGCGGCACGCCGCTCGATGCCAGCTCGGTGCCCTCGAAGTAGCTGGCGATGCGCTTGTACTGGCCGAAGAATACCTGCTTGTTCATCTCCTCGAAATCGAACGCGAGGTTGAACGCGCGGCGCACGCGGATGTCGGCGAACTTCTCGCGACGCAGGTTGAAGGCGAACGCCTGCATCAGGCCGAAATTGCGGATCGGGAATTCCTCCAGCACGACCCGCTTGTCCTTCACCGCCGGGAAATCGTAGGCGGTCGCCCAGTTCTTGGCGCTGTTCTCGGTGCGCCAGTCCACCTGATCGCCCTTGAAGGCTTCGAGCGCCACGGTGGAGTCGCGGAAATATTCGTAGCGGATCTCGTCGAAGTTGTTCTGGCCGACGTTCACGTTGACGTCCTTGCCCCAGTAGTCGTCGCGCAGCTCGTAACGGACGTTCGCGCCCGGCGAGAAGGAAGCGATCTTGTAGGGCCCGGAACCCATCACCGGCTCCAGCGTCGTCTTCGAGATGTCGCGCGGCTTGCCGTCCGGGCCAGGCGCCTCCCACCAGTGTTTCGGCAGGATCATGAGCTGGCCGAGGATATTCGGCAGTTCGCGGTTGTTCTTTTCGTCGAAGGTGAAGGTGACG
>Ga0182744_1001485_pt1 | contig 20369 bp, 18 predicted proteins | sample eDN3rd30CKraftMG_FD_128525 | JGI IMG/M metagenome (GOLD analysis project Ga0182744, IMG submission 128525) | Enriched Miracle-Growth compost microbial communities from Emeryville, California, USA - eDNA 3rd pass 30_C Kraft MG (version 2) (version 2) ...
GCCGAAGCCTGCGGCGCGCAAGCTTAGATCGTAAACGGCAATCACTCTGGAAAGGGAGGCGTCCGTGCCCGGCCGCAATGTGTATCTTGTCGGCAGCGTGCCGCTCGGCAGCGTCGCCGAGGTGTTTGAATCCGTCGGCGCTACTTTCGGCAACCGGATCGGGCAAATCCCCGACGGCGAGGTCGCCGAACGCAGCGACTGGATCACCCATCTGGAGACGCTGTTCCGGGACAATCCGGCGCTGGAGCCGTCTGAGGAGGTGTTTGCCGTTCACGCCGCGATGAAACAGCGCCGGCGCTATCGGCTGCGCGCCGGCAAGACCGCGCAGGACGTCGACTTCGGCAATCTCGGTTATGCCGATCACGCGCTGAAATCCTACGCGGAGTTCAAGCGCCTGCGTGACGCCGGCAAGATCGCCGCCGGCACCCGCTTCCAGGTCGATCTGGTGCCGGCGCATTCGGTGCTGTGGCTGTTCATCGTCGAGGAGCAGCAGGTTCTGCTCGATGACGCCTATAATGCGGCGGTGTCGCGCGAACTGGCGCGGATTCTCGCGGCGATCCCGCATCGGGATCTGGCCATTCAGTTCGACATCGCCTCGGCGGTGTTTGCGCGGCTGGAGCGCGGCGAGCCGACGCTCTACGGGCGCGACAAGGCGGAGATGACGGAGCATTTCGCGGCGATCGTGGCGCGGCTCGCCGATCAGGTGCCGGCGGACGTCAAGCTGCTGTTTCATTTCTGCTACGGCGACGCCAACCACAAACACTCCATCGAGCCGAGCGACATGGGTGATATGGTGGCGCTCGCCAATGCCCTGACCGCGCGCGTGGCGCGGCCGATCGATCTCATTCATATGCCGGTGCCGCGCGGGCGCGACGACGATGCCTATTTCGCGCCGCTGCGCGGCCTGCGGCTCAAGCCCGCGACCGAACTGGTACTGGGACTGGTGCATTACACCGACGGTCTGGCCGGCGCGCGGCGGCGCATGGATACGGCGCTCGGCTACGTCCAGGCGTTTTCGGTGGCGACGGAATGCGGTTTCGGGCGGCGCGATCCGGCGACAATCCCCGACCTGCTGCGGCTGCACATGGCGGTCGCCGACGATCGCTAGAGCGTTTTCGAGCGAAGTGGACATCGCTTCGCGTGAAGGAAACACGTCAAAACAATATTCTAGAGCTTTGCTTTTGATTCCATCAACAGCAAAGCTCTAGAATCCGCGCGATGTCATCAGCGTACGAGGTTGCGCAGGTCGTCTGGCCGGCCGGCGCTCCAGGCGCGCAGATTGTGGACGGCGAGCGGAAAGATCTGCTCGGCGTAGCAGTCGCTCATTCCGCCGATGCGCGGCGTGATGATGACATTGTCCATCGTCCACAGCGGACTGTCGGCCGGCAGCGGCTCCTGCGTGAAGACGTCGAGACCGGCGCCGGCGATCTGTCCGCCGCGCAGCGCCGCGATCATCGCCGCCTCGTCGACGACGGCGCCGCGCGCGATATTGATGAGATAGGCCGTCGGCTTCATCGCGGCGAAGACGCCGGCGTCGATCAGCCCGCGGCTCGCCTCGCTGAGCGGCACCAGTACGACCAGGAAGTCGGCCTGCGCCGCGGCGGTTTTCAGTTCGGCGCGGCGGACGACCGTCTCGTAGCCGGGACACGAGGTCCGCGCGTCGCTGACGCCGTGAACCCGCATGCCGAAGGCATTGCAACGCATCGCCAGGGCCTCGGCGATGGCGCCGAGCCCGACGATGACTACCGTCTTGCCGTAGAGCAGCGGCTGCGGCCAGCGTTCCCAGACCTTGTCGCGCTGGTGGCGCGCGAGTTTGCGGATGTTGCGGGTGAAGCTCAGCATATAAAGGAACGTGAGTTCCGCCATCTGCGGCCCGTGGACGCCGCGCGCATTGGTGATGCGCACCGAAGGCGACAGCGACGTGAGCGTCAGCAGGTGATCGATGCCGGTGGTCAGCGAAAAGATGTAGCCGAGCTTCGGCATCGCCGCGATCAGTCGCTCGCTCGCTTCATGCGCGATGCAGACGAGCACGTCGCAGTCGGCGCAGACGGCGAGCGCCTCGGCTTCCGTGGAAGCGCCAAAGAACGTCGCGTCGGGAAATTCGCGCCGGATATTCGCGACATTGAGATGGGCGCCGGAATCGAGAACAAGGACCTTCATGGGCGGTGCGGGGCTCGATTGTGCAATGGACGTTCGGTCGGGCGGGAAGGCGCGATCAGAACGATAGCGGCGGTTGCGATGTTTTGAAAGCATGGAGCGCCGCTGCTGTCGAGCGTGGCTCGGCAGATGTATCGCGTCGTGGGTCGATGCGTGGTGACGGTGCGGCGGTTGCCGTCCGGCGACGTTAGTCGGCGCTCGGCAGCCGCCGGATGGTGAATTCGATGATGTCGCCGGGCCGGACCGCCCAGCTTTCGATGACGGTGCCGTAGGCCGCGACCGGGTAGCGGTCGAGGATTTCGCGCGCCTTGCGTCGGGCCTCGGCGCGCGGCAGCGCGAAGGTCTGGCGCTCGAAACCGCCCTTGACCTTGTTGCGGTCGAGGGCGGCGCGGCTGCGGGCGGCGATGTCGCGCGGGGACTGGGTCATGGCCTTAATATGGGCACGCCGCCGGCCGGCGTCGAGATCAGTGCTCCGGCAGCGGGATGAACTCCGTCTCGTTCGGCACCGGGGCGAAGCGGCCGGACTTCCAGTCTTCTTTCGCCTGTTCGATGCGCTCCTTGCGGGACGATACGAAATTCCACCAGATATAGCGCGGGCCTTCCAGCGCCGTGCCGCCGAGCAGCATCAGCCGGGCGGCGCGAACGGCGCGGACGGTGATCCGGTCGCCGGGGCGGAAGATCAACAGCCGCGGCGCCTCGAAGCGGTCGCCGGCGATCTCGACTTCGCCTTCCGCGACATAGATCGCGCGCTCCTCGTGATCGGCGTCGAGCGGCGCCGAGGCGCCCGCGTCGAGCAGCACCTCGGCGTAGAACCAGTCGGACAGCATGCCGACCGGCGAGGTCTTGCCGAACATCGAGCCGGCGATGATGCGCGCCGTCATGCCGGCGTCGCGCACCTGCGGCAGGACGGATGCGTCGAAGTGCTGGAACGTCGGGTCGGTCTCCTCCTTGTCCTGCGGCAACGCAATCCAGCTCTGGATGCCGAACATGCCCTGGCCGCTCTTGCGCGCCATGTCCGGCGTGCGTTCCGAATGCGCGATGCCGCGCCCGGCGGTCATCAGGTTCATCGCGCCCGGCTCGATTTCCAGCTCGTTGCCCTCGCTGTCGCGATGCATGACGCGGCCGTCGAACAGATAGGTGACGGTGGCGAGCCCGATATGCGGATGCGGGCGCACGTCCATGCCCTGGCCGGCGACCATCTGCACCGGCCCCATCTGGTCGAAGAAGATGAAGGGCCCGACCATCTGCCGCCGGCCGTGCGGCAGAGCGCGCCGCACGTTGAAGCCGTCGCCGAGATCGCGCACGCGCGGCGCGATCACCAGTTCGAGTGCGTCGCACGACTTTTTGTCGCCGAGCACGGGGTCTTTGTCCGGCATCCAACTCATGGTCGGGCTCCTTGTGCTTGTCGTGCTTGCTACTGCCGGATGAAATTGCCGTTGCGCAGTTCCGACACCGCCTGCTGCAACTCGGCCTGCGTGTTCATCACGATCGGCCCGTACCAGGCGACCGGCTCCTCGATCGGCTTGCCGGAGACGAGCAGGAACCGCACGCCCTCCTCGCCGGCCTGCACGGTGACTTCGTCGCCACGGTCGAAGACGATGAGCGAGCGGTTGCCGGTCTGCTCGCGCAGCGTCACCTCCCGGCCGTCGATCTCCTTCTCGGTCAGCACGCCGAACGGCTTGGAGGCCGAGACGAAGGCGCCGGAGCCGGCGAAGATATAGGCGAAGGCGTGCCGGTCGACCTCGACCTTGAAGGTCTTCTTGCGGCCGGGCGGCACCGAGATATCGAGATAGCGCGGATCGGCGGCGACGCCCTCGACCGGGCCGCTCTTGCCCCAGAAGTCGCCGGTAATGACTCGCACCTTGGTGCCGTCGTCGTCGATCACCTCCGGGATATCATTGGCCTTGATGTCCTGATAGCGCGGCCTGGTCATCTTCAGCGCGCGCGGCAGGTTGGCCCAGAGCTGGAAGCCGTGCATGCGGCCTTGTCCGTCGCCGCGCGGCATCTCCTGGTGCATGATGCCGGAGCCGGCGGTCATCCACTGCACGTCGCCGGCGCCGAGCGTCCCCTTGTTGCCGAGACTGTCGCCGTGATCGACCTCGCCGGCGAGCACATAGGTGATCGTCTCGATGCCGCGATGCGGGTGCCACGGAAACCCGGCGAGATAATCCTCCGGGTTGTCGTTGCGGAAGTCGTCGAGCAGCAGGAACGGATCGAACTCGGCCGTCTCGCCGAATCCGAAAGCGCGGCGCAGATGTACGCCCGCGCCCTCAAGAGTCGGCTTGGACTGGGTGATGCTTTTGACGGGACGGATGGACATGGCGAACCTCTTTCACTTGCGTCTATCTATGAATGCGATGCAAAGCGGGCAACCAGCGCCGCGAACTGGTCGACGAAGGCTTGCAGGAAGCCGCGCACGCTGGCGTCGGCGATGCTGTCGTCGGGACCGACGAGATCCGGCTTGTAGGTAATATAGGCTTCGCCGCCGAGCAGGATCAGGCCCTGATTGCCGAGCACGGCGCGCAGATGCTGCTGCGCGATGGCGGTGCCGATGCTGCCCGCCGAGGTGCCGGTGATCGCCGCCGGCTTGCCCGGCCACGAGGTCTTGCCCCACGGGCGCGCGCCCCAGTCGATGGCGTTCTTGAGCACCGCCGGGATCGAGCGGCTGTGCTCGGGCGTGACGAACAGCACGGCGTCGGCGGCCTCGACCTCGCGCTTGAAGCGGGTAACCTGGGCGGGCAAATCGGCTTCCAGGTCCTGGTTGTACATCGGCAGGTCGTCGATCCGTACCGGAACGAAGTCGAGTTTGTCGGCGGCCAGCTTGGCCAGCGCCTGCGCCAGCTTGCGGTTGATGGAATCGCGACGGTTGCTGCCGACGATCACCGCGACCTTCGGTCTGGATGCCTTGATTTCAGCCATAGTAGAGTTACCTTTCCTGCCGTAGTTACGGTTTGATACCGAGGCTAGATAGATGACCGGCAAAATTCGGCAAGAAGGCACAAGCGTGATACCGGGTACTCTGCATGAGCCCGAGGATTGCCGCGCGGTGAGCGAGGTCCTTGCCCGGATCGGCGACAAATGGACCGTGCTGGTGGTCGGCGTGCTCGGCGAGGAACCCAAGCGGTTCAATGCCATCCGCCGCTCGCTTGGCAGCATCTCGCAACGCATGCTGACGCTGACGCTGCGCGGGCTGGAGCGCGACGGCCTGCTGACGCGCACGGTCTATCCGACGATCCCGCCGCGCGTCGAATACCAACTCACCGCGCTTGGTCTTTCGCTGCTCGAGCCGGTCAACGGCCTCGGTCTATGGGCACGCCGCAACCGCGCGGCGATCGAGGCGGCGCGCCACGACTACGATGCGCGCCATGATGAGGACCGTGACTCCGCTCGTGCAGTCTCCGGTCGCGTCGCCGGTTCGGGTGCCGGCGCGAGTGTCGACTCCGGCTCCCGCAACGCCGCTAAAGTCCCGCCCACCGGCGTTTGAATCCTATCAGCGCGTCAGAGCGTTACCGCAGAGCACTCTTTCTATGACGGCAGTGCACAACATTATTATGTATACACGCCGCTAAAACTTGGTCGATAGTGCGCGTCACTCGATAGCGTCCGCCTACTGAATGCAATCCATGAAGCCGGCTCCAAGACCGGCCGAAAAACAAACATTCATCGGAGGAGCGATTACATGACGTCATTTCGGACATTGCAGAACCTTGGCTGGTGTGCCGCCGCGGCGCTCGTCGGTCTGTCGCCGCTATCGGCGCAGGCCGCGTGGGAACCGACGCGCGCCGTTGAGATCATCGTCCCGGCCGGTACCGGCGGCGGCGCCGACCAGATGGCGCGCGTCGTCCAGGGCATCGTCACCAAACACAATTTGATGAAGCAGCCGATGGTGGTCATCAACAAATCCGGTGGCGCCGGCGGCGAAGGCTTCCTTGACGTCAAAGGCTCGCGCAACAACCCGCACAAGCTCATCATCACGCTGTCGAACCTGTTCACCACGCCGCTCGCGACCGGCATTCCGTTTTCCTACAAGGACATCACGCCGGTGACGATGATGGCGCTCGACGAGTTCATCCTCTGGGTGAACGCCGACAAGCCCTATAAATCCGCCAAGGATTACATCGAGGCGATCAAGGCCGGCACCAATGGCCAGTTCAAGATGGGGGGAACCGGCTCCAAGCAGGAAGACCAGATCATCACCGTCGCGCTGGAAAAGGCGACCGGCAAGAAGCTGACCTATATCCCCTACAAGGGCGGCGGCGAGGTGGCCGTGCAACTCGTCGGCGGCCACGTCGATTCGACCGTCAACAACCCGATCGAGGCCGTCGCCCAGTGGCGTGCCGGCAAGGTGCGGCCGCTCTGCGTGTTCGACGGCAAGCAGCTTGCTTACAAGGACAAGGTCGCCGGTGATCAGGCGTGGAGCGATATCCCGACCTGCAAGTCGCAGGGTCTCGACGTCGAATATCTGATGCTGCGCGGCTTCTTCATGCCGCCGGGCGCGACCAAGGACCAGGTGGCCTATTACGTCGATCTGATGAAGAAGGTGCGGGCCACACCGGAATGGGCGCAGCTCATGAAGGACGGTGCCTTCAATCAGACGGCGCTGACCGGCGACGATTACCTCAAATGGGTCGAAGCCGCGGAAAAGACCCATGAAGGTCTGATGAAGGACGCCGGCTTCCTGGCCAAGAAATAGCGCTCAGGCGGCCGGCGGGCCTTCTCCGTCCGCCGGCCGTTGTCTGCGCGGTTTTCCTTTCCGCGCCGATGCCCTGTTTCAAGTCATCTGCCAAATATTTTATCCAGGACATCCTCATCCATGAGCAACAAGTCGCGCCTCATGGCGACGGACGGGCCGTCGCATCGGACGATCGAGATGGCGGTCGCCGCGCTCTGTATCCTGTTCGGCTTCATCACCATTCTCGGCAGCCTGGAGGTCGGCATCGGCTGGGGCGCAGAAGGGCCGCAGTCGGGATTCTTCCCGTTCTATATCGGCATCATCATCGTGCTCTCCAGCCTCATCAATCTGAAGAACGCGGCGCGCCTTCAGAAAGAACCGCTGTTCGCCAATTGGGGACAGCTCGGCCAGGTTCTGGCGGTCGTCATCCCGACCACCGTCTATGTGCTGATCCTGCCGCATCTGGGGATTTACGTCTCCTCGGTCATCCTGATCATCGGCTTCATGATGTGGCTCGGCCGGTATCGCTGGCCGCTGGCTGCCGGGATCGGCGTCGCCGTGCCGGTGCTCCTCTATCTGATGTTCGAGAAATGGTTCCTGGTACCGTTGCCGAAAGGCCCGCTCGAAGACTGGCTCGGGCTCTAGCGCCGCCTGAAGGAGGGCGGGCGTGCGCTCAACGGACAGCGAGATCACTGCAACAAGACGACACTGCAACACGACAACGACAAGCATGACGGCAGCGTTGCGGCGCTTCGGGTAGGAAACGAAAATGTTCGAGGATATCGTCAATCTGTTTCACGGCTTTGCCGTGGTGTTGCAGCCGTTCAACATCGTCCTGATGGTGGTCGGCATCCTGCTCGGCGTCATCATCGGCGTGCTGCCGGGGCTCGGCGGCGCCAACGGCATCGCCATTCTGCTGCCGCTGACTTTCAGCATGTCGCCGACCTCGGCGATCATCATGCTGTCGTGTATCTACTGGGGGGCGCTGTTCGGCGGCGCCATCACCTCGGTGCTGTTCAACATCCCCGGCGAACCATGGTCGGTGGCGACGACGTTCGACGGCTATCCGATGGCGCAGCAGGGCAAGGCGGGCGAGGCGCTCACGGCGGCGTTCACCTCGTCGTTCGTCGGCGCGCTGTTTGCCGTGATCGTCATCACGCTGGTGGCGCCGCTGGTTGCCAAGTTCGCGCTGCGCTTCGGTCCGCCGGAGATTTTCTCGGTGTTCTTCCTCGCCTTTTGCAGTTTCATCGGCATGGGCAAGGAACCGCCGTTCAAGACGCTGGCGTCGATGATGATGGGCTTTGCGCTGGCCGCGGTCGGGCTCGACAGCGTCACCGGATCGCTGCGGCTGACCTTCGGCTTTACCGAACTGCTCAACGGCTTCGACTTCCTGATCGCCGTGATCGGGCTGTTCGGCATCGGCGAGATCCTGCTGACCATGGAGGAGGGGCTGTCGTTCAAGGGCAAGGCGGCCGGTATCAACCCCAAGGTGGTGCTGCAAACCTGGGTGGAATTGCCGCGCTACTGGGCGGTGTCGCTGCGCTCCTGCCTGATCGGCTGCTGGATGGGCATTTCGCCGGCCGGTGCGACGCCGGCCTCGTTTATGAGCTATGGCATCGCCAAGCGCATTTCCAAGCGCGGGGATAATTTCGGCAACGGCGAGATCGAGGGCGTGGTGGCGCCGGAGACGGCCGCGCATGCCGCCGGCACCTCGGCGCTGCTGCCGATGCTGGCGCTCGGCGTGCCCGGATCGCCGACTGCGGCGGTGCTGCTCGGCGGCCTCCTGATCTGGGGGTTGCAGCCGGGGCCGCTGCTGTTCGTCGAGCAGAAGGATTTCGTCTGGGGTCTGATCGCCTCGATGTATCTGGGCAACCTCGTCGGCCTGATCCTCGTCCTCACCTCGGTGCCGCTGTTCGCCGCGATCCTGCGGATTCCGTTCAGCATCATTGCGCCGATCATCCTGGTGATCTGCGCGATCGGCGCCTACACCGTCCACAATTCCAGCTTCGACGTCATCCTGATGATGGTGTTCGGCGTCGCCGGCTACGGCATGAAGAAGACCGGCTATCCGCTCGCGCCGATGGTGCTCGCCATCGTGCTCGGCGACAAAGCGGAGGAAGCCTTCCGACAGTCGCTGCTTGCCTCCGGCGGCAATCTCGGGGTGTTCTTCTCCAACCCGCTGGTCGGCGGCATCATGGTGCTCGGGCTGATCGCGCTGTTCTGGGGGGCGATCGCCAACGGCCTGTCGCGCCTGCGCGGCGTGCCGCGGGCGGCCTGACGGCGGTGGCCGGACGAAAGCGCGGGTCGGGGGCGGCGATTCAGGCCGGTTCTCGACCGGATGGCGGCCGGCGCGCGCCGGATAGGCTTGGACCCAGTGGGCTTGGTGCGAGTGGGCTTGCCGTTGCGTGGAATAATGTATACCAGAGACCCGTGAGCGGTCTTAGATGGGCAGGCGCATGAGTGGAACCGGACGGGAAGGCGGCACGGGCCGGCGGCCGATTGCCGGACACCGCGCGCGCGTCGCGGCGGCCGAACCGCGCGCCGTCGAGGTCGAGCCGATCGGCGCGTCGCTGAGCTTCAAGCACAAAGCCTATGCGGCGCTCAAGAACGTCATCGTCGGCATGGACGTCTATCAGAGCCACGAGGATATCCGGCTGGACGAGCGCCAGCTCGCGCAGGATTTCGGCATCAGCCGCACGCCGGTGCGCGAGGCGATGGCGCAGCTCGAACGCGAGGGCTTCGTGCGCTCGGTGCCGCGGCGCGGCGTCTATGTGGTGCGCAAGAGCAAGCGCGAGGTGATCGAGATGATCACCGCCTGGGCGGCGCTCGAAAGCATGGCGGCGCGGCTCATCACCCAGACGGCGCTCGACGCCGATATCCGTTCGCTGCGGCGGATGTTCGTCACCTTCGTCGACGGCACGCTGCTCGCCAATCTCGACGAATATTCCGAGGTCAATATCCAGTTCCACCAGGCGATCATTCGCATGAGCCAGAACCGGGTGCTGATCGACATGGCGGAGAACCTGTTCACCCATATGCGGATGATCCGGCGCAAGACCATCGTCGAGAAAGACCGCGCCGACCGCTCGATCCGCGATCACATGCACATCATTCAGGCGCTGGAAGCGCGCGACACCGAGCGCGCCGAACAACTCGTGCGCGATCACGCGCTCGGCCTTGCCGATCACGTCGAGCGCTACGCCGATTATCTGGATTGACGAGGCGATGACGGATGCGCGCAGGCCGCGCGCCGCAGACCATTTTAGGAGAACACCATGTCTGAGACGGCAGCCAAGGAACGACCCGCGACCGCGACCGAGGAGGAGCTGACCGACGGCTTCCATCTGGTCATCGATGCGCTCAAGCTCAACGGCATCGACACCATCTATGGCGTGCCGGGTATCCCGATCTCCGACCTCGGCCGCATGGCGCAGGCGGCCGGCATCCGCGTCATCTCGTTCCGGCACGAGCAGAATGCCGGCAACGCCGCGGCGATCGCCGGCTTCCTCACCAAGCAGCCGGGCGTGTGCCTGACGGTGTCGGCGCCGGGTTTCCTCAACGGCCTGACGGCGCTCGCCAACGCCACCACCAACTGCTTCCCGATGATCCTGATCTCCGGCTCCTCGGAGCGCGAGATCGTCGACCTGCAACAGGGCGACTACGAGGAGATGGACCAACTCGCCATCGCCAAGCCGCTGTGCAAGGCGGCGTTCCGCGTCCTGCATGCCGCCGACATCGGCATCGGTCTGGCGCGCGCCATCCGCGCGGCGGTGTCGGGGCGTCCCGGCGGCGTCTATCTCGATCTGCCGGCCAAGCTGTTCTCGCAGGTGATGCCGGCGGCTGCCGGCGAAAAGTCGCTGGTCAAGGTGATCGATCCGGCACCGGCGCAGATTCCGGCGCCATCGGCGGTCAAGCGCGCGCTCGACGTGCTCAAGGGCGCCAAGCGTCCCCTGATCGTTCTCGGCAAGGGCGCCGCCTATGCGCAGGCCGACGATGCGATCCGCGCTTTGGTCGAGAAGACCGGCATCCCGTTCCTGCCGATGAGCATGGCCAAGGGCCTCTTGCCGGATACGCATCCGCAATGCGCCGGCGCCGCGCGCTCGACGGTGCTGCGCGATTCCGACGTCGTGCTGCTCGTCGGCGCGCGCCTCAACTGGCTGCTGTCGCACGGCAAGGGCAAGACCTGGGGCGCGCCCGGATCGAAGAAGTTCATCCAGATCGACATCGAGCCGCGCGAGATGGATTCGAACGTCGAGATCGTCGCGCCGGTGGTCGGCGATATCGGCTCGTGCGTCTCGGCGCTGCTCGACGGGCTCGGCCATCAATGGCCGGCGCCGCCGGCCGACTGGCTTGCCGCCGTCAAGACGAAGAAAGAAGACAACATCGCCAAGATGGCGCCGAAGCTGATGAACAATGCCGCGCCGATGGATTTCCACGGTGCGCTCGGTGCGCTGCGCACGGTGATCAAGGAGCGGCCCGACGCCATTCTGGTCAACGAGGGCGCCAATACGCTCGATCTGGCGCGCGGCGTCATCGACATGTACCAGCCGCGCAAGCGGCTCGACGTCGGCACCTGGGGCGTGATGGGCATCGGCATGGGCTTTGCGATCGCGGCGGCAGTGGAGACCGGCAAGCCGGTGCTGGCGATCGAGGGCGATTCCGCCTTCGGCTTCTCCGGCATGGAGGTCGAGACGATCTGCCGTTACAAGCTGCCGGTCTGCATCGTCGTCTTCAACAACAACGGCATCTATCGCGGCACCGACGTCAATCCGACCGGTGGCGCGGACGCGGCGCCGATGGTGTTCGTCAAGGACGCCCGCTATGACCGGATGATGGAAGCGTTCGGCGGCGACGGCGCCTATGTGACGACGCCGGACGAACTCAAGCGCGCCGTCGATGCGGCGATGGATTCCGGCAAGCCGACGCTGATCAACGCGGTGATCGATCCGGCGGCCGGCACCGAGAGCGGCCGCATCGGCAACCTCAATCCGCAGAGCGTGGTGAAGAAGAAATAGAAGCTGCTGCCGGACCTGAAGGTCTCAGGCACGAACGATATTGTGATCGAGGAGAGACGATATGGCGACTAGGACGACGCGGCGGGCAAGCAAGCGCGTGGCGAGAAAGGCAGCCGCAGCGAAACGGGCGAAGGCGCGTTCCGCGTCACGGCCGGTTGGCGCTTCGGCAAAGCCGACGGCGAAGCGGCAGCGCGCCCCGAAGAAGGCATTGTCGACGGCTCGCAGCCTGCGCGCCGCCGATACGCGTGCGGCGCGGACGGCGAAGAAAGCGGGCGGAAAAGCCGCGGTCAGGAAAGCCGCCAGTCCCAAGGTCAACCCCAAGGCGGCCAATCTCAAATCGGCGCGCGCGAAAGCCGCCGCACCGCGCATATCGACGAAGCCCTATGGGCTCGACGGCAAAGCGTTGCAGGGCGTGCGCATCCTCGACTTCACGCATGTGCAGTCGGGCCCGACCTGCACGCAGCTTCTGGCCTGGTTCGGCGCCGATGTGGTCAAGGTCGAGCGGCCGGGTGTCGGCGACATCACCCGCGGCCAGCTTGTCGACGTGCCCGGCGCCGACTCGCTCTATTTCACCATGCTCAACCACAACAAGCGTTCGATCACCATCGATTCGAAGAACCCGCAGGGCAAGCGGGTGCTCGACGAACTGATCAAGGTCTGCGACGTGCTGGTCGAGAACTTCGCGCCCGGCGCGCTCGACCGCATGGGGCTGACCTGGGAGCATATCCACGCCACCAATCCGCGGATGATCGTCGCCTCGATCAAGGGCTTCGGACCGGGCCCCTATGAAGACTGCAAGGTCTACGAGAACGTCGCGCAATGCACCGGCGGCTCGGCTTCGACCACCGGCTTCCGCGATGGCCCGCCGCTCGTCACCGGCGCGCAGATCGGCGATTCGGGCACCGGGCTGCATCTGGCGCTCGGCATCGTCACCGCGCTCTTCCAGCGCACCCGCACCGGCCGCGGCCAGAGAGTCAATGTGGCGATGCAGGACAGCGTGCTCAATCTGTGCCGCGTCAAGCTGCGCGACCAGCAGCGGCTCAAGGCCGGTCCGCTCACCGAATACAGTCAGTACGGCGAAGGCATTCCCTTCGGCGAGGCGACGCCACGCGCCGGCAACGATTCCGGCGGCGGCCAGCCCGGCTGGATTCTCAAATGCAAGGGCTGGGAGAACGACCCCAACGCCTACATTTATTTCATCACTCAGGCGCCGGTCTGGGGAGCGATCTGCGACCTGATCGGCGAGCCCGGCTGGAAGACCGATCCGGAATACGCCACGCCGAAGGCGCGCCTGCCGAAGCTGATGGCGATCTTCGCGCGCATCGAGGACTGGACCAAGAGCAAGACCAAGTTCGAGGTCATGCAGGCGTGCAACGCGCTGAACATTCCGGTCGGCCCGATCCTGTCGATGAAGGAACTGTCGGAGGATCCGTCGCTGCGCGACACCGGCACGGTGGTCAAGGTCGATCATCCGACGCGCGGCGCTTATCTGTCGGTCGGCAATCCGATCAAATTGTCGGATTCGATCTCCGAGGTGCGGCGCTCGCCGCTGCTCGGCGAGCACACCGACGAGATCCTCAAGAGCGTGCTCAAGCTCAAGGCGAGCGAGATCGCCGAGATCAAGGCATCCGGCGCGCTCAGTGCTCCGGTGAAGAAAGACAAGGCGGCGTAATCCTCCTATAAGGATGCGCCACGCGCGGGAGCGTTCCTGCGTGTCGAGGAACGGGCGGGTCTGTATTGCGCAAGCTTGCAACGCAGCCCGCCATCGGCCGCCTTCCCGCTACCGGGAAGGGGGAAAGCAGCAACAGCCTTATTCGGGGGAATAAAGCATGCGGATTGTCGTGCATGGCCAGCAAGCCTTTGGCAAGGCGGTGCTGGAAGCGTTGCTCAAGCGAGGCGACAATGTCATCGGCGTCTACGTCGCGCCGGAAAAGCCCGGACAGAAGCCCGATCCGCTCAAGGAGGCGGCGCTCGCCGCCAACCTGCCGGTGTTTCAGCCGGACAATTATCGCAAACCGGAGGTCTGGGAACAGTTCAGGTCGCTCAAGCCGGACCTGCAGGTGATGGCTTTCGTCACGCTGTTCGTGCCGGAGGAATTTCTCAACATCCCGACCCATGGCTCGATCCAGTATCACCCGTCGCTGCTGCCGGCCTATCGCGGCGCCAGCGCCATCAACTGGCCGATCATCAAGGGCGAGACGGAAACCGGTCTGTCGATCTTCTGGCCCGACAACGGGCTCGATACCGGCGATGTGCTTCTGCAAAAGAAGACGCCGATCAGCAACACCGATACGCTCGGCAGCGTCTATTTCGACCGCCTGTTCCCGCTTGGCGTCGAGGCGATGCTGGAATCGATCGATCTGGTGAAGGCCGGCAAGGCGCCGCGCATCAAGCAGGACGAGGCCAAGGCCACCTATGAAGGCAAATGCGGCCCCGGCAATGCCCGCATCGATTGGGGCAAGCCGTGGGAGCAGATCGACCGGCTGATCCGCGGCTGCAATCCCGCGCCGGGCGCTTGGACGACGCTCGATGGTGCCACCGTCAAGATTTTCGATGCCACGCCGATCCCGGCGCGCGATCCGAAAGGCATCGCCGGCAAGCTGGGCGAGATCGTCGCCGTGGAGAGCGACGGCATCACCGTCGTTTGCGCCGACGGCCGTTTCAAGGTCACGCGCGTGCAGCCCGCCGACGGCAAGAAGATCGATGCCGGCGAATGGGCGGCGAGCCTCAACCTCCAGCCGAAGACGCGGTTTTCCTGACGTTCCCGATACGCTCTCCCGTCATGGCCAGGTCCGGCGCGCTTCAGTCCTGGCCCAGCCGTCGACGTAAGCGGTCCCCGGTTTTCAGAAAGGATCATGCTCAAAAACCGAAGCGACGGGTCTTGATCGACGCGCGTTGAATGAGACCCCGGATCTGCAGCACCAGACATCCATCCCATCAACGGAAACCCTCCCATGCCTGCCTCGCAGCATCAGAATCCGAAGTCCGATATCGAAATTTCGCAGGCCGCGACGAAGCGGCCGATCATCGACGTCGCCAGCGAAAAACTGGGCATCTCCGCCGACAATCTCGAGCCCTATGGGCATTACAAGGCGAAGATCTCGATGGACTACATCGAGAGCCTGAAGGACCGGCCGAACGGCAAGCTCGTTCTGGTCACCGCGATCTCGCCGACGACGGCGGGCGAAGGCAAGACCACGACCACCGTCGGGCTCACCGACGCGCTCCAGCACATCGGCAAGAGAGCGATGATGTGCCTGCGCGAGCCCTCGCTTGGACCGTCGTTCGGCATGAAGGGCGGCGCTGCCGGCGGCGGCTATGCGCAGGTGATCCCGATGGAGGACATCAACCTGCACTTCACCGGCGACTTCCACGCCATCACCTCGGCGCACAATCTGCTCTCGGCGCTGGTCGATAACCACATTTATTGGGGCAACGCGCTCGGCATCGATTCGCGCCGCGTCACTTGGCGTCGCGTCATGGACATGAACGACCGGGCGCTGCGGCAGATCGTCTGTTCGCTCGGCGGCGTCGCCAACGGCTATCCGCGCGAGGCGGGCTTCGACATCACCGTCGCCTCCGAGGTGATGGCGATCTTCTGTCTGGCCAGGAATATCGACGACCTCAAGGAGCGGCTCGGCAATATCGTCGTCGCCTATACGCGCGAGCGCAAGCCGATCCGCGCCCGCGATCTCAACGCGCATGGCGCGATGGCGGCGCTGCTCAAGGAAGCCATCGCTCCGAATCTGGTGCAGACGCTGGAAGGGACGCCGGCGTTCATCCACGGCGGGCCGTTCGCCAATATCGCGCACGGCTGCAACTCGGTGATGGCGACGACGACGGCGCTGAAGCTCGCCGACTATGTCGTGACCGAAGCCGGCTTCGGCGCCGACCTCGGCATGGAGAAGTTCATCGACATCAAGTGCCGCAAGGCCGGCATCGCGCCGTCCTGCGTGGTGATCGTCGCCACCATCCGCGCGCTGAAGATGCACGGCGGCGTCAAGAAGGAGGATCTCAAGCGCGAGGACCTCAAGGCGCTGGAAGCCGGCATGGCCAATCTCGAGCGCCATGTCGAGAACGTGAAGCGGTTCGGCCTTCCGGCGGTGGTGTCGATCAACCGCTTCTCGGCCGACACCGATGCGGAGGTCGCGCTGGTGAAGGAGAAGTGCAAGGCGCTCGGCGTCGAGGCGCTGATGGCCGATCACTGGGCGATGGGCGGGGAGGGTGCCGCCGACGTCGCCCGCGCGGTGGTCAAGGTGATCGACGAGCAGAAGGCCGACCTTAAGTTTCTCTATCCCGACGACATGCCGCTGTTCGAGAAGATCCGCACCGTCGCCAAGACGCTTTATCGCGCCGACGACGCGACCGCCGACAAGGCGGTCAAGGATCAGCTCAAGCAGTGGGAGGAGATGGGTTTCGGCAAGCTGCCGGTGTGCATCGCCAAGACGCAGTATTCGTTCTCGACCAACCCCGACGCCAAGGGCGCGCCTACCGGTTTCAACATCCCGGTGCGCGAGGTACGGCTGTCGGCGGGGGCCGAGTTCGTGGTGGCGATCTGCGGCGAGATCATGACCATGCCGGGTCTGCCCAGGGTGCCGTCCGCCGACGCGATCGACGTGCGCGACGGCAAGATCGTCGGCCTGTTCTAGACAGACGCAGACTGTTTCCGCCATTCTGCGGATGACGGCGCGGCGGCCCGCTGTTGATCGGCGGGCCGTTGCCGTTTTTGACGGCCGGCGCACTGGGCGCCGTCCGATGCAGGCAAGGACCACCGATGCTGAAGTTTTATTTTAGCGGCGCGCCGAACCCGACCAAGGTTGCACTGTTCCTCGAGGAGACCGGATTGCCCTACGAGGCGATCCCCGTCGACACGCGCAAGGGCGATCAGCACACGCCGGACTATCTCGCCATCAATCCGAATGCGAAGGTGCCGGCGATCGTCGACGGCGACGTCACGGTGTTCGATTCCAACGCGATCCTTCTGTATCTGGCGGAAAAGACCGGCAAGTTCCTGCCGCCGCCGTCGGACAGGCTGCGCGGCGAATTGCTGTCGTGGCTGATGTTCGTCGCCTCGGGCGTCGGCCCCTATGCCGGCCAGTCGGTGCATTTCCGCAACTATGCGACGGAGAAGATCGACTACGCGATCAACCGCTACGCCTACGAGGCGCAGCGGCATTTCGGCATTCTCGATGCGCGGCTTGCAAAGCAGACCTATCTTGTCGGCGAGACTTACACCATCGTCGACATGGCCGTCTGGGGCTGGGCGCGGCTGATGCCGAATGTCCTCGGCGAAGCCGCATGGTCGAAATTCCCGCATCTCAAGCGTCTCGTCGACGAGATCAGTGCGCGGCCGGCGGCGCAGCGCGCGGCGGCGCTCAAGGAGCGGCATGCGTTCAAGACGACCTTGGACGACGAGGCCCGCAAGGCGATGTTCCGCCATCAGTCGGAGCGGGCCGTCTGAGGGCAGCCTAGCCGCGTCGCTTTAGGTCACGGCCTTGGTGCGGTTTGCCGGCGTGTCGCGTGCGTCGAGTATGGCGGCGACACGCTTGGCCTGCGCGACCAGTTCGGCGGTGATCGGCGTCATCGGCTCGCGTGCCGGCGTGACCAGGCCGATCGTCTGCACGGCCTCCGGCTCGACGATCGGGATGGCGCGGACGCTGTCGGCGAGCCCGAGCGTCTCCGCGAGCTTGGCCGGCATCACGCTCGCCCAGCGGCCGGTGCGGACATGCGCGAACAGCAGGATCATCGAATCGGATTCCAGCGTCGGCCGCACGTCGGCGCCGGCATTGCTGAGCAGGCGGTCGATGATCCGCCGGTTCTGCATGTCGGGCGTCAGCAGACAGAGCGGCACCTGCGCCGCTTCGCCCCAGGTGACGGTATCGCGATTGCCGAGCGGCGCGTCTGCCGCCGTCAGCAGGCGGTAGCGCTCCTGATAGAGCGGCACGGTGCTGACACGGCCGACGGGCTCGTTGCCGATATAGGTGATGCCGGCATCGACTTCGAAATTCTCCAGCAGGTCGAAAATCTCGATCGAGGTTCGCGAATAGATGGTGAACTGCACGTTCGGGTGCTTTTCGTGGAACGGCGTGGTGATCTCGGCGATCATCGCCAGCGCGGTCGGCACCGCGGCGATGCGCAGCCGCCCATTGAGACCCTGGCGTAGCGCGTTGATCTCCTCGCGCATCTGACGGGTGTCGCTGACGATCCGCCGCGCCCATTCCAGCACCCGCTCGCCCTCCGGCGTGAAGCCGAGGAAGCGCGAGCCGCGATTGACCAGCAGCACGCCGAACTGCTGTTCGAGCTGCTTGATACCGGCCGACAGCGTCGGCTGTGTCACGCCGCAGGCTTCCGCCGCGTGGCTGAAGTGCCGTTCGCGCGCCAGCGCCAGCAGATAGTCGAGCTTGTCAATCAAGTTAAGTTTAACCCCTTGAAATCAAAGAAAAAATAAGGCTATCCTACGCTCCGGCATTGACGGCTTATATGTAATAACAGGTAGAAAATGGCGTCAATCAATAGATTTTGCCTATGCCCCTATGGGATTTGAGGGGTTGTCGAAAGATTTGAATGATTTCAAATCGGTAGGTTCAAGTCGACAGGGCGGCGCGCGGTCGCGGATCAAGGTTGCTGAAAGACAAGGCCACTTAAAGCGCCACCAGAGTCACCTGAAAGCATATGGAGTGGCGCATCGCTCCGGAGAGGCCACGATGAATGTGCATAACCCGCCGAAGACCGATCCTGCGCCGCCACCGCGCGGCCGACGGCCGCGTGGCACGCCAAAGGGCCGGCAGGTCGATCTCGCGGCGCTCGACGAGATCCGCGCGCTGCTCGGCGAACGGCCGCGCCGCCGCGATCTGCTGATCGAGTTTCTGCACCTGATCCAGGACGAATACGGTCATATCTCCGCGCCGCATCTGGCGGCGCTCGCGCATGAGATGGGGCTGCCGCAGACCGAGGCCTACGAGGTCGCGACGTTCTATTCGCATTTCGATGTGGTCAAGGACGGACCGCCACCGCCGCCGGTCACCGTGCGGGTGTGCGATTCGCTCTCCTGCGCGATGGCCGGCGCCGAGCAGTTGCTCAAGGACCTGCCGGCGGTGCTGGGCGCCGGCGTCCGCGTCATTCGCGCGCCGTGCATGGGCGGTTGCGACCACGCGCCGGTCTGCGCCGTCGGCCATGTGCAGACGAAGCACGCGACGATCGATGCCGTGACGGTTGCCGTCGAGACGAAGCCGCACGCGCACGCGCATCATCCGCGCAGCGACTTTGCCGCCTACCGGAAAGCAGGCGGCTATTCGCTGCTCAAGGACTGCCTTGCCGGCACGCGCACGCGCGACGAGCTGATCGGGATCGTCAGCGACGGCGGCCTGCGCGGCCTCGGCGGCGCCGGCTTCCCGACCGGCCGCAAATGGTCGTTCGTGCGCGCCGAGCCGGGGCCGCGGATGATGGCGGTCAACTGCGACGAGGGCGAGCCCGGCACCTTCAAGGACCGTTTCTATCTCGAGCGCGACCCGCACCGTTTCATCGAGGGCATGCTGATCGCGGCCTGGGTGGTCGAGGCGGTCGAGACCTATATTTACGTCCGCGACGAATATCCCGAAATCCGGCTGATGCTGCTGGAGGAGATCGCCCGCGTCGAAGCCGAGGGCCTTGCGCCGCATACCAAGCTCTATCTGCGCCGCGGCGCCGGCGCCTATATCTGCGGCGAAGAGTCGGCGATGATCGAATCGATCGAAGGCAAGCGCGGCTTGCCGCGCCATCGTCCGCCCTATGTCGCGCAGGTCGGACTGTTCGGCCGCCCGACGCTCGAACAGAACGTCGAGACGCTCTATTGGGTGCGCGATATCGTCGAGCGCGGCGCGGACTGGTTCGCTTCGCAAGGCAAGGAAGGCCGCACCGGTTTCCGCAGTTTCTCCGTCTCCGGCCGTGTGAAGGAACCGGGCGTCAAGGTGGCGCCGGCCGGCACGACGATCCGCGAGTTGATCGAGAACTATGCCGGCGGCATGCAGGACGGCCATACGCTCAAGGGCTTCCTGCCCGGCGGCGCATCCGGCGGCATCTTTCCCGCAAGCATGGCCGAACATCCGCTCGATTTCGGCACGTTCGAGAAATATGGCGGTTTCGTCGGCTCGCACGCCGTTGTCATCCTCTCCGACAAGGACGACATGAAAGCGGTTGCGCTCAATCTCATGCGGTTCTTCGAGGGCGAAAGCTGCGGGCAATGCACGCCGTGCCGGGTCGGTACCGAGAAGGCCGTCAAGCTGATGCAGCAGGGACCGTGGGACGAAAACCTGTTGACCGAGCTTGCCGGCGTGATGCGCGATGCGTCGATCTGCGGCCTCGGACAGGCGGCGCCGAACCCGTTGTTGTCGGTGCTGACCTATTTCCCCGAAGACCTCGCAAAGCCGCTCGGCGGCTGGCAGGAGGCGACGTCATGACCGAACAGTCACAGAAGCCGCAGACTTTTTTCATCGACGGCCACGAGATCGATATCCGCGAGGGCGAAACGATTTTCCGGGCGGCGCGGC
>Ga0182744_1001486_pt1 | contig 20361 bp, 17 predicted proteins | sample eDN3rd30CKraftMG_FD_128525 | JGI IMG/M metagenome (GOLD analysis project Ga0182744, IMG submission 128525) | Enriched Miracle-Growth compost microbial communities from Emeryville, California, USA - eDNA 3rd pass 30_C Kraft MG (version 2) (version 2) ...
CAGGCGCGAGGATCTGCTGCTGTTCGGCGGCCACGGGCAGTGGTGCGTCGTTGTCGCCGTCCTGCGCGGCGATCATCTGGCGCCACTTGTCCATGGCGCGGCCATCCTGAAGTGCAGCACGGATTTCATCCTCAGCCACGGGCTTGCCTGCTGCAGCGAGCATTTCCACGGCAAGTGCCACGGTCAGGTCCACTACGTCGGTTGGTCCGCCGCCAGCGAGCACCTCAACGGATTCGCGCACTTCAAGCGCGTTACCCACGGTCAGGCCGAGCGGCGTGGTCATGTTGGTCAGAAGTGCCACGGTGTTCACACCGGCGTCCTTGCCCAAGTCCACCATGGTTTGGGCAAGGGTGCGCGCATCCTGCTCGTTCTTCATGAACGCGCCGGAGCCCACCTTCACGTCGAGCACGAGTGCGCCTGTACCCTCGGCGATCTTCTTGCTCATAATCGACGATGCAATCAGTGGGATGGCCTCAACCGTTCCCGTCACATCACGTAGTGCGTAGAGTTTGCGGTCTGCTGGTGCCAGCCCGGACCCAGCCTGGCAAATGACGGCGCCGATGGTGTCGAGCTGACGCATCATTTCGTCGTTTGTCAGGGACGCGCGCCAGCCGCGAATGGATTCCAGCTTGTCGAGCGTGCCGCCCGTGTGGCCAAGTCCGCGCCCAGACAGTTGGGGCACAGCCACGTCAAAAACGGCGACGAGTGGGGCTAGGGGCAGGGTGATCTTGTCCCCCACTCCACCCGTGGAGTGCTTATCACTGGTGGGGAACTGCAGTGCGGAGAAGTCCATCCGCTCGCCGGTGTGAATCATGGCGTTGGTCCAGGTGGAGATTTCTTCCCGGTTCATGCCGTTGAGCAGGATGGCCATGTTGAGGGCGGCCATTTGGTAGTCGGCCACGGTGCCATCTGTGTACGCGTTGATGACCCAGTTAATCTGGTCTGCGCTGAGGACCTGGCGGTCGCGCTTTGCGCGGATGATGTCTACCGCGTCGAACTGCGGGGTGGGCTGGCTAGTCACTTAGGACACCTTCTCTTCGTACTGGTCTAGATCGCTGGGGCCGAACGCTTGAGGCAGCACCTCATCCATCATTTGAAAGCCTTTGGGGGTTTCAACTACGAGTTGCGCGCCGCCGTGTTCCCACAGCAGTTGGCGGCATCGCCCGCAGGGCATGATGATCTCGCCTACGCCGTTAACGCAGGTGAAGGCACGTAATTTGCCGCCGCCGGTGGCGATGAGTTGGGAGATGAGGCCGCATTCCGCGCACAGGGTCACGCCGTAGCCGGCGTTCTCTACGTTGCAGCCCGTTACGTAGCGGCCGTCCCATGTGATGGCGGCTGCGCCCACCGGATAGTTGGAGTAGGGCGCGTAGCTTTTTGTGGTCATATCTACGGCCAGTGCGCGTAGTTGTGGCCAGTCGATGTCTTGTGCTGCTTGTTGGGCGTTCATATTCCCACCTTTGTTGTGCTCACGCTTGGGTGTGGCGTCGGGTTTTATTTCCGACGATCCGGCCAGGTGAGCTGTGTGACTCACCGTGGTCTTGGCCCAGGGGTGTGAGGTGTAGCGCGAATAGGTAAAACGTTTGACGGTGCAACTCAAAAAAGAGTTGCCAGCCGGTGTGCCGCCGCAAACCAACTGCGGCGGCACACCGGGACAACTTACTTCTCGTACGGCGTGCCTTCTGCGGCTGGTGCACGCACCTTGCCCACCAAACCGGCCACAGCAAAGATCGTGGCTAGGTATGGCAGCATGGCGAGGAACTGGGTGGGGACCGGAGTTCCCACAATAGACAGCGTTCCGCGCAGTGCCTCGGCAAAGCCGAACAGCAGTGCCGCAGCAAATGCGCCGGTGGGGTTCCATCGGCCTAGGATCATGGCCGCAAGCGCGATATAGCCCTTACCGCTGGTCATTTCCTTACCAAAGCCAAGTCCCTGCATAACCGTGAAGGCCACGCCACCAAAACCGGCTACCGCGCCACCAATCATGACGTTAATCCAGCGGGTGCGGTTGACCTTGATGCCCACAGTGTCTGCCGCCTTAGGGTGTTCACCAACCGAGCGCAGGCGCAGGCCCCAGCGGCTGCGGAACAGCAGGAACTGCAGCACAAAGACCCCAATAAACATGAGGTACACCAAGATGTTCTGGTTGAACAGGACCGAACCGATCACTGGGATATCCGAGAGCAGCGGAATCTTGATCTTGCCAAGACCCGGAGGCGTGTTCAAGGTGATCTTGTTGTCCTTGAGCACTGTTGAGAACAGGTAGCTGGTAATACCCACAACGAGCACGTTGAGGACCACACCCACCACGATCTGGTCCACCTTGTACTTGATGGAGAAGAACGCAAGTAGAACACCCACGAGTGCACCAGCAATCGGAGCGAACAGCAGTGCCACATATGCGTTGCCAAAGAGCGAGGCAACCATTGCGCCAACAAATGCGCCGGCCAACAACTGACCTTCAATGGCAATGTTGATGATGCCCACGCGCTCGTTGATCAAACCTGCCATGGAACCAAATGCCAGCGGCACGGCAAAGATAATGCCCTGGGAGAGCAGAAGTGGGATGGGCAGCGACTCAGACTTACCAGCGCCCGACCATACGAGGAACGAGATCACGCCGAGCACGCCCACGATCGAGGGTAGCCACGCGCCAAAGCGGTAACGCTTGACCGCGCCATATCCGGCAAAGACCGCGATGGCGAGGATGATCACGCCGAGCGTGATGGATAGTGACCGCGATGGCACAGCCATCGGGTCAAAGGTGACCGTGTCCCCACTTGCCGAGAGCACAAAGTTTGTTTTGTCCCCGGAACCTGAGGTCAGGCCAAACCCAAAGATGGCGAGCAAGCCGATCACGGCATAGGTGATGGGACCACGCCATGACACGGGTGGCAGGATCGTACCCTCCAGATGCTTGGAGCTGGGGGCCAGAGCGGTTGTGGCGCTCATGCTGCAACCTCCTTCAGTGGAACTGGCAGGCGGAAGATCGCGCGAACCAGTGGCGGCGCAGCGATCAGCAGAACCACAAGGGCCTGAACAACCTGAACAATGTCAATTGGTGTGTTGGAAACGGCCTGCATTAGCGGGGAACCGGCACGCAGCGCACCAAACAGGATTGCCGCACCGATAATGCCGCCTGGCCGTGACCGTCCAAGCAGTGCCACCGTAATGGCGTCAAACCCGATACTGCCACCGATGCTGTCCTGCACCACGCCCTCTGTTCCGAGGGTCTGAGAGGCACCACCGAGTCCGGCAAGTCCACCGGCCACAAGCATGACCAGCAGGTAGATGCGCTCCACCTTGATACCCGCGGTGCGGGCCGCATCTGCGTTGAATCCCACCGCACGGAACTTAAAGCCTAGGGTGGAACGTTCCATGAGCCACCAGGCACCTAACGCCGCGAGCAACGCCAAGACGAATCCCCAGTGCAGGCGGAACTCCGAGCCCAACAGCTTGGGGAACATCGCAGAGTCAAAGATCGGCTTGGACAGCGGGTTGTTTGAGCCCTCGCGCTTAAACGCGGTGGTGGTCAGCAGGTAGGACAGCAAGAACCCGGAAATCGAGTTCAGCATGATGGTTACGATGACCTCGTTGGCGCCAAAGCGTGCCTTGAGGAAACCTGCAATTCCAGCCCACAGGGCACCGCCGAGGAAACCACCGATGATGGCTACGATCAGGTGGATTACCACTGGTAGGTGGAAGGCAAAACCAAAGTAGCCGGACAGGATCGCACCAAGGACAACCTGGCCCTGAGCACCAATGTTGAAGATGCCCGAACGGAAACCAACGCCAAGGCCCAGACCCGCAAAGATCAGCGGAGTTGCCGAGGTCAAAGTGTCCGTGATCGGTTTGAACTGGCGGGCTACTGTCTTTGCCTGCGGGTCAAAGACCGCGCCGCGGAACAGTGAAGTATAGGCGCCAGAAACGGCATCCCACACCGCACTAAAGAAGTCCGAGGGGCGGGAGAAAATGTAACCAGCGGTGGTCTGCACCTGTGAGTCGGCTGCCGCAATGAGCACGGCGGCCAGGACCAACGCACCAAAAATCGCGAGAACAATCACAGTTGCATTTGAGGACGCAATCTCGCGCAGGGCAGTGCCCCAGCGTGACGGTGAACCGGCAGGTTCCTCAGCCTCTACCTTGGGCGCCGGAGCTTGTTCGCTCGACACTGTCACAGTGCGCCTCCAATCGGGGTGTCGCTGTCCTCGTCAACCGCGCCGAGGATGGTCTTGTGTTTCTCGGCCTCGGCCAAGGCGTCGTCGTAAGGCAAACCGGCCATCATCAGGCCGAGGATGTCACGCCCCGTGTCACCAGGAACGATTCCGATGATCTTGCCCTCGTACATAACCGCGATGCGGTCCGCTAGCGCAAGCACCTCGTCGAGTTCCGTGGACACGATGATGACGGCGGTGCCGTTGTCACGCTCGGCAACCACGCGCTTGTGGATGAACTCGATAGAACCAACGTCCAAGCCTCGGGTGGGCTGTGAAGCAATAAAGAGTTGGAGTGGGCGGGACAGTTCGCGCGCGAGCACAACCTTTTGCTGGTTACCGCCCGAAAGCTGGGAGCCCAGAGACTTCGAGCTCTGGGTACGCACGTCAAACTGCTCAATGTACTCGTTGGCGGCTTTCTCGATCTCCTTGAGATCCAAACTCAAGCCCTTGGCATACGGAGACTTGTCATGCTGATCCAGCACAAAGTTCTCCTCAATGGAGAACTCCGCAACCAACCCGTCCTTGGACCGGTCTTCGGGAACAAAGCCCACGCCCTCATCAAGCACCGAACGGATCGACTTACCAAGCAGTTCAGTGCCGTTGAGGGTGATCGAACCAATCGCCTTGGGCTGAGAACCCAAAATCGTCTCAGTCAACTCGGTTTGGCCGTTACCCTGCACACCAGCCACCGCAAGGATCTCGCCGGAAGCCACATCAAAGGAGACATCCTCAAGAAGCGGAACGCCCTGGTGTGAGAGAAGCGTGAGGTTCTTGACAGACAGGCGCACCTCGCCCGGCTTGGCTGGTCCCTTCTCCACGCCAAGGTTGACCGAACGGCCCACCATAGCGGACGCAAGTTCCGTCTCGGATGCAGATGGGTCCTCAGAGCCAACAATCTTGCCTCTACGAATCACCGTGATCTTGTCTGCAACCGCCTTCACCTCACGCAATTTGTGCGTGATGAAAACGATCGAGGTACCCGATTCCTTGAGCTGGCGCATAATACCGATGAGTTCATCGGTCTCTTGCGGGGTGAGCACAGCTGTGGGCTCGTCGAGAATAAGAATCTTGGCGTCCCGGGACAGCGCCTTAATGATCTCCACACGCTGCTGGGCACCCACAGGCAGGTCTTCCACAAGCGTGTCCGGGTCAATATTGAAGCCAAAGCGATCAGAGATCTCACGGACGCGCTTACGCGCCTCCTTGAGGTTGATGATTCCGCCCTTACCCGTAGGTTCAAAGCCAAGAATGACGTTCTCAGCCACCGTGAACACCGGAACGAGCATAAAGTGCTGGTGCACCATCCCAATGCCCGCCGCCATGGCGTCACCGGGACCTGCAAAGTGAACTGGGGAATCGTCGAGAAGAATCTCCCCACCGTCAAGGTCATACAAACCGTAAATGACGTTCATGAGCGTGGACTTACCCGCTCCGTTTTCGCCAAGGAGGGCGTGCACCTGTCCGGGTTCAATAACAAGATCAATGCTGTCATTAGCAGTGAAATTGCCAAACCGTTTGGTGACTCCCCGAAGTTCCAGCTTCATGCTGTTACGCCTTCCGCGTCCATGTGCTGAGTGCATCGAATGAGTGCATCGAAGTGATGGCAAGTGCCACCATAATTATTGCGATTCTTGCGCGTCGTCGCGCTACGTGATGGGTGTGGCCCCGAAACCACGGTTTCGGGGCCACACCACGTCGCCGTTAATTCGATCAGTTGATCGCGTTAGCGCTCGGCGAGTCAACCTTGATCTCGCCCGAGATGATCTTTGCCTTGAGTTCTTCAACCTTGGTCTTCACCTCAGCTGGAACCTTGGAGTCAAGGTTGTGGAACTCGGCAATACCAACACCACCGTTTGCGAGGGTACCCACGTATGGGGTGGAGTCGAACTCGCCACCCTGAGCGGCCTTGGTGGTGTCAAAGACGGAAACTTCGAGGTCCTTAAGCACCGAGGTCAACAGGATGTCCTGGTAGTTGGTGTACTTCTCAAATGCGTCGGTGTCCACACCAACAATCAGAACGCCATCGTGCTCTGCTGCGGAGGACATTGCACCCTCACCCAGAGGACCAGCCACTGGCATGATGATGTCAGCACCCTGCGAGATGAGCTGCTCGGTCAGTTCCTTGCCCTTACCGATCTCATCGAAGGTTTCAGCGAACGAACCGTCCTGCTTAGCCTTGTCCCAACCGATGACCTTGACCGAAGCCGAGTTGTCCTCGTTGTACTTAGCTACACCGTCAGCAAAACCGTCCATGAAGATGGTCACGGAAGGAATCTTCATACCACCAAAGGTTCCAACAGTGCCCGTCTTGGATACGCCAGCAGCAACGTAACCGGCGAGGTATGCGGCTTCCTGGGTGTTGTACAAGATTGGCTTAACGTTGTCGAGTGCAGTCTCAGTGGTGGCGTCGATCAGCGCGTAGTGCTGGTCAGGGTTCTTCTGAGCCGAAGTCTGGGTGTTTGGCGCCAGGTTGAAGCCCACGTTGAAGATCAGGTTGCAGCCCTGCTGCACCATAGCGTCAATGTTGGGGTCAAAGTCTGAAACGTCAGTGGACTGAGCCGTGGCCATCTGGATGCCCAGTTCGGACTCAGCGCGCTGCAGGCCAGCAAACGCCGACTCGTTGAACGAGTGGTCGTCGAATCCACCTGCGTCAGAAACCATGCAGCCCTTGAAGTCCGAGCTTGCCGCTGGACCGTCGGTCGAGGTAGCGGAAGCGTCGGGGCTGTTGGTCTCCTTGTTGGAGTCATCTGGTGCATCGCCACATGCTGCGAGGGTCAATGCCACCGCGGCGGTAAGCGCGGCAACGGAAACGAACTTCTTCACGTAAGTTCTCCTGTTTCATTGGGGAAGGGAACTGCGCGGACGCCGCGACCACACTCAGTGCGTGGCCGGCGGTCCTTTAGCGCAAGAGCTGGTTACAAGGACTGTTCGGCAGCCAAACTCGCCCTTGACCGTGGCCCGGGCTTAGAGACAACTCTAGACGTTAAGCCGTTAACGTGCAGTATTCTCGGGGACCAATTTTCAATCCGTTATCAATCCGAAAGGTTTGTCTCACTATGAGTGCACCAACAGCCACATGGTGAGATTTTGCGGGAGCCGTGCGAGCGTCCAGCGCGCCAGCCCTGTCGCGAGTTCTTTGGCAAAGCCTCAAAAGCTTCAAAAGCCTCAAAACCACCAAAACACCCGGTGTGTCACAAGCGCGGCAACCACGGCGCACCAACTAAATATTCAGGTCCCCACCCGTAGCAACCCGGGACAACATGGCCACACCAGCGGTAATCGCCCTCTCGTCGATAATCAAATCACCACGGTGAATGTCATGCGTTTCCCCACCCGGCGTGCGCGTACCCAAGCGCGCCAACGCACCAGGCACCTTGGTTAAGTACCACGCAAAATCTTCCCCACCAAGAGACTGCTCCGTAAGCACCACACTGCCCGCACCCAGCGCGTCACGCGCCGCCGCCTCAAACATAAGCGTGCAATCCTCATCATTAACCACAGGAGGAACCCCCCGCTGGTGGTGCAGAGTCACCTGAACACCGTATGCCGAGGCAATATGCTCGATGGTCTCGTGCAAAACCTCGCCCGCACGCTCCCACGCGCTGACATCGAGGCAGCGCAGCGTGCCGGCAATGATCCCCGAGGACGGCATCGCATTGGGTGCCGAGCCCGCCTGCACGTGACCCCACGTGAAATTCACACCAGCCCGTGGATCCAATCGGCGTCCCAGCACCGAGGGCACCTCAGAAATCATGCGGCCAATCGCAAACACCACATCACCCGTCAAATGCGGGCGAGACGTGTGACCACCCGCCGAGGTAACGGTCACCGTCACCGTGTCACACGCAGAAGTAATAGGACCAATGCGTGTACCAATCAGGCCCGCGTCAATCTTGGGCTCACAGTGCACCGCAAAAATCTGCGCCACATCTTCCAAAACGTTCTGCGCGAGTAGATCCTCCGCGCCTCCCGGCTGCACTTCCTCGGCCGGCTGGAACACCAGCCGCACACCGCGCTCCAGGCGGCCTTCACGAGCGAGCCGCGCGAGCACAATCCCCGTGCCCAACACCACCGTAGTGTGCACGTCATGGCCGCACGCGTGGCACAGTCCGTCTATTTTCGACGAAAACTCCAGTCCCGTGGACTCCTGCAGCGGGAGGGCGTCAATATCCGCCCGCAACGCAATGAGTTCACGGCCTGATTCTTCCGCGCTCGGGCCAATATCGCAGGTCAACCCGGTGCCCTTGAGCATTCGAGGAGTGAGCCCCTCCTGCCGCAAACGTTCGGCCACCAAGGCGGTGGTGCGCTTTTCTGTGCGCGCCACTTCTGGATGCGCGTGAATGTCGCGGCGGATCTCAATGAGCTCGTGCGAAATCACGCTCAAGATCTCGTTAATGCGGGTTGCCTGTGTAAACGTCACACCACGAGCCTATCGCCAAGCGGGCGCGCAGGTGGGACGATACTCAGCCAGCGAACACAGCAGCCCTCGAGCACAGCGCAACTAGATCAGTTCTTCAAGACCCCGGTCACGCAGTTCCGTAACCATGTCCTTAACCTGCTGTGCGCGGGCCCTAGTGGTCACCAAAAGTGCGTCCTCGGTATCAACCACAACCACATCGTCGAGACCCAAAATGGTCACAACACGATTAGTTGCGGGCACCACCACGGATCCGGCAGACTGCACCCGAACCACCTTGCCCGGGTCCCCCAAAACCTTGGAACCCTGCGAGTCATCCGAGGGCAGCAGCGCTGCTAGGGAGTTAAAGTCCCCCACGTCATCCCAACCAAAACTTGCTGGCACCACTGCTACGCCGCCCTGTGCGGCAACCGGCTCAGCCACCGCGTGGTCAATAGCAATCTTGTCTAGGGTGTGCCACGTGCGCTGCAAAACCGATTCGCGATCTTCGGTATCCCATGCCTTGGCAATGGCAACTAGCCCATCGTGAAGTTCTGGGCGCTGCGCGTGCAAATGCTCAAGCAGGACCGATGCCTTGGCAATGAACATGCCGGCATTCCAGCGGTACTCGCCCGTAGCCAAATACTGGCGGGCCGTTGCCGCATCAGGCTTCTCCGTGAAGCTGCGCACACGGCGCACGTCATAGGCACCCACCGAGTCAAGCGGAGCGCCTGCATGAATGTACCCAAAGGCAACTGAGGGACGCGTGGCCGCAATGCCAATCGTCGCCACAAAGTCCTGCTCGGCGGCGGCGATGCCCGCGCGCACCGCGAGTTCAAATGAGGTTTGGTCCGTGATCACATGGTCGGCCGCAAACGAACCCACAATGACGTCACCGTGGCGTTCCCGCAGCACCGCGGCGGCCAAACCGATGGCCGCCATAGAGTCGCGAGGCGAAGGCTCAGTCAAAATATTCTCTGCGCTCACCTCTTCGAGTTGGGCAGAAACTGCATCGCGGTGCGCAATTCCAGTAACCACTGTGATGCCCTGCGGCGCCACAAGCGGACGCACACGGTCAGCAGTAGCTTGGATAAGCGTGCGACCAGAGCCGGTCAGGTCATGGAGGAACTTTGGTGCGCCCGAGCGCGAGACCGGCCACAGCCTAGTGCCCGCACCTCCCGCCGGAATAATGGCGTGAAATGGCAATTGCTGCGCAGCGCGCGGGTCGACTGACTGACTCGATGGCTGGCTAGCGGACTGGCTGGCGGCGGGCTCGCTCGCGTGGACACCCTGTTGACTCATACGCCCAACAATACTTAACTGTTACGCCCGGCCCGTAGTCCATGGGTCCTGACCGCACCGCACATCTCGTGTGAAGGGCCTAGGTGCCGCGTATTTAACCCCTTCTGCGCGTGCCGAGTCAGGGACGTTCGTCCTCATGTGGTCCAAAGCGTCGAACTATGCGTCCACACTGTGGGAAAGATCACAAATTTCCGCCAATCTCTGGGATTCCTCGTCCATATGGCGTTAACGCGCCAAAACATTAACTAGAGTTGGTGTGGAAAAGGCGGATGAGGACGGCGTCGTCCTGCCCGGCAATAAGGCCTTGGCACTGCGTGCGAGACTTCGTTGGGCTACGAGCGCTGGACCTAGTCCACCACAACACTCGCACACAGGAGGCGCCCAAGTGCCTAGCGCACCTGCAGGTACGCTCTACCGCGGCCGTGAAGGTATGTGGTCATGGGTTGCGCACCGCGTAACCGGCGTATTGATCTTTCTCTTTCTGCTCGTACACGTCCTAGACACCTCGCTTGTTCGCGTCTCGCCAGAGGCCTACAACGCGGTGATCGGTACCTACCACGCTCCCATCATGGGGCTCGGTGAGGCAGGGCTTGTTGTAGCAATCGTCTTCCACGCCTTCAACGGCCTTCGCATCATCCTCGTTGATTTCTGGTCTAGGGGGCCCAAGTATCAGCGCACCATGATGTGGGTTGTCATTGGCCTTGTTGTTGTGACCCTGGCAGGATTCCTGCCACGTCACCTAGCCAACGTCTTTGGAGGCTGACATGAGCACCGTAATTCCCCAGCCCCGCGAGGAATACAAGCGCAAGCGCTTGACCCGCACTAACTCCGAACTGTGGGCATGGCTGTTCATGCGCGTATCGGGTGTGCTGCTCGTGGTTCTCATCTTTGGCCACCTCTTTGTGAACCTCATGGTTGGCGATGGTGTCCGCGCAATCGACTTCGCCTTTGTGGGCGGCAAGTGGTCCTCACTGTTCTGGCAGGTCTGGGACTTGCTAATGCTCTGGCTCGCCATGATCCACGGCACCAACGGTGTGCGCACGGTTATTAACGACTACGCCCAGCGCAACGGCACACGAATCACTCTCAAAGCGCTGCTCGCGCTGGGATTCGTTATCACCGTATTTCTTGGCACGCTCGTGATCTTCACCTTCGATCCCTGCCCATCCGGCGCACCGATCGACACGCTGCCTTCATTCTGCCCCGCGGCGTAAACCGCTCCAATCGACCAAGGAGGCATCACCTCGATGCAATTCCATCAGTACGACGTGGTCATCGTCGGCGCAGGCGGCGCCGGCATGCGAGCGGCTCTAGAGTCGTCCTCGCAGGCTCGCACCGCAGTCATCTCCAAGCTGTACCCCACCCGTTCCCACACCGGAGCCGCACAGGGTGGTATGTGTGCAGCGCTCGCCAACGTTGAGGAAGACAACTGGGAGTGGCACACCTTTGACACCGTCAAGGGCGGCGATTACCTCGTAGACCAAGACGCTGCTGAGATTATGGCCAAAGAGGCTATTGACGCAGTCCTTGACCTTGAACGCATGGGCCTGCCATTCAACCGCACCCCAGAAGGCAAAATCGACCAGCGTCGTTTTGGCGGCCACACGCGTAACCACGGCGAGGCTGCCGTGCGCCGTGCCTGCTACGCGGCTGACCGCACCGGTCACATGATCTTGCAGACGCTCTACCAAAACTGCGTGAAGCAGGACGTAGAGTTCTTCAACGAGTTCTACGTGCTCGACCTCATCGTGGACCACGACCTCTCGGCTGGACACGTGCCAGACGGGGAAGAAGTCAACGCTACCGGCGTGGTGGCCTATGACTTGGCCACGGGTGAGATCCACGTGTTCCAGGCCAAGGCAATCGTGTTTGCCACCGGAGGCGCAGGAAAGATCTTCAAGACCACCTCGAACGCACACACCCTAACCGGTGACGGCATGGCACTGGCACTACGCCGCGGCTTGCCACTCGAGGACATGGAGTTCTTCCAGTTCCACCCAACCGGTCTTGCGGGTCTGGGCATCCTGCTGTCCGAGGCTGCTCGCGGCGAGGGTGGAATCTTGCGCAACGGCAACGGCGAACGCTTCATGGAACGCTACGCCCCAACCATCAAGGACCTTGCGCCTCGAGACATCGTGGCTCGCTCCATGGCAAACGAGGTGCGCGAGGGCCGCGGCGCCGGTCCAAACAAGGACTACGTCCTGCTCGACCTGACCCACCTCGAGCCCGCACACATTGATGCCAAACTCCCGGACATCACCGAGTTTGCGCGCACTTACCTGGGCATCGAGCCGTACACCGAGCCAGTCCCCGTGTACCCCACCGCGCACTACGCAATGGGTGGTATCCCCACCAACGTAACCGCACAGGTACTGCGCAATGCGGACGACGTGGTCAAGGGCCTGTACGCAGCCGGTGAGGTTGCGTGCGTGTCCGTGCACGGTTCAAACCGCTTGGGTACCAACTCGCTCCTAGACATCAACGTGTTTGGTAAGCGCGCCGGCCAAGCCGCCGCTGCGTACGCTAAAACCGCCGAGTTCAAGGACCTTCCTGAGGACGCTGCAGCCCGCACAATTGCTCAACTCGAGGAATTGCGTACTCGCCCAGACGGCGAGCGCGTTGCAGACGTGCGTAAAGCAATGCAGGAGACCATGGACGCGAACGCTCAGGTGTTCCGCACCAAGGAATCCCTTGAACGTTGCTTGGACGATCTGCGCGAGCTCCAGGAGCGATACAAGCGCGTATCGGTCCAAGACAAGGGCAAGATGTTCAACACTGACCTGCTCGAGGCCCTCGAACTGGGCTTCCTGCTCGACATTGCCGAGGTAACCGTCATTGCGGCGCTCAACCGCAAGGAATCACGCGGTGGGCACTTCCGTGAGGATTACCCTGACCGCGACGACGCAAACTACATGCGCCACACCATGATCTACCGCCGACCACTCGAGGGCGCAGAGGGCAACCACGAGTCAGTTGAAACTGAGATCACCCCGGACACCGCGTTCGCGCACGTGTCTGAGTTTGACTCCTACAAGGTGGTACTCGGGTCAAAGCCGGTGGTGCAGACTCGTTACGAACCCATGGAACGGAAGTACTGATGACGCTCACGCAAGAAAATGCCACGGCCGAGCAGGCTGGCGGCGCAGGTGAGATCCCGTCGTTCGACGTCACTATCAAGGTGCGCCGGTACCTGCCAGAGTCCAGCCACGGTGACGAATCGTACTGGGATGAGTACAAGCTCACCATGTACGGTACGGACCGCGTGCTTGATGCCCTGCACAAGATCAAGTGGGAACACGACGGCTCACTCACGTTCCGCAGGTCCTGTGCGCACGGTGTATGTGGCTCGGATGCCATGCGTATCAACGGCCGCAACCGGCTCGCATGCAAGACCCTGCTCAAGGACTTGAACCCCAAGAAACCCATCACGATCGAGCCAATCAAGGGCCTGCCCCTGATCAAGGACCTTGTGGTGGACATGGAGCCGTTCTTTGCTTCTTACCGTGAGATCATGCCGTTCCTCATCACAAGCGGTAACCAGCCCTCACGCGAGCGGATCCAGTCTGCAGAGCAGCGCGAACGGTTTGATGACACCACCAAGTGCATCCTATGCGCTGCGTGCACGTCTTCATGCCCGGTGTTCTGGACTGACGGTCAGTACTTTGGCCCAGCCGCGATTGTGAACGCACACCGGTTCATCTTTGACTCGCGTGATGAAGGGGCAACCCAGCGTCTCGAGATCCTCAATGACAAGGAAGGCGTGTGGCGCTGCCGCACCACCTTCAACTGCACCGAGGCGTGCCCTCGCGGCATTGAGGTGACCAAGGCGATCCAGGAAGTTAAGCAGGCGATGATTCGCCGCGCGATTTAGCGCACCGGTTCCGCTGGCTTACGCCAACGGTTCTGATTTTCGACGAGGTGGCAGGTTCCTAGAACCTGCCACCTTTGTCATTGGGCCCTGTAGCCAGTCCTGTGCCCGGCCCTGTGGTTGCTCTTGCGCTTGGCCCCGCGGCCCGTCCTTCGGCCCGTCCTGTGGCCAAGCAGCCACGCAGCAGTGATGGTTACGGCAAGCACAACAAACCTGCCGGACAGTCGCGGGGACCGCACATCAGGCACGTGATGTTCGCTGAGAATGCGTTCACGTTCTCGCCGCCCGTCTTCTCGTGCACGTTCAATGCGCTTCTCAGCTTCCTTCTCGCTTGCAAGACGCTCCAAGAGGACCAGCGGCGGATCTGCAGTCACAGCGCAGGCGGTCAGCAAGATGCGTGCGCACATGTACAACCACACGAGGATGGTCACCAGCACTGCGGCAGTAGCGAACACGGCGTTTTGTGCGGCGGAACCCACCACAATGGTGGTTCCTAGTGTGCGGATCACGAGGAAACCCACCGCAGATATGCACCCACCTATGAGCATGTCCCTGCGCGGCGCTTTGACTCCGCTGAGCACCCGAACAATCAGGTAGAACGTCAGCAGGTCAAGCACAAAGGTAACAAGGTACGTGGCGATAGCTGTCACGAGGTTACCCAGCGATCCCAGGTCAAAGAGCTGGTTAAGGAAGTGTGTTGCCGCGTTGAGCACCACGGCTGCAAATGCAGACGCCAGCACAGCGCACACCACAATAAAGAACCCCACCAGAGAGGCCAGCTTAGCCCAGAGCTTTCCTTTGCCTGCGGGCGGAAGCGAGAACATTGCACGCACGGAGGAACGCAATGCCTCCATTGCGGTAACTACCGACCACAGCAAAACCAAACCTGCCGCAATCGATGTCCAGGTGAGGCCGGAACCCATGACAAGGTCGTCGATACTCAGTAGACCGCTGGGACTTGTGGGGCTCTGGATCAGGCCGGGCACAGCCTGATTGACAGCGTCAACTACACGTTCTTTGAGTTCCTCGTCGTTGCCGGCAACGTGCACGAGCGCCGTGAAGCCGATGGTGAGGGCAGCAAAGAGCGAGAAGATCGCGCGGTAAGTGATTCCACCGCACAGCAGATTGCCGTTGGCGAGCCCATAGCGTTTGAGTGCGCGAGCAAGGCGAGATGCCGTCCACCAGTTCACAATTGTGCGTGTGCGCTGGCTGATCGAGGTGGCAGTGCTCATCTTGCTAGGTTACGGCCTGTGCAGGAGCGCTGCGACCTTATGCACACCTGCGCTTATACACACCTGCGCTTATACACACCTATGCGTGCACAACTGCGTTTTCCGGGCCGACTCGGCCCACAGGCTAGAGCAGCACGCCGCCCAGAGGGAACGACTGCACTGGCCGCCACACGTTGTCATCCCCGTGCTCGTACAGGTGCACCTTGTTCACGTCAAAACTCGCCTCGTAAAACGACATCTTTTCAAAGGCGAGGTCGAGGTTTGCGTCGCTTACCTCGTGGGCAATGGTCACGTGCGGGTGATAGTGAAAGCGCGATTCTTGCGCGAGCGGTCCAGTACGCATAGCCGACTCCAAGCGTTCGCACTGCGCGATTCCGTCAACCACCTGAATAAACACAACAGGCGAGATTGGCCGGAAGGTTGCACTACCGCGCAGATGGATGCGAAACGGCTGAACCTGCTGGCAAGCGGACGCCACGTGCGAGTACACCGCAGCAACGTCACGTGCTTCAATGACCGTGGGACCCACAATCGTGATATGCGGTGGAATGGCGTCCGCTAGCGGATCGCCAAAACTCTTGCGAGCAGTCTGCAGTTCCGAGGACATCGGCTCGGGAACCTCAATGGAAATTCCGATCCGCAGTTGGTCGCCCTCGCGTTCGGGAAGACGCACGGCTACCCCCGCGGCACCGGTGGCAGCAGTCCCACCTTGTTATAGATGCGCTCCACAGTGCTTTGGGCGATCGCCTGCGCCTTCTTGGCGCCGTCTGCCAGAATCGCATCAAGCTGCGCTGGGTCGTCAAGATAAACGTTCACCTTGGTTTGGAACTCGGTCAGGAAATTTCCGACGATTTCCGCTAGGTCTACCTTGAGGTGACCGTATTGCTTGCCCGCATATTCGGATTCAAGCTCCGTGATGGACTTACCCGAGAACACAGAGTAAATGGTCAGCAGGTTCGAGATTCCAGGCTTCTCCGCAATGTCATAGCGGATCTCGCTGCCGGCATCAGTGACCGCGGACTTGATCTTCTTTGCGGACGTCTTGGGATCGTCGAGAAGCCAGATCGTGCCCTTGCCCGTAGCCGACTTGCTCATCTTGGCAGTGGGCTCTTGCAGATCATAGATCTTGGCAATTGACTTCACAATGTGCCCCTGGGGCACCACAAAGGTGTCCTCGCCAAAGCGTGAGTTCATGCGCTCTGCAAGGTTCCTGGTCAGTTCAAGGTGCTGGCGCTGGTCTTCGCCCACAGGAACTAGTGCCGCGTCATACAGCAGGATGTCTGCTGCCATTAACACCGGGTATGTGAACAGCCCAACGCTTGTGCCCTCAGTACCTTGCTTTGCGGACTTGTCCTTGAACTGGGTCATCCGGCTGGCCTCACCAAATCCGGTCTGGCAAGACAGAATCCAGGCAAGTTCAGCGTGCTGCGGCACATGGGACTGCACAAAGAGTGTGGAGCGCTCGGGGTCCACTCCTCCGGCAAGATACTGCGCCAGCGTGCGACGGGTACGCTCGCGCAACGCGGCCGGATCAGGGTTAACCGTTAGTGCGTGCAGGTCCGCCATCATGTAAAACGTGTCATATGAATCCTGAAGCGCCACCCACTGTGTCAGGGCTCCAATGTAGTTCCCGAGTGAGAGCGAATCATTGGAGGGTTGCATACCCGAGAGGATTCTCGGACGTGGCGTTTCAGTAGTCATGGTGTCCATTCTTGCACCGTGGGCGGGTGGAATTCGAATCGCGTCTCGCGTTTAGGTTGCCTCAGAGTCAAAGGGAGCGGCCTGATTAGGCGCGAGTGGCGTGTATGAATCAAAGCCCAGTGTGCCTGACAGCGCGCCCGCGTTGGCAATACCGGGGGCCACCCCAGTACTGTCTGTCAACGCACCGTTTGCGGTCGCGGCGAAGGCTGGTCCGCCCACTGCATTAACTCCACTAGCCGCACCTGCCGCGCCGAGCGCTGCGCCAGTTCTAGCCGCCTTTTTAGCCTCGAACTGCGGGTCCAAAATCGTGTCATCAATGAGCGCTTCTTTGACGATGCGGCGCGGATCGTACTGGCGCGGGTCGAGCTTTTGCCAGTCGATGTCCTTCATCTCTGGACCCAACTCGTCATCCACTCGAGACTTTGCCTCAGCTAGGAACTTGCGGGCGCCCTTAACGAGGTGTGCAAGTTGCTCGGCATATTTGGGTAGCCGTTCGGGGCCAATCACAACGAGTGCAATGATCACAATGATCAAAAACTCGCTACCGTTAATGCCCGCCACGATCTTCCTACCTCTTGTTCACACCAACTCACAGCGCATCATCTGCGCAAGCCCACTGTTACTGGCTCTTGGCCTCGCCCAGCGTCACCTGGACATCACGCTCAGAATCGCCGTCCTTAAGCGTCAGCGTGACTGTGTCACCGGGTGCTTTAGAGCGGATCACAACGATTAGTTCGTCGGATTGTGAGACCGGCTGCCCGTCGATTGCGAGGATGATGTCTCCCGCAAGAATACCTGCATGGTCGGCAGGACCGTTAGGCGTAATGGGCAGTTGACTGCCTTGAACCGAGGTGGAGACCTGAACGCCCTGTCCCGTATAGGTGGTATCCAACAACACGCCGATGATTGGGTATGTTGCGTACCCGTTCTTAATGATCTGCTGAGCAGTGCGGGTGGCCTGGTTCGACGCGATGGCAAAACCGAGGCCAATGTTGCCTGCCGTAGTGCCTAACACTTGGTTTGGGGTTTGGGCGATAGCCGAGTTGATACCGATAACCTCACCGGCGCCGTTGACCAGTGGCCCACCCGAGTTGCCCGGGTTGATGGCGGCGTCTGTTTGAATCGCGTTGATATACGCCGTGGCCTGCTGGTCACCGGCCGTCACGGGACGGTTAAGCGCAGAGACGATACCCGTGGTCACAGTTCCTTCAAGCCCAAGCGGGGCACCGATCGCAATCACCGGGTCACCCACCACTAGGGCGTCTGAATCTCCCAGCGTCAATGGTTTCAATCCGGTCCGGTTGACCTTAATGACCGCCAAGTCATATTCCACGGTCCGACCCACGAGTGTGGCGGGTTCCTCAGAGCCATCGGCAAACGTCACGGTCACTTTGGCACCATCCACGGCCTCGGCCACCACATGGTTATTGGTCAGGATGTAGCCGTTGTCCGAAAGTACGAAGCCAGAGCCTGTGGCCACGCCGTTGGGCGTGACAATCTCGATGTACACAACGGAAGGCAATACCTTGGCAGCCACGTCAGCAACGGAGCCAGCCGGCCGGTCATGCGATCCGCCCGGTGCCACTTGGGTGATCGTTGCATTTGCGTGCTGCGAGGTTTGTGAACTGTGTGAACTCGACCACGCGCCAGCCGCAGCGCCAGCCAAGACGGAGGCAACCATAAGCCCCACCACAGTGGAGCCGGCTACTCTGGCACGCACTGGGCGCGCCACAGATGAAGGGTAAGACGAACCTTGGAAGAAGGTGTCCTGATAAGAAGCACCCTGCTGTGAAGGACCCTGCTGTGAAGAACCCTGAGCAAAACCGCCCTGATACGAGGAGTTCTGATAAAACGAGCCCTGGTATGACGCGCTCTGAGATGACGCACTCTGAGATGTGCCACCAGGGTAGGCCGAAGGACCAGGTGCGGAAGGGTCGTCGGAAATCATACCGGGCACTTCAGGACGCGGAACAGGCGGCAAATCACGGGGCGCAAAACGCTCCTCGTCCTGACCACTACGGTATGGATTACTCACGCACAACCCCAGCTATATCGGTGAACCCGCGCATCAAACGTGCGCCCAAGGATTCATCGTACCGGTCCACATCCATGGTCTGCGTCACGGCAGCAAGTTGGCTGATCGACTGAGCCGAAACGAGTTCCATAACAATCTCGCCGTTTTGCCACACCAGATGAGTGGGCGAATCGCCAAGTACATACACCGGACCGCCATCATGCTCAATAACCGAAGCCTGCGAAATAGCAGCAGCATCGAGCGCACCACGGCGTTCAGTAATCAGCGCCGACCCATACGGCGTGGACAGCACAATCTCTAACTGCGAAGGATTAGAGGCAGAAAAACCGACCTGCGCCACACTTACCGAATCCGGCAAAGCACTCGGCGCCGCCCACGAATGCTGGTGCAACCACTTAACCAACTTAGCGTTATCCACCTGCCCGGGATCAGCGTCCGAGGCCACCCCAATAACCGGAGAAAACGAAGGGTCATAGGTTATAGAAGCGAGCTTAGCGTGCAGCGAATTATCATCAACCGCAGGAGTGACCAGCGGGCGCGAACCCAGCACAAATGCGAGCGCGCACGCGCCACCCAAAGCAAAAACCGCCGCATACTTTCCCATCTGTCCCAGCGGAAGGCGCCTACGCACTTCACCAGAGAAGGCACACCGCGGAATCGATTCACGCACAATAAAAGGGTTATCCGCATACTGCGTGGCAAAGTCTGCTGGGACGCCACCACTGCTCTGCGCAAAAGCCGAACGCTCCGCTTGCGCAAGACTCATCAAGCCCGAAACAAAATCATGGCGCGCAACCGGATCACACCCCGGATTAGCTAGCAGGCCGTGCGCACGGCGAGTGGCCTGAATCTCTTGGGCGCACGAGGAACAAGCAGCCGCATGCGCAAGTGCCCGTTCACGCACGTGCGGCGGCAACTGATCATCAACAAGCGCGCTGATAAGAGAGCCTAAATGTCCGTTCACAATGACCCGCCAGACCACACCGGAGTTAGGTGTGCACCCCCATTATCTTCACTGTCACTAGTGGATTCCGCGATGACGCTGGGTTGCGATACGCGATGCGGCTCGCGGTGCGGTTCGCGGTGCGCCAAGTGCTTACGCAGTTGCGCACGCGCGCGGTGAATACGCGAACGAACAGTTCCCAGCTTGATGCCAAGAGTTGCGGCGATCTCCTCATACGGCAAGCCTTCGATGTCACACAGGACTACGGCAACGCGATACTCGGGAGCGAGTTTATCGAGTGCTTCTTGGATGTCGTAATCCAAGTTGAGGTGTTCGTAGCCGCGCTCCGGGCTCGAGAAATCAGAGGTATCCGCATACGTTGCAGCCTCCTCACCCATGTGGTCCATCCGGATGCGCTTCTTGCGGCGCACCTGATCTAAGAACACGTTTGTGGTGATTCGGTGCAACCAGCCTTCAAAGGAACCAGGCTGAAAATTGCCCAGGGACTTAAACACGCGGATAAAGACCTCCTGGGTAAGGTCCTCCGCGTCCTGTTGGTTTCCGCTGAGGCGATAAGCCAAGCGATACACCCGCTGTGAGTGCTCGGCTACGATCTGCTCCCACGGAGTCTCGCTCGTTACCGGCGAACTGGCCGAGCTCGCTACCC
>Ga0182744_1001488_pt1 | contig 20350 bp, 16 predicted proteins | sample eDN3rd30CKraftMG_FD_128525 | JGI IMG/M metagenome (GOLD analysis project Ga0182744, IMG submission 128525) | Enriched Miracle-Growth compost microbial communities from Emeryville, California, USA - eDNA 3rd pass 30_C Kraft MG (version 2) (version 2) ...
GCCGGCGTCGGCGACGGCAGCGTGCTCTCCCGCGTCATGCGTTCGATGCACGACCGCTTCCCGCACACGCCGTTCTATATCGTCGGCAAGGAAATCAGCCTCGAGGACGTCCGCCTGACGATGTCGAAGCTGGCCGACCGCTTCTTCGAGCATCCGGCAACCGTCGTCGTGCTCACCAACATGAACTACTCGGACGCGCCGTGGCTCGCGGTGAAGTCGATGAACGCCGCCTCCAGCATGATCTGGCATGAGCTGCGGCTGCAGGGCGACAACGCCTACAAGTTCGACAACCAGATCGCGGAGCTCGAGCCCTTCCTCGCCGATGCGTGGAAGGCCGGCGTGTCGCCCAAGACCGGCAACCCGACCTACGAGCGCCCGGTCGTTCTCGTGATCTATCGCGAGGATCACAAGTTCCTGCTGGAGCCGATGCTGCCGCGGCCCGGCGGCACGATGGCCGGCTACGACCTCGTGATCGCCTCGCAGCCCTATCGCGCCCGCGCCTCGCTCGACTTCAAGGTCAAGCGCGTGATCTCGCCGCTTGCCCGCGCGCTCGGCCCGGGCGGCCGCATGATCGCGATCCAGTCCTACGGACAGGATCCGGCCGCCGAAATCGTCCAGAAAATCTGGCCGGGCGACAATCCGTTCCTGCACGACCGCCATCAGATCCTGAAGGCGGTGAAGCAGGAGCTCGGCCCCGCGGGCCGCGAGCTGAACTTCAACGTCTATGCCGACAACCGCGCCCTGTTCCGCTACGACATGCACACGCTGCCGTCGGAGGTCGAAGGATCGATCGGCACCTCGACAGCCTTCGCGGCGTGGAACGCCGCGGTTTACGTCTCGCAGGTCGAGGATGCGCGCCTTGCGGAGGCGCAGAACGACTCCCGCTATCTCGATGCCACCCGCGAAGTGCTGCGCAAGCACGGCGGTCTGTGGTTCTGGGATGAGTCCTACGTGATTTCCCGCCGCCGCGAGTAGCGTAACGGGAGGGGGATAGCCTCGCTATCCCGCCGCGGCTACCGAAGTACGACACCGCTTCCAACGACGGAATATGGTCATGACGACTGCCGGTCAGGCGCCCTCCTCCGCGGAGGGCACGGGGAATGCTGTTGTCTCGCGCATCGCCGCATTCGCGCGCAAGGCATCGTTCGAGACGACCCGCCTGTCCGCGCAGGAGCTCGAGGAAGTTCGCGCGGTCACGTCGCCGGGCTGCGCCATCTACGTCAGCGCCATTCCATCGCGCCCGCTCGCGGAGCAGATCGTCACCGCCACTCATCTGCGCAACGCCGGCTTCGAGCCGGTGCCGCACCTTGCCGTGCGCAATTTCTCGTCCACCGCGGTGATGGAAAGCCATCTCAAGCGGCTGGTGGACGAGGCCGGGGTCTCGCGCGCGCTGGTGATCGCCGGCGACCGCGCCGAGCCGGAAGGCGATCTGCCCGACGCGCTGGCGGCGATCAGGACCGGCGTGCTGCAGCGGCAGGGGCTGCGCGAAATCGGCATCTCCGGCTATCCCGACGGCCATCCGCGCATCGACGAGCACACCCTCGCTAACGCCCTCGCCGACAAGCTCAAGGCGGCGCAGGACGCCGGCCTCGGCGTGCGCATCGTCACGCAGTTCACCATGAGCACCGAGCCCGTCGTCGCGCTGATCAAGCGCCTGCGGGCACAGGGGATCGGCAATCCGGTCAGCATCGGGCTCGCGGGACCGACCAGCATGACCACGCTCCTGCGCTTCGCGCGCATCTGTGGCGTGAAAACCTCCGCGCGCGGGCTGATGAGCAACATCGGCCTCGTCAAGAACATGATCGGCGCCTCGACCGCGGACCCGATCGTGCGCGCCCTAACCGAGCTCGAAGGCGAGCTTGGCGAGATCAATCCGCACTTCTTTTCGTTCGGCGGATTGCCGGCGACGACCCGCTGGGTCGGCGCGGTCGCGGCGGGCCGCATCACCCTCAACAAGGAAGGCTTCGAGATCGCGCGCTGACGCCCGCGCGTTCTCGCTACGGCGGCTTCCGACCCACGCTCCAAGCCAGGTGTTTCCTGCGCCGAAGGCCGCAGGGAGGCGGTCAGAACGCGGCCTCGAGCAATGCCCGCGCATCCTCCGCAGTAACCCGGCGCGGCGTTTCGATGCCGAGCGCGCCGACCTGCGCCGCCGCATCGGGTATCCTTGCCGCATCGAAGCCGAGATCGCGTAACCGCTGGGGAATCCCGAAGCCTGCCAGCATCCCCGCCAGCGCCCCGGCGGGGTCGGCGGCGTGCAGCGCCTCCGCGAGACGCGCAGGCACCTTTCCTCCAGCCGCCGCATTGAAGCGCGTCGTATGCGGCAGCAGCACCGCATGGGTCTCGGCGTGCGGCAGGCCGTAGCCGCCCAGCACATGGGCAAGCTTGTGGTTGAGCCCGGTGCCGGCCGCGAGCACCGTCCCGGCGAGCCACGACGCCACCAGGCATTCGCCGCGCGCTTCGATATCGCTGCCGTCCGCCACCGCGCGCGGGAGAAAGGCGCCGAACCGGCGCACCGCCTCGCCCGCGCAGGCGGTGCTGATCGGCGTGCGCGTCGGGGACCATAGCCCCATGATGCAGTGCGCCATGGCGTTCATCGCGCTCGAGGCGGTGACCGCCGCCGGCAGGCCGAGCGTCAGCTCGGGATCGTAGATCACCGTCCGCGGCAGCACGGCCGCGGCGCGCCCGGTCATCTTGCGATCGCCGTCGGTGGTCCCCCAGATGGTCGTCGCCTCGGAGCCGGAGTAGGTCGTGGGGACGGCAAGGATCGGCAGCGCCGCGTCGCGCGCGACGATCTTCGCAAGCCCGATGGCGGAGCCCCCTCCGACCGCGACAAGCCCATCGGCCCGGTTTTCCCTTGCCGCCGCCAGTCCGGCCTCCGCGACCGCGCGGGGCACATGGATCGCCGCGATGGCGCACAGGCCGGCAGCCCGGGAGCCGAGCATGGCGAGGACCCGCTCGCCGAGACGCGCACCGCTACCCGGCGTCGCCACGACCAGCGCACGCGCCATGCCGAGGCGCCGCGCCTCTTCCGCCACCTGTGCCAGCGCACCGGGGGCAAACACCACCCGCTGCGGCGGCGGAGCATCATGAACGAAGGGAGATGACATGGGCGCCTTCGTGTCGGTCGCGCTGGCGACCAGGCCGGCGAGGATAGCGGCACAGATCCTGGACCAGCAAAAAACCGCGGCTCGAAAGCCGCGGTTTGAATCTAGCACGCTTTTCGCGATTGAGACCCAGGCTCCGGATCGTCACGCCGCAAGGGTAGCGCAGGTCCGGAGACGCAACAGGCGAGCGCCTATGCCTCCTCGCGCCAGATGCCGAGGGCTTCCTGCATGGGACGGTCGGAGATCGAGAACAGCACGGATTCCGCATCGGCCGTGTGATTGTAGCGCATCCAGGACGGCACCACGAACACGTCGTTCTGCTCCCACTCGAGGGTCTCGTCGCCGACCTTGGTTTTGCCGTGGCCTTCGGCGCACACGAAGATGGTGCCGTCGGTCGAGCGGTAAGGTTCGCCCTTGAAGCCCTTCGGCAACAGCGCGAGATGGGCACCCATGGTCGGCAACGCCCAGCCGCCGGTCGTCGGATTGGCGTAACGGACGCGAGCGCCATGGTGCTTGTCGATATCGCCGGACTTCGCCATGCGATCGAGAATCGGCCGCGTGCGGGCATAGGTATAGTTGATGACCGGCGAAATCTTGCTGACCTCAGCGCCATCCGGAAGCACACCCGATCCGTACCGGTCGAGCGAATCGCCCTGGCCGCGGGTCGTGTTCTGCATCGTGTCCTCGAAGTGGTTCGAGAACGACGTTTCGAAGTGATTGATCGTCGGCATGTCGAGAACGTCGAGCCACAGCATCGGCTTGTTCGACGGATTGCCGTGATCGTGCGGCGCCCAGTTCGGCGTCAGGATGAAGTCGCCCGGCGACATGTTCGCCTTCTCCCCCTTGACGGCGGTATAGGCGCCCTCGCCGTCGAGCACGAAGCGGATGGCCGAAGCGACATGCTGATGCGCCGGCGCGACCTCGCCCGGCATGATGAGCTGGATGCCGGCAAACAGCGAATTGGTGATGCGGGTCTGGCCGTGCAGCGCGGGATTCTCAAGCACCAGCACGCGGCGCTCGGCTTCCTCGGCGGTGATGACGTCGGCGGCCTCCGCCATCAGCTTCTTGACCTCGGAGAACTTCCAGATCGCCGGCTTGATCTTGGTCTTGGGCTCCTTGGTGACGACGTTCTTGAGCACCTCCCACAGCGGCGCCATGTCGTACTTGGAGATCTTGTCGTAATAGGCTTCGCGCACCGCCTTCAGGTTGTGCTTCGTGTCATTGTTAGCGACAGCGACGGACATGGGGAAATATCTCCTCGAGCGGATTAAATCCGGGTCGCCGATAATATAGGGCAATCCGGTCCGGTCCGAAACCGTCCTCAAGGTCCCATGGCCCGGCGACCGGAACGGGGCGGTCATGCGTTTTCAAGCGGCGAATCGGTCGATAGGTCGCACCCTTGCGCAGCCGGCGGCTTCTTTCCCGCTCAGGTATTGATCGAGCCGCCGCATACCGAAAGGGTCTGGCCGGTCACGAAGTCGCTTTCGGCCGAGGCCAGGAAAACGATCGCTCCGCGGAGATCGTCCGGTAGCATTTCCCGCTTCATCGCGCGGCCGGCGACGATCGGGGCGCGCCACTTCTCGTGATACTCGATGCTTTCAAGCACGCTGTCGCTGATGGTAAATCCGGGCGCCAGCGTGTTGACGCAAATCCCGCTCCCGCCCAGCTCCCGCGAGAGCGCGCGCGAAAACGCCGTCATCGCCCCCTTCGACGTGACGTAATGGGAGAAATCTCCCAGGCCCTTGTGCGCCGTGCCGGAGCCGATGTTGACGATCTTGCCGTAGCCCGCCTTCTTCATGTGCGGCACGACGTGCTTCACCATCAGGAACGGCCCGCGGACGTTGACCGCCATCACACGGTCCCAGTCCGCCACGTCGATGTCGCTCACCGGCTGCGGCTTGAGATTGGCGAACACCGCCGCATTGTTGATGAGGACGTCGATCTTGCCGAACCGGCCGAGCGTTTTGTCGACGAAGGATTTCACCTGGTCTTCGTTGCTGACATCCATGACCGCGCTGTCCGCCGCGCCCTGCCCATGGCGGCTGCAGATATCCTGAGCCATCCGGGAACCGTCGATGATGTCGCCGATCATCACCTGGGCGCCTTCCGCCGCAAGCGCGTCCGCGTAGTGAACGCCGATCCCCTTGGCGCCGCCTGTCACGATGGCGACGCGACCGTCGAGCCTGCCCATGAGTCCTCCTTCACGATCGATACGGCGCCGACGGGCGGACGCTTCGGCGTCGCGCCCGTCAACGTTGCCCATGCAGGCGCATCCCGCACAGGAGCGCCCGTGTGGCCCGGTTACTTCCCGCTCACCTTGCGGATGTAGGTTTCGAACCCGGCCAGGTGCTGCTTCGTGAAATCGATCGTCGCCTGATCCTGCAGCTCGCCCTTGTCGTTGAACTTGGTGTGCGCGCTGCCGACGAAAATTTCCGGCTTGTTGAAGGTGTGTGCCTCGAGGAACACCATGACCTGCCGCCACTGGTACTGCACGCGGGAACCGCCGAGCGGGCCGCCCGTCGCCGACATGATCGATACCGGCTTGTCCTTGAACGGCTGGTTGTCGACGCGCGACACCCAGTCGACCGCGTTCTTCAGGCCGCCGGGCAAGCCGTAGTTGTACTCCGGCGAAACGATGATGACTCCATCGGCGGCGCGGATCGCATCCGACAACGCCTGCACTGCAGCCGGGAATCCGCTCGCCGCCTGATCGTCGGCATTATAGATCGGGAACGTGGACCAGTCCGGCGCCGCGGAAATCGCCATGCCGGCGGGCGCAAGCTTCGGCAGCGTCCGCGCGAGCGCGTGGTTGTAGGAGCCTTTGCGCAAAGAGCCGTGGATGGTGATCACTTTCAACTGGGCAGCCATGGAGAACCTCTCAATTCAAGCCGGTAAAAATGCGGACGTATTTCATATCCGGCCGTCATTATGACGAATACCGATACGACGGTCGACGGAAGCGCAAGCTTTCCGGCGGGCCTTCCTTGTGATCCGCCCCGCGCGGACGATCAAGGGCTTCATGAAACCCGGAATGCAGGAGCCCGGTCCAACGCCGTCGGACCGGGCTCCTCGCTTTTCAATCAGCACAGTTCCTCGAGTCATGCCCGGGAACGTGCCTTTTAGAGACTCCGCTCCCGCAGTTCGGGAACCGTACTCAGGAGATTATTTTTCGTCCGCGATCGGATTGCGCAGAACGCCGATGCCTTCGAACTCGACTTCGCAGACGTCGCCATTCTTCATCCAGACCGGATTCGGCTTGCGCGCATGGCCAACGCCCGACGGCGTGCCGGTAAAGATGATGTCGCCGGGCTCGAGCGTCATGCCCTGGCTCACATAGACAAGCATCTCCTTGACGGGGAACATCATGTTCTCGGTGTTGTCGGACTGCATCACCGTGCCGTTGAGCCGGGTCTGGAACTTCAGGCCCTTCGCGCCGTCCGGCAGTTCGTCGGCAGTCACCATCCACGGGCCGAAGCCGCCGGTCTTGTCGAAGTTCTTGCCCATGTCCCATTGCGTCGTCTTGCGCTGGAATTCGCGGATCGAACCTTCGTTGCCGCAGGAATAGCCGGCGATGCAGGACGTGGCGTTGTCGAGCGTGAGATGCTTGGCCCGCTTGCCGACGACGAGGATGAGCTCTCCCTCATAGTCCAGCGTCTCCGTCATCTTCGGGCGGATGATCGGCTGCTCATGCGCCACCATGGAGGTCGTGCAGCGCATGAAGATGGTCGGGAACTTCGGAATATCGTCGCGGTTCGGCCCTTCCTTGACATGGTCCAGGTAGTTGAGGCCGAGGCAGATGATCTTGCCCGGATTGGTCACCGGCTCGAGGAACTTGAGGCCCTTGAGCGGGACGCGCGCGGAAGCCGGCGCCTTGCCGGCGATGTCCGCCAGGGACTTGAGGTCCCCGTTGGCCTGCGCCAGCACCTGACGGAGATCCGCGGGCACCTTGGGATCGGCAGCCTGCAGGTCGACGACCTGATCTCCTTCGACAACGCCGAGATGCGGCGCGCCCTTCAACTCGAAAGCGACAATCTTCATCGGGGGTCCAATTCTTTTTTTGATGGATCTGAAGCGACGGCAGCCAGCTTTTCCGCGCTCGGGAGAGCGCGTTCCTGCTTGCTGCCGCGCGTACAGACAAGCTTACCAGCCGAGCCATCGGCTCCGCAAACGACTTGAGCGCACTCCCACATCGCTGCAACCGCATCGTGGGGCAAATGCGATGTCCAAGGAAAATCAGCAACCCGCCCGGTCCGCTAGGCGTCGGTCGATCTTCGCAGAATCAACGGCACTGAATCAGCGGTCTCAGACGCATAACGCAAAACCCCCGGCGTTGCCGCCGGGGGTTCCGCAATCAAACTACCGAAATCAGACGATTACGGCAGAATGGTCTTCTGGAAGCGCAGAACCGCCATGTAGCGATCCTGATCTTCGGCGATGTACGGCCCCGCAACGCGCGAACCGTTGGTGTTGAGAACCTGCGCCCCGGCATTCGCCGTGTCGAGGTGCCAGTAGATCAGGTCGAGACCGATCTCGAGGGACGGGTGGGGGTTCCACGCCGTACGGGTCGAGAAGTTCCGCTGGGTGAAGTTGGGCGAGCAGTTCGCCGGAGTACCAGCAACGTTGGTGTAGAGCGCAGCCGAACCGGTCACGCCGCAAAGCATGTTGCGCGCGGTGTCGCTATACTCGACGCCGGTCCAGATCGCGTACACTGACGTACGCCACTGGGCGTTCCAGTAGTGCTGATAGCCCAACTCGGCCTTCCAGGTATCGGTCTTCTCGATGCCCGAACCCGTCACGAACACGCCATCAAGGACGTAGCCCATACCGAACGAGTTGCCGCTGCCATAGGTGAAGTTGGCAGGGTTCGTGTGGGTATAGCTGGCCGCGCCGTTCGCCCAGACGAACTGAGCTTCGAGGGTGTCCTTGGGCTGCAGGAAGTTGGTCAGGCGGAAGCCGGCGCCGAGAGCATAGCCCCACTCGTCACCCGGGTGACCGTTGACCGTCGCAACGAACGGAACGTTACCCGTGCTGTAGTAGCCGCCCGAGAGGTTGTGGAACGCGGCCGACAACTGGGCCGAACCCCAAGCCTGATCGATGCGGATATTGCCCGCGATGTCCGGCGTCCATGCGCGCTGCGCGTCGGCGGTGATGCCGTTGCCGAGCTGAGCCGCGGCGGAAGCGTTCACGACGTTGCGGCTGCGAGCGGTACCCGGAGCGGTGGACGAACCGGCGCCGCTACCGTCTTCGATGTCGACCGACACCGACACGCCGTTACCGAGCTGCCACGTATAGCCCAGGATATCGATGCCGTTGACGCCCGTGGAGGCGTTGAAGCCCGGGACATAGCCGTAATCGGCGCCGTTGAAGAAGTCGAAGAACGACACGGCGTGACCGACGGTGAAGCCCGCGAACTGGATGAAGGCGCGGAGGATACCGGCCTGACCCGTGGACGCCGGAGCTCCGAGCGAGTTCGCATTGATCGAGAGGTCGCCCGACGACTGCTGGACCTGGATCGCAGCATAGGCACGGATGACACCGTAGTCGGACTGCGTGCGCCAGTCGGTCGTCAGGTTGACGCGGGCGCGGTACGAATACAGGTCAGTCGTCGTACGGGTGTTCGAGTTGGTGGTCGAATACACGCCCGAAACGATCGCGGCATTGCCGTAGGCGTGGTCCGAACGGATGTACATGCCGATCTTGAGGCAGGTATCGGTGCCCGGGACGTAGAAGAATCCCGCGCCGTACAGGCTGCAAACCTTCACGTATTCGACCGGCTTGGCCTTTACGGGAAGGTCGGCGGCCTGTGCGCCCGATATCGCAACCATGCCGGCTGCGGTACCGAGGAGAAGGCCTTTCATTGCTTTCATCGCAATCCTCCAGTGTTTACAGTTCGGGAGGAGATTTCCTTCGAGCGCTTGTGCACCCTTGGGCCCCCCAGCTTTTCCACCCGATTCGCCCGTCCCAAAAAACTGGCAACCCGTGCGGCGCGACAGCCGAATCCTCTTCGTCGCCAGCGGAATTTAGCGGTACCCCCCCTAAGATGAAATGTTGGAAAGGTCCTAAAAGCCGTATTTCCGGGCATCGTTGCAAAAATGACACGCAATTGCCCCGATCTTTCAATCCGTTAAGGATCGAGCGAAAAAGTATAATTATTCCAATGTGGTGACGTTAATTTTCAGCGCCGCGATGAAGCCAATTTCACGCGGCGGCCGGCCTCTGACGCAAACCGACGCTGTGGACAGTCCGCCCGGGGGCGGCCTGCTGTTGCCAAAAGTCCACACCCCTCGATCGGAGCCGCGAATCTCTCTCTCGCCGCCCCGTCCGCGATCTCACGAGACTCCGGGCCTATTGCGCAGGCGGTCTTTTGGCGGCTATGGCCCCTCGCAGGCATCAGAGGCGGGGAACCCATGGCTGACATTCGGCTCCACATCGGCGGCGTGGAGGTCAAGGAAGGCTGGTCGATCCTTAATATCCAACCGGGCCCCGGCGTCGACTATGTCGGCACCTGCACCGACCTCTCCGCGATCCCCGACGAAAGCTGCAGCGAGGTCTATACCTCGCACACGCTCGAGCACCTCGGATACAATGGCGAGCTGCAGCGCGCGTTGAAGGAAATTTACCGCGTCATGAAACCCGGCGCGCGGCTGCGCGTCTCCGTGCCGGACCTCGATATCCTGTGCCGGATGTTCCTCTACCCGGACCTCAAGCCGGAGGAGCGCTTCGAGGTCATGCGGATGATGTTCGGCGGCCGCGTGGACGCCTACGATATTCATGGCGTCGGGCTGAACTTTCCGATCCTCAGCGGCTATCTGACCGGCGCCGGCTTCCACAACATCGAGCGTGTCGCCGAATTCCACCTGTTCAAGGATACCAGCAGCTTCCTGTTCGGCGGACACCCGGTCAGCCTCAATGTGCGGGCCTGGAAGCCCGCCGTTTAATCGGGCGGCGTGAAGCCTGCCGCGCGCCAGGCTTCCCTGCTCTCCCGCGCCGTCAGCGTCCCGATGAAATCACGGGCGATGCCCAGGGCCGTCGCGTTCACCGGCAATGCCGCGCAATACACGGTATCGTTGCCGTAAGCCGACGGCAGCGGCCCGGCGACGACGACACCCGCGATCGGCAGCATTTCGCTGATGAAAGTGAGGCCGATCTCGGCCTCGCCACGCGCGACGCAGGATGCCACGTCGCCGCCCCCGCCACGCTGCCGGCGCAGCTTGGGTTCGAGTGCGGCAGTGAGACCGAGGCGCTCGAACAATCTGGGCAGATACACCGCCGAGGTACCGCCGATCGCGGGATCGGACACCGCAATCGCGCGCGCCGCGACGAGCAATGCCTCGAAAGCCTGCGGCGTCGAGATGTCCGGCACCGGTGCACCGGCGCGCACCGCGACGCCGATGCTCATGCGGCCGAGCGCGTGCACGCTGCCCGCGTCAACCTTCCCGGTTTCGGCCAGTTTGGCGATCGCCGGCCGCGACAGGATGATGACGTCGGCAGTATCCCCAGCGGCGAGCTTTTCCTCGATGGTGCCGACCGGCGCAAAGTCGAAAACGAAGGTCACATCCCGCTGTTGCGCGAAGACGGAGGCGCACGCCTTCACCGGCGCCATCACGGCGCGCGCGCTCATTATCTTCAGCCCTGCCGGCATACGATCCCCAGCCTCTCCATCGCCGCGACGTCCCTTGCGCGACCGCCCCGTCCGCGGGCTAAACTCCCGCCCGGTCAATGACAGGGAATATCCATGCTATCCGAAGCAGATCGCAAGCAGGCCGCACAACTGTTGCTCACGGCGGAGCGCGAGCGCAAGCCCGTGCAGCAGCTTTCGACGACCTGGCCTAACATCACGTTCGAGGATGCCTACGCCATCCAAAGCCTGGTGCAGAACCAGAAGATCGCCGAGGGCCGCAAGCTGATCGGCCACAAGGTCGGCCTCACATCGAAAGCGATGCAGGCTTCGTCACAGATCAACGAACCGGACTACGGCCACATTCTCGACGATCAGATGATCGTCGATGGCGCAAAGGTGCAGCACGCGAACTATTGCGCTCCGCGTGTCGAGGTCGAACTCGCCTTCTACCTCAAGAGCCGGCTGAAAGGCCCCGGCATCGGCCTGACCGATGTGCTGCGCGCGACCGAGTTCGTCGTGCCGGCTCTCGAGATCGTCGATGCCCGCGTACAGAACCCGCGCAAGATTTTCGACACGATCGCCGATAACGGCGCTGCCGCCGGCATCGTCGTCGGCGGCCGTCCTGTCGGCCCGATGGACATCGACCTGCGCTGGGTCGGCGGCATCATGTATCGCAACGGCGAAATCGAGGAGACCGGCCTTGCCGCCGGCGTGCTCGGCCACCCGGCCATGGGCGTTGCGTGGCTCGCCAACAAGCTCGGCAGCATGGGCGTGACGCTGGAAGCGGGGCACATCGTGCTCGCCGGTTCGTTCACGCGCGTGATCTGGGCGCAGAAGGGCGACACCTGCCACGCCGATTTCGGCCAGCTCGGCAGCGTCGCGATCCAGTTCGTGTAGGCAGGGGCAAAACGTGGACATCACCAACGTCTTCAAGCAAGCCGTCCGGCAGCGCCGTCTCCAGATCGGCTTGTGGAGCAGCATGTGCTCCAACCTCAGCGCCGAGATCGTCGCCTATTCGGGCTTTGACTGGATCCTGCTCGACACCGAGCATTCCCCGAACGAGTTGCCCGGCCTCCTCTCGCAGATGCAGGCGATGAAGGGCGGCACCGCGTCCCCGGTCGTACGCGCCGCATGGAACGATACCGTACTCATCAAGCGCATCCTCGATATCGGCGCGCAGTCGATCCTGCTCCCCTATGTGCAGAACGCGGAGGAAGCCACGCGCGCAGTGCAGGCGGTTCGTTATCCGCCGAATGGCGTCCGCGGCGTCGCCGCCGGGAGCCGCGCCAGCAATTTCGGACGCGTGCCCGGCTACGCAACCAGGGCCGATGCTGAAATCTGCCTGCTGGTGCAGGTCGAAACCAAATCGGCGCTCGATCAGCTCGAGGCGATCGCGAGCGTCGAAGGAATCGACGGCGTGTTCATCGGCCCCGGCGATCTTTCGGCTTCGCTCGGCCACATCGGAAATATCCCGCACCCGGAGACACAGGCCGCTCTCAAGGATGCCGCCGAGCGCCTCGCGAAAGTCGGCAAGGCCGCCGGCATTCTCACCGGTATCGAGGCCGAGGCGAAGCGTTATATCGAATGGGGCTACAACTTCGTCGCCGTCGGCACCGACACGGGATTGCTGCGTGTCGCCGCCGACAATCTCGTGAAGACTTTCAAGGGCTAGGCGCGACGGCGCCGCTGCGACCGCCCGGCGCCTCGCCGCTTCGCTTTCCCGGCGCGCCTGGACATTCGGCGCATGCGGGCATGCCTGCATCGTCCTGCGAGCGGACGGCTCCGCCTTCGCCGGCGCGATGGTTGCGGCTTTTTTCATAGGGATTTCTTTTGAACGCCCCCTCGAACCCGCGCAGCACCTCGATGGACGAGCGCACACGTCGGCTGCTCGAAGCCCCAATCGTTCCGACGTTCGTGCGGCTCGCCCTGCCGAATATCATCGTGATGGTTGTGCAGTCCGCGGTCGGTCTCGCCGAAGCCTACTTCATCGGCATGCTCGGCACCGATGCGCTTGCCGGCGTCACGCTGGTGGTGCCGATCCTGATGCTGACGCAGATGATGTCCGCAGGCGCGATGGGAGGCGGCATCTCCTCCGCGGTGGCGCGCGCGCTCGGCTCCGGCCGCGGCGAGGACGCCAACGCGCTGGTCTGGCACGCGGTCGCCATCGCGCTCGGCTTCGGCATCGCGACCACGGCGATCATGGTCGGCGGCGGCCACTGGATCTACCGCGACGCCATGGGCGGACGCGACGGCGCGCTCGCCGCCGCGCTGACCTATTCCAATGTCGTGTTCGGCGGCGCGACGCTGATCTGGCTGTTCAACTCGCTCGCCAACGTGGTGCGCGGCACCGGCAACATGATGGTGCCGGCCACGGTCACGCTTGCCGGCGCGGTGATCGTCGTTCCGCTCTCGCCCGTGCTGATTTTCGGCCTCGGCCCCTTCCCTGCGCTCGGCGTCATGGGCGGCGCGGTCGCTTCGATCGGCTATTACGCGCTCGGCTGCGGGGCGCTCGTGTGGTTCATCTGGGGCAGGCGCGGCGTGCTTCGCCCGGCGGCGCGGCCGCATGGCCTGCGCTGGCCGCTGGCGCGCGACATCCTGCGCGTCGGGCTTGTCGCCTGCCTCATCACCGTGACGACCAACCTCACCGTCGCCGTCGCGACCGCGCTCGTCAGCGCCCAAGGCCCCGCCGCCGTCGCCGGCTATGGCGTCGGCTCCCGGCTCGAATACCTGCTCATTCCCCTCGCCTTCGGGATGGGCGGGCCGCTGGTGGCGATGGTCGGCACGGCGATGGGCGCCGGACGCCGCGACCGCGCGCTGCGCGTCGCGTGGATCGGCGCGGCCTTCAACGGCGTGCTGTCCGAGATCATCGGCCTGCTGGCGGCAGCCTATCCGCTCGCATGGCTGAGCTGGTTCGGCGACGATCCGATCATGCTCGAAACCGGCGCGCGATATCTACGGATCGTGGGGCCGGCTTACGGCTTCTTCGGTGTGGGCATGGTGATGTATTTCGCCTCGCAGGGCGCGGGCAAGTTGAAATGGCCGCTGATCGGCGGCGTGCTCCGCCTCGCCATCGGCACCCTGGGCGGATGGGCCGGCTATCGCCTCGCGGGCACGGACGGCGTGTTCGCCGCACTCGCGCTGGCGCTGATCGTCCTCGGCATCGTCAACGCCGGCGCGGTTCATTTCCGCGCGTGGTTCGCGCCTGCGGATGGAAAGTCCAAGGCCGATCGGGCATGATCCGTATCGCATCTTGAGCGATCGTCGATCGGGGGAAACATGGCGGGCAAGGGCTACGAATATCGCTACCGCGGCGCGCGCACGCCTCCGGAGACTCGCGGCGGCAAGCCGCCCCGCTACAGCAAGACGTTCGAGAACGAGTACGCGATGATCATCGAGCGCGATGTCGTCGTGACGATGCGCGACGGCACGAAGCTCTATGCCGACGTGTTCCGCCCGGCCGACGAGACGAAGCAGGTCCCGCCGATCATCGCCTGGACGCCCTACGGCAAGCATGTGCCGTTCGATCCGCGCCGCTTCGTCAACGCTGGCGTCAAGGAAGGCGACACCTCGCAGTACACCGCCTTCGAGGCGCCCGACCCCACGTTCTGGATTCCCAACGGCTACGCCGTCATCGTCATCGACACCCGCGGCACCTGGTACTCGGAAGGCACTGCGCACTTCCTCGCGCCGGAGGAAGCACAGGACTTCTACGATACCGTCGAATGGGCCGGCACGCAGCCCTGGAGCAACGGCAAGGTCGGCCTCTCCGGCGTTTCCTATCTCGCACAGCTGCAGTGGCGCGTCGCCGAGCTCAATCCGCCGCACCTCGCCGCCATCAATCCGTGGGAAGGCTGGACCGACAGCTATCGCGAGGTCGTGACCCACGGCGGCATTCCCGACACCCACTTCTGGCCCTCGCTATGGGACCGCTGGGGCGCGACGAGCACTTCCATCGAAGACCTCGAAACCGAGACGAAGGAGCATCCCTTCATCGACGACTTCTGGAAATCGAAATCCGCCGACTTCTCGAAGATCAGGGTGCCGGCCTTCGTCGTCGCGAGCTGGACCGACCAGGGCCTGCATACGCGCGGCACGTTCGAGGGCTTCAAGAAGATTTCCTCGCAGGAGAAGTACCTGCTCGCGCATGGCCAGAAGAAGTGGGCGCATTACTATGTGCCGGAGAACATGCAGCGCCTGCGCGACTTCTTCGACCATTACCTGCGCGGCATCGACAACGGCGTGAAGGACTGGCCGAAGGTCACGGTCGAGGTGCGCGAGCGCAACGGCGTCGCGAAGGTGCGCGCCGAGAACGAATGGCCGATCGCGCGCACGCAATACACCCCGCTTTACCTCGACGCCGCGCGCAAGGCGATGCAGGCCGCGAAGGTCCCGCAGGAATCCTCCGTGTCCTACGATTCCGTCGTCGAGGAACTCGGCGAGGCCGACCGCGCCACGTTCGACATCACCTTCGACAAGCCGACCGAGCTCACCGGCTACATGAAGCTGCGCGTCTACATGTCGTGCGAGGCCGCCGACGACATGGACGTATTCGTCGGCCTGCACAAGCTCGACAGGGACGGCAACTTCGTGCCGTTCGCCTATTACGCGCAGTTCGACGACGGGCCGGTCGCGCTCGGCTGGCTGCGCGCCTCGCACCGCGAGCTCGACCCGGAACAATCCACCGAGTGGCAGCCGGTGCATCCGCACACGCGGGCGCAGAAGATTCCGCCCGGCGAGATCGTGCCGCTCGATATCGAGATCTGGCCTTCGGGCACGAACTTCGCCGCCGGCGAGAAGCTGCGGCTGATCGTGCAGGGCGACGACCTCAACCGCTATCCGACGAAGATCGCGCCGGTGTATTTCCGTCACAAGGAAGCGAGCGTGAACAAGGGCCGGCACATCATCCATACCGGCGGGAAATACGAGAGCTACCTGCTGGTGCCGGTGATCCCGGAAAAATAAACCGCAGCGGCAAGCACACGACCAAGGTCATGGCGCAAGGGCATGGCAGGAATGCCGTGCCCTGCGCGACGATATGCGCTGCGCGGGGCGCGAACGTGAATTGATGCAGATCAAATCTTGCCTGCGGCCGCGCTGACTACAAACGCAAGGCAAGGAGTCGATCCGATGAAATTCGCGCATTTCTCCCACGTCTGGGCCAAGCCCGGCATGACGCCGCACGAGCGCTACGAGCAACTCTGGCGCGAGCTCGCCCTGTGCGACCGCACCGGCTTCGATCACTCGTTCTGCGTCGAGCACCATTTCCGCCCGGACGAGAGCTGGATGTCGTCGCCGAGCCTTTATGCGGTCGGTGCCGGCATGCACACCCGGAAGATGCGCGTCGGCCCGATGGGCTACATCGTGCCGCTCTACCATCCGCTGCGGCTCGCGGAGGAAATCGCCATCGTCGACCAGATGCTCGGCGGGCGCATGGAGCTTGGCCTGGTGCCGGGCATCAACGCCGACTATTTCCGCCCGTTCGGTAACGAATACGATCTGCGCAAATCGCCGACGCTCGAATTCGTCGATTACCTGCGCGCCGCCTATGGCGAGACGCAGCCGTTCTCCTTCCACGGTGACAATTTCCACACCGACGGGGCCAACATCTCGGTGCAGCCGATGCAACGCCCCCATCCCCCGCTGTGGATGATGAGCCGCGACCCGCAGACGCTGGAGTTCTGTGCGCGGAACGGTATCAATCCGGGCTACTTCCTGATCTATCCGCGCAAGGACGCGGCGCCGCGCTATCGGAAATTCCTCGCCGACTGGCAGGAAGCGGGCTGGCCGCGAAAGCCGCGCATCGCCTACTGCACGATCGTCTATGTCGATGAAACCGACGACAAGGCGATGGAAACCGCGATGTTTCGCGCGAGCCGCGCCTATGAGGGCTTTCTGCCGGCGCCGCAGCCGGGCGAAACGTTCGAGGATCGCGTGCGCGCGCACGCCAAAAAATTCATCGGCCGCGGCGAGCCCGGCGCTTCCGAAATCATGGCCAATCTGTTCGACCCCGATTACCTGAAGAAGCACGAGCTGGTCTTCATCGGCTCGCCCGAGACCGTCGCCGCGAAAATCCACGCCGCCGCGAAGGAAGGCCTGTTCAACACGTTCCTCGGCGAGTTCAATTTCTCCGACCTGCCGGAAGACGACCTGATGCGCTCCATCGGGCTGTTCGGCGAGAAGGTGATCCCCGCGCTGCGCGACTATGAGCCGTTCTGACGCGAGGCGTAGCTATCTCCTCCCGGCAGCCTGACTCGGAAGGCGATCGATACGGCCGGGCAGTCTTCGGCGTCCGCGTCAGCGCCGGGCAAAGCCGTTCGCAGGAGCAGCGCCGCTTCGCTCGCCCGAAGCCGTTCGTAAGAACGGCGCCGCTTCGCTCGCCTATGGTCCCGGCGATCCGATCAGGGAGGCGCCGTGCCCTCCCAGGCGCGACTGCCGGCGAATTTCCCTCTTGCGCGCCGGATGGAAAATACGCATGCTAACCGGGCCGATGGCTTTTGCCTCGGCGATGCCGGCCGAATCCCGTTCGCACGGAACGTCATCCGTGCCAGCCTGGCAATGTCGCGGTTACCAATGGACGATCCGGTGCGGACCGTGTTCCGCGCAAGATCTTCCGTAGCCCTCATTGCAGTCGGGAGCGCCGATCATGAACACCAGCAGTACCAATCCTGAAAAGGAAGCCTTTCACCGCGAAGCGGAAGCGCGGGTCGAGGTCTTCAACTATCGCAAGCCCGAGAAGATCGACAACGTCAAGATGCTGGTCAACCTCTCGCGCACACCGAACGTGCGCGTGCAGGTGCAGGTCGTCAAACAGGGCGGCGAGAACAATCTTCATTATCACACCAATTCCGACGGCGTTTGGATGGTGCTACGCGGCGCCGCGAGATTCTACGGTCCCGGCGACGTGACGATCGGCGACCTCGGCGAGATGGACGGCATCGTGATTCCCGGCGGGGCGCGCTACTGGTTCGAGAAGACCGGCGACGTCGACCTGGAAATCCTTCACATCACCGCCGTCGAGAATTCCCGGGAGAAGGACCAGCGCGTCAATCTCGAAAAGCACAAAGAGTGGATGACCGAGGAGCGCCTGCAGCTCTACGAAAAGACCTGAGCGGGCAGGAGCACAATCGATGTGGATCGCTCCGCGGAAAAGGGCGCGACACCTGCTTGCCGGGCTGGCGCTCGCGGCACTGGCAACAGCCACACCGGCGAAGGCCGCCGATTATCCGGCGCGGCCGGTGCGCGTTATCGTGCCGGCCTCCGCCGGCGGACTGACCGACGTGATGGCGCGGCTGGTCGCTCAAAGCCTTTCGGAAAGTCTTGGGCAGTCGTTCGTGGTGGAAAACCGGCTTGGCGCCGGCGGCAATATCGGCGCCGATGCCGTCGCCAAGGCCGAGCCGGACGGCTACACCTTGCTGGTATCGCCGGCCGGTCCGTTTTCGACCAACGACAGCCTCTACCGGCAGATGCCTTACGATCTCAAAACGGCCTTCGCGCCGATCGCGCTGCTGGCGCAGGCGCCCACCGTCCTCGTCGTCAATCCGCAGGTGGCCGCAAAGTCGGTTGCCGAACTGGTCGCACTGGCGAAACAGAATCCCGGCAAGATCAACTACGCCTCGCAGGGCGTCGGCTCGATTGCGCATCTGTCCGCCGCGATGTTTGCGTCCATGGCGAGGATCGATCTCGTCCATGTCGCTTACAAAGGATCCGGCCCGGCGCTGACCGACCTGATAAGCGGTCAGGTTCAGATGATGTTCGAAAACACCAATTCATCGGCGGAACACGTCAAGCACGGCACGCTGCGCCCGCTCGCGGTCGGCAGTGTGAAGCGCTCGCCGATCCTGCCCGACGTGCCGACTATGGTGGAATCCGGCTTTCCCGATTTCGCTTCGGTGCAGTGGTTCGCCGCGGCGGCGCCGGCCGGCACGCCGGCTGACATCGTCGCGCTGTTGAGCCGCAAGATCAGCGAGGCGCTACGCAATCCCGCGACGGCGCAGAAGCTCGCCAATGTCGGCGTCGAACCGCTCGGCTCGACGCCGCAGGAAATGGCGAAATTCGTGGCCGAGGAAATGGCGCGCTGGCACAAGGTCATCCGCGACGCGGGGTTGAAGCCGGGATAACGGCTTCTCGCCCCGCGCCGGACGCCTGAGGACGGCGCGGAGCCTTAGTTCTCCGGCAGATAGCGCGAGATCACCGTCTCCTTGCAGGTGATGAACTCGAGCAGCGCCGCCTGCCCCTTCTTGGTCGCTGCGATGCCGCGCTTGATCGCCGGGATGATGTCCTTGGGTTGCTCCACGCGCTCGCCGTAGCCGCCGAAGGCCCTGGCCATTGCCGCGTAGTCGCCGGAAATGTCCGTCGATTTATACTTCTTCTGCGAGATCGGCATGATCGGGATCTCGATCGCCATCGAGAAGTTGTTGAGCAGGATCGACAGGATCGGGATGCGCTCGCGCACCGCCGTCTCGAAGTCCATGCCGGTGAAGCCGATAGCGGCATCGCCCCAGACGTTGATGCACAGCTTGTCGGGATGCGCGAGCTTGGCGCCCATCGCGAGCCCGAGTCCGTAGCCGAGCTGCGTGGTCTTGCCCCAGCCGATGTAGGTCAGCGGCTTGGTGCATCGCCAGAATGGCGAAAGCTGGTCGCGCGGCGAGCCGGCGTCGTGGGTGATGATGGTGTTCGCCACGTCGCAGGTGTTGAACAGGTCCCAGATCACGCGATAGGGCGAAAGCGGCGCGTCCTCGGAGGTGAGCTTGGGCATCCACTCCTTGAGCCAGCCCTTGTGCATGTCGGCGATCTCCTTCGCCACCGGCTTGGGATCGCGCTTCGACTTGATGAGCGGCTTGAGCTCCGCGAGCAGCATGTCGAGGGTGAGCGCGCTGTCGCCGACGAGCGCGACGTCGGCATAGATGTCCTTGTTGACGTGCGCTTCATCGAGCGTGTTGTGGATCATCGTCTTGCCCTTCGGCATCGGGACGCCGAAGGCGGTCTCGGTGAACGAGCAGCCGATGCCGAAGATCACGTCGGAGTGATCGAGGAAATAGCGCACGGGCCTGGGCACCGCGACGCCGCCCGAGCCGAGCGAGAGTTCGTGCGTCTCGTCGAAGGCGCTCTTGCCCTCGAGGCTGGTGCAGACCGGCGACGCCAGCAGCTCGGCCAGTTGCTTGACCTGCTTCCAGGCTTCCGCCCAGTGCACGCCCTGCCCGACGTAGAGCACCGGGCGCTTGGCTTTCGCCAGCAGCTTGGCCGCCGCCTTCACCGCGTCCGGCGAGGGAGCGCTCTTGGTGATGACCACCGGCTTGTAATCGAGCGGCTGGGTCAGTTCGGCGTTCCACAGGTCGCTCGGCACCTCGACGATGGCCGGCCCGCCGCGCCCGTTGCGCAGGCGCGACATGGCCCGGCGCATGACATTGACCACCTCGTCCGGCGTGGTGATCGATTCGGCGATCTTCGAGATGCCGCGCATCTCGCGTGCGGCGTAATAATTGGCGCCGACCTGGGCGGTACGGCGTGGATAGCCGCCCGGCACGACGAGGATCGGGATCGATTCCGAATAGGCCTGCGCGATGCCGCCATAGGCGTTCTCGGTGCCCGGACCGTGCTGCATGCAGAACGCGCCGATCTTCTTGCC
>Ga0182744_1001491_pt1 | contig 20345 bp, 14 predicted proteins | sample eDN3rd30CKraftMG_FD_128525 | JGI IMG/M metagenome (GOLD analysis project Ga0182744, IMG submission 128525) | Enriched Miracle-Growth compost microbial communities from Emeryville, California, USA - eDNA 3rd pass 30_C Kraft MG (version 2) (version 2) ...
AAGTGGGACCTGTTCGGAGGCAACCTGAATCTCAGCCTGGCGCTGTTCCAGACCGAGACGAAGAATGCCCGCACCACTGGCGAGAACAATCTCGTCGCCTTCATCGGCGAGCGTCGCATCCGGGGTGTCGAGCTTGGGTTCAACGGCAATATCACGCCCGAGTGGAGCGTCTTTGGCGGCTACACCTATATGGATGCCATCATCGTCGATGGCGGCATCACCACCACCACGATCGGCGGCGTCGCCTATTATGGCCCGTCCGTGAACACCGGCAAGCGCTTCCCCAATACGCCCGAGCACAGCTTCACGGCCTTCACCAACTATGCCGTGACGCCGCAGTTCACCATCGGCGGCGGCGCGATGTACACGAGCAAGGTCTATGGCGGGTTCCAGGACAAGGGCTCACGCACTCTCTCCAACGGCCAGTTCGTGATCCCCGCCTCGTTCGGGCGCATGGTGCCGGGCTACTGGCGCTTCGACGCCAATGCCTCGTTCAAGGTGAATGACGCCATCCAGCTCCAGGCCAATGTCCAGAACGTGTTCAACAAGCTCTATTACGACAAGGCCTATACGGCACATTATGCCAGTCAGGCTGCGGGCAGGACCGCTATCCTGACCATGAACCTCAAGTTCTGATAAACATTGCCACATTGCGCGGAAGGCTGCTCGCCATCAGGCGGCCTTCCGCGCGATGATGCGCCTCATGGCGCATATGGCTGGCCTGCGCCTGAGGCCAATGAGGTGATCGGCAAAGCACAGCCCTGACGAGCCTCGCGAGTTGAGCAGCGATAAACGCGCAGCGATCTGCAAAGATTGTTAACGAGATGGTCGCATAATCAAAAACATGCGACAGAGCATCCAATCGTTCCTGCGGGGCGCCAACCGGGGCGATCACCAGCGAGAGTGCTTTTCGGAGACTGTAAATGAAGCGTGTTATCGTGATGGCGACGCTGCTCGCCGGCAGCGTAATGGCTGCGCCTGCAATGGCTACGAATTTTACCCTAAGCTCAACCGACGCCTCATCGGGAACGTCCTGGTTCGTCGCCCCCCAGGTTTCCAATGGCGGATATGTTTGGGTCGCCGACGGACCGAACGGGAACGGGCATCTCGACGTCCTGTCCCAAGCATTCGATCATACCCTGACATTCAATGTCGCTGCCGACAGTCTGATCGCGGTTAACCTTTGGCAGAGCGAATATGGGATCACATTCGATAATATATTCTTGAATGGTGTGGCGCTTTCCAGCGATCTCACACCGGGCATTGGGAGTATGCCGGGCTTCTCGATCGGATCGGCTTATGCCGCTGCCGGTGACGTGAGCCTTCGGTTTGTCGGTACCAACTACGGAAATCCCCATTCATTTGGCGGCACGCTGAATATCGATGCCGCCCCAATCCCAACAGCCCCGGCCGCGGTTCCAGAGCCTGCGACGTGGGCGCTTATGATTGCGGGGATGGCGCTTGTGGGAACGTCCCTGCGCCGTCGTAAAACAAACGTGTCTTTCGCCTGACTCTCAGGGTAGCGACGTGGTCGCCGCCGCAAGGCGGCGGCCACATTAGCGCAAACCTGGCCGCCACCCCAAGTTCAAGCCGGCCCTTAAAGGTGAGCCAGCCCTTGGGATCGGATGAAAGCGAACACGCAACCGTTCGAGCGAAAGGCCAGTCGAGTTAGGCGCGCGGCTCGATTCTTCCCGCGGCACACGCCCAGGCAGCCGCAGGCCCAAGTTCTTCACCGAACGCCTCATTATACCGGGTAAAGGCCCAACCGCCGTTCTCGCCGATGTGATCGCGTCGCGATTCATCCCCCACAAGGCGTTCGCGCGGCATTGGCGGCACGAAAGATTGACTGAAGCGGACCTGGCGTTGCGTCTGCCGGTCCGCTCGTTAAACACGGCTGCGACAAGTTTGCCGCCCCGCCGAGCCATGTGGACGGCCGCCGAGGAGAGAGGCCATGACGCGCCCGTTCGCCGTGTTTTGTGTTGCGCTAGCTTTATCCGTGACATCTGCGGCCTGGGCCGATCCGGCGCTCGACTCCTTCGCGCGCGATGTCGACCGCACGGAGAGCGTCCGCGCGGTCAAGACGTTGCAGCGCAGTTTCTCGCAATATGCGCAGGCCGGGCTTTGGACAGAGGCGGGCGCGCTGTTCGCGCCGGACGGGCAGTTCATATTCGACGGCGCGGTAAAGCCTGCCGAGATTTCCAAGGGGTCCACGGCGATCGCCGCATTCCTGCGCAATCGCTATGGCGGCGGCCATGAGGGCGTCACTGCCGACGGCCTCTCGGCGATCATGACGGAGTCGCCTGTCGTCAACATCGCGCCGGATGGCAACAACGCGAAGGCCCGCTGGCAAACGATCATCTATTATGGCCATGGCGGCGAGGCGCTGATCGAGGGCGGCTATTTCGAGAATGACTATATCCGCACCGGCGGCATCTGGAAGGTCGCCGCCATGCATTGGTTCCCGGAATATTACGGCCCCTATGAAACCGGCTGGACCAATTGGGGCGGCGGCGACCTGCCGCGCGTGCCCTTCCATTACACGATCGACGAAGCGGGCATGCCGATCCTGCCGCCCGAGGGCGCGGCGCCTGCAACCGACACGACGCTCGCTGCTCTGCAGAAACGCGTGGACCGCCTCAACGATGAGGATCGCGTCAAGAATCTCCAGGCGGCCTATGGCTATTATGCCGACCGCCGCATGTGGGACGACGTCACCGATCTGTTTGCCGATAATGGCATGGTCGAGGTGGGCGGTCAGGGCGTCTGGCATGGCAAGGCCGGTGTGCGCAAATGGCTCGGCAGCATCGGCCCCGCAGGCCTGACCCACGGCATCCTCAACGACCGGCCGCAATATAATGTGACCGTCACAATCGCGCCGGGCGGCAACGAGGCCTGGGCGCGCGGCATCGAACTCGGGATGCTGGGCGACGCCGATCATGAGCAGGGCTGGTGGGAAATCAGCATCTTCCGCAACCGCTTCGTCAAGGAGAAGGGTGTCTGGAAGATCCGCGAGATGCGCCGTTTCCCGGTCATGAAGACCGATATCTTCAAGGGCTGGGGCAAGGACCGCTTCGCCGATCCCGCGCCGACCGGAGCCAATGCGCCCGATGCGCGCGCGCCGGAGGCTGACGCGGGCAATATTGCGCTGGCCGTGCCTGCCTTCATCGCGCCTAACCCGGTGACTGGAAAAGCCGTCGCCGCCGCTGGCGCCGGGAAGATCGTCGCGGCGGCGCCGCTCACCGGCGCGATCGCCGCCGGCAGAACGGCGCCCGTCGATCTGGCCGAAGCCAGGCGCCGGCTCGCCCGCTCGGCTGCCTGGGACGGTGTCGAGAATGTCAGCGCGGCCTATGGCATGTATGCCGACGATGTCGATGCGCGCGGCTTCACCGGCGTCATTGCCGAGAAGGGCTTCAAGATGACGCCATTCGCCGGCTATTACATCACCCGCGCGCAGAATCAGAAGGCGCGGATCAGCGGCCCGCTCCCCCCGATGCGCCCCGGCGTCCCCTATCACTGGCTCATGGGGCCGGTGACTCTCGTTTCGGACGATGGGCGCTCGGCCTACAGCCGTATGCGCCTATTCCAGCCGCGCACCAGCAAGAACCAGAGCAAGACCGGCGATTTCCTGGGCGCCGGCTTCTGGGGCGGCATGTATCACAACCGCTATGTGCTGGAGAACGGCAGCTGGAAGCTCTGGGAATTGACGCTGGACGAGCCATATATCAACCCCGTCGCCTGGAAGGACGGCCTCTGGGCAAAGGCCAAGGACCCAGATCCGAACAAGCCGAAGCGCGCCTTCTCCGGCGGCAATTTCCCGCCCGACATCCCGCTCACAGCTCTCGGCAAGCGCGAGGAGCATTTCCAGGGCGGGACTGGCGTTCCCCAGCAATGGCCGACGATCCTGCCGATGTGGTTCGGATATGTGAACCCGGTCAGCGGACGCGAGCCGCCGCTCTACCAGAAGGATTGTGTGCCCTGCGCCGTGCGACCGGATCTCAAGCTTGAGGCCAATGGCTATGAGGAGCCGCCAAGCTTCCCGGATGCCAACAAGGCACCTTGAGCGCCACTCCGTCAGCACAGCCCACAGAAGCGACGGCGAGGGAAATGCTCGTATGAACATTGGATCAGGCATTGCGCGCGACGCCCTCTGACGGCGAAACCCTATGCTCCATGGCCACCCGCTCGACACGCTCGCCGGCGTTGACCGGCGCGCTGAATCGGCCCTTTATCCGCTAGACCGGACGCCCCAAAATTGCCATTCATCCAGGTTGGAGAGGGCGTCCAATTGCTCCTGCAATGAGCGGGACGGATGGGGGGAATGGTGCGGCGAGTTTTTCTATACGGATCGCTGCTCGCGATCGGGCTGGGCGCAGCCTCGGTAGCCGCCCCCAAAAAACAGGACATTCAGGCCGTGTTGGCGGATGTTTCCAAAGCGAGCCAGAACGCTGATTGCGACACGATTCTCAAGATCGTCACCCAACAGGTCGCGGATCGGGACTTTGCCAGCGCTCCCCAACAGAGTCAGATTTACCTCTACGGCATTGGCGCCACATGCGCCGCGCAACAAAAGAATTTGGACCTGGCCCTACGCTATATCCGTGACGCGACGCGACTGCCGGAAGCCCCGCTGCCTCTATGGTTGATGCGTAACAACTTTGAGGCACAAGCCGAACAGTGGCCCGAGGTGGTATCGACGATAGAAGTCATCGCTCGGGATTGGCCGGATACGCTGAACGGCTTCAACGTAAGCTTCTGGCCTTATCTTTACGCACAGATCAAGGCCGATCCGGTTCTGCGAAGGCGCTTTTTGAAAGTGGTGGCAAGCCCGTCCTATGTTCCGGCTCAACCCGGAACGTCGGTCGATGGCTTCCGACAGGAATATTCGGCCATTCTGGCGGAGGAGGGCGACAAGGCGGGCGCGGCTGCCATGGTGGCGTTGATCGACGACCCCACGACATTGCTGCGTATCAGCGTCGACCCACGGCTGCGCGAGACGGTGCCGGAAGATTTCGATGCACGCGCAGCAGTTGAACGGCATATGGCGCGGATGCGCGAAATCGCGGCGGCTCACGCTACCGCAATCAGCCCCCAGCGCAACGTGGCGATGGACCTCATAAAGCTTGATAAGGGCGAGGAGGCATTGGCCACGCTTGACGCTATCCGTCCCGACAGGGATGGCGAAAACGCATTTTCAGACAAGGCTGAAGAGCTGTCCTGGTGGTGGGACACCAAGGCGATGGCATACGCAATGTTGGGCCGTTATGAGGAGGCGGTCGATGCCTATAGCCAGGGCAAGGCGGTCAGCGAGTTCGATCAGCCCAACATCAGCCAACTCCTGAATCTGGCCATGCTTCAGCTAGACTATGGCCATCCCGCAGACGCGCTGATCACAATGGAGCCGGTCGCTGCCGGGAAGATGAACGGCAGTCCCTATGGCCTGATGGTGTTTCATCTCATTCATGGTTGCGCCAGCTTCAGAATGGGCAAAAGCGATGACGCCGAGGCCGACCTTTCATTCATGAAAAGTCATTTTGCCGATGGGCCGGCGTTACAGACCGCGTTGCAACTCTGCATGGGCGACCTTGACGGCGCCGCCGCCTCGATCATCTCACGCCTGGACAACGCCGATCAGCGGGTCGATGCGCTGCTCCTGCTCAGCGATTATGTCGCGCGCCCACCAACCGTTCCAAAGGATCCCGACGAGCCGGCTTTTATGAAGGTCAAAGCCCGCGCGGACGTGCGGGAGGCTATTGCGCGGGCTGGCGGCACAAGAAAGTTCAATATTTCACGCTGACAGGCGCCTTTCATCACGGAACATGAACAATGTATAATCGGTGGGGGAGAGCGGGATTGTTGCGATATCTGGGCACGGCTGCCGCCTTGCTGGCATCCTCGGCAGGCATGGCAGCGGGTTCCAAGCCCGAAATCCGTTATGCAGCACCGGCTGCCTGGGTCCGGCCGCCGCCAACCCCGACCGATGCCGCAACGCCCGCCGACGCGCCCTTGCGCTTCATCTACTCGGATACCCAGCTGCATGTCGGGCCGGTGCAGGTCGAAACCTTCAATGCCTATCGCGTGCGCATCCTCAAGCCCGAGGCGCTGCCGGTAGGGCATATCGGTGTCGTGTGGAAGCCAGACAGCGGCGACGCCACCGTTCATTATGTGCGGATCATCCGTGACGGCCAGATCATCGACGTGCTCAAGAGCACCCGCTTTCAGGTGATCCAGCGTGAAGGCGCGCTCGAACAGTCGATGCTCACTGGCGATCTCACTGCCATGCTGCAGGTGCCCGGGCTACGGGTCGGCGATGAACTGGAGGTCGCCACCACCATGCGCAGCCGCGATCCTACGCTGGGCGATCATGCGTTCGGCCTGTTCCGGTTTCCGGGACAGGGCATGCCGGGCGCCTTTCGCTATCGCCTCAGCTGGCCCGATACGAAGCAGCTTTCGTTTCAAGGGTCACGGGATTTGCCGGCAACTGTGGCAACGCTGGAGGGGCGTGAGAAAACAATTACATATGAACTGCGCGATCCGCGCGGCGTTATCGTCAACGAGGCAGCGCCCGATCGCTTCAACATCCGGCGCATGATCGAATATTCCGATTTCGCCACCTGGACGGATGTGTCCAGTCGGCTCTCGCCATTGTTCGCCAACGCCGCCATGCTCGCACCTCGATCGCCACTGCAGGAGCATGTCGCGCGGATCAAAGCGGCGTCGGAAGATCCCGCCGCACGCGCGATGGCTGCGTTGCAGCTGGTGCAGGATGAAATTCGTTACGTCTATGTCGGCTTGAACGGCGGCAACTACCGCCCGGCCTCGATCGACGAAACCTGGGCACGCCGCTTCGGCGATTGCAAGGCGAAGACTGTCATGCTGCTCGCCCTGCTGCATGCGTTGGATGTCGATGCAGAAGCCGTTCTCGTGAGCGTCAATGGCGATGACGGTCTGAATGGACGCCTTCCGAGTGCCGGGGTCTTCGATCATATTCTGGTTCGCGCCAAAATCGATGGCAAGGCGTATTGGCTGGACGGCACGCGGCTGGGCGATCGCTATCTGGATATGTTGCCCCAACCCCTGTTCAAATGGACACTGCCTATCCGCCAGACAGGCGGCACACTCGAACCGATACAATCCACGCCTTTCACGCGCCCGCAGTTCATTGGCGTGATGGAAGTGGATGCGAGAGCCGGTTTCGACCAGCCAGCCAAGGTCGCAGTGAAGAATGTGATACGCGGCGATGAGGCCTATGCTTTTCGCAGGGGCCTCGCCGCGCTTTCGACCGAGGATGCCGATCGCGCGCTGCGGTCCTATTGGCGCCAGCAGGAGAGTTGGGTGGATGCCGGCAGCGTTGCCTGGCAGTATGACGAGCGGCGCAACACCATCACCCTGAGCGTTGCAGGAACAGGCAAACCGGACTGGTCGGGCAATGACAGGGACGGCCGCGATCTCACGATCTGGGGGGCCGGATTCACCCCGCCGGACATATTGCGCCGCCCGATGGGGCAGGACAGTTCGCTCCCGTGGGTCACCGATTTCCCCAGGTTCAGATGCTGGGCCACGACAATCCGTCTGCCCAAGCCGGGCGCCAAGCGGAGCTGGACCTATTATGCCGATGCCATGAACCAACAGATTGGCGGCGTCACTTATTGGCGCGCGGCGGGCCTGCAAGGTGATGTGATGCGCACCGTCATGAGTCGCAGCACCGAACTGCGTGAAATCACCGCCGAGCAGGCATTTGCGCAGACCAATGCCGTTCCCGATTTCAACAATAAGATGTCACGCGTCTTTGAAACGGCAGGTAGCACTTCGGAAAAGCCGACCCTCGGGAGGGAGGTTTTGCCCTTTGGCGATGATGTCGAATGGGCCATCGATGACGGTGCCTGCATTGCGCGCCATGATGGGGCGAGCGACGCGGTTCAGACCCGATAGATGCGCTGAGCGGGATTCCCCGATGACGATCGGAGGCACAACCCCGTTAAAGTTCGCTTGAGCATTTCCCGCAGCGCTGCGTCAGCGGCTCAGGCCGCTTGGCGGTGCGGACGAACAATGGCGAAGGGATAAGTGGTGCCGGGGACGGAATCGAATTAGCCGAATAACCAACGGAAAAGTAAAGAATTGCTGCATCGCAACAAACTACCATACCATTAAATCTACCATCGACTTCCGGTTCGGACGCGGTTCGATTCCATCCGGAAATTCTCCGCACGATAATTCGCTTCCAGACGAAAGATTATAGCGCTGAAGCGAGTGAATTGGGTACGCTATATCCGATAAGATAGGCTTTAATGCTGTGTGCGCTGCCGCTCTGAAATGGCCGCCTTTTTTGACATATAAAAATCCATAAATCAGAAAGTTGGGCAGGAGCTGCAATAAGGTATTTGTGTCAGCGCGAATCTGACATATGGAAATTCCAATTGTAGATTGAGGCACGCTTTCTGACATATGGATCTCTCAGCCTATCAAGCCGGGCAGTTTGAAGCCCAGTTGGAATATCGCAGCTTCTTGCCGCAACCAATCAACCATGGCTGGACGATATCCGATCCACAGGTGCTTCAACTGCTGGGCCAGGCCGACCGTGCGCTTGGCGAGTTGAATGCCTTTGCCCAGCTGATCCCCGACATCGAGTTTTTCATTCGCATGTACGTGGCTAAGGAAGCCACCCAATCGAGCCGGATCGAAGGCACCCAGACTAACATCGAAGACGCGTTCAAGGACGCGGAGGATCTGCTGCCCGAGGTACGCGACGACTGGAGCGAGGTGCAAAACTATATCCTCGCTATCAACTTCGCGATCGAAAGCCTCGAGCACTTACCGCTGTCCAACCGGCTGCTGCGCGATACTCACGCGATCCTGCTGCAAGGGGTGCGCGGCGAAGCCAAGCGGCCGGGCGAATTCCGGATCAGCCAGAACTGGATCGGCGTCAGCCTGAAGAACGCCGTCTTCGTGCCGCCGCACCATGATCATGTGCCGGAATTGATGAGCGATCTGGAAAAGTTTCTGCACAATTCCGAGACCATGGTACCGCCGCTGATCAAGATCGCGATCGGCCACTACCAGTTCGAGACGATCCACCCGTTCCTAGATGGTAACGGCCGATTGGGTCGCTTGATGATTTCGCTCTACCTTGCCTCCGAACAGCTGCTGGTGAAGCCAGCACTTTATCTCTCGGACTATTTTGAGCGGAACAAGACAGCCTATGTCGACCATATGATGGCCGTACGCCAGGGCAACCATATGCGTGAATGGCTGATTTTCTTTCTGCATGGCGTAGAAGAAACCGCACGCGCGTCAGCCGATGTCTTCCGCTCGATCCTCGCCCTCAAGGAACGCATCGAGCGCGAGGTGCTGCCGCGCTTCAGTCACCGCCGCCAAGAGAATGCACAGCAGTTGATGCGGCATTTATATGCCCGACCCGTCATCGACGTGAAGGCCGTAACCGCATTGTTTTCCACCACCCCCAACACGGCCGGATCCCTCATCAATGACATGGTGGAACAAGGCGTCCTGATGGAAGTGACCGGCCAGCGCCGCAACCGGCTGTTCCTGTTCCAGGACTATATCGAACTCTTCCGACAATAGGGCAGGCCCATGCCGAGGAATATCCCATCGAGCAGGCCGAGTGCTTCCTTCCGCCTAAACTCGTGCATGGCGAAGGCGGGAGAAGTGCCAAAAACCCGTTCGGACATCGCCCCGGTTCGAGGCACCTCTCGGAAAATATGAATGGCTGGGGCAAACCGTTTTTATCGGCACGATGGAAGGCGCGAAGGGACCGAACGGGGAACCGGCCGTGAATATCCGCTTCTACAAGGCTGGGTGACGTTACAAGACGGAATGACGTCGCCCTACCGCTCCGCCGGAACGGGTAATGGAAACAAGCCACACCGCGAATGCAGGATGCGGTTCTTCCCTCTTTTGCGGACCGACTGGCCCTTGCACCGATGTTCAGCCCGCCGCCTGAACACCCCATCGGGAAGGGAGCTCCTGTCCTTTGTGCAGAGGACAAGGCGATGCCGCCTCCCGTGCGAGAGAGGCGCATAGGAGAGCAGACATGGGAGAGGATGTGGACACCATTGTGTGTTCCGAACGGGAAACCGGGCGGGCCTTGGCACTGCCGCTCATCCTCATGTGCAGTCTCGTCTATTTTCTCGATGGCCTCGTGCACAGCATCATGGGCCCGCTGGCGCCCGACATTGCCCGGACACTGCAACTCACCCATGCCGAGCTTGGGCCGATCTTCTCGGCCAATCTGATCGGCCAATGTGCTGGCCTGATCCTCTTTCCCCTGCTGGTCGGGCGCCTGGGCCATCGCCGGATCGTGCTGATCACGCTTATCGGCTTCGGCGTTTTCGAAACCCTATCGGCCGCGTCGGTCACGGCACAACAGCTTTTCACCATCCGCCTCTTCACTGGTGCCTTTCTGGGCGGATGCCTGCCCAGTTGCCTCGCCATCGTCACCAGTTCCGCGCCGATCGAGCGCCGGGGAGTCGCGATCATGATCCTGTTCACAGGATATGGCCTGGGCGCCACGGTCTCCGGCCTGATCGCAGAAGGATTTGCGGATTTTGGCGGCTGGCGCTCCGCGTCTGTCGCGGTCGGCCTGGCCTGCCTCCTGTTCGCGGCCATCGCGGGAATCTGGCTCGTCGAACCGGCACGGAGAGATAAGCCGGCAATCCCGTTTCCCACCGGATCGGCAGCGGGGGCGCTGGCAATCATCTCGCCTCGATATCTGCTGGGAACGTTGATGCTCTGGATGCTGTTCATCTCGATGCTGACCATCAGCTATTGCCTCAACAGCTGGCTTCCGATCCTACTGGTCGAGGTCGGTCGCGAGAGTTGGGTTGCCTCAATGTCCGTGTCGATTTTCTCCTTTGGCGGGATTGTCGCGGCGCTCGGGGTCGGCGTCCTGATCGATCGGTTCGGCGCGACGGCCGTCCTTGCAACATTTCTCGCCATCGCCGCCGCGCTCATGTTCCTGATCGGGCAAATTCTCGCCAGCGCCCAGACCGACCTGCTCCTCGTGCTCCTGGCGGTGTGCGGATTTTTCTTCCTCGGTGCCTATGGCGGCGTAAACGTCGTTCTGGCGAGCTACTATCCCGACCAGTTGCGTGCGGTCGGCATCGGCTGGACCAAAAGCGTCGGGCGTGTCGGCACCATCATCGCGCCGATCCTGATCGGGTTGGGCCTGAGCGTAGGCGTCTCCGGAACCACGATCATGTCGCTTTTCGCCGTGCCCGCCAGCGTTTCAGTCCTTGCGTTGATCGTCATTGCCGTTTCAGGATCACGATCGAACAGCGCAGCTCCGCAAATCGCGGCGAGCGGCGGCTAGGGAGCCTCGAAGGACCATGTCGGACATCAGGCAAATCAAGGATTGGCGCGCGCCCACCACGATGGGCGCCATCTACGAAAAGCTTCTGGCGGCGATCGGCACGGAGGAATTCGGTTCGACGGTCCGCGATTCGGTGCTGGCTGTCACCGCCGGTGCCCGTCGCCTCTATTTGTTCGAGGCGACCGGGCGCGACGACCATACGCTGCAATATTTCTTCTGCGAGCCGGGCGTCCCCAATCTCTTTCCGGCCTATCACAAGCTATATGTGCGGCTCGATCCGGTCTTCGACGCCTATCGGGCGGCGCCTGACTGCAGCGATGTCGCGATGCTGAGGATAAGACCCTCGGATATCTCGTCTCGTGGCTTTCGCCAGCGCTTCTTCGACGATGCCGGCATCGTGGAGCGTGTCTCGATCATTCATCGCGGCGCGGACTCGTGGCGCGTCATCAATGTGGCCCGGCATGCCAGCGATGGCTGCTTCTCCGACGACGAGCTGGATGCGCTTATCTCTCTCGCCTGCCTCGCCCTGCCGATGATCCCGCTGAACCGGCGGCAGCGCTCCCTGCCCCAGCAGCTCACGGTGGCGCAGTTGGAAGAGCGATTCGCGACCCGCTACGATCGGCTCACCCAGCGAGAGCGGCAGGTCTGCGCGCGCGCCGCAATCGGCATGACGGTGGAAGCGACGGCGCTGGATCTCGGCATCGCCAAGACATCCGTGCTCACCTATCGGCAACGCGCCTATCAGCGGCTTCACGTGACGAGCCCCTTCGAGCTATGCTCGCTCGTCACCCATTAGGGCGCATCGCCCCCAAGCCCTCACGCCACGACGCTTTCGCGCGCGTCAGCGAAGCGCGGCATGATCTCTTGCGCAAATCGCTCCAGGCTTGCCTGATCGCCGGCAGCGTCCAGCAGCAGCAGATAGTCGACGCCGTTGGCCTTGAGGCGCTCGATCCTGCTGATGAGCTGATCGACCGTCCCGATGAGCCAGGTATCGTCCTCATCGCCGGTCGCCATTGGCGGCGCGTGCACGCCCCCGGCGGCATTCGGATTGGAGGAAAGCCTGCGATTATTGGCAAGGACATGATGGTGATGGGCGATTGCCTCGCGGGTCTGGGCAGCGTTGGACGTCAGGTGGAAGGCGCGGGTGACGCCGATCGAGCGTGGATCGAATGAGCGGCCCTGCCCCTCGACGGTCTCGCGGAAAGCCGCGATGCGCTGGCCAAGTTGCGCGGAATCGCTGAACTGGTCGAGCAGGAGATTATAGCCTTGCAGCGCCGTGCGCCGGGCGGAGGCGTCACTTCCAACAGCAATCCAGACAGGCGGATGGGGCCGCTGCACCGATCTGGGATCGATGATCGCATCCCTGAAACGCCAATATTTTCCGTCATGTGAAAAGCGCCCGGGCGCCGACCAGGCTTTTTGAAGCACGCTGAGCGCTTCGTCATAACGCTCCTGCAATTCCTCGCCCGGAATGCCGAACCCCTCGCATTCGACGAAGCGGAAACCCCGGCCGATGCCGCAATCGAAGCGGCCATCCGAGAGGAGATCGAGCGTCCCGACTTCCTCGGCAAACAGCAGCGGATTGTGCCAGGGAAGGATCGTCACAGCCGTGCCCAGCCGGATCGTGCGCGTGCGTGCCGCCAGATTAGAAAGCACCATCATAGCCGAAGGGATTTGCGGCAATCCGGTGAAATGATGTTCGTTGAGGAACACGGACATGAAGCCCAGTTCCTCGGCACGAACGACATAGTCGATCACCTGGTGCAGGATCGCATGATGGCTGCTGCCGGCCAGAGGGTTTTCCCAAATGCCTAGAAATAGTCCGAACTGCATGTCACGATCTTCCCATTGCGTCGGACGATCAGATAGCGGAAGCTTGCGGCAGGGTTTGTCCACCCGGTCCGGGACAGGGTGAGGAGCATAAGCGCGATGATCGACATCCAGCGCATCGATTGCGATCCCATCATTCCCTCGGCGCTCAAGCCGTTCGAGGCGGCCGTAAGCAGCCTGGGATCGGAGAGCTTCTACCGCACGCTGAGCGGAACGCTCGGGGTCGCCGTCGATCGCCTCTATCTCATCGAGGGAAGCGTCCGATCCGAGCCCTTGATCGCGAAGACCGAAGCGGACAAGCCCACCGTCACCGGCGCGACCTATGTGACCCATTTCCTGCCCAGCGACCCGCTCCAGGCCGCGCTCGACAGCGTCAGGGACGAGGACACCGTCCTGCGCCTCAAGGTCGCACCGTCCGACATCGTGGTGCCCGCCTATCGTGCCATGCTGGAGCGGGCCGGCGTGATCGAGCGTGTCTCCTTCATCCGGCGGTTTTGCAAAAGCGGGTGGCGGTGCCTGACGGTGGTGCGTCGCAAGGCCACCGGACCGCTCACGCAACAGGAGCTGGCCTGGCTCGGCAGCGCCTATCGCCTGCTGATGCCGCTGATCGACCGCCATCGGATCCTGGTGGGCGAGGTCGTCGAAGATCGCGCGGATCGCATCGCCGAGCTGGAAGAGCGCTTCGCCCAGCGATGCCCCGCCCTCACCCCGCGCGAGCGCGAAGTCTGCGCGCGCGCCGCGATCGGCATCTCGGTCGAGGGATGCGCGCTCGATCTGGGCATCGGTTCCTCCTCGGTCCTCACCTATCGCAAGCGGGCCTATCAGCGTCTCGGCATCAGCAGCGCCTATGAGCTGGCGCGCCTGGTCCTGCGCTAGCAAGGGCCCACGCCGCCTGTCCTTTACCGGACGGACAGACCTTCGACCGGCGTCTCTCTACCCTGCCGCAAACAGCAGAACATAGGGGAGGGATTTCATGGGGGTGGCAGTCAAGCTTGGTATATCGTTGCTGGCATTGAGCGTCGTGCTCACGTCGCCGGCGCGGGCACAGGGCAGCGCGCCGGCGGACGCCAGCACCAACGATCAGGGCCTTCAAGACATCGTGGTGACGGCCCAGCGCCGCTCCGAAAATGTCCAGCGCACCGCCCTGTCGATCACGGCAGTCACCGGGGAAGCCATGGCATCGCGCGGCGTGACGCAGACCGAGGATCTCAGCCGGCTCACTGCGGGTCTCCAGGTTCAACCTTCCGGCGGCCCATATACGACGTTCGCCGTGCGCGGGGTCAGCCAGCTTGGTGGCAATGCCTTTGCCGATCCGACTGTCGCGGTGAACGTCAACGGCGTCTATCTGGCCACGCCTACGGTCATTCACGGTCTTTATCTCGACGTCGATCGCGTCGAGATCCTCAAGGGTCCGCAAGGCACGCTCTATGGACGCAACGCGACGGCAGGCGCGATCAACATCATTCCAGTGAAGCCGAAGTTCGACTTCGGCGGCAGTTTCGGTGCCGAGGTCGGCGACTATGACCGCTTCAACGTGAACGGCGTCATCAATGTGCCGATCTCCGATCACGTCGCGATCCGGGTCGCGGGGCAACGGGTGCGCCGCGACGGTTTCATGAGCGACGGGACAGGCGATGACAAGGGCGAGGCCGCGCGCGCATCGTTTCTTGCCGAACCGACGAACAATTTCTCGGTGCTGTTGACATTCGATTGGGCCCATCAGGGCGGCAAGGGACCCGGCGCGACGCTGCGCAAGCCATGCGCCGCGCTCGGCCGGACGGGCGTCAGTTGCTTCGTCGCCGATCCCTATACCGGCGTGGGCGATCTCGCGAGTTTCTACACCTCGGTCGGCTTGGCTGCGCAAACGCGCGAACCCTTCATCGACGGCAATTATTACGGGCTCGGCCTCAACCTGGACTGGACCACCGATATCGGCACGGTCTCGTTGATCGGTGGCTATCGCAAGGCCGATGTCCGCTATGTCACGACGGCGACAAGCTGGCAGCTGCGCGAGGATCAGCACCCCTGGCAGCGCTCGCTGGAACTGCGCCTTGCCTCGCCCAGCTCCCAGCCGCTCCAATATGTGATCGGCGCTTATTATCTCGACACGGACATGAAGGCGCGTGCCAATGGCGAGAATGCGCCGCGGCGAAACTATAGCGACCAGCACACCAATCTCTGGGGCTGGACCGGTGCCATCTTCTCCCAGCTCAGCTACGGCTTTACGGACGCGTTCCGGGTGACGGGCGGGCTGCGCTACACCTATGAGAAGAAGAACAGCGACAGCGCGCGCTATACGCTCAACAACACTGTCGGTCCCGATCCTGTCATCCCGGACTTGCCGGTCGGCGCACCGGCGAATCTCGTCCGGGGCTCGCGCGACTGGAACAAGGTGAACTGGAAGACGGGCGTGGAATTCGACGCCGGTCCGCGCAATTTCCTTTATGCCAATGTGGGGACGGGCTTCAAGGCGGGTGGTTTTTTCTATGGGCCGGTCGGCTCCCAGACGTTCGAGCCAGAGCGGGTCACCTCCTACACGATCGGCTCCAAGAACCGTTTCCTCGACAACAAACTGCAGCTCAATGTCGAGGCCTTCTATTCCGACTATAAGGACCAGCAGCTCTCCTTCGTGAAGCTGATCGGCGTTTCCTCCACGCTCGTGACCGAGAATGCCGGCAAATCCCACTCTTATGGCTTTGAACTGGAAGGCGACCTCCTTGCCACGCCAACCACGCGGCTGGGTGCGCAGATCCAGTATCTCAAGGCTAAATATGACAGCTTCTCCTATCAGACCCTCGCGGCGCCGCCTGCCACATCAACCTGCAAGGTGACGCCGGGCGTCCCGCAGGTGACGGTCAATTGCGATGAGCAGCCGCCGCTTCGCGCCCCGATGTGGACGATCAACGGCAGCATCGAGCAGAGCATTCCGCTTGCCGACGGCAGCAAGATCACCGCCGAGGTTCGTGGCCGCTACGAGACGGAATTCCAGAACGATGTGTCCTATGTGCCGGAAACGCAGGGACAGCCGACCGCGCGCATCGATCTCAGCCTTTCCTATGTCGCACCGGACGACCGCTGGTCGATCCAGGGCTATGTCAACAATGTGACGGATGTCGTGACGATCGCCAGCGCCACGATGAGCAACGCCTATCCGAACCACCAGGGCGTCGGCGTCGTGCTCTATGCGCCCCGGACCTTCGGCGTGCGCGGCCAGGTCAAGTTCTGAAAGGATTGGTCATGAGCGAATTCAACGACGGTCGCGAGCAGAGCCGTGAGCAGGCTGGCCTCGACATTATCGAGCAGCTTGGCTGGGGTCAGAATGAGGGCGTCAAGGAGCTGGACGAGGATCTCTGGAAGATCATCTCGGAAGCCAATTTCGGGACGATCTGGGCACGCCCGGGCCTCTCGCTGCGCGACCGCGAACTCATCTGCATGTCGATCCTCATCGCGATCGGCGCGCATGGGGTGGCGATCCATTTCAAGCATGCCCACAAGCTTGGCTTCACGGACGAGGAGATCAAGGAAATCATCCTCCAGACCATTCCATATGCGGGCCTGCCGCGCGCGCTGAGCGCCATGGCCTTGTTCCGGCGCATCCAAGGGGGCGCGGAGCTGGAGCTTTGAGCGGGCGATGCAAATTTCCCACCAACAGGACGGAGCGGACATGAGCAGCGGCAACATCATGGCGTCGGCGCGGGCAGTGGCGGATCACATCTCCGCGGCCGAGCAGGATGCGCGCGTGGAACTGGCCATCGCCTATCGGCTGTTTCACTGGCTGGGCATCACCGACCTCATTCACACACATATCTCGGTTCGCGTGCCCGACGAAGAGGAGCGCTTCCTGCAACTGCCCTATGGCCATCTTTTTCACGAAGCACGCGCATCGGACATGGTCAAATGCGACGTGGACGGGAACATCATCACCGATCCGACCGGCCTCGGGATCAGCCGTGGCGGCTTCTGCATCCACAGCGCCATCCATATGGGCCAGCCCCGCGCGGCCTGCGTCATGCATGCCCACACCGAAGCCACGATCGCCGTCGCCAACTATCGCGATGGTCTGCTGCCGCTGACCCAGCATGCACTCCGCTTCTACGGCAAGACCGGTTATCTCGATTATTGCGGCGCGTTCGACAGCGACGAGAAGCGCGGGCGCCTGCCTGACGCTCTCGGCGATGGCGACGTGCTGATGCTGCGCAACCATGGACCGCTGGTCATCGGCAAATCGGTACGGGAATGTTTCTCGCGCACCTATTATCTCGAGCGCGCCTGCCGGATGCAGGTCGCCACACTTTCGCAATGCCGCGACCCGCGATCAGAGCTTGTCTGGCCGACAGAGGAAGACTGCCGCTTCATGGCTCGTGCCTTCGAAAATGGCGATGCGGTGATCGATCGGGAATGGGTTGCGCTCACCCGCATGTTGGACGATGCTGGCGCGGATTATGCGCAATAGCCCAGACCCAAAACCGGCGTGACGACCGGCGCAGCTGAAGTATCGGCACCCCTTGAGGCGGCGCCATCGGAGTTTGCGCAAGGCTGGCGGATCGTCCTGACCTCGGCGCTTGGTGTGGGGCTCGGTGTGTCCGGCCTGCTTACTTACAATGCGGGCCTTTTCGCGCGCGATCTGGCGAATGAGATCGGGCTGAGCCGTACCATGTTCGGCGCCGCTTTCTTCGGCTCCACGCTGGCCATGGCCGCCGCGATGCCGCTGGTCGGGCGGCTGGTCGACACATATGGGCCGCGCGCCATGGCAGCCATCGGCGCGCAGATGCTCTGTGCCGGTTTCCTGGCACTGTCACAGGTTCCCTCGACCGCCATTTATCTGCTGATCATGGTGCTCATCGGATTGCTGACGGCAACCTCGACGCCTGTCCCCTATATGCGCGCCGTCTCGGCAGCGTTCAATCGATCGCGCGGCCTTGCGCTTGGCTTGACCCAGGTCGGCATCGGCCTTGCCGCCGCGATCGTCCCCCCGCTCATCGCCATCATCATCGCGCGCTGGGGCTGGCGCGAGGGCTTTCTGGCTCTTGCGGCACTCGCCGCCCTCGGCGTCATACCGGCGCTGCTCGGCCTTCCGGGCCGCACATCGCCCCTCACATCGTCCCCCATCTCACCAAGCGAAGGCAGCTTTGCAGAGGTCCGAAAATCCAGGCTCTTCCGCCTGCAATTTGCCGCCTTTTGCGCCATGGCGTTCGCGTTCGCCGGCATGCTGTCGCATTTCGTCCCCATGTTGCGCGAGGCCGGCATGTCGGTCGAACGGGCCGGCGCACTTGCGGGGCTGATCGGTCTCTCGGTGATCATCACGCGCATCATCGTCGGGTGGCTTGCCGACCGTCTCGAACCGGCCTGGCTCGGCTGCGCAAGCTGTCTCGTCTGTGCCGCAGGCTGCGCCATCCTCGCCGTTGGCGGCCCTTCGATGGCGCCCATAGGCGCGATCGCGCTGGGCGCCGCGATGGGCGCGGAGGCCGACCTCATCGGCATTCTCACGGCGCGTTACTTCGCCTTGGCCGCCTATAGCCGCGCCTATGCGGCGCAATATGGCGGCTTCATGGTCGCGGCGGGGCTTAGCCCATTGTGGATGGGGCAAGTCGCCGATCTTGGCGGAGGATATCGGCCTGCTCTGTTCGCGGCCGCGGTCCTCTTGATGATCCCCGCCCTGCTTTTCCTCGCTCTGCCCCGTCTCGCTACCAGCGAGTCTTGAACGGGCCGAAAGTCGGCGCCCGTCCCTCGCTCTCCTCCGCGACCACGCGATTGCGCTGGCGGCCGAGATAGGTGAGTTCGCTTTCCACGATATCGCCCGGGCGCAGCCATCGGCCACCATGCGAGCCTGCATTCCCCGGTGGTGAACCGGTAATGAGCAGGTCGCCGGGCATCAGGCGCAACCGCTCGGTTGCATAACTGAGCATCTGCTCGGGCGAGAAGATCATGTCGGTCACCGGCCAATCCTGCATCGTCGCGCCATTGACCTTGAGGTTGATCTTGATCTCGTCGCGCTTCACGAACTGCTTGGGGACGATGAACGGTCCGAACGGCTTGAAACTCGGCTGGTGCTTGCTCATCCAGTCGTAGCCGAACTTGATATCCACGCGGCGAAACTCGTCGACTGTTCCCAGATCATTGACGATCACATAGCCGGCGATGAGCGGCTCGGTCTCATCGGGGCTTAGATACCTCCCCGTCCCTGCGACAACGACGCCCAGTTCCAGCTCCCAGTCAGGATTCTCGCCAATCAGCGGCAAGATGATGTCGTCATTGGCACCCGCGAGCGAGGAATGAAGGCCGGTCCAGATGAAGGGCATCCCCTCGAGCTTGCGGCGATCCACTTCGGCCAGATTGCGCGCGAAGAAGGCGTCGTCGGATTCACCCGCCAGACGCTGGTCCTGATTGAACTTGTTGTGCGTCATCATCTCGGCAACATGCTGCCGATAATTTGAGCCGGCGCCGAGAAGGTTCGGATGAGCGAGGGCGGGCAGACATTCCAGCGCTTCGAAGCGAAGATCGCTGTCCTGTCCCTTGGCGGCCAGGTCGGCGAGCAGATCCAGTGCCCGATCCCAATCGCCGAATATCGCGTGCGTATCGCGATAGCTCGCCGAGAGATCGAGCACCGTCCCATCGGCGAGAACCAATCCGGGAAATGATGGTCCGTCCGGGCGTCGATAAGTGCCGATGCCGAAGCTGCCGCTGGCCAGGCCCGTCGCGGGATGAAAATCTGTCATGTTGGGTCTTCCACTGGTGTCAAAAGAGGCTCACCGGCAAAATATCGGCGGACATTCTCTCGAAGCTGGCCGAGCATGTCGCCGCCGGCTTCCCGGGTGAAACCAGCGAGATGAGGGGTCAGGAGCGCGTTCGGCACATCGCTCCACAGCGCGGGATCGGTCGGCTCCTGCGCAAAGACATCAAGCGCCGCCCCACCCAGGATGCCGGCCTTCAACGCATCGACCAGGGCGACCTCATCGACGAGAAAGCCGCGCGACACGTTGACGAGCAGACCGTCGGGCCCGAGTGTGCTCAGGACAGTGGCGTCGATCTGCCGCGTATTTGCCGGATCGGCCCGGCTGGCGACGATCAGTATGTCGCTCCATTCAGCGAGTGCATGCAGGCTTTCGGCACGATCAAATCCGGTGTTCGGCTTGTCCCTTGGCCCCCACCATTGCACCGATAGCTCATGCGCCCGTAGCCGTTGCGCGAT
>Ga0182744_1001492_pt1 | contig 20345 bp, 14 predicted proteins | sample eDN3rd30CKraftMG_FD_128525 | JGI IMG/M metagenome (GOLD analysis project Ga0182744, IMG submission 128525) | Enriched Miracle-Growth compost microbial communities from Emeryville, California, USA - eDNA 3rd pass 30_C Kraft MG (version 2) (version 2) ...
ATCATAAGTTTGAGGGGTCACTTTAGTTAACAGTTTTATGGCTTCCAAATTTTATAATTGCCGCTTAATGCCAATAAGCTAAAAAAGTATAAGCAGTTATCGTAATATCTTCTAACACCTGTTCTTACTGGTGTATTCCAAAATAATTCAACCCACTTTAACCTATCTTGTCCATCTGCTGCAAGCGAGGCAAAAGCATTCGTTGCAAGCAGCCCAACAGGATGAAGGGATTTTTCCTCAAATGGTTCACCTGAAATCGTATACCGGCGATAATCGGCAGGATCTTTATCTGAAAAGAAGGCTTGAAGTTTATTTGCCTCTTCTATTTCCCACTCATTCCCTCTAAACCATTCATAATCTAAGCCAATATTTGCTGCCACTCGATAAGCATCACTAAAGAAATGACCATATCCTTTTTCATTGTTTGGTGTACCATCATAATAGGCATACTCTGGAGCTAAACCAGTTTCAGGATGACAAGAAATCTTTAAATAATTTCTGCTTGCTGTTGCTGCTTCCTTCCAGAACTTACGATCCTCTTCATACGCCCACAAAGCAAATAATTCATAGAAATGAGGCAAATGATAGGACGGGTCAGAGAATTCACACTCTGGTATAAACTTGATTAATTTATTATCTTTGTTCCACATTGGAAATCCAATACCATTTTCACCTTTGTGTAGGCAAGTTCGAAGAAGGTCTTTTGCCTGCTCACTGTAATTAAATGGGGCTGCACCATCACCCCACCGATGTGAAGCAAAGAACAAAGCCATCGCAAAAAACTCTTCTCCATCCGGAGCCGGGCCAAAAGAATTCTTTGTACCATCCTGGGCACAAGACCAAGCAAAGTAGCCAGCATTTTCCCCACTTGTCATATACATGTACTTCATCGTCCATTTCCACAAGCGGTCAAAAACATTTTTGTTGTCCATTTGTACAGCCATCATCATTCCATAGGACATGCCCTCAGTCCGCACATCTAGATTTCCCGTATCGAGCATATACCCCATATCATCACCTACAGGATAATAGATTCTTGTATCCTCATCCCCATTAAATAATTCATCCCAATTTTGCTGAATTCTATTTGCGACATCATCGTCTGTTTTCCCAATTTCTTTAAAAAGATTACGATATTTTCCAGTATAAAAGGAACCATTTTGCATTTCTACTTGCTTTGACATATTACTCCTCCGATTCATTTAAAGTGATAAACACTGCATCAAGTCCGAATTAAGTTATATATAAAATGTGCTGGCAGCAACAAAACTTCCAGCACATTTTATTCGTAAAAATCTATTAATTTACCAATTAATAGATCGTGTTAACGCTTACAGATATTCCATTAAATAGCCTGCTTTTCTATTATTATAGCTTCAGTCACTTAGTTTGTCTATCGGACAAACTAAGATTTATTAGAAAAAATTATGTATTATGAACATTTAAATATCTTACTTTTGAGAGCTAAGATTCTGTTGTTTCTTTTCTATTCTCCTGAAACTTATAGCTGTTCCCCACATTACGACAACACCTATAAAACTCATACAAAAGAATGGCAGTAACCCTGGTATAGCTGAGAAAAAATAACCTATTAATGCTATCAAAATCAATAATAGAATTGTGATATCCAAATTTATTATTGCAATAAAAAAGGAATTCTTCACATATTGAAAAACATTCTGATCAAAATGAACGTAAACCGGAAATAGATAAACGAGGGTAATGAAATAAAAGCTAGTAATGAGTAGTAAGGGAATTGTTAATGTATATTGGAGCATTCCCCCAGCAGTCATTATTAATTTAAAATCATAATACAAAAACAGGCCAAAAATAACTAAAATCACACCAAGCTTATTAATCTTAAAAAACTCACTTTTGTAGATTTGAAAAAATGAATGAAAGATTGGCAATTCACTCTCTTTATTAACCAGCCATTTTCGTACAATGGAGAATAATGAAACGGTAGCAGGCAAAACTCCAAAAACAATCATGCCGCCTAAGGAAAAGAGTATCCATAAAAGATTAATATAAGCTAGTTTCATAATCCATTCACAACCGACATATAGCTTCCCGAACGCCATATTGTTCTGCATGTTGTTTTCACCTCATTAGTGTATGTTCTTATTAATAGTTTCTATTATAAATAATTTTACGTCAATATAGTAAATATTCAAAAATCATATTTACTTTCTTAAGTTTTATCTTTAGTTTTTACGGTTCAATGTTTTGTGTTCCAAGCTAGAATGATAGAAAGAGAGGAGGGAATTTTATTTTGTAAGCGCTTCACCTATTATAACACTATCCTTTATGGGGGAATGCAGAAAATGAGGGAAAAGTTTAAAAGATTCATTTCAATACTTCTTGTTACACTCTTAATGATTCCGACAAGCTGGATACCTAAGGCTGCAGAAGCAGAAACGAACACTGATATTCCAGTACTTCTATATCATCGAGTGGTCGAAAATCCTTCCAATGAATGGACAGATACCAGTGTAGTACAGTTCCAACAAACCATGAAATACCTTCATGACAATGGTTACAACACTTTATCTGCAGAACAATATGTAAACATCATGGAAGGAACCGAAGATGCTCCTGAAAATCCAATTCTCTTAACCTTTGACGATGGAACACCTGACTTCACTACCAATGCTCTTCCAGTATTAAAGCAATATAACATGAAAGCCGTCCTGTTTATTGTAAGTGACTGGATAGACGGCGGTTATAGCATGTCAAAAGAACAGCTGGAAGATTTAGCTGATGAACCATCTTTAAGTCTCGAAAATCATACAAAAACCCATGACGGTGCTATTTGGGGAACTAATGGCGGTGTAAGAAGTTCTATAACAAAAGAACAAGCTGAAGACCAAATTAAATCATCAAATACTTATCTTAAAACCATTACAGGTAAGGACCCAATCCTAATGGCATACCCTTATGGGAGCTATAATAATACTACAAAAATAGTAAATCAAGAAAATGGGATTAAGTACGCATTTAAAGTGGGATACCCTAATGAGGATAATTATGCAATGGGTCGCCACTATGTAACAAATCAGAGTGTGGCGCAAATTGCCCAAATGATTGGCGGACCTTTAACGGAACCAACTCCGGATCCAGAAAATCAGACTGAAACAGTCTATCACGAAACTTTTGCTGATGGTAAAGGTGTTGCAGTACAAGCGGGCAATGCACAATTGGGAGCAGTTTCTGATGTTGTTTTTGCTGGCAATGAAGACGGAAAAGCTATCTATGTTAGTGGAAGAACAAATAACTGGGACGGTGTTGATATCCCCTTCAGCAGCGTCGGTATGGAAAACGGCAAAACGTATAATATTTCAGTAACTGGGTTTGTTGATGCTAGTGAGACTGTTCCTGCTGGCGCACAAGCTTTACTTCAGAATGTTGACAGCTATAATGGCTTGTATGCAGCTGCAAATTATGTTGCGGGGCAAGCTTTTACTTTAACGGGTCAGTATACTGTTGATACGAGCAAGGATAGAGCACTTCGCATTCAATCTAATGATGCTGGGAAAACTGTCCCGTTCTACATCGGAGATATCCTAATCACAGAAAAGGCACCTACTGGCGGCGGTGAAGAACCAGAGGATCCTAGACCACCTGCGCTAATCTTCACACCGATTACTTTTGAAGACCAAACAACAGGAGGATTCGAAGGCAGAGCTGGTACTGAAACGCTGACAGTAACCAATGAAGCGAATCATACCGAAGGCGGCTCATCCGCTTTAAAAGTTGAAAATAGGTCAAATACTTGGCATGGTCCTGCATTAAGGGTAGAAAACTACGTTGACAAAGGTGCGGAATATAAAATTTCTGTCTGGGTCAAGTTGATTTCACCTGAAACTTCACAGCTTCAACTTTCCACACAGGTTGGCGACGGCGGCAGCGCAAGTTACAATAACCTTCAAGGAAAGACAGTCAGCACTGAAGATGGCTGGGTTCAGTTCGAGGGAACTTACCGTTATAGCAGTGTAGGCGATGAATTTTTGACTATTTATGTGGAAAGCTCGAATAGCAGTACAGCTTCCTTTTATATTGATGATATAAATTTTGAGCCTACTGGCTCGGAACCTATTGAGGTTCAAGACTTAACACCTATCAAAGATATTTATCAAAACGATTTCTTGATTGGAAACGCTGTTTCAGCTTCTGATTTTGAAGGTAATAGACTTAAGCTGCTCAACATGCACCATAATGTTGTTTCAGCAGAGAATGCAATGAAGCCAGATCAAGCGTATAACGCTGAAAAACAATTTGACTTTACTGATGAGAATGCACTTGTCGACAAAGCTTTAGCTCAAGGTTTAAAAGTGCATGGACACGTACTTGTATGGCATCAACAGACACCTGAATGGTTGTTTACAACTGATAATGGTGCCCCATTGAGCCGTGAGACAGCACTAGCAAATTTAAGGAATCATGTTAAAACGGTCGTAGAAAATTTCGGTGACAAGGTAATTTCATGGGACGTGGTTAACGAAGCGATAATCGATAACCCTCCGAACCCAACGGATTGGAAAGCATCCCTTCGTCAATCTGGATGGTATAAAGCCATTGGACCAGACTTCATAGAGCAGGCTTTCCTAGCAGCGAGAGAGGTTCTGGACGAAAAAGACCTCGATATTAAGCTTTATTACAATGATTACAACGATGATAATCAGAACAAATCTGAAGCCATTTATCAGATGGTGAAAGAAATCAATGCTAAGTATGCAACTGCCAATAATGGGAAAGTCCTCATCGACGGAGTTGGCATGCAGGCACACTATAATAAAAACACCAACCCGGAAAATGTAAGACTCTCCTTGGAGAAGTTTATTTCCTTGGGTGTAGAAGTAAGTGTGACTGAACTTGACATTACTGCAGGAACCAATAACGTACTAACCGAGCAAGAATCGATTGCCCAAGGTTATTTATACGCACAATTGTTTAACATTTACAAGGAACACGCAGAGCATATCGCTCGAGTGACATTCTGGGGACTGAACGATGCGACTAGCTGGAGAGCTGCCCAAAGTCCATTATTGTTTGATAAAGACTTACAAGCAAAACCAGCCTACTATGCTGTAATCGATCCAGACAAATTTATTGCAGAGCATGATCCTGAGGAGCACGAGGTGAATCAAGGAAATGCTGTGTTCGGCACTCCTGTAATTGATGGAACTGTAGATGATGTTTGGGGAAATGCAGCGGAACTGCCGATTAATCGCTATCAGATGGCATGGCAAGGAGCAAATGGAATTTCCAAGGTTCTCTGGGACAATGAAAACCTGTATGTTTTGATTCAGGTTAGCGATTCGCAGCTTGACAAATCAAGTCCAAATCCTTGGGAGCAGGACTCAATCGAGGTCTTCGTGGACGAGAACAATGCAAAGACATCATTCTACGAAGAAGGAGACGGACAATATAGAGTAAATTTTGACAATGAGACTTCCTTCAATCCTGTAAGCATTGCAGAAGGATTTGAATCTAAAACCCAAGTTTCGGGTAATGGTTACACAGTGGAACTGAAGATTCCGTTAAAAACAATTACTCCAGTAAACAGCACAAAGATTGGTTTTGATGTTCAGATTAATGATGGTCAAGACGGTGCCCGTCAAAGCGCTGCAACATGGAACGACACGACTGGTCTTGGATATCAGGATACATCAGTGTTCGGTGAACTGACGCTGGTAAAATCAGAGGATGCAGAACCGGAAAAGCCGGGCAAACCTGGTAAACCTGGTAAACCGGAAAAACCTACAAAACCAGAGAAACCTGCAAAACCAGAGAAACCTGCAAAACCAGAGAAACCTGTAAAACCAGAGGAACCTGTAAAACCAGAGAAACCTGTAAAACCTTAACCTACAACATTAGACATAAAGCTTGGACTTATAATCCTGCTAAACAGTCAATTTTATACTAACAGGATAACATGGATTCTACTGAGACTATCTTGTTCAATACTATTAGAAGAAATGCATAAAAGATTAAATGGAAAAGAGACTGATGAGGCTATCAGTCTCTTCTTTCACTTCTATCATCCGCAGGACTTCTTTATCGCTCGTTAATTTTATATTCCCCTTCTACTAATGTCTTTTGATCTCCTCCCTCTGAAAATAATAGCTTCCCTATCTCCTAATTCGTTCTCATTTTCTTCTGGATTTTTTAGGACTTACCAAATTATAAAGACGGTCCCCTTTACTAGAAGATCATGATTGTTTAATATATAACAGGTTAGTATTATACCTGTTAAGGAATGTTTAAGGATAATAGTGAACAATAAAAGTATGATAGAAATAAAGGAAGATGACAAAAGCTCAGCTTCAAAAGAAGCTATTAATCTTCTAAAACGAGAGGAAGGGCCATCATGAACAGGAGATTGTTTAAATTGATACTATTTCTATTGGCTATAGGAATTAGTACTATTTTAATATTTAGAGAAAACGAAACCAAACCTTCTAAAGCAACAGGCATAAAACAAGGTCAGAATGTACCTTTACCAACTGAGCTCCATCCTATAGTAAAAGAACGAAGCGATCAATTAGTCCAACAAGCAGCAAAAAAAGGAATTGTAGTCTTAATTACTAACGGTTTTCGCAGTGTGGACGAGCAAAACACCATTTATGCACAAGGACGTACAACAGAGGGCAATATTGTCACGAATGCTAAAGGTGGAGAATCCTATCATAATTACGGGCTTGCGATTGATTTTGCACTAGAAACTCCTTCTGGAGATGTCATTTGGGATCGACAATATGATCGCAACCAAAATGGAAAGACCGATTGGTCCGAGGTCGTGAAAATAGCAAAGGCACTAGGATTTGAGTGGGGCGGAGATTGGAAAGATTTCAAAGATTATCCCCATTTCCAAATGGACTTTGGACTGACAATTGCCGATTTGCAGAATGGAGAAAGACCTGATGAATCCTCGAACGTGGCGGATACCTATAAGTGATAAGGGGAAGGTTATCCCGGCCTTTTTGGACCAGGAGACCCTTCCCCTTAGTGTTTTATTTGTGGTCGATAATTGCCCAATAAGCTGGTTTTACATTGTATTCTGTATCAAATACAAACGGTGCATCTTTACCTGATCTTTTTTCTACTCTTGCAAATGTTGCGTTAGAGTCTGTTACTACGTTACCTTCTGCATCATAGTAAACATCTGCACGGTCATCTAACCATGTATGGTTATCTGCAATTCCCCAGAATGTCACATTACTGATTTTATCGCCTAATTTCTCATATAGCTTAAATAAACGATCATAACGGTCTGCTTGATCGATGAATTTCTGTCCTGGAATAGATTCATAAGTAGGATACGCCCTTACTGGCCAGCCATACATGCTGACATCAAGCTCAGTAATTTGGTTATCTAAACCAAGATCTGCAAACATATTAATAGTATCTTCAATTTCTTTTTCAGATGGCCAGCCAATTTGAATGTGACCCTGATGCCCAACCCCGTCAATTGGAACGCCTTGCTCTTTTAAACTTTTTACGAGGTTATATAGGTATGTTCTTTTTGGTGTTACTTCTGTATTGTAATCATTGATATAAAGCTTAGTGTCTGGAGCAGCATATTGTCTGGCTGTTTCAAAAGCGACTTTAATGTAGTCCGTTCCGGTAATTAGGAACCATGGAGATTGACGTAACCCTTCAGGATGTCCCCCCCATTCGTCGATTACTTCATTGACAACGTCCCAAGATTTTATATCATCACTATATCGTGAAACAACTGCTTGAACATGATTTTGTAGTCGGCTTAATAAAAGTTCCTTGTTTTCCTCAAGATTTTCCGGATTTGCCACCACTTGTTTTCCATTCTGCCAAACAACCATTGAATTTCCATTTTCATCTTTGAAGAACCAATCTGGTACTTGGCTATGCCAGATAAGGGTGTGTCCGCGCATGTCCATTCCATTTTCTTTCGCAAACTTAACAAGTTTATCTGCCGGCTCCCAGTTAAATTGGCCTTCTACTGGCTGTAAACTGCTAGGCTTCATGACATTCTCTGCTACGATACTATTAAAATGGCGCTTTAACATTTGTGAGTCTTTTGCATCTATTAATTGATACGGCTCAACCGCTGCACCTATGGTGAAAGAATCTTTATATCTCTGGTCTAATTGCGGTGCGGTTAATCCGCTAATACTTGGTTTTTTTGAGAGATTTGTATCGGCACTAACTGTCGTTCCTACGGGTATTAATAAGGCTAACGCTAATCCAGAAAGGATAGGTTTACGTAAAACTTTTAGCATGATTTAATCTCCTTTTTAATCAAAAAATTTTATTTTGAAAAGGCTTACCAAATTCTCCGTACTCAACCTCCTTTTAAAATCCATTTTTTCGAAGTGTACCCCTAATGCAAGAACTTTCTGACTCTTCTGCGTTAATTCTATATAAAATAACATTGTTTAAACACCCAACAAACTAAAGGTTATACTTTTATTACTAAAGGTGATTAGGTCCATAAATTAGCTGTGGGAATCAAAAAAAAATAGGCATCATTAAAAAATGATGCCCGCAACTGTTCTCCCCTATAATGGTTTAGTGATCAATGAATGCAGCCCTTAATTTCCGCAAATTAATTTCCTATCCTTAGGTATGGTATAAGAGAACCACCCTTACTAAAACTTGATTAGACCGACATACCAATTTCCCTACACCATCAAGTATTTATCAACTTCTGAAGCTACTTCCCGTCCTTCATTGATGGCCCAAACGATAAGGCTTTGTCCTCTTCTAGCATCGCCTGCAGCGAACACTCCCTCAACGTTTGTTTTAAACTCACCGTACTTCGCAGCAACCTTTTGGTTGATTGCCTTCACGCCAAATTGGCTTAATAAAGGCTGTTCTGTACCTTCAAAGCCGATCGCGATAAATACAAACTGTGCTGGCCAAACTTTTTCAGTACCTGGGATTTCTTTAAAATAATAACGTCCCTCTTCATCCTGCAATTTCTCCATTTGAATCGTGTGAAGTTCTTTCAGATTCCCATTCTCATCGGCGACGATTTTCTTTGTTTGAATCGAATATTCACGAGGATCTTGACCAAATTTGGCTTCTGCTTCCTTATAAGCATAATCCATTGTAAAAACATTAGGATAAGCTGGCCATAAATTATCAGCTGTACGGTGACCAGGCAATTGCGGGTGTTTACCGAACTGAACGACACTCTTGGCTTTTTGACGAAGCGCCGTTGCTACACAGTCGGCACCTGTATCCCCGCCGCCAATAACGATGACGTCTTTATCTTCTACATCAATAAACTGACCATCCTCAAAATTAGAATCTAATAGACTTTTTGTTGCTAAGGTTAAATAATCCATCGCAAAGTGAATTCCCTTTGCTTCACGACCTTCAATTACTAAATCACGCTGCTTCTGCGCACCTGTACAAAGAATAACGGCATCGAATTGTGCTTGAAGTTCTTCAGCTGTGATATCCTTACCTACTTCTGTATTCGTAACGAAGTCGATACCTTCTTGTGCTAATAAACGTACCCTTCGTTCCACTACCTCTTTTTCGAGCTTCATGTTCGGAATTCCATACATCAACAACCCTCCAGGTCGGTCAGCACGCTCAAAAACCGTCACGGAATGGCCAGCTTGATTAAGCTGATCGGCCGCGGCCAAACCAGCAGGGCCAGAACCTATAATTGCCACTTTCTTTTCAGTACGCAACCTTGGAATCCTTGGTGTAATCCATCCATTTTCAAAGCCTTTATCGATAATCGCCTGTTCAATATTCTTGATTGCAACCGCCGGGTCGGAAATGGCCAATGTACATGAACCTTCACATGGAGCTGGACAAACTCTTCCTGTGAATTCTGGAAAATTATTTGTCTTCAACAGCCGATCAAGTGCTTCTTTCCAACGACCGCGATAGACTAGGTCATTCCATTCGGGAATCAGGTTGTGAATCGGACAACCTGAGGTGGCCCCTTGAATCTCCATCCCCGTATGACAGAAGGGAATCGAGCAATCCATACACCGTGCTCCCTGAATACGTAACTTTTCATCTGAAAAAGGTACCGTATATTCTCGCCAATCGTTTTGGCGTGTCAGCGGATCTCTTTCCCCCACTTTTTCACGGGTATATTCGATAAATCCCGTTGCTTTTCCCATTGTTCCTCTCCCCTTTCTAGCGATTTGCAGTTTCCTGCTGTTTAGTTGGTTTTGATTTTGCAGAGGAATTCGCTATAAAGGCACTCATGACTGCTTCTTCTTCCGATAATCCTACTAATTTTTGTTCTTCAATCAAGGTAATCATCCGTTTGTAATCCTTTGGAATGACTTTGACAAATTTTCTGACACACTTTTTCCAGTCTTTTAGAACACAACTAGCCTTTACACTTTGAGTGTAACGGTAATGGCATTCGATTAATTGTTTTAGTTCAGCCTGATCAGCAGCAGTAGATACCGATTCAAATTCAATCAATTCTTGATTGCATAGATGCTTAAATGCTTCCTTGTCTTCTGTTAAAACGTAAGCAATTCCGCCGGACATTCCAGCTGCAAAGTTCTTGCCGACATCTCCTAAAATAACAACCGTTCCGCCCGTCATATACTCACAGCCATGGTCGCCTATTCCTTCAACAACTACATTCACACCGCTGTTACGAACTGCGAAACGTTCTCCTGCACGTCCGTTAATATAAGCTTCTCCGCTTGTTGCTCCGATAAAGGCAACATTTCCTGCAATGACATTTTCTCCAGAAGCGATCTTTGTATGCTCATCTGCCTTCACGATAATCTTTCCGCCAGATAAACCTTTACCAACATAATCATTGGCGTCACCAGTAAGTTCCAGCGTCATCCCTTTCGGTAAAAAAGCACCCAAACTTTGCCCTGCAGAACCGGCAAATCGTAACGTAATACTATCCTCCGGAAGTCCTTCTTCTCCGTAACGTTTCGAAATCTCACTACCGACAATGGTACCAGCTACACGGTTGATATTCGTAATTGGAAAGCTGACATCTACAGGCGTTCCCAGTTCTAAAGCAGGTTGGACAGCTGGAAGAATTTCTCGAATATCAAGTGATTCGTCAATTCTATGATTTTGCGGTTGTTTAAAGGTACGTATACCTTCAGGCTTGTAAAGCAAGGATTTTAAATCCAAATGCTGAGCCTTCCAATGTGCCTTTGCCCGCTCGCTTACGGTTAACACATCTGTGCGGCCGACCATTTCTTCAACACTTCTGAATCCAAGCTCAGCCATAATTTCACGCACTTCCTGTGCAATGAAACGCATAAAGTTAACGATATAGTCTGCTTCACCGGTGAACTTCCTGCGAAGCTCAGGATTTTGTGTAGCAATTCCAACTGGGCAGGTATCTAAATGACAAACGCGCATCATCACACAGCCAAGCACAACTAGCGGCGCCGTAGCAAAACCAAATTCCTCTGCTCCTAGCAAGGCTGCCATCACAACATCCTTACCTGTCATTAATTTTCCGTCTGTTTCAAGTACAACACGATCACGTAACCCATTTAGCATGAGGGTTTGGTGTGCCTCTGCTAATCCAAGCTCCCACGGCAATCCAGCATGCTGAATGCTCGTTTTCGGAGATGCACCCGTTCCGCCATCGTAACCGCTGATCACAATTACATCAGCTACCGCTTTTGCTACACCAGCAGCAATCGTTCCAACTCCGCCTTTTGAAACAAGCTTTACACTAATCCGTGCATCACGATTGGCATTCTTCAAATCATGTATCAGCTGCGCTAAATCCTCGATAGAGTAAATATCATGGTGCGGAGGTGGTGAAATTAAGCTGACTCCCGGTGTTGCTCCGCGGACGTCGGCAACCCATGGATATACTTTCGTACCCATCAACTGCCCGCCTTCACCAGGCTTTGCTCCTTGTGCCATTTTAATTTGCAGCTCTTTTGCATTCACAAGATAATGACTCTTTACACCAAAGCGGCCTGACGCAACCTGTTTAATTGCACTTCCTCTGTTGTCACCATTTTCATCTATGCCATATCGGCTTGAATCTTCTCCGCCTTCACCGGAGTTGCTTTTTCCTCCTAAGCGGTTCATCGCAATGGCTAACGTTTCATGAGCTTCCTTACTGATTGACCCAAATGACATCGCGCCTGTTTTAAAACGGGTGACGATGGAATCAACTGATTCTACTTCTTCAATCGGCACAGCTGTACGCGTTCCATTAAAGGAAAATAGATTGCGTAGGAAGCCAAGTCTTTCATCATTTGCCTGAGATGAGTATTTTTTAAATAATTCATAATCACCATTACGACAAGCCCATTGCAGGGTATGGATAGTTCCTGGGTTAAAGGCATGGTGTTCTCCATCATGTCTCCATTGAAAGTTACTTCCAGACTCTAAGGTCTTGTCGGTAAATTCCTGATAAGCAGCTTGATGGCGCAGTTTCGCTTCTGTGGCGATGGTCTCTAAACCAATTCCGCCAAGCTGAGAAACTGTTCCTGTGAAGTAAGTGTCTATTACATCGGAGCCAATGCCAACCGCTTCAAAAATTTGTGCTCCACGGTAGCTTTGTACAGTTGAGATCCCCATTTTGGACATGACCTTCACAACACCTTCAGTCATGGCATAGAGGTACTTCTTCACAGCATCTTGATAGGTGTATGGCAAAGTTCCTTCCTTAATTGCTTGCTGATACGTTGCGAACACAAGATATGGATTGATCGCGTCAACACCATATCCAAGCAGTACAGCAAAATGGTGAACTTCTCTTACTTCCCCAGTTTCAACAATGATACTTGCCTTTGTTCTTAATCCTTCACGGATTAAGTATTGATGAAGCGTACTCGCTGCTAATAAAGATGGAATAGCTGCCTCTTTTTCATTTATCTTTCGGTCAGACAAGATAATCAAGCTTGCCCCGCTAGCAATGGCATTATTTGCTTGAATGCAAATTTCGTTAAGACCGCTCTCTAAATTCTCTGCAAACAAGATGTCGATCACTTTGCTTTTAAATGATTCGTTCTTTTTTAAATCTTCTAACTGACCATTTGTCAGAATCGGTGTTTCCAACTGAATCCGACGGCAATTTTCTGCAGATGGATGAAGTAAATTCCCTTCTGCACCTAAATAAGAAATAGTGGAAGTAACAATCGCTTCACGAATCGAGTCAATCGGCGGATTGGTTACTTGAGCAAATAATTGCTTAAAATAGTTAAACAGTGATTGCGGCCGGTCTGATAAGACAGCTAGCGGCATATCATTTCCCATTGCCCCAAGTGGATCCTTGCCTTCTGTTACTGCTGGCAGAATGTATTTTTGAATATCCTCGTACGTGTATCCGAAGGCTTTTTGAAGGACCTGTAAATCGTCTGGAATCTCTCCTTCAGCCTCATCTGTATCTTCCAATCGAACAAGTTGTTCATTTAACCATTGCTGATAGTGCTGTTGACTCGCCAACTGTGATTTAATTTCCTCATCGGAAATGATTCGTCCTTCTTCTAAATCAATCAAAAGCATTTTTCCTGGGCGCAGACGCTCTTTGTACAAAACCTTTTCCGGCTCCACATCGATAACGCCAACCTCAGAAGAAAAAATAATATAATCATCTTCTGTCACATAATAACGGGCAGGTCGGAGGCCGTTCCGATCCAGAATTGCACCGATTTGTTTCCCATCTGTAAAAGAAATTGCAGACGGTCCATCCCACGGCTCCATTAAAGTACTGTGGTATTCATAAAAAGCTCGCTTTTCCTCGGTAATATGAGGATTTTCTGACCATGGCTCAGGTACAAGCATCATCGCCGCATGCGCTGGCTTTCTGCCCGCAAGCACCAAAAATTCAAGTGCATTGTCTAGAATGGAAGAATCACTTCCATCTGTATCAAGGATAGGGAGAATCTTTTCCAAATCACTTCCAAACGCCTCTGATACAAATTGGCTTTCCCGCGCCTTCATCCAATGAATATTTCCTTGTAAGGTGTTAATCTCGCCATTGTGAATTAAATAGCGGTTAGGATGTGCTCTTTCCCAGCTCGGAAATGTGTTAGTACTAAAGCGTGAATGCACTAAAGCAAATGCAGAAACAAAATTCTCATCCTGCAGATCTAAATAGAACTGATCTACTTGTTCAGGCGTTAATAGTCCTTTGTAAACAATCGTCCTGCTAGAAAGACTAGCAAAGTAAAAACGATATTCTGATTTCTTTGCCCATTTTTCTGCTTGTTTCCGAATGATGTATAATTTCCGTTCAAACGCCAGTGAATCCGTACTTTTTTCTTTATCACCAATAAACAACTGGCGAATAACAGGACAGCTTTCCTGTGCGGTTAACCCAATTGGTTCTGCATTGACAGGAACTGTTCTCCATCCAAGCACGGTTTTTCCCTCTTGTACGACCATTTTATTAATATATGATTCTATTTCTTCCCGTTCAGTGTCATCTTTAGAAAAAAACAGCATCCCCACGCCGTAATTTCCTTTTTCTGGTAAATTAATTTCTGAACATTCTTGACGGAAAAATTGATCCGGTATTTGAACCATAAGTCCCGCGCCATCGCCTGTTAGCGGATCACTCCCCTGTCCGCCGCGATGGTCCAGTTGACAAAGCATCTTTAGTCCTTTTGCCACAATATCATGAGTAGCATTCCCTTTTATATGTGCATACAAGCCAATCCCACATGCATCATGTTCAAATTCTGGACGGTAGAGACCTTGTGTTTTTGGAAATTGATGAAACGTCATTTTATATCTCCCCTGTCAGTAAAATTGTCGTTATATTTATATCCACTATTTTAGGTTTTCTAATTTATACAAACAATATATAATTTATATCAAATCAATCTAATTCTTGTATGGATGAAAGGTGGAGGAGAAAAATGGAGCTTCGGCAATTACGTTATTTAATCGAAGTGGCGGAACGGCAGCATGTAACGGAGGCAGCGGATCATCTTAATGTGGCACAATCAGCTGTCAGCTATCAAATTTCCAAACTGGAAGAAGAACTAGGAGTAAAGTTATTAGAAAGGGTCGGCAGGAATATTAAGATTACACAGGCCGGAAACATTTTTTTACAATTTGCTAAAACCGCGTTAAACACTTTAGATGAAGGGAAGGAAAAAGTAGACGAATATCTCAACCCATTAGGAGGAACGCTTTATATCGGTTATCCTTCTAGTCTCTCAATATATTGGCTGCCAACTCTTATTTCGGCATATAAGGAAGTGGCGCCAAATGTAAATTTCCATTTGCGGCATGGCTCTTATGCCTATTTAATTGATGCGGTGAAAAACGGTGAAATCGATTTAGCCTTTCTCGGCCCAGTCCCCATGAAGGAAGCTGATCTGGACGCGAAGATCTTATTTATGGAAAGTATTGTGGCGCTGATTCCTCAGCATCACCCTTTGGCTGATAGAAAAAGTCTGAATTTAAGTGACTTACGGGCAGACCCTTTCGTCTTATTTCCGGATGGATATGTCCTTCGAAAAATAGCTGTAGACGCCTGTCATGAGGCGGGTTTTAAACCTAACATAGCGTCCGAGGGAGAGGATATGGATGCATTAAAAGGACTAGTTTCCGCAGGAATCGGCGTTAGTCTATTACCGGAAAGTACTTTCTATGACTCTGTTCCCCGGTTCACAGTCAAAGTACCGATAAAAACACCAAAAGCCATGCGTACAGTGGGGGTTATAACTCCGAAACATCGAGACATCGGGCCATCGGAAAAGAACTTTTATCAATTCCTCATCCAATACTTCAGTAGATTAGAACAGTATAAACAATAAAGAGAGTAAACCGCAGGGACGGTTCTTCTAGTCCTATTTGACCAGAAGAACCGTCCCCTCGGCACCCTTGGCAAAAAGACATTTACAAGTTCTAACAATTAACATACAATTAGATTAATAATGATTCTCAATCAAGAACTTATCAAATAAAGAGGTGTGAAATTATGATATATCCTCTAATTGAGCAGAAAAAAAAGATCCATATTGTAAGAGATATGAATTCATGCGAATGTGGTCTAAAGTATCATTCCGATTTAGTTATTAAAAGGAAAACACTGAAACAAATTAAGTTCGTTGAATTAGGCAAGGTAACCTGTAAGAAATGTGCATCTAGCCTTAAAAGCAATGTTAAATAGCGCTGCATGTCCATAATTCAGAATTTTGTCGAAATCGATAAGTGCACAAAAAAAGCATATCTTGTCAGACATGCTTTGTTCAATATACCTTAATAAATATAACCATCAAAACGTGCTTATAGAGTCTGCTGCCAATCTATCAATTTCCTCTTCTACATTTAAACTCTCAATCTCTCTAATTACTTGAACATTCCTCGGCAGCAGTAAAAGCACTTTATTCTCAAATGTAATTTCATAATCGATCTCACAGACCGCTGGTACCTGACCAATAATCCGCTCTGCTACTACAAATGGCACTTCTAATTGAGCCACCTTGTGACCGTTAGATACCCCATTTTCATTAGAACACGCCTGTTTCTTACTAAGAATATGTATTTCTCCACCTTGAACTAACTTACCTTCACTATTCTTACTGTCATATGTACGTGCATAAATAACGACTTCACGACTTTTCATTTATAATCTCACCTCCATTTATTAACAATTCATATTAATTATATGTTCTTTATTAAGAACATTCAAGTCTGCGACTTCTTTTAACCAAAAATTCATTCCCATCACATAAAAAGAACTAAACCAATTATCCACATGGATCGCTTGGTTTAATTCTATAGATGACTTACAATATCGCTCCATTACTTTCAATAACTTTTTTATACCAATAGAATGATTGTTTCCTTCTGCGTTCCAGTGTTCCACTTCCGTCATCGTTCTTATCTACATAGATAAATCCATAACGCTTGGACATTTCACCAGTTGACATACTAACTAGGTCGATACAACCCCAGCTTGTATAGCCCATCAGGTCAACACCATCTTCTATCGCTTCTCCCATCGCCCTTACATGCTCCCGGAGATAATCAATCCTGTAGTCATCGTTAATGGGGCCATCCTCTTCTAGTTTGTCATACGCACCTAAGCCATTCTCAACCACAAACAATGGAACCTGATATCTGCCATAAAGCTTGTTTAAACTGATGCGTAACCCGACTGGATCGATCTCCCATCCCCAATCACTAGCCTTTAAGAATGGATTTTTCACTCCTCCAACAATATTCCCTTGAGCTTTTTCCTCTTCACTCTTTTCTTTTTTATCGGTACGAGACATGTAATAACTCAAACCAATATAATCAACTGTTCCCTCTTTGATGATGTCTAAATCGCCATCATGTATCTCTAAATTGATGTTTGCCTCTTTAAAAAAGCGCTTAATGAATGCTGGATACTCCCCGCGTACTTGAACATCTCCACAGAAATAATTAAATAATTCCTCTTCTTTTAAGGCATACATAATATTTTCCGGATTACAATCGTAGGAGTACACGGGTGCAAACAAAATCATGCAGCCTATTTTTGCACCAGGTATAATTTCTTTACATGCTTTTACTGCTATAGCACTAGCAACAAATTGATGATGGAAAGCTTGGAATGTCTCATGGTAGCGATTGTCCTTTGTTTTTGGAGAAAACCCCATACTCATAATCGGCATCTTCAAAGCACCGTTGATTTCGTTAAAGGTCATCCAATATTTCACTTTATTCTTATAACGCTTTAGAATGACAGTTGCATATTTCTCAAAGAATATAACAACCTGGCGATTTCTCCAGCCACCAAATTCTTTAACCAGATGCAGAGGCATTTCATAGTGCGAGATGGTCACGACCGGTTCAATTCCATACTTTAATAATTCATCAAAAACCCTGTCATAAAAAGCCAGACCTTCTTCATTTGGTTCTAGCTCATCACCATTTGGAAAAATTCGTGTCCAAGCAATCGACATTCGAAAAACCTTAAAGCCCATTTCCGCAAACAGAGCAATATCTTCTTTATAACGATGGTAAAAATCAATGGCCTCATGATTGGGATACGTGTATTTCTCACGATTAATTTCAAAATCAAAGCCCGCAGACATTAATATATTTAGTCGCTCTTTCCCGCCCGGCAGGACATCAGCAATATTTAATCCCTTATTCCCTTCGTTAAACCCGCCTTCAATCTGGTTTGCTGCGGTTGCACCACCCCATAAAAAACCTTCTGGAAATATCTTGTCAGTCATTTTCATTCTTTATTATCCTCCTGCCTGAATAAGTTGGAGCTTCCAATTACAGCCAACACTTATAACTTGCTCAGTATTTTCATATTTATTAAAAACCGAAACCAAGGGATAGTTCTTGCGCCTTTTAGTCCAGGAGAACCGTCGCTATGGTTTCTCGCTAAACTTTTTTATCTACCTCGTTTTTGTTTAGTAAAAGGCTCTCATTGATGAATTTGTTGAATGCCATTCTGACACAAACTTATATTATCAATACGCTCATCAACCATTTTGCATTTTCAGAATTCGCCCACATGAACTCGTTGCTAAGAAAACAAATCTATCCCTATCCACCTACTATCGGTATTTGAACAAAGCCCTTGTGGGTTTATATCAGGTTCTTGCGCAAAAATAATCTAATCATCACTCGATAAATATAAAAAAGATGCAGGCTGCTAAAATGCCTGCATCTTTTTTATATTTATCATTTATACCCACTGAATAGACCCAAACTCCCCATGCGGATGTGATTGTAATTTAAATCTTCTATACTCGTATTCTAATTTCGACAGTGACAATTTATCAAGCTGTTGATCTTCTTTATTATAAACGTTTAAGAAAATTAATTTATTAATAAGTTTTTGTCGCTTTTTTTCATCTTTATTTCTCATCAGAAACACTCCTTTAGTTATACAAAATCTTTACCTTTGATTTCATCAACCTTAAGTTCGTTTTTAGATTAATATTATTATAACCCTACAATTCCGACCTGTAAAGTATGATTTAAAAATAAACAAAAAACACTGTCATTATGACAGTGAAGGGTTCTGTTCACACATAGCAATTGACATCATTATTATGATGGACAATAAGGGGATCATGTTAGGCATCCGAGCTTATAAATAGACGGAGAACTTCCGTCTATCGACTCGAAAAATTTGAAAATAGGCGTTTTGTTTTGCATAACCGGAAAATTTCCGCTTATTTTACTTTTGCTGTTACTCAGCAACAGTCTTAGTATTTTGGCTGTCTTTGTTGGTACAGATTAGCTATGACGAAACGGAACCCTTTTTAATTATGACAGTGCCTCGCATTTTTTAATATAAGCGGTTTGTTACGAATCCATTATATCTAGCTAAAACTCTTAAGTAACTCGAATTCGACCAACTCTTCGATTTCGAATACGCTCATTATTATTCCATGCTCTTTGAGACTTTGGAGGAGGACCTTGAAATGAGATGAGACCAGCCTTATACAGGACATATCCTATAAAGGTAGCATAGATTGAACTTCCGATTAGAAACCAGATGAATCTTCTGCCAGCTTTGCGTAACATATTTTCACCTCTTTAACCTCTCATTGATGATAAATATGATACGATTTTCTGTTTTATGTCGTCTTATTCACCCCAGCCATCTTTCATTCCCAAGAATTATTATTTCCCTATATAATAAGTTTCCGCCGGTCCCAGATAGCTTTTTGCAGGTTTCTTCCCTTCCGGATAGATTACCAGTCTCTCCAAAACAAATCCTGGGCTCACCGCAAATATCCGAAGGGTATTTAATCCTTCCTTACAATTTATGCTGCTGCAATGGCAGCGGATGTTATTAAGCACCCCAGCTGCCCAATTTTGATCATCAACGCGGTATCCTTCCGGAAGTGTATTAACTATTTTAATGTCCTCTTCATTTGCTTGTATTCCACAGAATAATGTACTATCTTGGGTAACCGGATTAGAAGGCTGCATATATAATTCCAACTTATATGCTCCAGCTTCCTGTACTACAAAATGATATTCTAAATAAGGGGAGTCCTTGCCTGCATTAAAATATATCGTTGTAGGATATGCCTTCATGGCAGATAGTGTCTTGCCATATCCCTGAAGCACCTCAAATCGGTTAACATCGCCCTGTTGATTCGCTGCTTCTTTATTCAGAGAATAATGTTCAGCTTCTATGGATATATATCCATTCGTCATAACAAAAGTCATTTCAGGCAGTTTACTGAATTCAGCCTGGATTGCGTTTACAATGATGGTACAGGTTCCGCACGGCATCTCCACAACTATCCTGCCTTCTGTCTCGTCATTCATTTCATTTCGATTAATCTTTACTTTAATTACTTCTATTGTTTTTTCTTTGCCATCCAAGCTGCCGCTGTTCTTAGAACATGTCAGCCACTGATTTTTGCAAATAATATTATAATCCGCATCCAAATCACTTA
>Ga0182744_1001493_pt1 | contig 20342 bp, 18 predicted proteins | sample eDN3rd30CKraftMG_FD_128525 | JGI IMG/M metagenome (GOLD analysis project Ga0182744, IMG submission 128525) | Enriched Miracle-Growth compost microbial communities from Emeryville, California, USA - eDNA 3rd pass 30_C Kraft MG (version 2) (version 2) ...
TAACCCATCTTCTCCAGAAACAGCAACATGTCGCTTAAATCTTCACGAGAAAGCAATGCATGATGTATGGTTGTACGCACTTCAAATGGTATCCCTGCGTTGATTAATACCGTTAAACTAGCTACAAATGACTCAAACAAATTTGTTTTAGTGATGGCGTTGTACTTCTCTAGTGGCGCTTTAAAATCCAAAGCCACATAATCAACCCAACCTTGTTGTATAAAGTGTTCCAGCACCTGCGGCCTCGTGCCATTGGTATCTAATTTAACAGCCAACCCCATGGCTTTCACGGCGACAGCTAACTCACCAAGCTGAGGGTATAAAGTACATTCACCACCACTGAAAACCACACCGGCAATCAAATGCTTTCTGGAGGCAATGAAGGTGAGTGCTGCTTCTAATTTTAGCTGCCCTTTACCTAATACAATTTCCGGATTATAACAATAGACACAACGCATGTTACAGCCTGCAAACCAAAGAATGCAGGCTGGTTTATCCGGAAAGTCCAATAGGGTAAAAGGCGTAATGCTATAGAGTGGACTTCCCGTTCTGTTCCTTAAAATGGGTACGTTGCTTGTGCTCACCTTGTTTACCAAGATTAAAACTTTCTACTGGCCGATGGTACCCCATTACCCTGGTATAAACTAAACATTTACTTCTTAAATGCTGTTGTTGCGCCAAAATGGCGTCTGCTTTTTTCAAATTACTCATATACTATCTTATTTTGGTTAAATTGTTCTATAATCAGCTGATCGCAAGCTGGGCAATACGTATGCTCCCCATGTAGATATCCATGTACGGGGCATATACTAAATACGGGTGTTACGGTGATATAGGGTAATCTAAATTGGGTAAGTACTGTTTTCACAAAAGCGCGACAAGCATTTGGCGAGCTCATTTTCTCCCGCATATAAAGATGCAATACGGTCCCTCCTGTGTATTTACACTGGAGTTCATCCTGAAGGATGAGTGCTTCAAAGGGATCGTCGGTATAATCTACCGGAATCTGTGAACTGTTTGTATAGTAAATATGCTGTTCCATTCCAGCTTGTATAATCTCCGGAAAACGTTTTCGATCTTCTTTAGCGAAGCGGTAAGTAGTTCCTTCGGCAGGAGTAGCTTCCAGGTTATAGAGATTTCCAGATTTTTCCTGGTATAATTGTAATTTGGCACGTATATAATCGAGTATGTTCAATGAAAAGTTTATTCCAGTTTGGGTAGTCATATCTTCTTGGCCAGCTGTAAAATTCAAGACCATTTCGTTCATCCCATTTACACCAATGGTTGAAAAATGATTTCGAAAATGTGCTAAGTACCGTTTTGTGTAGGGATACAAGCCTCTATCATACATTTCCTGTATAAAGACACGCTTTTTTTCTAGCGTTGAATAAGCCATATCCAGCAACTCATCCAGCTGTTTATAAAAACCTGCTCGATTATTGCGATAAATGAACCCTAAACGCGCCATATTAATCGTTACTACACCGATGCTCCCCGTCATTTCAGCACTTCCAAATAAACCGTTCCCTCTTTTTAACAATTCCCTCAAATCAAGTTGTAGGCGGCAACACATACTCCGAACGGCGTGCGGTTTATACGCTTCGGGATTTTCTATTCGCGTTCCGTCTGGCCCTGTAATATACTGACTACCGATAAAATTCTGAAAATAAGAAGAACCGATTTTGGCCGTATTTTCAAAGAGCAAATCGGTATTTTCACCATTCCAGTCAAAATCTTCTGTGATGTTTACCGTGGGTATGGGGAAGGTAAAGGGTTGTCCGTTGGCATCTCCCTCGGTCATCACCGTATAATAGGCCCGATTAATTAGATTCATTTCTGGCTGAAAATGCGCGTATGTTAGGGATGTTAGTTGATCTACACCGCGTATATGGCAAGCCTTCAACAGCATTTCATCTTGCACATTCACAAATAGATGTTGATTTCCTCTGGTAGGTATTTGTTCTTTTAAATCGTTTGGAACAGTCCAATCGAGCGTAATGTTTGTAAAGGGTGACTGCCCCCAACGGGCCGGAACGTTTAAATTGTAAACAAAACTGCGCACGGCTTTCAACACATCGGCATAGGGAAGTTTGTCTTTGAAGACATAAGGTGCCAGATAGGTATCGAAAGAACTAAACGCCTGTGCTCCCGCCCATTCACTTTGTAAAATACCCAAAAAATTGGCCATCTGCCCCAATGCCTCTCTAAAGTGAGCGGGTGGTTTACTTGCCACTCTGCCTCTTACACCATTAAACCCATCATTCAGCAAGACGCGCAGGCTCCATCCCGCACAATAGCCTGTTAAGCAATCTAAATCATGTATATGTATATCGCCATTCCGATGTGCTAACCCTTCTTCTTTACTATATACTTTGTCCAACCAATAATTTGCAATAATCTTACCTGCCACATTGTTTACTAATCCGGCGTTCGAATAAGAGGTATTTGCGTTGGCCTGAATGCGCCAATCAGTTTGCCTAATATATTCTTCAACGGCCTCTGTACTATCTACATAAGTACGATTTTCATCTAAATTTATCATCATTATTCAGGTTAACTTCATTGGATGCTATAAACCTAATTGTTGCTTTCCTGCTTCGCTGATCATATCGAAATTCCAGACAGGTTCCCACACTAAATTAATTTCTACCGTGTTATCCGGAAAAACAGCTTCCAGTGCATGCTTTACTCCTTCTTCAATCGCTTCACCGAGCGGACAGTGAGGGGTCGATAAGGTCATACGCACGATTATATTTCCTGCCGTTGGAAAATCAACACCATATACCAAACCCAAATCGATGATATTGACACCCAATTCAGGATCAATCACATCGCTCAAAGCTGTTCGTGCCTTCATTTTCTCATAGAACAGCGGATCACTTATTTGTAATTCCATAGATTAATTTTGATGGTTTATGAAAAAAAACTTTGGCTACATTGTACAAATAAACGGTCGACATGGACAACCATAATACAGTTGATAGCCTGAGCAACCAATCTATCGTCCATCCAACACCCACTAACAGGAGTAAAAAAGCGGCATGATACAGGTAATATTGTACGATGACCAATTGTTCGCTATACAACTGCTTGGGCAAGGGCACTTTTACCTTTCCATTTAGATTTTTATACCGTTTGTTCCAGACAATAAAAGGCAGGGTTTTAAATGTTTTACCTAGAATCAACGCGGTAATCCAGCCAAGAAAAAGCAATATACCATATAAAGTTACCCATTTGGTTTCCGTACGAAATTCCATCATGGGCAATAGTAAAAATGCTGCTATTAAGTAGCCAAAAGAAAAGGCCGCATGTTTCATCGGAATATCTATCTTTTTACGTACCCTATTACGAAAAGCATCTATCAAATAACATATCCATGCCAGCACACCGAATAAAACCAAACTTCCGTAAATCAGCGAACGTTGGTTAGTAGGGTCTAAATAACCGTCTAAGAGAAATAAAACCAATCCCAGGTTTTGTAAAAGCAAAGCGGCGCGCAATAAGTAGTTTTTGGTTGACTTGCCCAACAGAAACATGGGAATAAGCTTTACACTAACACCTACAATCAGTTGAAGAAACCAACCTGCTAGTCCCATATGCGCATGTAACTTCACCAATTCTAGATGATTACGTGGAATAAATGGATAACGCAGATGAATGGCCAATAATAAACCAGCAGATACCGTCATGATCAGCCAAAGAGCAGAGCAAATCAGGTAGCACTTATTAATCGCATAACGGGAGCAAGATCCTCCCGTGAACCAGACATTAGCACCATAAAGACATGCAGCAATGACAACCAATGAACCTCCAGTAATCATCGGAAGCCCTACTCGAAAATACCAAAATGAAGGAATTAAGATACAGACACCTGCTGTCAGAAATCCATATGACCATACAGCCATACGAAGGCTATAAAGTTCTCGCTCGCAAATAACGGGTAATAACTGATAGGCTGCACCAAAAATCATCATGGTTGCCCAACCCAGCGCAGCGGTATGTACCCACGCCAATAGATGCGGGCTGAAATAATGCACCAGTAAATCGTGCGGCCCCATTGCCATGAAAGCGGTCAATATCCATAAAAATACGGCTGCTGTACCATAAAATGGTAATACAGCAATCGTGGCCGGCGCTTTTCCTATATTAATATCCGCCATAATCCGTTATTCAAGTTTAGTTCTCTCTATTCTTTTCACTTTCCACTTTTCACTTTCCGCTTTCTGCTTTCCGCTTTCTGCTTTCTGCTTTCCGCTTTCTGCTTTCTGCTTTCCCCTCCCTAATCTTTACAAAAAAGCATCTTCACATTTCCTTCTGCAATTTCATAAATATGGATACTGATAGGTTCATCTTCCAAAGCTTCCAATAAGGGAAAAGGTACGCGCTTATGATGCACGTAAAGTACTTCCCCTCCTTTTAGCTGGTGCAATGTTGCTAAAATAGTCTCCATAGGAAGCGGCATTTCCAGATGACGCACATCGATTTCGACCAGCTCCTTTCGATCGTAGCTATTTAACAACGTTGCAAAAGAGGCTCCCTCTTCCATAAACACCCTTCCGGCAGTCGTCGGATCCGCAGGCAACGGAACCGCTTCTTTTAAGAACCAGGTATGATATACTTTTTCTTCCGGATTCGTCACGAAGCTGGGTGCACGTTCCTTTTTCAACAATTTAATCAGCGGATAAGGAACGAAAGAATTAATGATACAAAGGACATTTCCTTCAGGCAATGCGCGGAATTTTTGCATAATGGCTTTTAATGGATCTTCGCCTCCAGCAATAATTCCACGCACGTCAAAATAGGTCAGGCGTTCAGGTTGCATATGCACAAACCAGTCAGGCTGCTCAACTGTTTCCAATTCATGCGGCTTGTCATCGGTTTCAACCCATATAAAACCTAAGGGGCGTAATACCCGCTCAAAGTCTGCCAAGGTACAACCACCAATAGCTGCCGCCTCGGCCAACGTAACCCGGGAAGCCATCACACGACGTAACAGCGGATTACGCAATTTGTGAAGCGGTTTAGACAGAGAAGCAATCGCTTCTATACTGGCCTTATTGATCTTGATGACTTCGGCTATCCGGGTCTGACTATTGATGGTTATCATGGCATGTTGGTTTTATTTTATTTTTACAGTTCTGTTATAGGCTTGCCTCTGCCTTCAGCGTATTTGGAAATAGAATATTATTTTCTAAGTGAATGTGCATGAATAGGTCTTGTTCAAATTCCTTGATCTTATCAAACAGATAAGTATAAGAATTGCACGCATCTGGTGGCAGCACATAATCGCCTGTCAGCTTTCTCAAGGTCCGAAGCTCATCGCCAGATTGCTGGTGCTCTTCCTCCATCACCTGAATAACCCGTGTCAGGCCCGCTTGCGGTCTATGCTCTTCACTTTTGTCTTTCAAATAGGTGGCAAGTTCTTTAATTGCTGGAAAAAGAATCCGATCTTCTTTAGTGATATGGCTATTTAAATCGGCAATCAGATGCTCTAGTCCGCGTGCCAAAGGGGGTAATTCGGGGTGTTGTGCACCGTGCCGACCGGCAACTTTCTGTGCCAGCTCAATAATAAGTGGTCCGTTTTTACGAATATACTGGTGATGCACATTACTGATATAATCGGCTAGAAAGCCCATATCCCAATCGTTGAAATTCAGGTTTTGAGCAGTTTGATTACTTACTTCCTCTTCCATGGCTTTGTTAAACGCTTCTTCCGTCAGTCCGATCTCACCAATGGCCTCTTTCACGGTCTTTTTCCCACCACAACAAAAGTCAATGCCCAATTCACGGAGTTTGGCCGCTTTCCTAAGATCGCGTGCAGCCAGTTCGCCAATGGTCTCTTGTGGCTCATCTGCTTTTAACTTCCCTATTTTAACGCGCCAATGCACTGGCCCTTGTTCTAAATATTCCCAGGTAAAGGTTTGGCCACGTTCACCCAATAGTTGATAATATAAGGGTTTAGGATCATGATCATTGAATATGATAAAATCCTCTCCCCCTTTCAAGGCATCGAAATGCTGAAAAATAGTAGGATGTTTGAGCCTAGGCTCAATCCGGGTAACATCTAATGTTGCTGTTTCCATTGCGTTATTGATTTTATTGATTGTACATATTAATGTCTAAAAAGCTTCCACTCTCGTATAAAGGAACCTATTTGTCATATCGAGCGAAGTCGAAATGACTTTTTTAGACACATTTTTTAATTGCTCAATTGTAAGTTAAAAATAAAAGACTTTTTTATCTTTTATTAGGTTAAATTTTTTTTATTACATTCTTGTTACTTATTAATTGCTTACAAATCTTTTCGTTTAAAATACCTTTGCGACAGCCAGATAGGGCAAATACACCAAAGTGCAAGTGCTGCCACTGTTAACGTCATGCCGGGTAGTGTTCCAAAAAACTCCCTGAATATTGCCCCGGTATATCCCATCATTGCTGAAATATCCATGTGCAATAAAATGAGAATCCGGCCCAAATCAATTGGGTTCAGTGCCGTGATAGCTATCATGGTCTTTTCGATGGGATAATCAGAAAATTGAAATAAAAATAAGAGCACCAGTGCATCAAAAAGAAGTGAAAAATAGAGCCATAACACAATCACCAAGCCAATTCCTTTGGCTTTATCGCGAATGCGCACAGCAGCCCAGCATGCAATGGACACAAAAACCACCGACAGCACCATACCACAGCCTACAAATACAAGACCAGTTATCCCTGGTGCATAAATCGCCATTGGTATTCCAACACCAATTAAAAAAGCTAAACAGATCGCTATGGTTAAGCCCCAAAATAAACTTAACCAGATACGTTGACGTTTGAGCGGCTGGCTAACCAATAGTTCGATAAATTCAGCGCTATTATAAATATAAATGGTTGAAAAAATAATACTCACTAAGGGCACCATAAAGAGCACTACATTCAATAAACTGATGATACCTTTTGCAGCATTGTCTTCCATGTTGAAAATGCTAAAAGAAAGGACAAGCAAAAAGACGGTATAGATCACGATCACTTTACTGCGGAGCAAGTCTACCAGAATATATTTTACCAACTTATTCATGTACAGTGGTTTTTAAATAAGTTCCTAAATTATTTTTCCGTATTACTTGGCTAATTACTTTAGAGAGTCTTTCTTCGCCCGTCTCCTGTTTAAGCCAGTCCATACTCCGATGGAAATATACCCGACCTTCTTGCATATAAACGACCTCTGTTACCAAATCATCCAGTTCATTCAAGACATGCGATGTAATGATGATGAGTTTACCCTTTTTTTTCTCTGCTTGGATTTTGTCTTTTAATATTTCGGTGGCGATTGGATCAAGTCCCGCCGTTGGTTCGTCCAAGATCAACACACGGTTATGAAACATAAACGCCAAACAGGCGCTCACTTTTTGCCGGGTACCTCCTGATAGCGTCCGCATCCGTTTGTTCTTTAGTTTATCAATTTCAAAAGCTTCGAACAGTACTCGATCTACATCAGCAGGTGCAACCTTTCGGATATCGCGCATCATATCGATTACTTGACCAATGGTCATATTGTCGGGGTACCGCCCTGTTTGTGGCATATACCCAATGGTTTCTCGATACAACCATTGATTGGTAATCGATACACCATCGAAAGTAATCTGACCACTATCGGGTACCACCATACCTAAAATCGACTTCATTAACGTTGTTTTACCACAGCCATTCGGGCCAATCAATGCCATACATTCGCCTTGACTGCAACGAAGTGACACCTCATCCAAAACCCGCAGTTTTCCAAAACTTTTTGTTAGCTTATCAATTACGATCATCGTTTAAAGGCTTTAATGCTGGCTCATCGTCCTTCATATTTTCGGGAGTCAAGCTTGGCAACATTTTCTCTGTTCTATCTAATAACGATACCATAAAACTTCTAAATAAAATCATGGTTACCGGATAGCGCTCGGCAATCATGGCATATAAGCTCACTGGCCGATATGGCACGTCGCCAATACCATCTTTATTCAGGTCGTACCCTTCATATTTGTCCCAATAATTTTGGCGAAGCGTATTCAACACCAGCGACCCATTTGTTCCTACATCAAAGGTATTGCGCCTAAAATCATTCCGTTCTAACACATTATCCATGCAGCTCGCCTGTATCTTCACGGCCCAACCATTATCCAGAAACTTGTTTTTTTGCACTTTAATTCGGGTCGTTCCCTCCATCAATATACCTGTTGTATTATTTAAAAATGTATTTCCTTCAATGCGGCTATCGGTAATCTCCTTCAATAACAGGCCATAAGAGGCATCCCCCCAATTGTCTTTAAACACATTATTCATCATGGTTACATGCCGCGTGTACATCACGGCCACACCTGCACCATTATTACTAAATGTGTTATTCATATAACTATTATTGTGCGAAAACATAAAGTGTAAGCCGTAACGTAGATTTTTGCGCGAAAAGTTCTGTTCAATATGAGTATGGGTTACGAACTCCAGGTAAATACCATCTCGGTGCCCCTGAATACGATTGTTTTGGATGTTCAGTTCACTACTTTTCCAAGCATGAATGCCATTTCCTATCAGTTGCTCCTGCGTACTGTATGCGCGCAGTATATTATTACTAATGGTGCATTGTGTAGCTTGTTGTGCATAGATTCCAAAAAAATTATCCTCCAATACATTATTTTTAATCGTGACATGATGAGTATTATAAATCTTGATACCTGCAGGGTCTGCCATGGCAGCATGGCCGGATGCTTGAACCCGGAAACCACTGATGACCACATAGGGCGATTTAACGGATAATATTTCATATGTATGATCGCCATCTAAAACTGGCATCCCGATCCCCAGCAGGGTCAGGGATTTATCAACGACGATGTTTCCCTCACGATAATGTCCGGAATACACTTGTACGGTGTCATTCGGATTAGCTATTTGAATAGCTTCTTTGATGGTTTTTATCGGATACTGCTCTCCCACCTGAAGCTTATGTGCTTGTACCCTTATGAAAGAAATCAAGCTAAACAAAAATATCCAAAGTACTATGATGCGTACCATACCAACTACCAAAGTTCATCCCAATCTACCTGACTACCGTCCATTTGCTGCAGCAAACTATCTCGTTCGTTTTCCGAATTCAATGCTGCTACATTCCCTCCCATTGGACTTTTTAGACCCGCACTCTTTAAAAAGAACATTTCACTTATTGCCTTAAGCTCACCTACTCCTTTGAAATCTGCTATATAAAATCCCGCAATATCTTCCTTTTTCAAGTTGTTCTCCTTTACATAGCTCATCATGCATTGAATATCGTCAAACTTAAAGTCCCTTCCTTTTTTCGTTACAAACTCAGCTCCAAAGCGCGTGTCGCTAATGGTCATTTTGCAATGCATACAGGCATCGACGCCATAATGGATCGCTTCCGGCTGTAAATGACTACACGACATCAGGCATAGGGTTACAATACAAAATATTTTACTTAACGGCACCATTTCTTATTCTTTTTAATAATTTTCAACTTTCCTGCGCCATTCAGAAAAGGCACAATACACGACAAGTAAACCTACAACGATAAACATCCAACCGCCTATATCTGGCATGGCATAAGCACCAAAATTAAGTAATTGTTTAAATCCAATCAGCGGTGGTTGATACGCCATACCGGGCACTTGAATAGCCGCATTGGGGTCGAGGTTATGCCCATAATCATACTCCCACTTCCAAAAATCGATCATTGCCACTATTCCAAATATCACAAATAGTAGTAACAGGATATACAAGCCTCTTTTTTTCCCCCATATAGCCGCTAGAATAAAGAGTATCGCAAAAAAAGCAATCAAATAGGGCAACACGGTAAATTCGACAAAATCATCTGCACGAAGCGCTTTCATGCCGATATAATGGTTCAATCCGTTGATAATATCCACGTTCCCTGCTAATTTGTTGCTATAAATCAATAGTCGCAAGCCTTCGGGATATTGCGGCGCATCGAGGTCGATGCGCCAAATCGGACAAAATATCACTGCAACTAAAGCCAGTGCACAAACCATCAAAATGATTTTACTTCGGCTGGTGAGTTCGTCAGTTTTCATCTGAATAAATTGTTTATTCATTATTCATTTGCCAAGTTAGTACCTGTACTAAATGTCAGCGCTACATTACTTCCTTTCGGAGAGACGCGAAGGTAACCAGACATTTCTTGATGCAATGCGCTACAGAAGTCGGTACAGTAAAAGGGGAAAATCCCTACCCTATCGGGTGTCCATTTCAGCGTTTGCGTTTCGCCAGGCATAATCAGCAACTCCCCATTATTTGCACCTTTTATGGCAAAACCATGCGGCACATCCCAATCTTGTTCCAGATTGGTTACATGAAAATACACCTCATCGCCCATACGAATGCCTTCGATGTTATCAGGTGTTAAATGAGAACGTATCGCTGTCATATACACATGCACTTTATTACCCTCACGCACCACCTTGGTCTCACCTTCCCCTTTAGCAGCAAATGGATTTTTATTCTCTTCCAGCTTGAATGTTTTAACCGAGTTATCCTTTACCAGATCAGCCTTGATTGCTTGTGCATAATGCGGCTCACCTATCGTAGGAAAATCAAGTACCAATTTCATTTTATCGCCTGTAATATCAAACATTTGGGCACTTTGAGCCAACTCAGGGCCGGTTGGTAAATACCGGTCTTTGGTTATCTTATTGTAGGCAATGACATATTTACCATCAGGCTTCTTGGTATCTCCTCCCAATACCATTAAATGCCCGGTTGAGTAGTAAGTAGGAACCCGATCGATTACTTTCAAATCTTTCACATTCCACCGCACCAGTTCGGAAGAAACGAACATAGATGTAATGGCATTTCCTTTATCGTCAAACTCGGTATGTAAAGGTCCTAAACCCGGTTTTTGCACCTCGCCATATAAGGCTTCTTCATATTTGATGACCGGAATGCCGGCATAGTCGCCTTCAAATTTCTTACCTTCAATTGCTTTCATGATTTTACTGAAAGAAAATACCGGAATTAAGGCAGCCAGCTTCCCACTCCCTACAATGTATTCACCAGAAGGGTCTACATCCGTGCCATGAGGTGATTTGGGGCATGGAATAAAATAACATAAATCCTTCAACTCTGCAGAACTCAGTACCGTAACCTCATGTTTGGTTTCGGAGGTGGCGGTATGTGTTTCTTCATTATAGGTATTATGCACATAATTGGCCTTCACCTTTTTACCTTTCCCTTGTTTCAAGTACTCCTCAGCTTTCTTCCAGTTAACAGCCATAATAAAGTCCTTATCGTTTTTAGAGGCATTTACTTCTAATAGCGTATTGGCTTGCTCGGTGTTGTAACAAGAGAAAAAGAACCAGCCATGTGAAACACCTTTACCTGCACGACTCAAATCGAAATTAATACCTGGTGTTTCTATCTGGAACGCGATGTCCATATTACCCTTGGTTTTATCAACGCGAACAAAGGTTATGGTTCCTTTAAAATTCTTCTTATACGTATTGATCGGCACATCGCCATCCTGATCGTCGAGCGGAACGCTAAAACGTGTTCCAGCTACTACATATTCCGTATTTTCCGTAATGAATGGAGAGGAGTGGTTACCCCCGCTATTGGGTAACTCCAATATCTCTGCTGTACGGAACGTTTTCAAGTCGACCCGCGCCAATCGAGGCGTATTATTTCCATTTACAAATACCCATTTCCCATCGTATTCTCCATTCGTTTTAGAGAGCTGCACGTGGTGTAAATCGTCCCAAGGAACCATACCATGCGACGTATTCAGCATAGGTTTGGTTTCCTCACTAAAACCCCATCCCTTCTCAGGGTCGAGAGAAAAGACGGGTATTACGCGCAACAAGCGGCCTGAGGGTAGACCATATACAGATAGTTGTCCGCTGAAACCACCTGATACAAAGTTGTAATATTCATCGTAACTTCCAGGGGCTACATATACTTGTTGCGCAGCATCTCCACTCACGGCATTGCCGGCATTTTTTGGTTTACAACCAAAGCAAAGTCCTAACAATAACAAACCTATTACTGCGAGGTTCAAATTAAGATATCGTGTATTCATCTGATTTTTTTCTTTTTTACTTTACGCCGTCATTTTCACGCATAAACTCCACGATATGACGGGCATCTTCGTCGGAGAGGCTTTGATTGGGCATTCTTACCAAACAGATCTCCAATTGCGCTTGTAACTCGGGGTCTTTATCAATCATCGGATCAGGGTTAGTAATAAAATTCATAATCCAAGCTGCCTCATGCTTTTGGCTCACGCCTTTCCATCCGGGGCCTACCAAACGCTCGTCGGTCAGCTTATGGCAACTCGAACATTTTAAATCGTATATAGCCTTTCCCTTCCGAGCCATGGCAACGTCTAACTGAGCACCTAATTCGACATGATCAAACTTTCCTTCACCCCGCTTTGGATCATAAGTCGAAGGATCCTTCTCAATCATCGCCGGAGCATCTCCTGTTGATTCGTTATGCTTTGTACTTGGGCCGCAAGCTGCCAGTAAAACGGACGAAATTGCGATAATAAACAACTTCTTCATAATAGTTTTTTTTGTTTCTGACAAAGTTACCCCACCTATTGGAGAAATTTTATGCGCTCAATCATAAAAGCTTATCTGCCTTATAAATCGCACAAATAATCAAAACAACTATTTAAAAATCAATCAGTTAACAACAAAACAACTAAATTATAATCTTCATCACTATTTCACATGACAACCATCATCAAATACGGTATACAGTTTTTTTATTTTTGGTAAATGGGTTTACGTCTTGAAACATCGAATCCATTCTAAATTCATGATCATGGCTATAATCAATATCCAAACGCTACTAGAACATGGTGCATCCTATCGGCACATCGTATCTGGAGAAGAAGTTTTTCATGAAGGTACTCCTGCAGCGTTTTACTATCAAATCGTTGATGGCTTCGTACGCTGGTCTAATTTTACCGAAGACGGGAAAGAAGTATTACAATTGCTTGCCGGTCCAGGTGAATCGATAGGTGAATTGCCTCTATTTGATAATATACCATACGCAGCATCTGCTATAGCAGAAACAAACGGTGTTTTATTGAAATTACCAATAGAAGCATTCCGTAGGCTACTGAACAGCTGTCCGGACATTCATTTTCAATTCACTAAGTTGTTTTGTGAACGGCTTCGGTTCAAGTTTTTTCTATTGAAAGAAATCGTCACATTTTCGCCAACAGAACGAATACAAAGAATTTTGGAATACTTAAAAAGCATACATCAGAATATTTGTCCAGATTGCCTAAAAGTCAAGTTAACACGACAACAACTAGCTAATTTAACTGGGCTACGGGTTGAAACAGTCATCCGAGGAATAAAATGCTTAGAAAAAAAGGGAATACTGCGCATCGAAAAAGGAAAAGTATTTCTAAATGAATCCTCATCAGAACGACGTCAAGCATTCTGCTTTTCATAATGCAGGATATTACTATAATTTAAATTTAGCTGACATGATTGAGATGGAGTTCAATATGCACAGCGGTTCCTTCACCAGATGCTGAAACGATTTCCATTTTTCCATTGAAATAAGCAACACGGCTTTCTAAGTTACGGATTCCCATTCCATGTTGGGCATCCAAGACATCCGGATTAAAACCCTTGCCATCATCTTCTACTGTAATCCAAAAACCGGTATCGGATTGATTACATTGTACCAGGATCGTATGTGCCTGCGCATGACGAACGGCATTGGATAGGATTTCCTGTATGATGCGATATATATGAATTTGCACTGTTCTTGTGTTCATTTCCTGCATACCGAACGATTGGAAAACAACCTGTAGCTGGTCATTCCGATAAAAATCACACAAATCTCTCAATGCCGATTCCAAACCAAATTTCAATAAGGTTTCGGGCATGAGATTACGGGCTATCTGTCTTAATTCGCTTACTGCATGATCCAGTTGTGTGATCATTCTATCCCGAGTAAGCGGTTGTATTTGCTCAGGTTGGTTGTCGGCATGCTGTAATAAATTCAATTTTACACCTGCTAACAAGCCTCCAAGACCATCATGTAAATCGCGCGCCACCCTTTCGCGCTCACGTTCTTCACCCGTTAACATCGCATGAGCTACTTGAAGCTGCTGTCGTTGCTCCATATCTTTTAGCTGCTGATGGTAATTGACTTCTTTCTGTAGCGATAATTTTTTATGATTTTGATAATAAAACCAAGCTAAGATAGCCATCGTCAATAAAAACAGCGAACTGGCGCCCAACAACCAGTTAAACAATCGGTTATTTTTCGCGGTTAAAGCCGCTTCAGCTTTTTCTGCTTTCAGGGTAGTAATTTGTTTCTGGGCTTCTGCTGTTTTATATTTGGCTTCTAGCTCGTTCATATCACGCTTCAACTTAGACTCATATAGGCTATCAGTCAGTAAAGTACTTTTTTTCTGATAATAAAAAGCCGAATCCATTCGGTGTAAGCCAGCATACATGGCAGATAAACTTTGAAAGATTTCCAATCGACTTTGGTCCATCGACATCATATCTTCATCGGCCCTGAGGTAGTTAAGTTCTACTTTTGCTTGCTGGTATTGCTGGCATGCCAACAGACTTTTGACCTTATAGCATCTCAATTCCTGGATCACATATATTTTATTGGGCCCACCGGCTTTTGCTATGCCTTGATCGAAGCTTTTGACAGCATCTCGATATTGGCCCCGTTCATGAAAATACATCCCCTCAACCATATAAAATCCGGCATTTAATTCGGATGTTGGATAGGGTTTTAGAATCCGCCGATTGGCATCAAGTACTTGCTTTGCCTTATCCAATTGCTTTAAAAGCATGTAATTCTCTCCTGCACGGTTATATGCAGCGGCTAAACGTGCAGGGTCTCCTGTTTTCAGTATTTCAATGGCCTTATCGAGATAAATAGCCGCTTTAGCATGCTGATCCAAGTTCATAAAAGCTACACCAACCCCAACGTATAACGAACCAAGTGCTAAGCGGTCATTACCCGCTTCTGCCAATGGGATAGATTTATTGAGTACCAAATCAATGTATCCTCTATCATCGTCATTACGCTGATGCATAACGCCTAAATTCGACCATATTTTAGAGCGAATGGAATAAGCCTCCTTGGTCTTAAAGGCTTGCATCAGGCTATCCGCTTTTAGGTAGGCCGCACGACTCTTTTGTTCATCTGATGCGAAATAGTAATAGCCTTCGGCTGTATAGCCAATCCCCATCAAGTATGCATCATCTTTACTCCATTGCTTCCCTGCATCCAAGTACTTTTTCGCTTGATTGTGATCTTGTATTACCCAATAATTGGCCAATAAAAAACTGGTGCGTGCTTTTACACTGTCGGGCGCATTCGTATGGAGTATCTTTTCCAGACTATCTGCATATCGTGCCGTATATAGCGGTGTTTGGGCAAAACTAAAACCAAAAGCAAACAGCAACCCAATTAAAAACCAAAGGCGAATCATGCTGTTAAAATAAGGAATATTTTTGTTAACAGCGTGAGATTCGTTTGTAATCTCAATTTCATTTAACTCATTCTATGCCAAATATCAGCAACATTTTGGTACACTATCCGTCTTAACAAAAAACGATTGCCAAACATATGTTTAAAAGAATACTATTTATTATACCCATCTGGTTACTATTAGATTTTTATTTTTTTCAATCTCTACGGTCGGTTACTCAATCGCTGCCGCTTCTGACTAAACAAACCATCCATTGGGTTTACTGGTTATTTGACATCGCACTTATTTTAACGATTCTCTTTTTAATCTTTGTCGATTCGAAATTCCTATCACCCAAATACATCTTTATTTTAGTGGGTTTGGTGCTATTGTCTTTGATACCTAAATTATTGGCCTTCCCCTTTTTACTGTTAGAAGACGTCTCTAGATTAGGCGAATATGCTATCCACTTGAAAGAACATGCCAGCTATCCCGATCGACGAAAATTCATTGGTCAATTCATTCTTGGCATCAGTTCGCTTCCGTTTCTAGCCATTATATATGGTATGGCCAAAGGCAAATATCAATACAAAATACACCGACACACGTTGTTTTTCAAAGACTTACCCCCAGCTTTTGATGGTTTTACGATGACGCAACTTTCAGATATTCATTGTGGCAGTTTTACAGACCATGAGGCTGTCAAGCAAGGGATTGATTTAGCGAATGCACAAAAAAGCGATTTAATGGTTTTTACCGGTGATTTAGTGAATAATGAAGCTACTGAGTTGGATGAGTGGCAAAGTCTTTTTACCCATTTAACGGCGCCTTACGGTGTGTTTTCTATTTTGGGCAATCATGATTATGGCGACTATACCCAATGGCCATCTAATGAAGCAAAAGCGGCGAACCTCGAACGTTTAAAAACCATGCAAAAAGAAATGGGCTTTCATTTATTATTAGATGAACACGTTAAACTGGAAAAAGATGGGCAATACATCAATCTGGTAGGTGTACAGAATTGGGGAAAGAATTTTGCTCAGTACGGCGATTTAGCGAAAGCCATGGCGACTGTTGCCCCACATACTTTTACCGTACTTTTATCGCACGACCCTTCCCATTGGGATGCCCAAATACGCGCTTACCATATGCCCATTCAATTAACCTTGTCTGGCCATACACACGGCATGCAATTTGGCGTCGAAATCCCTTGGCTCCGTTGGAGTATGGTTCAGTATTTCTATAAGCAATGGGCAGGCCTTTACAAAAAAGGCCAACAGTATCTAAACGTGAACCGTGGTTTTGGCTTCATTGGCTTTTCCGGGCGAGTGGGCATTTGGCCGGAAATTACGGTGATTACTTTAAAGCGAAAAGCTTAAAAGCGTAGAGCGGAAAGCAGAAAGTCTTTTGTCATGCAGAGCGGAGCGAAGCATCTTGTTTAGATCCCCCACTCCGTTCAGGATGACAGGGAAAGCAGAACGTGATCAATCACAACAATTTTACCAATAAGCTAAAACGGTTTAACAATTTGTCCTATCTTTGGTAAAAAAAAACCGTCATGAACTTAAAAACAGCCGTAACATTTGCTTTATTTACCTTAAGTAGTGTTGCCGTTGCCAAAGAAAAAGATTTGGCAGACTATGTCAACACGCTCCAGGGAACTAATTCCAAACATGAACTTACACGGGGCAATACCTACCCTACCACCGCATTGCCTTTTGGTATGCACACCTGGACACCACAGACTGGAAAAAATGGTGATGGGTGGAAGTATCAGTATTTTAAAAAGAAACTCCGTGGTTTTCAACAAGCCCATCAATGCAGCTCCTGGACCCGCGATTATGCGGTATTTTCCTTTTTTCCAACCATCGATAGCTTGCAGGTTGACGAAGAAAAGCGGGCTACGGACTTTAGTCACGACCATGAGACCGCCAAGCCTTATTATTACAGCGTTCAAATGGACAACGCTATCCAAACAGAAATAGCGCCGACCGAGCGGGGTGCGCATTTGCGTTTTTCATTTCCTAAAGGCCGTAAAGCCTTTTTGGTTTTAGATGGCTACAATGGATATAGCATGGTGAAGATTTTACCAAAAGAACGCAAAATAATAGGTTATGTACACAATGGGGCAGGATTCAAAGAAGGTTTTAAAAGCTTTTTCGTTGCTCAGTTCGATCAGCCATTTACCGCTTACGGAACCTGGGAAAACCGTAAGAATACCATTGATGCCGATCAGCTAGATGCCGAGGGCGATGGGAAAGGTGCTTATCTCGCCTTTAAAAGTGGGGCTAAGGTACAGGTCAAAGTGGCCTCATCCTATATCAGCATGGAACAGGCCGAGCTCAATTTATCACGTGAATTGGGACAAGACAAAAATTTAGAGGCAACAAAAATGCATGCCGCGTCCGTGTGGAACGAACACCTGAGCCGAATCAAAGTAGAGGGCGGTAGCGAAGAAGATAAAGCTACTTTTTACAGCTGCTTCTTTAGAGCCAGTCTGTTCTCTCGTCAGTATTTTGAATACGACCAAGATGGTAACCCCTATTATTTCAGTCCGTACGACGGCAAGGTACATCCTGGTTACATGTTTACCGACACGGGTTTTTGGGATACCTTCCGCGCGCAATTTCCTTTAAATGCTTTATTGCACCCGACGATGCATGGGCGGTATATGCAAGCCTTATTAGCTGCTTATGAGCAATGCGGATGGCTACCTTCTTGGTCATTCCCCAGCGAGGCGGGTAGCATGATTGGCAACCACGCCATTTCCTTATTGGCAGATGCTTGGGCAAAGGGTATCCGCACGTTCGATCCACAAAAAGCATTAGAAGCCTATTTACACGAGGCTACTAACAAAGGACCTTGGGGGCCAGCCAATGGCCGGGATGGTTGGAAGCCTTACTATCAACTGGGCTATGTTCCTTATCCAGAAGTGCGCGAGGCAACGGCTAAGACGTTGGAATACGCTTACGATGATTTTTGTGGCTACCAATTAGCTAAAATGACCAATCAGCCGTTTTATGCTGATATATTTGCCCGGCAGATGTACAATTATAAGCATGTATACGATCCACAGACTAAATTTATGCGTGGCCGGGACAAAACCGGCAAGTGGTCGGCCAATTTCGACCCGATGGAATGGGGAGGTCCCTTTACCGAAGGCAATGCCTGGCATTGGGTGTGGTCCGTATTTCATGACCCTCAGGGATTGATCGACCTGATTGGAGGAAATGAAGCCTTTGTTGCCAAACTTGATTCGGTATTCACCGAACCAAACCGTGTAAATGTGGGAACCTATGGTGGCATGATCCACGAAATGACAGAGATGGTGATGGCCAATATGGGCCAATATGCACATGGCAATCAGCCTATTCAGCATATGGTTTACCTGTATAATTATGCGGATGCACCTTGGAAGGCACAATATCATGCACGCGATGTCATGTATAAGCTCTACAACAGTACCGAAAACGGCTATCCGGGCGATGAAGACCAAGGACAGACCTCTTCTTGGTATGTGCTTAGTGCATTAGGCTTTTATAGTGTATGCCCCGGTACGGATCAATATGTATTGGGAAGCCCAATGTTTAATAAAATAACCATTACACTAGAAGACGGTAAAGAGTTTGTGATCGAGGCTAAAGACAACAGCCAAAATAACGTTTATATTCAAGAAGCTTCACTAAACGGCAGTACCTATACCAAAAACTATATCACGTATGGTGATTTGGTAAAGGGAGGTAAACTTTCGTTCACGATGGGTAGCCAGCCGAATAAAACAAGAGGGCTAGAAAAGGATGACAAGCCATTTTCGGTGAGCTTGAGCCAAAAGTGAAAAGCAGAAAGCTTAAAGCGCTAAGGGTAGAGCCACTCTTTCAATCGATCCGGATGATCGGTATTGAGCCAGGTTACGCCCAGCATGCTTAGTTCCGCCCACGCCTTTTCGGTATCTGGCGTAGCCCAGAACCGGAAAGGTTTTCCCATATTTTTAGCTGTTTGTACAACCGCTTTCATTTTTGCACGATCGGCTTCACTCAATTCTTCCACCCCATCCCAATGGCTGTAGACATTCATGGAGACACTCACCATAGCAATACGCTTGAGTTCGTCGGGTTGGTAGGCAATTCCTGGTCGACCATCAAAAGAAATGAAATCTGGAAAGTTTTTAAACTGTGCGGGGTTAGGCATATCCCCACTGATTACAATATGGATAGGCTTTCTCGCCTTCTCCCCTCGAACCATCGTCATGTAGGGTTTCAGATAACGAACAATAGCTGGAATGACATCTTGATGATGTTCTTTGATATCAATAACTAATTGCAATGACTTACTCGTATCGGCAAAGGGATATCCACCATTTGCGACATACCGTTGAAACAACGGTTGCAAATAAAGGACATCCAAGGTTCGCCCGGGCCTGATCTCTTTTTCTTCATGCGCCACAAACAGCTTTCCCTCCTTTAGAAATACATCCGCCTCAATGGATTCCATCCCATCTTCATATGCACGAACAAAGGGTTTGTCTTGTTTATAATCGTTGTGGCTATGACCATGCAGTTGGTTTTCCTTTATTTGATTTTTGCCCCATGAAGTTAATGAATAACATAAAAAAGTGATGATAATGAAGATACGCATCGCTAAAGGTACTTATTTTTTCGATACTTTGTAGGCAACAACGCATCACAAAGTGCATATGAAATGGTCTGGGTTTACTCGTTCATACCCTCAAATGCAAACCTTCTATTTTAAATACAATAATAATGAGGCTGTCTAAAAAGCCTTTTTAAAAAAGATCCCCGATACGGAAAAGTGTCGGGGATTTTTATTGTTTGTCCTAAAAAACAGTTATTTTTAGGTGCACCCAAACAATATGGCAAACATACTA
>Ga0182744_1001494_pt1 | contig 20341 bp, 23 predicted proteins | sample eDN3rd30CKraftMG_FD_128525 | JGI IMG/M metagenome (GOLD analysis project Ga0182744, IMG submission 128525) | Enriched Miracle-Growth compost microbial communities from Emeryville, California, USA - eDNA 3rd pass 30_C Kraft MG (version 2) (version 2) ...
CCGGCGGCTTGGTTTCGTGCTGCAAGGGCTTTAGGGATTCATTGCTGACGGACTCTCCGACTTTCAAGGGCGGAAGATGCACTTCCTTTTCCATCGCCAAAGTGTCGTCATCGAAATCTTCCACGTAAGCTTTCAAAAATCCGGGAAAAACGATGGTCATGCCCGAAGCACTGAAGACCGCCGGACCGACGTCAAACTTTACGCTCACTTGTTTTTGTTCCGCATTCACCATCTGGGACGCGATGGTGCGCTTCCAGATCAATTCATAAAGCTTGTAAAGATCCGCGCTCAAGCCGGTCTCATCCGGAAGAGTCATTTGATTTCCCGCGGGACGGATCGCTTCGTGAGCCTCTTGAGCGCCTTTGACTTTCTTGCCGGTGTAAAGCCGAGGCTCTTTGGGAAGATACTCTTTCCCGAAAAGCCTTTGAATGGCTCCACGAGAGGCGTCAATGGCCTGTTTGGAAAGATTGGTCGAATCCGTTCTCATGTAGGTGATGAATCCACGCTCGTAAAGCTTTTGCGCGACCTGCATGGTTTCCCGGGAACTCATTCCCAACTTGCGGTTGGCTTCCTGTTGCAGGGTGGAGGTGATAAAGGGCGGCGCAGGCTTTCTTGAAACAGGCTTTTCCTCGACCTCTTTCACCACCCACTTTTCATTCTTTAATTTTTGCTGCCAGCTCTTCGCCAGCTCCGCGCTCAAATGCAAATGATCCTTGGATTTCGCCTCCAAAAGCTTTCCGGTTTCGGGATCGAAATCCTTTCCGCTCGCCAGACGTTTTCCCTCCAGCGAATGGGCGCGGGCTTCAAAGTCCATCCCGTCTTTTTTATTTTGGGCGAGCAGACTCCAATATTCGGTTTTGTGAAAGCGCAGGCGCTCATGCTCTCTTTCCGCGATCAACTTCACCGCCACGGACTGCACCCGTCCCGCCGACAGTCCGTAAGTCACTTTCTTCCAAAGCAAAGGGGAAATGGTGTAACCCACCAAGCGGTCCAAAATCCTCCGGGCTTCCTGGGCGCGCACCAAATTTTCATCGATGTCGCGGAAGTTATGGATCGCCTCCTGAATCGCTTCCTTGGTGATTTCATGAAACACCATGCGTTTCAGAGGGACTTTCGGCTTCAAAGCTTCCACCAGATGCCAACTGATCGATTCCCCTTCACGGTCTTCGTCCGTCGCCAGAATCAACTCATCCGCTTCGTCCAATTTGGATTTCAGCTCTTTGACCACCTTGGTTTTATTTTTTGGAATACAATAGATGGGATCGAAGTTGTCTTCCACGTTCACGCCCAACTTGGACCAAGGTTCTTTTTTGTATTTTTCGGGAATGTCTTTAGCCGACTGCGGAAGATCCCTGATGTGACCCATGCAGGATTCAATAATAAAATCTTTCCCCAAAAACTTTCGGATGGTTTTGGCTTTTGTGGGGGACTCAACGATGACGAGCTTTTTTGAATTGGACATATGCTCTAAGAATTGGACGGCTTGAGTTCATCTTTCAATGAATTTTTATTGACTCGACGCTTCTATAAACGGAGATTAAAGCCGAAGATGAACAGCCTGAAAGACTTTTTCTCCTCTGATATTCGCCATGTCTTTACCGACATCGACGGGACTTTAACGACCGGCGATAAACTTTCAGCCGCCACCTACCAAAGTCTGTGGTCCCTTTTTCAATCCGGTGTTCACGTGATTCCCGTCACCGGTCGCCCCGCCGGTTGGTGCGAAATGATCGCCAGGCAGTGGCCCGTTCACGGCGTGATCGGGGAAAACGGCGCTTTTTATTTCCGCCACGTTCAAAATAAAATGCACCGGCATTTTTTCGCCGCCCCAAAAGAGCGGGAAAAATTCAGCCTAAAATTAAAGCAGATTGAAAAAGAAGTGCTTAAAGAAGTTCCCCGTGCCCGCGTGGCCTCCGATCAGTTTTCCCGCCTGTTTGACCTGGCCATTGATTTCGCGGAAGACGTCAAACCCGCGCTTTCAAAAAAGGACATCGAAAAAATCGCGGCCGTGTTCGAAAGTCATGGGGCCACTTGTAAAGTCAGTCACATCCACGTCAACGGCTGGTTCGGAAATCAAAATAAGGGCGACGCCTGTTTTTATTACGCCAAAGAAGAACTCGGATTGAAAACGGAAAACGAAATCCAAAAAACCTGCGCCTATGTGGGCGACTCCCCCAATGACGAACCCCTGTTTGAAAAGTTTCAAAACAGCTTCGGCGTGGCCAACGTGATCGATTACAAAGAGTTTATGAAGGAACTGCCGAAATACGTGGCCTCAGCCCGCGAAGGCGAAGGCTTCGTGGAAATCGCCCGCCGTCTCCTTCAGTCCTGAGCGCAAAACCAAAGCGCGCCGTCGCTTCCCTGTCTGGAGACGCCCTTCAATGTGCCGTTCACTTTTGAAGAACGGATCTGAAAGTGCCCGGCATCCAGAGCCTGGAAGTCTTTTTTCGTCAAAGCAAAATTCCATTGAGTGGGCTCGCAAGGACTCCGATGAGCCGTTTGCACCAAAGAAAGTCCCTTCTCCGTGCGCACCAAAGAAGATCCGTTTCTGAATTCAAGCTCCTCCGCCAAAACGCCAAACCAATAGTCTTTCGAAGGATCCAAGAAAAACCCCTTGAAGCTGGTTGCTCCCGGCTTCCAATTCGCGGGAAAAGACAGCATCACCAAATCCACGGAGTCTAAATTTTTGTAAGTCTCTCCAAGAGCCATGTCGGCCTCATCCTGCTTGCTTGTCGCCGTCTCTTTAAAATCTTCCGCCACCGCCGCATCAGTGTCTTCAAAAAGAGGTGTCACTGAACCCAAAAGAACATCCAAAGGGGTTTCCCCTTGCGCCACTCGCTTTTGCCAGTCGGGCACCCTCTTTTTCCAACGCAAAATCCAACCGGCCAGTCCGCCCAAGGCGTAGCCCTCCGCATCCAGGGACATTCCCCCCTTCACCTGGAGAAGACTCCACGAGGCCGCCACTTCCTGCAAAACTTTTTCTTTCAATGAGTCTTCCGTGATTTGACAGCCGAATTCCGCCAATCCCATGCTTAAGATCTCCACGTAGTGGGCGGTTCCCTCATAGCCGTCGGTGGTGCTTTGGACTTCACTCGGCGCCTTTTGCGTCCACTGCCGGTACCAATAAGCCGCGTGACGAAGACTTTGAACGTCGCCGGATTTCAAAAAATCCCTCAGATTATTTTCCAGCATTGCGCGAAAATAACGGGGCTCCCAGCGAACGGGCAAAAGAGTTCCCCGCCCTCCGTCTTTGATCACCCAATTTTTCTGGGCCAGCCGGTGAAAACTCTCATGCACGCCGAAGCCGAAGAACTGCAAGGAATCCCTCAGGTGCGCGCCGAAATCGGTGTTTACCGACATCCATTGCTTGCCCTTCTCGGTGAAAAAAGAAAAGGCCGCGCGCAGTTCCGCTTGATGTTGAAAGTCCTTTGAAGGAAGGCGGGTCACTTCTCCCGTGGTGCCATCCAAAATCGGCAAACTTTCTTGCGCGGGATCAACCACCAGAATCTGCAAGTCTTTCCAGGTAAAATCCGGCCAAAGGCGCTCCGTACATTGGGAAACCTTACGAAAGTTTCCGATCGTGGTTTCGGCCAGTTGGGCCGAAGCCTGACTTCCCAGCATCAAAATCAAAAAAACAACAAGGGATCTCATTCAGGAATTCCCGTGCGGTCCGCGGAGACAGAACAGGAATAGGTCTTCGTCTTTTGATTTTGACCGCACAGGATGCGGTCGGCTTTTTTATTCAGCCACTTTCCATCGGAAGTTTCCACTTCCGAAGCAGGCACTTCCAAAAGAAGAAAAATCTTTTTTGCCACATCCCCGTCAATGACGATTTCGTAACCGTCTCCATCATGAGATTTTTGCGGAAAAGCCTCCACCCAGCTTTGGGCGAAAGCCCATGAAGAGAAACAAAATAAGGAACAAACAACGAACCGCATGCATTTCATCTTTAATCCCCCTTAGTTTTTGTTCAGGTTTGCCAGGGCCGCAAAAGGGTTGTTGAAAGCTGGAGCCGGACGTTTTTGCGGTTGACCGCCACCGGAACCTCCGCGACCACCGCCGCCTTTTTGAGGCCCACGGCCATCCTTACGAGGCCCTTTGCCACCGCCCCGTTTCCCTTTCCCTCCGGAACCGGAGGAAGCCTGACGTTTTTCCCCTTGAGGACGCGGCGACGTTCCCGTCGGCCTTTCTCCCAACTTCATGGAAAAAGAAATCTGATTTTTATCCAGATCCACGGCCAACACTTTAACCTGCACCTGGTCGCCGGGCTTCACCACGGCATTGGGATCTTCCACGAACTCATGGCTGAGCTCGGAGATGTGCACCAATCCGTCTTGATGCACGCCCACATCCACGAAAGCTCCGAAGCTGGTCACGTTGGTGACAATGCCCGGGCACACCATGCCCTCTTTCAGGTCTTTCACTTCGTGAATGTCGTCGCGGTACTGGAACACTTTGAAAGGATCGCGGGGATCGCGCCCCGGTTTTTCCAGCTCCGTCACGATGTCTTTAAAGGTGAATTCACCGACCAGCTTTTGCCACTTGTCTTTGAGTTCGTTCAATCTCTGAGCGCCGCTGCCGATCAGACTGGAAACGGTCACGCCCAGCTCTTTCGCCATTTCACGAACGGCGGAATAGCTTTCCGGATGGATTCCGGTGCGGTCCAAGACCACCTTGCCGTCATGAATCCGAAAGAATCCCGCCGACTGTTCATAAATTTTCCCGGAAAAGCGCGGCACTTTCAAAAGCTGCTCGCGTTCACTGAACAGGCCGTTTTGCTTTCTGAATTCGATGATGTTTTGCGCGATGCCGGGTCCAACACCGGACACGTACTGAAGCAGCGATTGAGAGGCGGTGTTTAGGTCCACGCCCACCTGGTTCACGCAAGATTCCACCACTTCTTCCAAAGATTTTTTCAATTTCGCCGCGTTCACATCGTGCTGATACTGCCCGACGCCGATGCTTTTAGGATCGATTTTCACCAGTTCCGACAAAGGATCCTGCAAACGGCGGGCGATGGAGATCGCTCCGCGCACCGTCAGATCCAAATTCGGAAATTCCTCGCGCGCCACTTCCGACGCGGAATAGACGCTGGCACCCGCTTCGTTGACCATGATCACCGGAATATCCGCCCGGTCCAATTCCTTTAAAACTTCGCGGATGAAACTTTCCGCCTCACGCCCCCCGGTTCCATTTCCCACGGCGATGGATTCGATGGTGATTTGCTTGACCACTTCCCCGAAAAGCTTCTTGGCTTTTTCGCGGGAGCCTTCGCCCTCGATGTGCAAAACCGTGTCGGAAATGTAGTTTCCGCCCTTATCCACCAAAGCGATTTTGCAGCCGGTGCGGATGCCGGGATCCACTCCTAAAACCACCTTGGGTCCGAAGGGAGAGCTCATCAATACCCGCTTCACGTTTTCGGCGAACACGCCGATGGCGAAAGCATCGGCTTTTTCTTTCAACAGAGTGTGAATCTCATTGGTGATGGAAGGAAGCACATGAACCGCCAACGCGTGCTTGGCCGTTTCCTTCAAAAAGGCATCCGCTTGGGAAGACTGGGACAAACATTCGTTTTCAAAACGTTGTTCCAACTTTCCCTCATCGCCCTCGATCGTGACCTTCAACTCCCCTTCCTGCCAACCACGGCGCAAAGCCAGGTAGCGGTGGGAAGCCTTTTTGGTCTGAATGGTTTTTAGGGGCTCAGAAAATTCCGCATACATGGAGTACTTGGAATGATTTTTAAAATCCTTGGTCTTTTCCGATTTGATTTTTCCATTTTCAAGCAGATCTTCACGCACAAAGGCCCGAAGATCGGGATTGTTGGAAACCTTCTCCACCAAAATATGTTGAGCCCCGCGAAGCGCTTCATCATAAGTGGCAAAACCCTTGGCCGCCGAAATAAAATCCTTGGCCTTTACTTCCAGAGTGGTGGCGTCCGCCGCTTCTCCATGACCCAAAGCCCAGATCCAATCCGCAAGCGGTTGAAGACCGGCTTCCCTGGCCAAGGTGGCCTTGGTCTTTTTCTTTCTTTTGAAGGGACGATAAAGTTCTTCCACTTCGGCCAGACTTTGCGCGGCCTCGATACGCCCCTTTAATTCCTGAGTGAGGTTGCCTTGCTTTTCCACTTCCTGAACGACGAAGGTCTTACGTTTGACCAATTCTCCGTGTTCGGCGAAAGCGTCCAGGATCCCGCGGATTTGAACCTCATCCATGTTGCCCGTTTTTTCCTTACGGTAACGGGCCATGAAAGGAACGGTCGCGCCGTCTTCGGCCAAAGCCAACACCGCGCCCACGGAAGCCGCGGAAACGTTGGGGACTTGAGTTTGAATGAATTTAAGAGTTTTCGTATCGAGAGTGTGAGTGGTTGTCGCCATAAGTTTGATTATTTGTGACGGTACATGATCAGGCCGTGGGTGGGATCGTAGGGAGAAACTCCCACAGTGACTTTATCTCCAAGGACGACACGGATGTTAAAACGACGCATTTTCCCGCACAACTTCGCGGTGATCTCTACTTCGTTTTCCAGCTTTACCTTGTATTGTCCTCCCGCTCCTACATCCGTGATTTGACCTTCAAATTGAGCTAAGTCGTCTTTTGCCATGAATCAGTGCACCCTTTGGTTTTGGTGTTAAGGTTTGTAGTTGGAGATTAAATACCGAATTCCATCCCGAAACAAGACCTCAAGACGATCATTCTGATTCGACAGGACAAAACCCCATCCCAAAACTTTGTGCTCAATGGCTGTGCGCTCCTCAAAGGAATCCTTCATCCGGTAAGGTTTGGACTCGATGGAATCCGCCCGTTTGAAAAGGCTTTCCCATTTTTTCGCCAATTCTTCCGCCCCTTGGCTGATCAGGTTCTTGCCGAGCTTGCTGCCCAAATCCTTGACCCGGGCTTTCGCCAGCGTTTGTTTGGCTTTTCCCAGGGCTTTTTTGGCCTTTTTGATTTCTTTTTCTTTTTTGAGAGCGGCTTTTTCCTCCGCTTTGGAGACTTTTAAAGCCCCTGAAGCCTTGAGGGCCTCTTTTTTGGTCTGAGCTTTCGGAGCCGCAGCGGCTTCTTCTTTGGGGGAAGACCCTTTAGGAGGGGCCAACACTTTCGCAGGAGCTGAAGAAACCGGCACTTCTGGAGATTTCACAGGGGCCGTTTTTTTCACCGCCGTCTTTTTCGCCGGAGCTTTTGCCAAAGCTTTCGAGGAAGTGGCTTTTTTGGAGGAGGCCTTCTTCACAGGAGCCGCCTTGGGAGCCGCCTTTTTCACAGCTTTCTTTTTGGCGGGAGCCTTTTTAACGGATTTTTTTGCCGCTTTTTTCTTCGTTTTTTTCTGCGCCATGTCTTACATCCTTTACCAAAAGCTAAGCTTTACTACAAAATAGGTTGAATGGCCAAGACCTTAAGTGGCATCAGAATACGATGAACATAAAACAATCTCCAAGCGCCCTTCCTCTAAATGAACTTCTGGAAAAATTTTCAGATCAACTCGCTTTCATCTCCGGTCCCGCGGACGTTCAAATCCGCGGTCTCTCTCAGCCCAAAGAAGCCTCGCCGGAGGATTTAATCGTCCTCTCGGAAAAGTCCCATCTGGAAGAGGCCTTAAAAAGCGCCTCCCGGATCTGGCTTCTTCCCCCCGCCCTCCTCACGGACCGTCTGAAGCAAGAGAACAGAACCCTTCTCAGTGCGGCCCAGCCCAAATTGTTGCTCTCAAAGATTGCCAAGGCCTATTTCCGGCCCACGGACCACCAGATTCCGGTGGGCAGCGAAAGAATTCACCCCACCGCGGCCATTGATCCCTCGGCCCGTCTTGGAAAAGACGTGACCGTCGGTCCCTTTGCCGTCATTGGCAAAGAGTGCGTGATCGAAGACGGCGTGGTGATCGGGGCCGGGGCGGTGCTGGAGCCCCGCGTGCACCTAGGACGGCGCTGTCACATTCATCCTCAGGTCTTCATCGGCCACGACTGCGAACTCGGGGAAGAGTGTGAAATCAAACCTCAGGCCGTGCTCGGCGGCGAAGGCTTCGGTTACGCCACGGATCCCAAAACCCTGTCCCATCACCGCATCACCCACTTCGGGCGAGTGGTGCTGGGAAAAAGAGTGCACATCGGATCGGGAACCACCATCGACCGGGGGACTTTTTCCGACTCCTTCATTGACGACGAAACCAAGATCGACAACCTCTGCCACTTCGGCCACAACATCGAGATCGGCAAAGCCACCATCGTTACCGGAGGCGTCATCGCCGCCGGTTCCGTCAAAATCGGCAGCGGCTGTGTGTTCGGCGGCGGCACCTGCATTGCCGGGCACCTGGAAATCACCGACCGCGTTCACATCGGGGGATTTTCCGGCGTGACGAAATCCGTTTTGCAACCGGGGGCCTATGGAGGGTATCCTCTTCAACCGTTGAAAGAGTACTTGCGCACGGCGAGCTCCCTCCCCTCTCTTCCGAAAATCAGAAAAGAGTTGAGCCAACTGCGCCAACACATTTTTGGGAAAGAACAGGAATGAAAGCTTTTTATCTCACCACGCCGCTTTATTACGTGAACGCCCAGCCCCATTTGGGAACGGCTTACGCCACCATCACCGCCGACGTTTTGGCCCGCTATCATCGGCTTTTCGGCGACGAAACCAAATTGCTCACCGGCACCGACGAGCACGGACAAAAGATCGAACAAGCCGCTCTTAAAAGAGGAATGAAGCCCCAGGAACATTGCGACGAAATGGCTTTGAAATTCAAGGAGACCTGGAAAGAACTCGATATTTCTTACGATGTTTTCTTTCGCACCACGGATGATTTTCATCAAAAAGCCGTTCAAAAAGCCCTCACGGATCTGCACGAACGCGGAGACATTTATCAAAACACCTATGAGGGTTGGTACTCCGTTTCTGAAGAGATTTTTTACACCGAAAAAGATCTGGTCGACGGCAAAAGTCCGGAAGGAAAAGAAGTCACCAAGGTTCAGGAGACCAATTATTTTTTCCGAATGGGAAAATACCAGCAGGCCCTGATCGACCACATCGAAAAAAATCCCTTGTTCATTCAACCGAACAGCCGGCGCAATGAGGTCCTGGGATTTTTAAAACAACCCTTGAATGACCTTTGCATTTCCCGCCCCAAGGAGCGCTTGTCCTGGGGAATTCCCATTCCCTTCGACACCGATTATGTGACTTACGTTTGGTTCGATGCGCTTTTAAATTATGCCGTGGCGGTGGGCCTGAATCGCGAGGGCATGGAAGAGACCTTTCAAAAGTGGTGGGTCGAAGCGGACGTGCGCCATCTGATCGGAAAAGACATCCTGACCACGCATGCCGTGTATTGGACGACCATGCTTTTGGCCCTCGGTGTCCCTCTTCCCAAACAAATTTTCGCCACCGGCTGGATCCTCAATAAAGACCAAGGGAAAATGAGCAAATCCCAAGGCGACATTCTGGATCCAAAAGAGATGATAAAAACTTTCGGCTTGGACGGACTTCGCTATCTTTTGATCCGCGACGTGCACATGGGAAATGACGCTCCTTTTTCCATGGAATCGGCCATTCAACGCATCAATGCGGATCTGGCCAATAATTTGGGAAATCTCTTAAGTCGCAGCACCAATTTGGTTTCCAAATTTTTTGACGGAAAAAAACCAAACATCGGCGACAAAGAGGCCGCGGACAATTTGATCCAACACGGGGAAAGCTTGTCCGCGAAAGTGGACGAGTTGGTTCGACAAATGAAACCCAGCTACGCCCTGGAAGAAATCGTGGCCTTTCTTTCGGAAACCAACAAATATCTGGAAGAGCGCGCGCCGTGGAAGTTGGTAAAGGAAGATCAACAAAAAGCCGGAGAAGTTTTGGCCAACGCCCTGGAAGCGCTTCGCATCGCGGCCACTTTGCTTTTTCCCGTGATGCCTAAAAGCATGACGGATCTTTTAAAGCGCATCGGGGCGCCGTTGGATTATAAGAGCACAAAAACTTGGGACGCGATTCCGCCGGGAACCGGCGTGGTAAAAGGCGATCCACTCTTTCCGCGCCTTGAGCTTTCTTCCAAGGAATAGGCTTCTTTTTCTTCACTTTTAAGGGAATCTCATGCTCAAACATGCGTCCGGCAGCGGCGCTCGTCTGCGACGAGCGCGCGCACCAAGCCGAGGCGCGACGACGAAGCAACGAAGGATTTTGGTCGATAAGAAGCTGCTAGCGGATGTCGTAGCCCATGAGGCGCACATCGAGCGGGCCGTTCTTCAGAGCGGTCGAAGACTTGGCTTTCAAGTGAAATCCTTCCGACCATTCGACGCCACCGGAAAGAATCCATGCCTGCCAACCTTTAAAATCCGCTTTTAATCTTTCCGAAACGGTGTGGGCCAAATCGCTCACTTCGCGGCGGCTGGAAAGGCGCTCCCCATAAGGAGGATTGGTGATGATGAAACCCTCTTGGGAAGAAGTGGGGTTTTTCAAATCCTGAACGGACCGACATTCAAAGCGGATCCACTCGCCCACTCCCGCCGCTTGGGCGTTTCTGCGCGCGGCTTCGATGGCCCTTTCACTGCGGTCAAAACCATAAAGTCTGGGGCTGCGTTCTTTTAAGGCCTTGCGGCTTTCGCTTTTCCAAAACTCTTCCACTTGTTTTTTCACGTCCAAAAAGGCATCGCGCTCAAAGCCTTTGAAATTCTCAAACAAAAAACGAGGTGGTGTCACCTGGGGTCCCAGGCCCAAAGCCATCCGCGCCGCCTCGATCAACAAAGTTCCCGAGCCGCACATGGGATCCACCAAAGGAACCGAAGAATTCCACCCCGTCAGTTTCAAAATCCCGCAGGCCAAAGTTTCTCTTAAAGGCGCTTCCACCATCTTTTGGCGGTAGCCGCGATGGCTCAGGGAATTTTCCGCCAGATCCAAAGCCACCCACACCTCCGGCCCCTTCACGCGGACCACCACCCGGTAATCGGGATGATCTTTGGAAACGTCCGGGCGCTCGCCGGTTTTCTCGCGGAACTGATCCACGATGGCGTCTTTGACCTTCATGGTGACGAAACGCTGATCCCTGAGTTCCTTGTGATCGCTCACCGAGGCCTGAATGGAAAAAGTCTGCGTGATATCAAAACGTTTTGAAAAATCGATTTTTGAAATTCCCGAATAAAGATCGGCGGCGTTGTAAGCGTTGAATTCCTTCAGCGGCAAAAGAAAGCGGTTCGCCAAACGGGAACACAATCCTAAGCGGTAAAGTTCTTTCCAAGAGCTTTCAAAACGCAAGCCCCCGCTTTGCGGCGAGGTGTGCTTCACTCCCAGGGAAATGAGTTCTTCGGAAAGAGCGGATCTGAGTCCCTTTGAGGTCAGACCGATAAATGCAGGCAATGAAAGTCCTAATCTCCAGCGCCGTCTTGATTCATCTCGGCGGCTGGGTCCTGACCTTTATTCTTTAAAAATTCCCATTGCAAGGTTCTTTCGGTTTTATTGAGTTTTGCATCGGGAAGTTTTTTCTGAACCGCGATCTGACCGGGCTCCACGGAAGCGGGCACGCGATCCTCCGCCGCACTCTCTTCAACGGCGGGAGTTGCGGGGTCCAAGGACTGAAGCAGGTCATAAGGGTTTTGCGGCTCTTCCGCCCTCAGCGGCAAAGACATCAACATAAAAGGAAGTAAAAGGAAAAATACACGCGACATCAAAGGAACTCCTTTCCAAGTGTTTCCGCGGATTTCTAAATCAAACGCCGATGTCCCTTCATGGGAATCTGGGCCCTGACTCTTTTAATGGTATCACGCTGAAGCTCCACAACTCCAGCCCCATTCCCCGGGTCCAGCTCCAGCAAAATCTTCCCCCACGGATCAACGGCCAGCGAATGGCCGTAGGTTTCCCGGAAAGCCTCACTGCCGTCCTCTCCCACCCAGGAGGAACGGCCCCCCTGCGCCGGAGCCAAAACATAGCACTGGGACTCAATCGCCCGCGCCCGGATCAAAATCTCCCAATGCGCGCTGCCCGTGGGAACCAAAAAAGCCGAAGGGATCAAAATCGCATCCACCTCGGCTTTGGCGTACACGGCGTAGAGTTCCGAAAACCGCAAGTCATAGCAAATGCTTAACCCAAACTTAAATCCCTTGAATTCCCAAAAGGCGGGCTTTCGTCCAGCTTCAAAAACCGCCGACTCCCGCACCGGCGGCTGCCCCTCCACGTCCACATCGAAAAGATGGATTTTTTCATAGAGCACCTGAGGCTCTTTGCTCGGCTCCAAAAGAACCATCGCGTTCCTCACCAAAGAGCTCCCTGGCGTCTTCAGCGGTAAAGATCCAAGAATCAGCCGCGTCTTCCCCTCATCCACCATGCGCTGAAGCGCCGTGAAAGTGTCGTCCCCGAACTCAAAGCCCGTTATCGCCGAAGTCTTTCGGATGCGCATGAAGAGCGAGTTTTCCGGCGTGATCACCAAATCCGGCCGATGCCGCTCCCGCAAAGTTTCAAAATTTTTTTTAATAAACTGAAGGTTCTTCGAGACGTCTTCGCCGGAGCTCATCTGGAGAAGCCCCACCTTCAGTGAACTCATTCCCCGCCGTCCGATTGCACGGAAGCTTCGCTGACCTCATGGCAGTTGAAACTGGATTTTTCCAGATTCGTTTTGATATTTTCCATGATGCGTTTGTTTGAGTCCAACAGATGGCCGCTTCCGACCTCTTGAGGCTTGCCGAACTTGGAATAAATCGTCACATAGCCGTCGCCCTTTTTATGAACGGCAATGGTGCGCACCTGGGAACCCAACTTGCACAGCATAAAAACTTCGGGCTTCGCCGTTTGAGCACCGGCGGTGGCGGCAAGAAAGAAAGATGAAAAAAAAGCCATGAAAATTAATTTCATGGCTTTGAAGTGTAATGGAATTCAGGGAGAAACTTAAGCCTTTTTGGCTTTTGCACGGCCTTTAGACTTTGCGGCAGGGCCTTCCACCAATTTCAGGTTGGAATAATCGATCAGTCCTTCTTTTTCGGAGATCCCATTTTCCTTGTCGAAGTGGGTCTGCATCCGGGCGCCTTGCACGCGCACTTTCATTTTCGAAGGGAGAATCTCAAGGACGGTTCCCTTTTTGCCTTTGTCGGAACCAGCCATCACTTGAACGGTGGCGCCTTTTTTAATCTTCAACTTCATCGTCATATCCTTCGTTTAAGCTTTTGCCTTGGGTTTTTGACCGCGCAATTTTTTGAGCATACGGTTTTTAAGGGTCAGAGCCCGCTTGGAGAGCTTGGCATCCGGTTGATTCAACAAGAACTTATCAAAACTTCCCACGTGGTTGATGTCTCTCAGAGTGCTGGTCGCCATCTTCAAAGAAACCATCTGGTCAAGCAAGCTGCTAAATAGGCGTTTTTGCTGAACATTTGGGAAAGCCGTTGATTTTGTCTTGATGTTTGAGTGGCTCACCAAGTTTTTTACTTCCGGGCCCTTGCCTGTGAGTTCACAGCGACTCATAACTTCTCCTCCATAAACGTAAACCGCTGGTATAGGCGAAAAGCCGCAGCTTGGCAATAGAAAGCTGAAGGGTTTTATGGATCTCCCCCTTGACTCTCCTCATCAAGTCCGGCACAAAAGGAGGTCTTGCGTGCAAGCAGATTGAAGAAAAAGGACGACCCGCTATGAAAAATGATGATTCCAAATTCGATTCTAAATTTGACTCCAAAAAAGAACGCGAAGGCGGCGGCATGAAAAAGAGCTATCGCAGCAAGTACCGCCCCGAATACCCTGCTGATTTTCAATTCGACTATAAAGATCCCGTCACTCTGGGCCGCTTCACCATGGAAGGCGGAAAAATCCTTCCTTCCAGGATCAGCAAGCTCAGCCAAACCCAACAGCGCCGCCTCGCCGCCGCCGTTCGCAAGGCCCGCAGCCTGGCCCTGCTTCCCGTGGGAACCGATGCTTATGACAGCTTCGATCGCCCGGAAGCCATCTCTCCGAAGCCCTTTGAAATCTAAAATTTAAAGGTCTGAAAACGGACGCAACTTAAAAACCAGCTTCTTAAAGAAGCTGGTTTTTTATTTGGAAGCTTTTTCCTGACGGCGCAAGCGGATCAGGTCCACGATCAGGGCCGCCATAACCACTAAGAAGACAAAACCCGACAGCCGATGAAAGATTCCGGAAGAAATCCCGTAATAGGTGATGTCCTTGAAATCCACTCCATAAAGCATGAAGCGCTTCCACAGCATCGGAACAGAAAAGAACAGGGTGAACACCAGGGACAGCCAAAAAGAGAAGTTTTTAAAAGAAGTGCGCCGGACCAGAATCCCTAGGAAAGGAAGAGCCCCCGACAGCAGAAAAACCGGGCCGGTCATGCTTCCCGCCATGCGCGGATCAGGCAGCATACGGAAGGCCACTAGGGCGAAAATCAGGGAAAAAACTTGGGTCCACAGACAGATTTTTAAAAATTGTTTCATAGCCATGATCTAGCCCCCTCTCCCCGCACAATCAATCAGATCCGGGAAATCCGTCCGGGTTTCCGGACGTTTTTTCACCGGGAGGAAAATAATCGGGGAAGAACGGGAGTCCCGGCTTTGCATTTGTTTTTCCACATTCATTTTTCAAGGAGAAACCAAATGCATCCCTTACTTCATCATGCCCTTAAAGAACTGTCCGCTTTCGGTCTGGATCCCGCCGAGTGGTTGATCCGAAAGATCAGCGCCAATGGGGAAAATACCTCGATCGTGTTTGAGTCCAGAGATCAAAAAGATTTGCGCCTGAAAGCGCAACTTCAACTGGCCACGGAAAAAAAGTTCCGGCTTCAGAAGTTGGAGCTGGTGGGTTTTTAAGGATAGCGCTCGCAGTTTTCCGAAAGAATTGAAAAATCCCAAACCTGGTTGCGGGACATTTGATCCGCGCCAGGAAGGGTTCTCATGATCCTCTCTCTCATCCCGTCGTGACCTTCCCATGATTCATTTCCGAAAAATTCGATCTTTAAACTCTTGAGCTGGCAGTAAAGAGAGATGTCCGCCACGTCGATCCAACCCATTTTCTGCCCGTAAGTCTGCGGGGGCTTCTCGCCCCAGGCCAGGCGCACGATTAATTCCAAGACATAATTGATGACGTTCTTGGTTTCGTTGAGGCCCGCAACCTTTGAGCGGCACTCGCGGGGAACGGAAGCCAAATCGTCCAACATTTTTTTTGTCAGTTGAAAGAGCTGAAGACAGCCGCCGGGATCGTTGGTGGCCTTGCAGTTTTCAAACAGCCGTCCGAACTGAGTGGTCTTTTTAAGGGCCTTGGACTTTTCGTTGGCGTAAAGGAAGGTGTTCTGGGACTTCTTGAAGAGATCAATCTGGGCATCACAGACGGTCTTGGGCGGGTCGGACAGGACGATAAAAAGGATTCCTCCAAAGAGCACCAGAAATGCGAGAAGACCTTTGGGGATGGAGTTGATGAGCTGGCCCATTTAAAAAGCCTAGCAGGAACAAAAAAAAAGAGCCAGCGGGGAAGCCGGCTCTTTTCTTTCACCTAGACAAATGAACTTAGAAAGTCATTTTTCCTTGGAGGTAAACAGCAGTGTAAGTGTCTTTGTTGTTCGCAGTGGCATCTTTCAACGCGTCACCGGGCATGAACATTCCTACACGACCAGTCATAGTCAAACCGTTGTCGTAGCTGTGATCAGCAACGAGATCGATTTCTTGGCCGATGTTTTTCTTGTCGGTACCAGTCAATCCTTTTACAGAATCACCATTCAGACCAGCAGTGATTGCGGCATTGCCATCTGTTTTTTGGAACATGTGGTAGTGCAATCCCACTTTAGTAGTATCCATGGGAACCATGGTGTAACCGATAGCCATGTCAGTCAGGTTGCCCCAGCCAACGATGTCCATCAAACCGGCGTTAGAGTGCTTGTCATAGAAGAAAGCATCATAACCTTCATCTTTAGTTCCGGGAGCTGCGTGAGAGTTCTTACCGGAATCTTGATGGTAATAAAGAGAAACGCGGCTTTTCATGAATTCTTCCATGTTCCAGCCGAGTTCAGCTTCGTACATCATGCCTTCGTGTTTATCTTTGCTCGCTCCTACATAAGTTTTGTCGCCAGTGTGCGCGCCAAAGTTTACGCGGTAGTCGATCATCGCAGTGTCACCGGCCAAGTGAAGTCCGTAACGGATTTCATCACGTCCAGCTTGAGCATCTGTTGCACCGAGAGCAGATTTAGTGTTGTGCATGACATACACTTCAGCAGATTTCAGGAATTCAGGAAGAGCTTTGTGGCTGTAAACGAGAGCCACAGAGTTTGCTTCCGGATCTTGATCGGAAGGAGTTCCCACTCCAGACAATTCAGCAAAACGGATGAACCATGCACTCAAGCGGCCCACTTCCATTTCGTAAGTTCCAAGAACACCGTCGAACGTGTAAGGACGTTGTTCCCAGTCGTTCACGGAAATCACGGAACCATCACCCATAGTCAAAGCGCCACGGCCAACTTTAAGAGTGAAATCATCAGACATCATCCAAGTGGCGTAAGCTTCTTGAATCAAGAGGTTGTTGCTATCGCTGTCAGCAACAGTTGCTGATGTGTTGCTTCCCCAAGTGGAGGATTGCAAGCCTTTGAAAGTCGCGGACAATTTGTCGCTGGCTTTGAAAGTTCCACCGAAGATGAAACGTTGTTGAACCGCATTTTGTGAAGTCGGCTCAGTGTTTTTGTTTGCGTTGACGTTGTTATCGAATTGATAACGAACGCGGAATTCTGCGTTCGGCGTGAAGGTTCCCGATGCGGCGTCTTGCGCTTGAGCATAGGGAGCCATAGCCAAGAACGCGGCTATTGCTAGTGCTTTTCTCATAGATGTACTCCTTGTTGAGACATGTTTTTGTTTTTTTGACTTCTTTAATAACTTTAAAAACATTTCGTTTTCCAAACCCTTCGTTCGTCGAGGTCCTGCCCCGAACGTTCTTATCCTGGGACAAGAACGCGACAATACAATCAGTTAAAGACTCGTCACGATGCGTTTAGCTCATGGTAGAGTCCTGGTTTTTGAGTTGGCAATGAAAAATTAACAAAAACCCTGCTGAGTCCTGCTTTATTTCACGTTGACAAAATTTTATGTTTCAAACGTGGGTTTGTACGCGTCTTTCTCGCAACACTTCTGCTTCTTTTGATTTTGCAGATCTTTGTTTGCCGTTTGTTTGAGCAAAATTCTCGCGTGGACAGAACCTCCTGCGTCAGTTAATTTCTTTTGTTTTGCTATCGCAATCATTCGGGGAGTGGCGCAGTCTGGTAGCGCATCTGGTTTGGGACCAGAGGGTCGCAGGTTCGAATCCTGTCTCCCCGACCAATTTATAAATTCAGAATGCAGAATACGGTTAACGGTATTCGGAATTCTGACTGAATTCAGTATCCTGTAAACAGTTGAAATCACTTAAAGCAGGTCGGATCAAAAAAATCCGATGTCTTTCCACGCTCGCAGAAATCCTTCGAGTTCCCTTCCATTTCCCTGCCAGGCAATCAATGACGAAGTGAAAGTTCACCGCAGTTCAGAAATTCGAGATCTGCGGTGAATTTTCACTTAGGTTCAACTTTCGGCGAGCATTTATGGGGTCAGTCGCTCGACTGACTTGCCTCAGTTTTTAATCAGTCGGCCGACTGATGAGGAATCGAGATATGTGCTCGAAATTACTTAAGACTGCTATGCGGTTTTTGAGGGCAGTCAGGGGGTTCTGGAAAAATGGAGATTTATCACTGACGGCAGGAGTTTTCATGAACAAGGACTGACTACGAAAAAGAGAAGTAGCTCAAACAAACTCAAAGATGCGACCTTATCTTGATAAGGAAATCTTCCGAAGACTCCAGTTTCTCCCCGTCTTCGGCGATTTTTTGAATTGCGGCGAAGATGTTTTTAGCGAAGCGCTGACCCGATGACACTTTCCATAGCTGACTGGCGATCCATTGCCCCTCCGCGTAGGGATCTGGCTTGTCGCCAAGGTAACGATTCACAAGTTCGGCCCATTCTCGATATGCACGAAATTTAAGAAGACCATTTTGGCCCAGAGCACTTGTGATCAATCTGGACATTTCACCAATAGTATTCTGAGATTCGGCTCGCGAATCCCATTTCAAAATATCTCGGCAAAACCATAAATCTTCACTACCAATAATTGTTCGGCCGGTAATTACGGCGCTAGTCCAGTCAGCAACGCCCTCATAGATTGGCTTGTCCCAATGGGTGAGAAACGGCTCGTTAGGCGAAGTAATGCCAGCCGATCGGGAAATCCATTCCGGGAGCATATGCCCCATTTCGTGGGCAAGGATTGACTCGAAGGCTCTAGAATTTCCTTCGATTTCCCACATTCCCATGCGGATACTAGACTTTGATGGCTGTTGCTGGCTTACGATCAATGATACTGGAATCAGTTCTTTAAATCCGTCGGGAAAGATCATTTCCGCTTCAGACTCCAAGTCAACTATCACCTCGCTAGGCCAATACTTCAAATCCAATAAATCAAGAGAGCTGGACACAACCGATCGGATCGTAGCGACTTTGTCGGCCGATGCCATCACTGGCTCGAAGCTTTCACTCGTTCGAGCGTCGCCAAGGCTGGGACCTTTGAACGAGAGGTTTTTTCGAATCACTGCTGTGACTTTTGGCTGCATATCTAGCATTTAGCTGAATGGGCGGCGAAAGCCAAACCGCTTCAAACCTCCAAAGTGATCAAAGCTTATCGGCTTTTGGCGTTTTGGTGCAGGAAGAGGCGCTTTGAAGCCCTTCCAAGCCCTGCCATCGGGATCTAACCTCTTGATTTTGCTACGAGCCAACTACCCCGACCAATTCCAACATAAGGCCATTTTTCTTCTCCAAGCCCCCCAAGGGTTTTGGAATGAAAATGGCCTTTTGCTTTTTCAGAGGTCTGCTGCAGGTCACCTGCAAGTGTCCTGCGATGGCAGGTGACCTGATCGAGTAAGTGATTAAAATCATTGCGGCAAATTTTGAGAATTTACTAAGAGTATAGGGGTTATGCGGATTTTGGTTTTTACTGTGTTCATACCTTTCGCCTGTGAGCGATCAGCCCTTGTTCGCGTAAGAACGGCTCGAAGTCATATGCCGCTGAGTAAATGAATGCCTACCCAATTAGAGCCATTGGATTATTGAACATCCCTTCACCAAAGTTTAGCATAACCTGATGCAATGGCTTGATCCTATGACATATGCCGATTTTGTCGGCCAAATTTTTAGCTGGTTATTTACGGAAGGCTATTGCTCGAACCGCAGCCAGGCGATCGAGGTTCTACTTGGTCCTTTTTTTGCCATAATTCTAATTGCTTTGATCTTTAAGAGGTTTCAGAAAATCCCGTATTTCTTTTTGAGTATTTCGACGCTGGTTCTTCTATCTCTTGGTTCTTGCTCGTTTGAAACTGCTTCTTATCGCCATTGTCGTAACGTATTAAACGACATCGGCGATAATGCTGGAGATGGTCTCAATTTTGTTGTTCTGTTGCCGACCTTTCTATTGGGACTGGCAATTGGCGGCTACTTGATTTGGCGATTCCGCCCGAAGAAAAATCTTAGAGGAACAGAATCCCTTATGAAGTGAGAGAAGCCTGGGCCAAAAAGCTCAGGCTTCTTTGTTTTCCGGTAGAAGCTACCCCCGCAATTGAGTTGGAGAGTCTCTGTCGGTTTGCTGATGCTGCTTGTCTCGCCTTCAATTAACCTTGCTACAAACTTAAGCTTCTCATCCATGACGCCACACTCCTTCCACGGCATAAGACCTTCCTCCTATGCCAAAAGTGTAACCTATGTGTCCGGTACAAAGTGTTACCCATGTCTCGGGTCACTCATATAAGAAGTTTAGAATGAAAATTTTTGTACTTTTTTTGGGATTGCTCACCTGTTTGGCCGCGCCTGCGGTAGAGGTTGATTTGCAAAAGGCGGATCGGGCCGCTCGCGAAACTGCTGCTTGGTTTACGTACACAACGGGCCCCATGGAATCTGACCATCAAGGGCAGTGTGGTGACTACGCTGTTATGTTCATTTTAAAATATAATGAGTCTGTCGGGAAAAATGTAGCCAGGCTGGTAACTGCAAACAATCCTATACCGAGTGGCACTTACCGGTTGGGAGAAAAAACCGATGTCGCTAAGCTTGGTTTTTATGGATTTAACTCAAGATCTAGCGGTTTTCTAAGTTGGAAAGGACAACTTTACATTTACCATCCAATTTTGGGTGCATATCCAATTTATTTGGAAAAGAAGTGGACTCCTAAAATTCATTTTGGAGTCGACATGCTAGATAAACGGCAGATACACACCTGGGCCTCTATTGGACATGTAAGTGTAGATCCGACATATTTTGATTTGTGGCCCAACAAATTTACCTCTCCTTTGGGGTCTGACCAATAAACTCGATCCGTGACCGCGTTGCTCGACCAATTTATTTCTGAATTCAGTTTGGAG
>Ga0182744_1001495_pt1 | contig 20339 bp, 21 predicted proteins | sample eDN3rd30CKraftMG_FD_128525 | JGI IMG/M metagenome (GOLD analysis project Ga0182744, IMG submission 128525) | Enriched Miracle-Growth compost microbial communities from Emeryville, California, USA - eDNA 3rd pass 30_C Kraft MG (version 2) (version 2) ...
ATGGGCGGCGGCACCGGATGGATCCTGCGCAAGCACATCGTGCCAAACCTGGTCGCCTCGGCGGTGGTGATCGGCACGTTCAGCATGGCGACCGCCATCATCGCCGAAGCGAGCCTGAGCTTTCTCGGTCTCGGCGTTCCCGTCTCGACACCGACCTGGGGCGGCATGCTGGCCGACGGACGCTCTTATGTGACGCGGGCCTGGTGGCTCGCGGTGTTTCCGGGCCTGGGCATTTTCGTCACCGTCCTCGGCCTTAATTATCTCGGCGACTGGCTGCGCGACCAGTTCGATCCGAAAGACGAGTTGAACCTGGTATGAGCGAAAGCGCCGACATCCTTCTCAAGGCAGAGGGGCTGAGCCTTTTCATCCGCCAGGGCGCGGGGCTGCTGAAGGTGGTCGACCATATCGACTTTTCGATACGCCGGGGCGAGTTCTTCGGCCTTATCGGCGAGAGCGGCTCCGGCAAGACCATGATCGCGCGCGCCATCATGCGCATGCTGCCGCCGAGCCGGCTGAAGATCGCTGGCTCGCTGACCCTCGCCGGCGTCGATGTCGCTGCCGCCAGCGAGCGCGCGATGCGTCGCCTGCGCGGCAAGACCGTGAGCATGATCTTTCAGGAGCCGATGACCTCGCTCAATCCGATCATGACCGTCGCGCAGCAGATCGCGGAGGCGATGCGGGTTCACCAGAGCCTGTCGACGCCGGAGCGCAAGGCACGCATCCACAAGCTTCTCGCCGATGTGATGTTCGCCGATCCCGCAGGCGTCATGGGGCTTTATCCGCATGAGCTGAGCGGGGGCATGCGCCAGCGCGTGATGATCGCCATCGCGCTCGCCAACGATCCGCTGCTGCTGATCGCCGACGAGCCGACGACGGCGCTCGACGTCACCATCCAGCAGGAGGTGATGGAAATTCTGGCGCGCCTGCAGCGCGCCTACAGCCTCTCCGTCCTGTTCATCTCCCATGATCTGGCGCTGGTGAACCGCTATGCCGACCGGATCGGCGTTCTTTACGGCGGTGTGCTGATGGAGCAGGGCCGCTGCGCCGACGTCATCACGCGGCCGGCGCATCCCTATACGTCGGGGCTGCTGTCCTGCATGCCGCGCGCACGGATAGCCGGCGCGCGGCAGCGCGGGCTCGAAGGCGGCGTGCCGCGTGTCGACGACTGGTTCGAGGGTTGCCGTTTCGCGCCACGCTGCGACCGTCGAACGGAGGAGTGCAGCGCCACGGACATCAAGGCTGTTCGGCGCGGCGGACAGAGCGTCAAATGCCTGCATCCCCTGCCATGACCCAGCCCGAGGCAACGACCGACACCGCACCTCGCGCCGCCACCATGGCGCTCGCGCTGGAATCGCGCGGGCTGTCGAAGACCTTCGTCAGCCGCACCGGCCTGTGGAGCGCGCCGAAATCGACGCGCGCGCTTGCCGACGTGTCCTTCGAACTGCGCAAGTCCGAGATCCTCGCCATCGTCGGCGAATCCGGCTCCGGCAAGAGTACGCTCGGCCGTGTCATCGTCGGGCTGGAAAGGCCCGACGCGGGCTGGGTGCGCACGGGCGCGACCACGCTGCTCGATGTTTCGCGCCGGGAGTTCACGCCGCCGGCGCGGCGCAGGATCGGCATGATCTTTCAGGACCCGACATCCTCGCTCAACGGCCGCATGACGATTGGCGACATTGTCGGCGAAGGGCTCTACCTGCGCGGCGACAACCGTAGACAGGTGCGCGAGCGCGTCGCAAAGGTGCTGGACCTCGTCGGCCTTCGCGCCCGCGACATGGAGCGCTATCCGCATCAGTTCAGCGGCGGCCAGCGACAGCGCATCGGCGTCGCGCGCGCCCTTGCGATCGAGCCCTCCATTCTGATCGCCGACGAGGCGGTGTCCTCGCTCGACGTATCCGTTCAGATGCAGGTGCTCAATCTCATCCTGGATATTCGCGATGAGCTCGGCCTCGCCGTCATCTTCATCACCCACAACATCGGCGTGGTCGAATATCTCTGCGACTATGTCGTCGTCATGTCACGCGGCGCCGTCGTAGAACGCGGCCCCGTGGCGGACGTGCTCGCAGAGCCGCAGAACGCCTATACGCAACGCCTGCTGGCCGCTGTGCCGCGCCTGTAAGGCATGGCATGTGGTTTGCTTAAATTTGTGTTTCACAACAGAGGAGACTCCCATGGGCCGCATGCACAAGATCCTCGCAATGGCACTCGCCACCGTTCTCTTCTGTGGAGGCGCCATGGCGCAGGGAACGGGCCTGTTCCGGGTCACGACGACGGAGCGGCTGATCACCGTCAACCCCTATGGCGACAGCAATTCGCAGATGTATTCGATCTGGTGCCAGACCTATGGATGTCTCGGCGTCTACGACTGGGGCCAGAAGAAATTCGTCGGCCTGCTGGCCGAGAAATGGGAGGCGGTCGATCCGCTGACCTGGCGGTTCCATCTGCGCAAGGATCTCAAGCGCCAGGATGGCGGACCTGGGCCGACCGCCAAGGACGTCATCCATTCCTACAAGAGAATCCTGAACGATCCCGACAGCACGCAGAAATCCGTCCTCACGGATATCGTCGATGTGAAAGAAGTCGACGACACCACCGTCGATTTCGTCACCAAGGCGCCGAACGCGCTGCTGCTGAGCTTCCTGTTCGACCGGTTCGCCGTCACCAGCGCGGATCTCTACGAGAAATTCGGCAAGGATGCCGACAAGAAAGCCGCCTTCGGCTGGGGCCCCTTCAAGCTCGACGAGTTCGTCATCGACCAGAGGGTCGTGCTGTCGCGCAACGATGCCTTTCCCGGCCTCGACCCGAAAGTACCGGCAAAAGTGATCTATCAGGTCATCATGGAGCCGGAACAGCGCGTCAATGCGCTGCTGAACGGAGAAGTCGAAGTGGCCCGCCTCATTCCACCGCAACTGGTCTCCCGCCTTGAAGGTCGCAGCGATGTGAACGTGGTGAAGTCGGATTCAATCGAACAGATCTTCCTCGGCTTGAACAACGCCTTCAAGCCGTGGGACAACGTGCTGGTGCGGCGCGCCGCCTCCCATGCCATTGACCGGGACCTCATCATCAAGCGGCTGCTCGATGGGCAGGCAAACCGGCTCGACGGCCCTGTCGGCGGCAAGGCGCAGCTCTGCTACGCTGGCGGCGTCAAGGGCGCCTATGCCTACGATCCCGCCCTGTCGAAGAAACTGCTGGCGGAAGCTGGCTACAAGGACGGCGCCGGGCCAGAGATCGAGATCCTCACGTCGAGCAACCGGCTGATCGCCGACCGGCAAAGCTCCGAGGCCATTGCACAAATGCTTGGGCGCGTGGGCTTCAAGGTCAATCTGAAGGTGCTCGAATACGCCAACCTCTGGGCGGCCGTGCGGCCCGGCAAGGCGCCGGCCTATTACTTCAACCGCGGCTCGGTGTTCGACGCCACCGATTCGATGAGCCAATATTTCGAAACGGGCGGCTCGCCGCGCATCGGCTATTCAAACCCCAAGTTCGATGCGCTGATCGCGAAGGTACGCAGCGAGTTCGATGCGGACAAGCGCTGCGCCCTGCTGAACGAAGCGGCGGCGATCATTGTAGAGGACGCGCCTGTCGTGCATCTCTGGACGCATATGCTGACCAGCGGCGCGCGCAAGACAGTTTCCTATCGTCCCGATCCCAGCGGCGAAATCTGGCTGATGACGGTGCGGATGTGAGCGATAAAGACTGCCGGCGGAAGCCTTGGCTTTCGCCGGTTATGACCGATACGGCTTCGACTATCGCTCCGCGGTCACAATCTTCGCAGCGGAGCGGCGGGTCACGCGGTTGTCCGCGACTGTTTCATCCGCAATCGCATCGGTGTTGCTGGCAGCGAGCCGGCTGATCTTCTGCAGTGCCTGGAGATCGGCGCGGTTCTTGTATCGCGAGGCGGCCAGCGGGCGTATCTCTGCACCGTCCCTGCCGCGTTCATAGACGGCAAGGCCTTGGGCCGTCACCAGAATATCACCCGGCCGGACGGTCTGGTCCTTCAGAAACGCAGCCCTGACGCCTTCGCTCTTGGCTACGGCCTCGAGCCTGCGGATATTGGCCAGGTTCGCTTCTCGTGAGATGTTCTGGGCGTCGCTGTCGATCGTCAACGGGGCCCTGGGGATGCGGTCAGGGTCTCTGAGGCGCGATTGAGGCGGCGGCGCATAAGCGGGAACATAGACAGGCCGCTGATAGCCGAGCTGCTGCTGGTTGCCGAACAGGAAATCCAGGAAGCCGGCTTGCGACTGGCCGGTCAGGCCGAGCGTCAGCAAAGCTGCGCAGGTCAGTGTTTGAGGCAAGCGAAGCATAATTTCTTCCCGTCCAACTGTAAGCGTGATGCCGGTATCGCGATAAAGCACCGCCTGGGCTGCCGGGACGTGATGAAACGCACACCTGGCCGTATTCCGGCCCGGCATAAACGCCCCAACAGCTTCCGGCTTCGCAACACCGCTTCTCTGCAAATCGAAACTCGCACCCGCGCCGATCGTTCCGAGAATGGAAATTGCTGCTGAGCCCGGAAGCGTCGCGGCCGGGAAAGATGATGGCATTCAAGAATATCTATCCGTTCGGCCTGGCGGCCGCGATGTTCCTGACCGCGCTCAAACTGTATTTCTCCTTCGTGTTCATGCTGGGATTCCCAGACGGCTTTATTGCCGAGCTGGAGCGCGCCGAGAAGCCTTTGGCCATCTACCTCGGATGGTTCTTTCTCACCATGGGCGTGGTGTTCCTCGGCCTCGGCGGCTGGTCGTTTCGCGGCGACGTCCGCAGGCCGCTCATCTACGCCTGCATCCTGGTCGCGCTGGTCGCAGCCACCGGCGCTGCGGTCGATCTCTATTTTCGAAGCTATATGATGGACGCCCGCGGCGGCTGACTGGCACGAGGGCACGGGATCTGATGAACGTCGACAAGACAGACGTGCCGGCGCCGGCACATGAACTCATCCGGATGCGTTCGCCGAGGCGCGCACGTCTGGTCTGGCGGATGGCGGCGGCCTGCCTCGTCCTCCTCGGCGCAGCGCATGCAGGCCAGGCCGGGTCACCGCAGGCCGCAGCCCTCGGGCTATATGACATTACCGACAAGCTGCCGGGCCATCCGGCGGTCTCCTACTTCGACCTGCTCAAACAGGTCGTGCCCGATTTTGCCGTCGGAGAGAACGGCGCGAGCGGACGCAAGATCGGCAATCTGCGTCACATCGCCGGCCCCGACAGCGGCGCGGGCTCGCCCGATGTCGTCAAAATCAGTTCGCTGCAGGCGCTGAAATTCGAGGCGCAGGGCAAGCCCGCCATCGCCGTCCTCGCCGACATCGGCGAAGCCGAAGACAGTGTCGAACAGCCTGTCGTGCTCGCCGTCTTCGAGGACGGCGAAAGTCCCCGTCTGCTCGATTTCGTCGATGTCGGGATGGACCGGCTGACAGGCTTCGGCTCGCCGAAGCTGTTGCGAATCGGCCCCCACGACCAGGCCATTTTCACCCACAGCGAGCATTTCAACTCCAGCGAGAATTTCAGCTCGCACGCCTTGATCTTCGTGCGGGACGGCAAGCTGCAACTGATCGACACGTTTTCGACCTTCAGCGCGCGACTGTGTTCCGCCAAGGAAACCCAGTCCCTGTCGTTTCGCACCGGGCCGGCCGCCGGCCGCGGACCGTATTTCGCCGTCACGGCGAGCCTGAAGGATCAACGGGTGCGCACGGGAGAGACGTGCGAGGGGGAGAAACGGCTCGCTCCCTACACGAAAACCGTCTCCACCAGCTATGCATGGAACGCTGCGAAGGGAAGGTTCATCGCGAAATCCGACGGTATCAAACGGCTGGAGAAGGCGACGGGCGGCCGGCTCGAGTGACGCAACGATCCTGCGGCTCACGGGCGGAGCCGATGGCGGCTCGCCCGTGAGCGTCGATCATCAGCCGGCGGCCTTGCCCACCTTGTCGAAGTCGCTCGCATCGTGGCGCTCGGGCAGTTGCTCCGATGGATCGCCCATGACGCGGTTGACCATGCGGCCGCGCTTGACCGCCGGGCGCGCGGCGATGGCGTCGGTCCAGCGCAGCAGGTTCTTGTACTCCTGCACCTGCAGGAATTCGGCGGCACCATACTGGTTGCTGCGCACCATGCCGCCGTACCAGGGCCAGATGGCGATATCGGCGATCGTATAGTCCTTGCCGGCGATGTATTCGCTTTCGGCGAGGCGCCGGTCGAGCACGTCGAGCTGCCGCTTCACCTCCATGGCGAAGCGGTCGATGGCATATTCGATCTTGGTCGGCGCATAGGCATAGAAATGGCCGAGACCGCCGCCGAGATAGGGCGTTGCTCCCATCTGCCAGAACAGCCAGGAAAAACATTCGGCCCGCGCGGCGCGTTCCGTCGGCAGCAGGGCACCGAACTTTTCCGCCAGATACGTCAGGATGGCGCCGGATTCGAAGACCCGGATCGGCGTCGGACCGGATCGGTCCATCAGCGCGGGAATCTTCGAGTTCGGATTGACTTCCACGAAGCCGCTGCCGAACTGGTCGCCATCGCCGATCTTGATCAGCCAGGCGTCATATTCCGCGCCGCTGTGGCCGAGCGCCAGAAGTTCCTCCAGCATCACGGTGACCTTGACGCCGTTGGGCGTGGCCAGCGAGTAAAGCTGCAACGGATGTTTGCCGACCGGCAGTTCCTTGTCATGGGTCGGCCCGGCGATCGGCCGGTTGATACTGGCGAAGCGTCCGCCATTCTCCTTGTTCCAGGTCCAGACTTTCGGGGGCTGGTATTCGTCGGTCATTTTATAACTCCAGGGATGTCGGCGGCGCGGGCGATTGCCTAGACTTGAATGCGGACTCGGCGTCGTCTCATTCGCGAAACATCAGATGTATTCGTACGATGCTCACGCCATATGGATGCCCACGATGATTTCATCAAGCGAACTGCCGATGATCCGTGCGCCTGGCTCCCGCCACAACTCGAAAAAGAATAATTTTCTATTCGGCGGCAGCCGAGGCTGGCTCAATGAATTGCGACAGCCATTTCTGACGTTTCTTCAAGGCATCCCGATACAGAGCTTCGAATTCTGCCGGCGGGAAGGAATGCGTCGAGGGACGCGCGACCAGGGCTTCGCCCCACGCCTTCAGGCGCGGAAATTTTCCGATATGTCCGAGCTTCTTCACCCGGTCGAGGAAGAAATAGCGCTGCAGGAACGGCGCATAGGCGGCATCGACGAGAGAATAGGCGCCGCCGTTAAAGAATGGCCCGGTGCCTTGCTTCGCCAGTGCCTTTTCGAGCCGCTCGAACGGTTCGGAAATGCGCTCGGCCGCCTTGTTATAGGCGTCCTGCGTGTCCGCATAGGCAACCGCCGTCACCGTATTGGCGAACGTCGGCAGGTAATCGGTCCAGGCCCGGTTCACCGCACGCATCTCCGGGTCTTCCGGATGCAACCGCGGCGCAATCGTTTCGTCGAGATATTCGGCGATGGCGTTGGATTCGAACAGCGACACCCGGTCGTCTACCCGCAGGACAGGAACCTTGCGATGAGGCGAGATGGCAAGAAACCAGTCGGGGCGATTGTCGGGCTCGATATGGGTGAAATCGAAGGCGACTTTCTTCTCGCGCAGGACGATGGCCGCGCGCTGCACCCAGGGGCAGGTTTTGAAACTGACCAGCAGGTATTTTGTCATGGTGGCGTCCTCGTGCCTGCGTTGCAACGATCGAGCCCGCGACAGGGCTCCGCACGCCAAGCTTATCGCCACGGGCGATGGATGCAACGTGCTTGTTGCCGCCGAAGGCAGAGCATGGCCCGGATGACCATCACTGTTGTGTTATCTGCAACCTGGTTGTGAACGAGCCAGGCGCTCCCGCAGGTATCTCCCGTCTCGCTTAGCAATCCCGCAGTTGCGGCCGAGGCCTCAGACTGTCGCTCGATGGGAACGCCCGATATCGGGCGGGAAGGCCAAGGCGACGATCGATGACATCTATGTCACACCGGCCTCCGTCGGCGCACAGTGACCGGCACAAGCGAGCCGGCCTGTATCGCACTCAGAAACATTTCTTAACATCAAGCAAATGGAATGGTTCTCGCGGCGGTGTATGTTCAAGCGGAGCGGATTGAAACAGAGCGGATCATTGCAACCTCCTGGTCGTAAGCTTTTGATCATGGGACTTCCCGGTTCAGGAAAGACGACGCTTGCCCGGGCGCTGGTTCCCTTCATCAACGCGGTGCATTTCAATGCCGATGAGGTGAGGACGCATCTCAACAAGGATCTCGGCTATTCGGTCGCCGATCGCATCGAGCAGGCGCGCAGAATGGGTTGGCTCTGCGATCAGGTCGTCAAGGCAGGCGTCGATTCGATCGCCGATTTCGTCTGCCCGATGCCGGAGACGCGAACCGCGTTCTCGGACGGCGGCAAGTCCTTCATCGTATGGATCGACCGTATCGAAAAAGGCCGGTATGAGGATACCAACCGCCTGTTCACGCCGCCGGAAGAATTCGACATGCGGGTTTTGCGTGGCGGCACGCCGCAATACTGGGCCGAGATGATCGCCGAAAAGCTCCGCGTCAACCGTCGGCCGCGCGGTTCCGCCGCCGTCGTCAGCCTGTCGGAGTTCAAAAGCTCACGTACCTGACCTGCGGACCTGGCGTTACGCCTGGGCCATTCGCGGGGAAAGCGCGGGAACGGGCAATCTGATACGGACGCACAGTCCATGAGGCTCGCGGTCGCACAGACCGATATGGCCGCCATGATCCTGGATGACGTCGCGCGCGATGGAAAGGCCGAGGCCAAAGCCCGTGTGACGTGCGGAGCTCCGCGTGGTGTCGCCTTTGAAAAATGGCTCGAAGGCATCTTCTTTAACGGCAAGTGACATTCCCGGTCCGTCATCGATGACTTCAATGCAGAAATCGCTGCGCTCGGAGCTCAAGCTGACAAGCACCTGGGACCCATGCCGGATGCCGTTTTCAACCAGGTTGGTCACTGCCCGCCGCAACGATTTCGGCCTGCACAGATAGGAGACGTGATCGATCCCACAGTAGGAGACGCGATAGCCGAGGTCGGAAAATTCAGAACAGATCGTCTGAAGGAGACTCGGGAGATCGACGGAAATGTCCGGCTCTTCATGAGCATCGTCCTTCAGATAGGTCAGCGTGTCGCTGAGCATGTTATCGATGGCCACGATCTCGCGAACCATGCTGTCCCTTGTCGCGGCACATTCCACACGTTCCGCATGGAGCCGCAATCTAGTGAGCGGAGTCCGCAGATCATGTCCGATCGCTGCCAGCATGGAGGTCCGGCGCTCGACGATGGAACGAATGCGTGCGCGCATCTCGTTCAAGGCCTGCGCAACCAGGACGATCTCGCGTGGGCCTTCCTCCTTGAGGACGTAATCGGCGTTGGGAGAGCGGCCGAACGATCGCGCCGCAAGAGCGAAGGACGACAGCGGTGCGATGACCCATCGCACCGCATACACGGAAAGAACGGTTACAAAGACGGAAACGATGACCAGAACGAAGACCAGCGGGATGCCAATGAACCCGACCGGCCCTGTCGGCGGCGCCCTCCAGTCGAAAGGCATGCGGAACATCAGCGCGTTATGTTCGTCCAGCCTGACCAGAAAGGCATTCTTGCGGAAGGCCAGATTGTTCACGCCCAGGGCGTCGAAGGCAATGTTGAAATGCCCGGGAGGCCCGCCTTCATCGATGATCTCGTGATCGGCACCAAACTCGTATCCGGCAGGATCGACTTTTTTGACATCGATTCCCGCGCGCGATGCATTCGCAAGCAAGTCTTCCATATCCGCTGGCGAACGAGCGAGTCTTGCCAGTTTGACGATCGTGACGGCACGCACGAGCGCGTTGCCTTGCATTATTCCCGGCGGCAGCTCGGTCTGGCGGAATTGCAGCACGGCGGCCATCATGACGCATGCCAGCATGATGGAGATGATAATCAGGCTGGTCAGCTGGGCCACGATGGTCCGCGGCAGAATGCGCGCAACGAGCTGCGTCATATCATCTCCACGGATGCGGTGAATATGTAACCTGCCAGGCGCACCGTCTTGATCAGTTGCGGCTCGCAAGGGTCCGGCTCGATCTTCTGCCGGATTCGGCTTATGTGTACATCGATGCTGCGTTCGATCGGACCGGCCAGCCCGTTATGGGTCAGTTCCAGCAATTGCTCGCGCGACAGAATGCGGCTTGGATTGCGGCAGAAGGCAATCAGCAGATCGAATTCGGCGCTGGTCAGCGACACCATAACGCCATCGGCATTGCTGAGTTTACGGGTGGCGGGAGAAATGCTCCAGCCGGCAAACTGCAGTGTCCTGTTGCCGTTGTCGCGCGCCGTCTGATGACCCTGGACACGGCGCAGCAGCGCTCTGATCCGTGCCACGAGCTCGCGTGGGTTGAACGGCTTGGTGACATAGTCGTCGGCGCCGATCTCCAATCCGACGATGCGGTCCACATCCTCCTTGAGCGCCGTCAGCATGATGATGGGAATGGAAGATGCAGCCCGCAGGCGCCGGCATATGCTGAGCCCATCCTCATCCGGCAGCATGATGTCGAGAACGACCAGGTCGATCTGCTCACTGCCGAGAATGGCATCCATGGCAGCGGCCGAGGCGACGGATACGGCAGCGAATCCGCTGTCTTCGAGAACGTCGGCGAGCATGTCGGAAATGCCTGCATCGTCCTCGACGAGGAGAATTCTGGGTGGGGAGCTTGTAGGAGAGGACGCCATGGCACTCTGCGTGGAGGAACAGCGGGATCCATTCGCGCCGATCCCTTGAACGGGATTTCGCTATCGAATGTGGCTTTATGTTGATGTCCTTTAGTGCTGATTACCAGGCATTTGCACAAACTTCATGCGCCAGAAACATTTCTTAACATCATTTAAAACCGCTCGTCGGCGCCATTGGCTATAAGCGGGAAGTGCTAATCGACCAACCCTCCGTCAGCACTACGAGACAGTGCGCCGTGCGGCCGATGGCGGCTGGAAATCCGGGAACCAGAGAGTGACATCGCCCCCCGCGTCTCGAACATCCGCCGGACTGAAATGGGCGGTATTGGCATTCTGCACGATCCTGGCAGCGGCCGGTACCGGCTTCGAGGCTGACTCAAGGTCTTCTGCACGACCGAACGACGTCATCGTTTCATCCGCGCCGTTCTGGGATGCCAATCACGACGGTGTCTACACGTGCGAGGAGTGGACACGCTACGTCACCGGCGTTTTCAACGATGCCGACCGCGATGGCAGCGGCGACCTCGATCCCGATGAATTCGCGCGTGTTCGAAAGCTCGGCTCGCCGTTCGAAAGCACCGAACTCCTGTATTTCGACACCGCCCCTTTCGACGGGCGGCTCAGCCGGGCGGAATTCGTCCACCGGAAAGGCGCCTTCTTCCTGCGTTTCGATAGAAACGAAAGCTGCCGCGTCACCACCGCCGAAATGAATGCCGTGCGTGCCCGGACCGAAAAGTTCAAAGGTCCGGCGAGGCAGCGGTGATGCAGCCGATGCGGCCTTCGCAGCCTGTCGTCTATTTCTTTCCGCATACGCCGAAATGCGCCGGCTCGACCATCTCGAGCCACATGGGAGCGCTTCAGGATGATGTCGTCGTCCTGACGGGAAAGGCCTGGCCCGGGGAAGCCAGGTCCCGCATGCAGGATATCCGGCGGGCGCGATTCCTGACCGGACATTATCTGCCGCGATCCGCGTCGACCCTGTTCGAGGGACATGAAATCCGCGAGATCGCATTGCTGAGAGATCCCGCCAGCTATTTCCAATCCCTGTACCAGTTCTACCTCAGATCATCGGTCCGCCGTCACCGCGCCAAGACGATCGGTTTCGATTTGTGGTATCGCTGCCAGCGAAAGAACCCGGTCAGCCATTTCTTTCTCTCGAGATATTTCCGCATATCGCCTGTCCGGGAAATGGGGATGACGCACCGGCAGGTCCTGGACTTTCTGTCGGAGCACTTCGACCGCTTCTGGTTTGTCGGCTCGTATCATCACTGCGGCCTGTTGCTGGATGACCTGTCCAGGGAGTTCGGACTCTCCAATGCGGTCGAAAGCCGGAATGTCAGCCGCAACAGCATTCCCCTGCCGGACCATTATCGCAACAGGATTCTGCAGGAGAACCGGCTTGACCAGGCGTTGTATGACATCTGGGCCGACCGGCTCTGGCGTGGAGGTCATGTCAACGTCCGGGAGCCGGCTTTGCCCTCGTGGAGCCGGAAGATGAGAGACGAGGCTTCCGTCTGCATGGCGCGCATAGAGCGCCATTTCATCGCGTGAATTATTTCACCTGCGCGGCGGCAGCCGGGCACGCACATCTCGACAACATTTGGTTATGCCGCCCGAAACTTAATTTCCTATGGGCGCTCCTGCGCCACAATGCTTAGATGGGATGTTGCGCATCCTGCGCTATCGCGAGAGCACTGTGGCGACCCGACGCGAGACATTTCGATCGATTGCAGCCGTGGACCTGTACGCCTGGGATCCGCAATGACGCAACCGGCCCGCGCCGTGCGGATTCCCGACGGCCGTATCGATGTTCACGTCCATGCCCTGCCGTCGTTTTATATCGAGGCCGTGGAGGCATCAGGCCACAAGGCGTCCGTCAGCAGCGGCTTTCCGCCATGGACGCCACAGGATGCGCTGGCCTTCATGAAGCGCAACGGCATCGCCTTTTCGATCAACTCGATCTCCCCGCCCGGCGTCACGTTCGGCGATGACGAAAAAGCCCGCACGCTGGCGAACCGCTGCAACGACTATCTGGCCGCGCTCGCCGCGCAATATCCGCAACGCTTCGGCGGCCTGGGCATTCTGCCAATGCCCGACGTGGCGGGATCGCTGAAGGAAATCGACCACGCCCTCGACGTGCTGCATCTCGACGGCATCGTGCTCTTCGCCAGCTACGGCACGGCGTTCCTGGGAGATCCCGTGTTCGATCCGGTGCTGGAACGGCTGAACGAGGCGGGAGCCGTCGTCTTCATACATCCCAACAGCCATCCGGCGAGCCTGTCGCTCGGCATGCGGATCCCGACCTTTCTGGTGGAGTTTCCGCTCGCCACGACGCGCGCCGTCGCCAACCTGATCTTCTCCGGTGCGCTGCAGCGATTCCCAAAGATCAGATTCATTCTTGCCCATAACGGCGGTGCCATTCCATTCCTGAGCTGGCGCTTCGCCATGGCGCCGCTGATTGATGCCCGCTTCGCGGATTTCACGCAGGAGAGCGTGCTTGCGGCGCTGCGCGGGTTCTACTTCGAATCGGCGCAGGCGGCGGGGCCAGCGCCGATGGCGGCGCTCGCCGAGGTATCCGACAGCAGCCGATGGCTGTTCGGCTCCGACTGGCCCTATTGTCCGCAAGGCGTCACGCAGGCGGGCGAGGCCTCGCTTGCCGCGGGCGGGTTTGCGCCGGATCTCTTCCGGCGGAACGCGCTCGCCTTGTTTCCCCGCCTGCAAGGTTGAACGACAAGGATCAAGACATGACAGCACCATTCGTCCGCAGCCTCAGACATATCGCCGCCTCGCTCCTGCTGGCCGCCGGCGTCGCGCCTTGCCTGGCCGGAGCGACCGCGGCGCAGGACTGGCCGACCCGGCCAGTCAATATCGTCGTGCCGCTGGGCGCGGGCGGCGGCGCCGATATCGTGGCGCGCATTCTTGCCGCCAATCTCGGCCCGGTGCTGGGACAGAGCGTCACCATCGAGAACGTCACCGGCGCCGGCGGCATGGTGGGCTCGGCGCGTGTCGCCAGGGCGCAGCCGGACGGCTACCAGGCGTTGCTCGGCACCGTCGGCACCCATGCGCAGAACCAGACGCTCTACAAGACGCCGCTCTATGATTCCCGCACCGACTTCGCGCCTATGGCGCTGCTGGTGGAGGTGCCGATCGTGCTGGTGACAACCAACGGCATGCCGGTGAAGACGCTGTCGGAATTCATCGCCTATACCAAGGCCAATCAGGCCAGGCTGCAATATGCCTCACCTGGCGCGGGCTCGTCGAATCATCTCGCCTGCGTCTTCCTCAACGCTGCCGTCGGCGTCGATGTCACCCACGTACCCTATCGCGGCGCGTCCGATCTGTTTCAGGACCTGATTGCCGGACGAGTGGATTATTTCTGCCCGACCAGCACGGCCGCCCTGCCCTTCGTCGGGGACTCGAAGCAGTTGCGGGCGATCTCGATCCTCGGCAGCGAGCGCCTGAAGGTGATGCCCGGCGTGCCCTCGGCCGCCGAGCAGGGACTGGCGGATTTCGAGGCCGGGACTTGGTTTGCGCTGTTCCTGCCGAAGGGCACGCCTGCGGCGATCGTCAACAAGCTCAATGAAGCCACCGTCAAAGTGCTTGCGAGCGAAGACGCGCGCACGCGCCTGGAGGCCATCGGCGCTGTCATCGTCGCCAAGGAGCGCATGACGCCCGACTATCTCAAGCGCTTCGTCGCCGATGAAGTCGAGAAGTGGAAAGGCCCGATCGAGCGGACCGGCGTCAGCATCAGCCAGTAAATTGCCGAAGCTCTCATCCCGCAAATTCGACTGAAAGCGAGGCCGGCGTTCCCAAGGGGCAACGCCGGTTTGCCGGCTTGGCTACCCCGTTTTTGACATGCGCCGCGATCCCGGCGCGACCAGCCTGGATTCGGTGCTATATGTTATGCGGCGCCGAAGGACAGGAGCAGACAGTCAATGACGGACCGCATGCGGGAACTGGCGAGCGAAATCGTCCGGCTTCAAGGTGAACTGGATCGCGAAATCGAAGCCCGCCGAAAAGTCCTGGGCTGGCGGCTCAAGGAGCGCATCGTCGAGTTCGAACATGGAATTGCCATCGAGCATCGCCGCCTGCGCACGACGATTTCGGGCTTTCTCAAGCGATCCCCGATCGCCACCGTCATCACTGCGCCGGTGATCTATTCGCTGATCATTCCCATGGTCCTCATCGATGTGTGGGCCACCTTCTACCAGGCGATCTGCTTCCGCGCCTATGGCATCCCGCGCGTCGACCGCGCCCAATACATCGTGTTCGACCGGCAGCATCTCGGCTATCTGAACTGGATAGAGGCCTTGAACTGCCTCTATTGCGGTTACGCCAATGGCGTGATCGCCTATGTCCGGGAGATCGGCAGCCGGACCGAACAATATTGGTGCCCGATCAAGCACGCCCTGCGCGTTTCCGATCCGCACAGGCGCTATTACGAGTTCCTCGAATATGGCGATGCGGACGGCTATCGGGCGCGTCTCGATGAGTTTCGCAAAAGACTTCGGGCCGACCTACCGTCCGATGTGTGAATGAGCGACGGAGCCCACCGTCAGGATCTGCCGGGAGAGCCGGGCGCCACGTCGGCAAGCATCTGCCAGGTCTCGCCGGCGTGGTCATGATCAAACGTCCGTTTGCGCAAACCACAGGCGATGGAGCGGCGATGGCGCCCACGCCTGGTTCGTCGCGCTACGCGATGCCTCTCAGACAGAAATGCGCGCCTGCCTGGTTGCATCCGTGTCCCTGGCCTTGTCGAAACCATAGGTCAGCGGATGCACATGCCTGCACTGCGGGCAGGTCCGCCGGCCTTCGTCGGCGTTGAAACGGCGGACACCTTCTTCAGCATCGTCGAGAAAGGTTTGGAACCCTTGCGCGGCAACGTCGATCGTCATCGTGGCGAACAGCGTGCCGCATTGGGGGCATATCCAGCCATAGCTGACCTCGCCGGGGCGCGCGTCCGAGCCGCCGATGCAGAGCGAGTAATAGCGGCCGTTGTCGCCTGGCGCGTCGAGCCAGACGGTGTCCACGTCGGCGCGTATCCAATATCCAAAAAGATGACGGATTTCGAACCAGGTCGAGCGCTTCACCGGATGCAGGATGGCGCGACTGGTGCTGATCGGGACCGGCAGGACACGCTGGCCGACAAGTTCATGCAGTAGATAGGGTGAAGCACTCTGGTCCAGACTGCCGGACCAGATGGCGTAATCGCCTTGGAGCGGCCAGCCGGCCGAGCCCTCGACCATGGATCGCGTGTAGGACAGAAGCGGCCCGCCGCCTTGCGCCGTTTGTGGACTTACCATTGCTTGCGGGCCTCGCGCGTCTCCGGCGTATCGGTGCTCATGAAGCCCGAATAAGCCAGCGGGTTGACGTGGCCGCAGTTCCAGCAGGTGCGCAGGCGAATGTCGGCATTATATTCGCGCACCGCCGCCAGCTCCCAGCGCCAGAAGCCGCGAAAGCCTTCACGCCCGGTGACATATTCGCTCATGTGCAGGAGCGAGGTGCAGTCCTCGCAATACCAGGCGGCGCGGTCAGTCTCTTCGCCGGTCGGCCGGCCCATGATGATGACGATGTGATCGGGATCGCCATTCACGCCAGGCACCGGGATGATGATTTCGTCCTTGTCGTTGATGTGCCAGTAGCCGAAGACGAATTGCGTGTGATGGGGCGTCCCGGCGCAAGTGATATGGGCGACATAGGGCACGCGAGGCACTTGCACGATGCCCTTTGGGCCGATCTCGAAGTTCTTGCGCTCCTTGACGAGTTCCATCGCAAGATGGGCATTGCCGATCTCTTCGCGCTTGGCGTGAACAATCTGGCGAATGCCGTAAACATTGTCGCCGACCGGCAGGAAGCCCTGCAGTTTCTTGATGACCTTGTCGGTCAGGAAATCCCAGTCCTCGTGGATCTTCTCGATCGGCTCGTCGACATAAATGTTCGTGTACATGCCGAAACCTCCCCGTTCTATAGCTTTGCTATGCACGCCCTTGTGAGGCTGCGCGACGCTCGCCGTCGATCATCTCGTAAAAATGAGTTTGCCATTCTGACAGGAACATGTCAATTTTCCATTGCACGAAGATTGGCAAGGGGGAAGCGCGGGATGGGTTGGACGACGATCTGTCGCTCGGAAGACGTGCCGGCGGGCACTATCAAGCGCAAGCGTCTGCCGAACGGCGACCCTGTCGCCGTGGCGCGTCTCAAAGACGAGCGGCTTGTCGCTTTTCACAATGAGTGTCCGCATTTCAAGGGGCCGCTGGGAACCGGCGCCTTGCACAACACGGAGATCGTCTGTCCGTGGCACTTCTTTCGTTTCAACCTGATCACAGGGAAGGCGGCCGGTGTCGGAGAGAGCGTCATGAAGCTCAGACTTTATGAGGTGCGGGAAGACAATGGCGAGGTTGCCGTCGCCTGCATCTGAGAGAATGGTTTTTGGGAGGGAACTATGAACTTGAAACATCTGAAGATGGTGGCCTTCGCCGCCGGCATGGCGCTGGCATTTCCTGCTGCGGGACAGGCGCCGATCAAGATCGGCGTGCTGCATCCGTTCACCGGTCCGCTGGCCCTGATCGGCACGGAATCGACCGATGGTTTCGTGCTTTATTTCGAGCAGATCGGCAACAAGGTCGCGGGCCGGCCGATAGCCATTCTCAAGGAGGATGACGCGGCCAATCCATCGCAGGGACTGGAGCGAACCCGCCGTCTGGTGGAACGCGAACAGATCCATCTGCTCACGGGCATTACCAGCAGCGCCGTCGCCTATGCGCTGCGCACCTATGTCGACCAGCGCCAAGTTCCGCTTGTCATCATGGGCTCGGCAGGCGCCAACGATCTCACCGACAAACAGGCCAGCCCCTATATCTTCCGCACCAGCTTCAGCAATCGCCAGCTTGGCGCACCGATCGGGCAATATGCCTGCAGCAAGCTCGGCCTGAAGAAGATTGTCGTCATGGCGAGCGATTTCGTCACCGGCTATGAGCAATCGGCGGCGTTCGGCGAGCATTATGGCAAGGCCGGCTGTACGGTGGTGAAGTCGATTATGGTGCCGCTGGGCACATCGGACTTCACGCCTTTCCTGAGTCAGGTCGCCTCGCTCGGCGCCGACGGCGTTTGGGCGATGTTCTTTGCTGCGGATGCCATCGCCTTCGTCAAGCAATATGACGCGCTGGGACTGAAGGCGAAACTGCCACTGATCGGCCCGTCGGGGCTGATCGATCCGGCGCTTCTCAACGCCATGGGTGCTTCCGCTGTCGGCGCCATGGCGCCGATCTACTATACGACAAGCCTTGATTTTCCTGAGAACAAGGCCTTCGTGCAGTCGTTCAAGGTGCGCTACGGTCGCGAACCGGGTGCGACCGCGGCTTCGGGATATATCGCCGCGATGGCGATCGCCCGGGCCATCGAAGCCATCAACGGCAAGGTCGAAGACAAGCCGGCGCTTCTGGCCGCCCTGCGCAAGGTCCAGTTCAAGACGCCGATCGGCCTGTTCGAATTCGACGCTAAACAGAACGTGGTGCTCGACTTCTATCTCGGCAAGGTCACGCCGGGCGACGGCGGCTATACACTGCAGGTGGTCGAGCCGCTCGAAAAGGCGGTCGATCAGTACGGCGTGGCGCGCTAGAAGATGGCCTTGCAACTGGTCAACGGGATTGCCTACGGCAATCTCTTGTTTCTGATCGCGGCGGGCTTCACGCTGATCTTCGGCATCCTGCGCGTCATCAACATGGCGCACGGATCGCTGTATCTGCTGGGCGCCCACACGGCCATCTCGACTGCGACCGCAACCCACAGCGTCTGGGCCGGGATCCTCGCCGGCGCGCTCGCGGCGGCAACCCTCGCCGCTGTGATCGAACGCACCCTGCTCTATCGCATTCAGGGCAATTATCTCGCCCAGGTGATCGTCACCATCGGCGTGCTGATGATCGTCGGCGATCTTTGCCAGGTCTATTGGGGCGGGACGCCGCGGATCTATGCTTTGCCCGACGCCCTACGAGCGTCGGTTCCCATGGGAGATCTACGCTATCCGGTCGACCGGCTCATTCTCGTGGTCATCGGCCCGGCGATCGCCGTCGCTTTGTGGTTTCTGATCGAGCGGACGGCGACGGGCGCGACGGTCCGCGCCGCGGTCGACGACGAGGAGATCGCCCAGGCCATCGGCATCAGCGTGCCGCGCCTGCGCGTTATGGTCTTCGCCTTGGGCGGGCTTCTGGCAGGTCTTGCCGGCGCACTCGCCTCGACCTTCATTGGCGCCAAGGCCGGGATCGATCTCGACATCATCCTACTGGCGCTGGTGATCGTGGTCATCGGCGGCCCGGGCAGTCTGGTCGGCTCTTACATCGCGGCGCTCACGGTCGGCCTGATTGATTCGATCGGCAAGAGTTTCTGGCCGGAAGCCTCGATGTTTCTGCTGTTCGCGCCGATGCTCGCCGTGCTGATCGTGAGGCCGCATGGCCTGTTCGGCAAACCGCCTGGGCCAGCAGCAGCGGCGCGGCAATTCAAGCCGATCGAGATTTTAAGTCCGGACTGGATCTGGTCGCTCAGCGATGCCCTGCGGCGCGGCATTGCCCGTTTCTCCTGGCCCGCCGCGACTGTTGTCGCGCTCCTCGCCGTCATCGCCATCCCGGTGTTCGGCTCGGGCTTCCTCGTCACCGTCGTGGTGCTGATGCTGATCTGGTCGATGTTCGCCATCGGCCTCAACGTCATGCTCGGCTACGGCGGCATGCCGTCGCTGGGACATGCGCTGTTCTTCGGCGCCGGGGCCTATGCTATGGCATGGTCCGGCTTTGCGGGCCTCTGCGGCTATATCGGCCTTGTGGCGGCCGTCGCCTGCGCCTGCTGTGCGGCGCTGTTTCTCGCTGCCGTGGCGCTTCGGGCGCGGGATGCGCAATTGCTGCTGGTCACGCTGGCTGTCGCGCAGATCGTGTGGGGTCTGGTATTCAAGTGGCGTTCGGTCACCGGCGGCGACGACGGCCTGATCCATCCGCAGGCGTTTCCACTGCTCTGGAACGGCCTGTCGCCATCGACCAGTCTCTATATTCACGTCGCAGTCGCCTTCGCGATCGCCTTGCTGGCCTATGCGTGGTTTGCACGCTCGAACTTCCGGCTGCTGCTGACCGGCGTGCGGGCCAACGAGCCGCGCCTGCTGGCGCTGGGCTATCATGTCGATCTGCTGCGCTTCAAAGCCATCCTGTTATCGAGCGTGTTTTCCGGCTTTGCCGGCGGGTTCTATGCCATTTATTCCGGCTTTGCTGCGCCGGAGTTGTTCGGCGTCCATACTTCGGCGCGCGTGCTGCTGATGGTCGTGATCGGCATGGCCGGGACATTCTTTGGGCCGATCATCGGCGCGGTCAGTGTCATCGGCATGGAGGAAGTGTTTTCGGGCTGGACCGAACGCTCGAATACACTGCTCGGCGCGCTTTACATTCTCGTGGCGCTGTTCGGCTTCGGCGGAATCAGAGTCGTGCGCCGGCGCGTTGCAGCGCGACGACCCGCCTCCCTGGCGCCGGAGATCCTGCCGGAGATCTTGCCATGAGCGCCGGAGCCGCCATCGCGGTGACAGGCCTGAAGAAGACCTTCGGATCGATCGACGTTATTCGGGGTATCGATATTTCCTTTGCGCGCCACGAACGGCATCTGATCATCGGCCCCAATG
>Ga0182744_1001496_pt1 | contig 20328 bp, 17 predicted proteins | sample eDN3rd30CKraftMG_FD_128525 | JGI IMG/M metagenome (GOLD analysis project Ga0182744, IMG submission 128525) | Enriched Miracle-Growth compost microbial communities from Emeryville, California, USA - eDNA 3rd pass 30_C Kraft MG (version 2) (version 2) ...
CGCAACCTTGCTCGCGGTTAGGTGTACCACGCCGAGGCGCCTCGCCTGTGGGACGTGTCGTTGCAGACGGCGGTGGCGCAGGCCGAGCTTGAGGCCAGCGATTATCCGTGCCACTACCACAAGGTCAACTTCCACAAGACGGACGGCACGGGCACGGTCCAGATTGAGACCACCCGCCCCGAGTTGCTTGCCGCTTGCGTGGCCCTGATCGCTCACCCGGACGACGAGCGCTACCAGCACCTGTTTGGCACCACCGTGACCTCGCCGCTGTTCAACGTTGAGGTTCCCGTGCTGGCGCACCCAGCGGCGGAAATCGACAAGGGCGCCGGCATCGCCATGTGCTGTACGTTTGGTGACCTTACCGACGTCCAGTGGTGGCGTGAACTGCAGCTGCCTACCCGCTCGATTATCCGCCGCGACGGCCGCATTATTGCCGAGACCCCGGACTGGATTACCGACGAGGTCGGCCGCACCGCATACGAGGGAATTGCTAACAAGACCACGTTCTCCGCACGTCAGTTTGTGGTGGACGGACTGCGTGCCTCGGGTGACCTTGACGGTGAGCCAACCGCTACCCAGCGCAAGGCCAACTTCTTTGAAAAGGGTGACAAGCCGCTTGAGATCGTGACCTCGCGCCAGTGGTACCTGCGCAACGGTGGCCGCGACTGGGAGCAACGCCCATTGCGGGACGAGTTGCTGGCCCGCGGCGAGGAACTGGACTTCAACCCTGACTTCATGAAGGTCCGCTACTCCAACTGGGTGGGCGGCTTGAACGGTGACTGGCTGATCTCCCGCCAGCGCTTCTTTGGTGTGCCATTCCCCGTGTGGTACCCGGTGGATGCGGATGGTGAGCCGCAGTGGGACGCTCCAATCGTGCCTGATGAGGCTCTCCTACCCATTGACCCATCGTCTGATGTTCCAGCTGGATACACCGCCGAACAGCGCGGCGTTGCAGGCGGATTCATCGGCGACCCAGACATCATGGACACTTGGGCCACCTCCTCGCTGACCCCGCAGATTGCGGGTGGCTGGCTGACCAACCCCGACCTGTTTGAGCGCGTATTCCCCATGGATCTACGCCCACAGGGTCAGGACATCATCCGCACGTGGCTGTTCTCCACCGTGGTGCGCTCGCACCTGGAGCACGGATCGCTGCCTTGGAAGCACGCCGCGATTTCAGGCTGGATCCTTGACCCAGACCGCAAGAAGATGTCCAAGTCCAAGGGCAACGTGGTCACCCCCATGGGTCTGCTGGAGGAGCACGGCTCGGACGCTGTGCGCTACTGGGCCGCATCCGCTCGCCTGGGCACCGACGCCGCCTTTGAGGTGGGCCAGATGAAGATCGGCCGCCGTTTGGCCATCAAGATCCTCAACGCATCCAAGTTTGCGCTCTCGTTTGCTGCCGGTGGCGAGGTTGTCCTCGACCCAGCGCTGGTAACTGCCGAATTGGACCGCGCCATGCTCGCCGGACTCGCAGACGTGGTGGACAAGGCCACCGAGTCCCTCGAAGCCTACGATCACACGCGTGCGCTTGAACTTGCGGAGACGTTCTTCTGGACGTTCTGCGACGACTACCTCGAGTTGGTCAAGGACCGCGCCTACGCGGATGGTGCTGAAGTGCCCGGTGCTGATGCGGTTTCGGCCCGGACCGCGCTTGCTATCGCGTTGGATACTCTCCTGCGCCTGTTCGCTCCCGTACTTCCGTTTGCCACGGAAGAGGTGTGGAGCTGGTGGCGTGAAGGCTCGATCCACCAGGCGGCATGGCCTACCTCGGACGTGTTGCGCGCGGCTGCAGGCACCGCAAACCCTGCTGACCTCGCCGCAGCCGGAAGCGCTTTGGCGCTCCTACGCAAGGTGAAGTCTGAGGCCAAGGTGTCCATGAAGACCCCGATCCTCACGGCCACCCTGTCCGTGCCAGCGCAGTCAATCCCAGCGGTGACGCACTCACTCGGTGACATCAAGGCTGCAGGCCGCGCCACCGGTGACATCACGCTCACCGAGGCACCGGCAGATGCTGACCTGACCGCCCAGGGCGGCATGACCGTACTCGCCCACGAGTTGGGTGAGCCCCCGGTTAAGACCCCGCGGGCCTAACGCGCACGCCTTGCGGGCTAACCCGTTGAAGCGGGCTAACCCGTTGGAGCGGGCTCGCTACTACGTTTTTGACACCGTAGCGAGCCCGCTTCTCCACAATCTGTACGTGAACGACCCAGCGTTTGCACTACCTCGTACTACCGTTTTCCAGCACCACCGCCACAAGCCGGCAAGGAACGACTGAATCCCACACCAAGGAGGGTGTCATGCAAGAATTCACGTCTCCCAATTTGATCGATGTGCCCCGCACGTTCACTCTTAACGATGTCCTGTCTAAGCGGGTGGCCGAGCAGGGCAAGGAGGCTCTCTTTGAGATTCAGTCCGGCCTTGGCGGGGTATGGACCCCGGTAACCGCCGAGGCTTTTGCCGCACAGGTGGAGTCCGTGGCGCGCGGCCTTATCGCCTCGGGCGTAGCGGCCGGCGACACCATCGCCATCATGAGCCGCACACGCTATGAGTGGACCCTGCTCGACTTTGCCATCTGGGCTATTGGCGCACTGCCCGTACCCATTTATGAAACGTCCTCTGCCTCGCAGGTGGAGTGGATTGCCTCAGATTCCAAAGCCACAATGGTCATTGTGGAAAACGCCGGCCACGCCGCCGTTGTTGCGGAGGCACGTAAAAATCTGCCGCTCATCACTGAGGTCCTTGTCATTGACGACGACGCCCTTGCTACCCTGCTTGAGCGCGGTCAGTCCGTGGATGCGTCCGAGGTAGCAGCGCGCACCGCTAACGTAAAGTCGGACGATCTGGCCACCATCATTTACACGTCCGGCACCACCGGACGGCCAAAGGGCGTGGAGCTCACGCACTGGAACTTTGTGTATCTAACACGTAACGGCATCCTGTCCGATCTCAAGGCTGTGATTGGCCCAGGTAAGCGCACGCTGTTGTTTATGCCGCTCGCTCACGTGTTCGCCCGGTTCATCCAGGTGGTGTCCGTAACCGGCGGCTCGGTGCTTGGACACGCCCCAGACGCATCCAACCTCATTGGGGATCTGGGCTCATTCAAGCCCACCTTCCTCCTTGCGGTTCCACGCGTATTTGAAAAGGTGTACAACGCAGCCGAACAAAAGGCCGGCACCGGTGCCAAGCTCAAGATGTTCCGCTGGGCGGCTAAGGTTGCCATCTCCACGTCCAAGGCGTGGGAAGAAAAGAGACGGCCCTCATTTGGCTTGGCTATTCAATACCAGCTTGCCTCACTGCTCTTGTTCAAGAAGCTGCGGGAAACCCTGGGCGGCGCCGCAGAGTTTGCTATTTCAGGTGGCGCACCGCTTGGCGCCCGGTTGGGGCACTTCTACCGCGGTATTGGCCTGACCATCTTGGAGGGCTACGGGCTCACAGAAACCTGCGCCCCTTCTGCAGTGAATAGGCCTAGCCTGTTCAAGATTGGCACGGTTGGACCCGCCTACCCGGGCGTTACTCTGCGTGTAGACGAGGACGGCGAGATCCTGATTAAGGGCGATCACGTGTTCCACGGCTACCACGGCAACCCAGAGGAAACAGCAAAAGCCCTACAGGACGGCTGGTTCCACACTGGAGACCTCGGCTCACTCGATGAAGATGGATATCTGCGCATCACCGGGCGTAAGAAGGAAATCATCGTTACGGCTGGTGGCAAGAACGTGGCACCAGCAGTTCTTGAGGACCGGCTGCGTGGCCACCCCATCGTCTCTCAGGTGGTTGTTGTGGGCGATCAGCGCCCCTTCATTGGCGCGCTCGTAACCCTGGACCCAGAAATGCTTCCCGGCTGGCTGCGATCCCATGATCTGCCCGAGATGGATGTACTGACCGCTACCACCAACCCCGAGGTGCTAGAAGCACTTGAACGCGCCGTGGAACGCGCCAACAAGGCGGTATCTCGCGCCGAGTCGATCCGCAAGATCAAGGTTCTGACCACGGACTTCACTGAAGCGAACGGGTACCTCACCCCTTCACTCAAGGTGAAGCGCGCACTGGTACTTAAGGACTTTGCTTGGGCAGTGGACGACTTGTACGGCGGGCCAGTCTCCGAGCCAAAGGAATAGCGGCCGCACGCAGCACCGCATTGAGGCCATCCGCCTGAGGAAAAGTGAGCGACTAGTCAGCACTGCGGCTAGCAATGCATAACTATGCAAGGCTATGATTAACTCCGGTTAACACTTGTTCGTTCACTCGATTCTCTAAAGGATGTGCCTCCATGTTCTCCACCAAGAAGATCGCAGCTGCTTCCATCGCTGCTGCGTCCGTATTTGCCCTTGCAGCATGCTCGGACGATTCCTCGTCTGACAACAACGCAGCAGCCGATGGTCCGGTTCTGGTAAAGAGCGGCACGCTCACCGTCTGCTCCAACGCTCCATTTGCTCCCTTTGAGTACAACGACGCTGACGGTAACCTGACCGGCATCGACATGGACTTGACCAAGCTTGCCGCAGACAAGCTCGGCCTGAAGTTCTCCGCCATCCAGTACGACTTTGACTCGATGTCCTCGGGTGCAGCGTTTGAGGCTGGCGCCTGCGATGTGCTTGCAACCGGCATGACCATCACGGACGAGCGCCTGCAGAAGTTCGACTTCTCGGACCCGTACTATGACGCCAACCAGGGTGTGCTCGTTGCAGACGGCTCAACCATCTCCTCGCTTGACGAGCTCAAGGGCAAGGAGGTAGCCGTACAGGTTGAAACCACGGGTAAGACCGTAGCCGAAGACGCTGGCCTGTCCGTTGTGGAATTCCCAGAGGTCGGCTCGCTCGTCTTGGCCGTCAAGAACCACGAACAGCCTGTGGGTATCGCAGACATCGGTGTGCTCGAGTCCTACGTGGGTGACGGCCTGTCCATTGCCTACACCGAAAAGACCAACGAGCAGTACGGCTTTGGCGTAAAGAAGGGCAACACAAAGCTTGTTGAAGCCCTCAACTCTGCAATCGCTGATGCCAAGGCTGATGGCACGTACGACAAGATCATCACCAAGCACACTGGACCAGCTAACTAATGTCCACCACGACCCCCACGACGCCGCGTAACCCAGAGGGTTCACGCTTAACACCCAAGCAAAAATCTAGGATCTCGCAGGGCATCCAGTACGCGGTGCTCGTGGTGGTCGTAGCTGCGCTCGCACTGACCGCGAACTGGGACCGCATCTCCAAGAACCTGTTCAACCCCTCGGTTGCTTCAGATCTCTTGCCCATGCTTCCTAACGCGTTTGTAAACACGCTCAAGTACACCCTGGCGGCTTTTGCACTCGCACTGCTGCTCGGAATTTTGCTTGCGCTCATGCGCATGTCTTCGGTGGCCCTGTACCGCTGGCTAGCAACCGCCTACGTGGAATTCTTCCGTGGCATCCCTGCCATGCTCGTGGTGTTCTCCGTAGCGTATGCGCTACCCATCGCATTTGGGATCAAGATCCCCTCGCTCACCCTCAAGGCTGCGCTTGCGCTCGGCATCGTCTCCTCCGCATACATTGCAGAGGTGCTACGTGCCGGTATTCAAGCAGTGCCACGCGGTCAGATTGAGGCGGCCCGTTCGCTCGGCATGAGCCACACGCGCACCATGATCACGGTTGTTTTGCCACAGGCCTTTAGGATTGTGCTACCTCCGATGACCAACGAGCTGATCCTGCTGACCAAGGACTCGTCTCTTGTGTTCTTGATTGGCGTGAGCGCGGAGCAGTTCGAGCTCACCAAGGTGGGCCGCGACGCCCTAAACAACGGTACGGGTGGCCTAACCGGTCTGTTCGTAGTTGGTTTTGCCTACCTGTGCATCACCGTGCCGCTCGGAATTCTTGCGCGTCACCTCGAACGACGCTTTGGTGAAGGGAGCCGCAAGTGAGCGACCAGCCCGTAGTTATTATCGATGACCTGCACAAGTCATTCGGCGAGCGTGAAGTCCTCAAGGGCATCAACCTCAAGGTGAACGCCGGCGAGGTGGTGTGCATCATCGGACCATCCGGCTCGGGAAAGTCAACGCTGCTGCGCTGCGTCAACCAACTCGAAACCACCACGTCCGGCACAATCACTGTGCTTGGCCAGGACATTACAGACGAGAATGTGGACATCGACGCCCTGCGCACCCGCGTGGGCATGGTGTTCCAGCAGTTCAACCTGTTTGCCAACATGAACGTGCTCAAGAACTGCACCGTTGCACAGCGCAAGGTACTTGGCCGTTCTGAGGCTGAGGCTCGTGAAATCGCCATGAAAAACCTGGCACACGTTGGCCTCGAAGACCGCGGCGATGCTCGCCCATCTGAGCTGTCCGGTGGTCAGCAGCAACGTGTGGCCATTGCCCGCGCTCTGTCCATGAGCCCAGACATCCTGCTCTTTGACGAGCCCACCTCTGCGCTCGACCCTGAACTTGTAGGCGACGTGCTCAAGGTAATGCGTGAGCTCGCCGAGGAGGGCATGACCATGATGGTGGTCACGCACGAGATGGCGTTCGCCCGCGACGTTGCCGACCGCGTGATCTTCATGGATGACGGCGTCATCGTAGAAGAAGGGCCAGCCGCCCAGGTCATCAATGCGCCTACGCAGGAGCGCACACAACAGTTCCTGCGCCGCGTGCTTGATCCCACGCACTCTGGTGAATAATCGCTTCAGCACCTAGCAGCCGCTCGGGCACCAAGTAGCGCCGCACAAACCCACACGGGCGAGCAATCGCACGGGTGTTAACCAAAAACGACGAAGGGGTGAGTTCCTTATGGGACTCGCCCCTTCGTCGTTAATCAGTTCCCACGAGGTCCAACTCATGAGACCTACGAAAATTGCTGCAGATACATCATTTTTGATGGATCTACATCATTAATGCACCTAACGACGAGCGGGCTGGGTCCCAGTAGCAACGAACTACCGAGAGTTCGCGGCTACACGGGCCGGATCAATGATCGAGGCCACGTCAAAAAACGAGGTGAGAATGTGGCGCGGCCCGTTTAGCTGCCGGTCAAACTGGATGCCATCCACGTTGATGCGCGCCTGACGCTGGTACCCAGCTCCCTGCTGCTCCCACGCGGTGGTGCTGCCGTCCACGTTGTAGAAGTAGCGGAACCCGTGCTTGCGCATGAGGTCATATTTGGCGCCAGAATATTTGGGCACCCCAGAAATATCCGCGCCAAACGGATAAATGAACTGGTCCGTTTTGCCCACAAGCGGGCGGACCTCCTTGTCCCACAGGTCGAGGTCAAACGTCATCTTGTCCAGCGAACTTGTGGTCATATTGCGGTGGCCCCACGAGTGTGAAGCGATCACCCAACCTTCAGCTTTCAACGCATCCGCCACCTTTGTGGCCGCCGCTTTATCCGCCGCAAGCGTGGGCGAATCACCGTATTGGCGGTCCGAGGTGCGGTACCCGAAAATCCCGTTATAGCCGGTCAGCGCGATGATCCCCTTATGCCCACGGTAGGAGAAGTCGGGGTGTGCGGCCACAAATTCGTCGACCATGGCCTGCACGTCATACGCACCCACCACGGTATTGCCGTCTGGTGTTACGTACTCATTCATGATTTTGCCGTCGTCGGTGATCACCGAGCGCTTGGCAAACCCGTCCGGCTCCATGTACTCGTAGTAGCTCATATCGTCCACGGATAGCACCAGCGGGGTCTTGCCGGGCGGCAGCATCACCTCGCGGTACGCCATCTTCTTGTTCGCGTCCAAGCTGGCAAAATCTTCCGGATTGATCAGCACAAATCCGCGCTCATAGAGTTGATCGAGGATGCCCGCGAACTCGCGTTGGGTGACCATATAGTCCAGATAGCCCTGCTCGCGTGAGTCCCCATCAAATGCGCGGTCCGTGTCAATGATCAGCGAGTGGAAGAACAGGTGCGAGATCTGGTCCGGGTGCGGCCACGGCGCTACTTTTGTGGACTGGATGGTGATCTCGGCGCGGGCGGCGTCCGCTTCTGGGGAGTTCACGTCCGCTATGGTGTCCAGCGCGGCTTTGTAGTCATAGCTTTGGGCAAGTTGCTGGGCGGTGTGGATCAGTTCGGCTTCGTGGTCCGCCTGCTCGGTTGGGTCGCCACTGCCTTGTGGTCCCTTACCGCTTTCCGACGAGTCCCCCGTTTCGCTCTCGCCTTGCCCAGGAGTTTTGCTGGGTGATTCGGGATCCACGGACTGGTTGGTTGCGGACCCCTCGCGCGGCGCATGATCGCTGGGGCGTGGTTGCGGTGAGCATGCCGAAAACGTGAGCGTGGTGGCAAGCACCAGTGAACATGCTGCGGCTAGTTGGCCAGTACGAGTACGCATGATGTCACTTCCAAAGTGATTGGCTACATACTCTTACTGTTTCATCACCCCCAAGAAATTACACTCGGGGCACGCAAGTAAGGCGCCTTAAAACTCAGTGTGCTCGGCGCCAGCTCTTCAATTGAATGTGTCGAGTGGGCGGCTTTCGCCGTACTCTTCGGCAATCTTCTTGTGGTGGCGGATCACCTCAGAGACGATGAACTCGCGGAATTCCCCCGCAAATGTGGGGTCTAGCCCAGCCGATTCGGCAATGGCGGTCAGCCGTCTGATCTGCTGAGCTTCACGTTCTGGGTCGGCGGGTGCCACACCACCAAGTGCTTTGAGTTCACCCACGCGATGCGTGAATTTGAACCGCTCAGCCAGCAGGTACATAAGCGAGGCGTCAATGTTGTCGATACTCGCGCGCAGGTCGAGGATTTCCTCGCGGATCTGCGGGTTAGCTGTTGGGTCTGATGATTGCTGCTGATCGGACTCGATCGCCATGCTGCTAGGCGCTCTTTTCTCGGGGGGTGCCGTTGTGGACTGTGGACCGTGGAACAAGTGTTGGGAAAACGTTGTCCAAAACAACGCCCTTATCTACCACAACGCGTTCCACATCGTCGCGAGACGGGATTTCAAACATGACCTTCTGGAGGACTTCCTCCAGGATGGAGCGCAGTCCGCGCGCTCCGGTGCCACGCAGGATGGCCTGCTCAGCTACCGCGCGAATCGCATCGTCCGTGAATTCGAGCTCTACGCCGTCCAACTCAAACATCCGCTGGTACTGCTTGATCAGTGCGTTCTTTGGTTCGGTGAGGATCTGCATCAGGGCTTCCTCATCGAGCGGCGCCACAGTGGTGATCACCGGAACACGGCCAATAAACTCTGGGATCAGGCCAAACTTTTGCAAGTCCTCAGGCAAAACGTCAGCCATAACGTCTGCATTCTCCTGCTTAATAGCAAGCGGCGCGCCAAAGCCAATGCCGGACTTTCCTGCGCGTGCATTGATGATCTCATCGAGGCCCGCAAATGCACCGGCCACAATGAACAAGACATTCGAGGTGTCAATCGTGATGAACTCTTGGTGCGGGTGTTTACGCCCACCCTGCGGTGGAACCGAGGCCGTGGTGCCTTCAATGATCTTGAGCAGTGCCTGCTGCACGCCCTCACCTGAAACATCTCTGGTGATTGACGGGTTCTCAGCCTTGCGGGCAATCTTGTCAATCTCGTCGATGTAAATGATGCCGGTCTCGGCCTTCTTCACATCAAAGTCTGCTGCCTGGATGAGCTTGAGCAGGATGTTTTCAACGTCCTCACCCACGTATCCGGCTTCAGTCAAAGCGGTTGCGTCCGCAATAGCGAACGGAACGTTCAGCATCTTAGCCAGAGTTTGCGCGAGGTACGTTTTGCCGCAGCCGGTAGGGCCAATGAGCAAAATGTTTGACTTGGAAATTTCAATGTCATCGGCGCCGGAGCCCACACTCTTGGGTTCATTGGACGCGGTGATGCGCTTGTAGTGGTTGTACACGGCCACGGCAAGCGAACGCTTGGCATCCTGCTGACCCACAATGTACTGCTCAAGGAATTCAAAGATGTCGCGCGGCTTTGGCAGTTCGCCCAGCCCAAGTTCAACGGCCTCTTGGAATTCTTCCTCGATGATCTCGTTGCACAGTTCGATGCACTCCACGCAGATATACACGCCAGGCCCAGCTATAAGCTTCTTGACCTGCTTTTGGGATTTCCCGCAGAAGGAGCACTTCAACAGGTCAGAACCATCGCCTAACCGGGTCATGTCCGCCTCCTTGGTACTGCCGCGTGGGCATAGGGTATCTGGTGTGCACGCACGTGCATAGTTCCAATATTCCACACCGAATAGTGCTTGGGCATTCTCGACGCACCGACTTCGGAAAACTCGTGGTTGAACGCGGTGTGCGGTTGGCACGAGAGTGTTCTCGTGCCAACCGCACCCACATTCACGTTGTCACCCAACCTTGAAGGTCAGGAACGCAGCTAACCTCTGAGGTTAGGAACGCGCGATGGCCTGTGCCTTGCGGCTTTCAAGCACCTGGTCAACTAGGCCGTACTCCACAGCCTCGTGTGCGGACAGGATCTTGTCACGCTCAATGTCCTCGCGCACCTGCTCGGCCGACTTACCCGAGTGCAGTGCCAAGGTGTCCTCAAGCCACGTACGCATGCGCAGGATCTCGTTGGCTTGAATCTCAATGTCCGAAGCCTGAGCATAGGCGCCGCCCTCAAAGCGAGGCTGGTGAATCAAAATACGCGAGTTCGGCAACGCCAAACGCTTACCCGGTGTTCCAGCGGCCAGCAGAACCGAGGCAGCGGATGCTGCCTGTCCGAGGCACACAGTCTGAACCTGCGAGGTGATGTACTGCATCGTGTCGTAGATGGCAGTCATCGCAGTGAATGAGCCGCCTGGCGAGTTGATGTAGAGGATGATGTCACGGTTTGGCTCCTGGCTTTCCAGCACAAGGAGCTGAGCCATCACGTCATCAGCCGAGGCGTCATCAACCTGCACACCGAGGAAGATGATGCGGTCCTCAAAAAGCTTGGTGTATGGGTCCTGGCGCTTGAAACCGTACGCGGTACGCTCTTCAAACTGGGGCAGAACGTAACGTGACGAGGGCGCACCCTGACCAAAAGCCGTGCCACCCGCCATACTTGGACCGGCGAGGCGCTGGGCCGCCGAGATGAACTGGGATTCCATGCTGCTCATGAATGTCTCCTGAATTGACTGGTGGGTGTCAGGCGTTGTCCGCGGCCTCGGCCAGCGAACCAGCGCTGGTCACCACGTGGTCAACAAAGCCGTACTCGAGGGCCTCTTCCGCGGTAAACCAGCGGTCACGGTCCGAGTCACGAGTGATCTCTTCCGGGGTCTTACCCGTCTGCTCTGCAATCAATCCGGCAAGCTGCTTCTTCATGTGCAAGATCAGCTGTGCGTTGATGGCGATGTCCGTTGCGGTTCCGCCGATACCACCAGATGGCTGGTGCATCATGACTCGTGCGTGTGGGGTGGCAAAGCGCTTGCCCTTTGCGCCCGAGGACAGCAGGAACTGTCCCATCGAGGCGGCCAGACCCATTGCCACGGTGGCAACGTCCGGCTTCACAAACTGCATGGTGTCGTAAATTGCCATACCCGCGGTGATCGAACCACCAGGCGAGTTGATGTACAGGTAAATGTCCTTCTCAGGATCCTCCGCGGCGAGGAGGAGCATCTGCGCGCAGATCGCGTTAGCGTTCTCGTCCCGTACCTCAGAGCCCAACCAGATGATGCGCTCCTTGAGCAGCCGGTTGTAGATGCTGTCGTTGAGTCCAAAGCCCCCGGCCTCTTGCGTGGCCGCGATTGGCATCTGCTCGTTCACGCTAACTCCCATCAGATAAATGCTTTGTGTTGCCTCGACCTTAACGCGAACGCCAATTGAAAAACTCCCTGATTCCCCGTGTTTCGCTCAAGGCGCACACTGTCCGCGCTGACAGCGAACACCTCATGGTGCCAGCCCCTGATTTTCGACGATTCTGCTCACGTAACGCTCTCGGCGTAGCGTCACCAATATCGTCGGAAATTAGTGGGTGCAACTGCGCCGCACACGGCCGGCAAAACAATGGGGCAAAACAACAGGGCAAAACAATGGGGTGGGTGGCCGCGTAGTGCGCGGCCACCCACCCCATTACGAGTGTGCTGTTACTCCACAGGGAGAATCAGGCTTCTTCACCCTCGGCTGCTGCAGCGGCAGCGGCCTCGACGATCTGCTCTGCAGCAGCGTCATCCTCATCGGAACCGATGAACTCGGACAGGTCCACAACGTTGCCGTCAGCGTCCTTGACCTCGATCTGGCGCAAAGCCACAGCGAGCGACTTGGAGCGAGCAACCTCGCCAACCATCGCTGGGATCTGGCCCTGCGAGTCAAGTGCGGAGATGAACTGCTGTGGGTCCATGCCGTACTGGCGCGAAGCCGAGATCATGTAGTCGAGCAGTTCCTGCTGGTTAACCTTGATCTCAAGTTTCTCAGCAAGGGTGTCAAGCAGGATCTGATTCTTCAGAGCCACGTTGGTGTCCGCGGTAACCTCGGCACGGTGCTCGTCGTCCTCCAGGCGGCCCTCGGACTCAAGGTGACGGTGCACCTCAGCCTCAATGACACCCTGAGGCAGTGGGAACTCAACCTTGTTGAGTTCCTCAAGCAGGAGGTCACGAGCGGCAACAGCCTGGTTGGAAGCAGCGATTGAGACAGCCTGCTCGCGCAGGTCAGCCTTGAGCTCTTCTACGGTGTCAAACTCGGAAGCCATCTGAGCAAAGTCGTCATCAACCTCAGGAAGTTCGCGCTCCTTAACCGAAGTAGCGGTCACGGTGATGTTGGCTTCCTCGCCAGCGCGCTCGCCACCGGCGAGAGGTGCAACAAAGGTGGTGGTCTCGCCAGCCGAGAGGCCAGTCAGAGCTTCGTCGAGGCCCTCAAGCATGTTGCCCGAGCCGATCTCGTACGAGATACCGGAAACGTTGTCTACTTCTTCGTCGCCAATCTTGGCGTTCAGGTCAAGCACTACAAAGTCGCCGTTGGCTGCTGGGCGGTCAACGCCCACGAGGGTGCCAAAGCGGGCGCGCAGAGCGTCAAGGCGACCCTCCACGTCCTCGTCGGTTACCTCAGTGTTAGGCACCTCAAGCGAAAGGCCCTCAAGGCTAGGCAGTTCAAAGTCGGGGCGAACCTCAACCTCAACTACGAACTCAAGGAACTCGTCTTCCTTGTCCCCAAGAGGAAGTGCAGTCACCTCGATGGAGGGCTGGCCCAATGGACGCAGCTCGGACTCGGCAATTGCGTCACGGTACAGGCCCGGCAATGCCTCGTTGATTGCGTGCTCCAAAACAGCTGCACGGCCAACACGCTGGTCAATGATGCGTGGTGGCACCTTGCCCTTACGGAAGCCCGGGACAGAAATGTCCTGGGCGATGTGCTCGTAGGCGTGGGCAATCGCAGGCTGGAGCTCCGCTGCCTCTACCTGGACGGTCAGCTTGGACTTTGTGGGGTCCAGGGTCTCGACGGTGCTCTTCACTTCGATGGTCTCCAACTTGGGTGAGTCTCCCGCCTCGAACCCGGGACGGGAATGTTTGTGTGTTCGAACTGCTGACCTTCTCCACCCCAACACATGGCTCCGCTATGCGGATGTCACGTGATGCAATGAGTGTCCTGGCAACTCGGAAACTGCTTGGGCTCGTACACCTTGCCCATAATGCAGACAAGACTAACCGTAAGATCTTACGTCATCGTGGGGACCATAGTCATTGTGGCTGGCCACAGCGCTGCCCGTAACGCTACGTAAGCCAAAGAAGTGACGTAACCAGAGTCGTCGAAAATCAGACGTGACGTACACGTCACCCGCGCGAGTTGCACGAGCAGCGGGTCCTACTGTTAATGTTTTCTGCGTGCCAACTTTGCGGTAGGCACGCTTGGGAAACCGGCGGCGGTCTGATTTGGAAACAATGAGGAAAGTCGCTAGAGTTATCCGAGTCAAGCGGGTGTAGCTTAATGGTAAAGCCTTAGTCTTCCAAACTAATGACGCGAGTTCGATTCTCGTCACCCGCTCCAGTAAAGGAGAGAACCACATGGTTCTCTCCTTTTTTCATTCCCGATTTTCCGTGCCCACCCAACACCGAGATCGCACCTGCGGGGCTACAGCGTTAGGGGGCTGGGGCTACAGCGTTAGGGGGCTATAGGGCCATAAGGGTCATAACCCTTGGATTGACGCCCAGATCTACGAAAAATGCTGCAGATACATCATTTTTGATGTGCCTGCATCATTAATGCGCATCGAGGGCGGCGATGCCCGGATGAAATAAGTCCACCATCTGGACCTAAGTTAGACAGTCTTATGAGACTAGACTTAACCTCATATCTAGCGGCCATCGCGCTCACTACGCGCCGGGCCTGCACGTTAACGATTTGAACACGCTGCGCACGAGAAAGGACCGGCTGGTGAACGCATCGAACACCATGTCCGCCCCAGTTTCTCGTTCCCCATTTTCCGCGCACTGCATCTGTTGCTGTCTCTAGAGCATTGCTGAGTCTGGGCTGCCCAGAACGCAATGCTCCACACCCCTACGCCCGCAGGTCTGCGTCTGATTGGCAGTAGTAGATTTTCAGCACATGACCACGTGTCTCCCCCTTGCGCTTAATGCAAGACACCACTTGCACTTCGCACGAGATACAAAGCCCCGGGCTCCCCTCAATTCGGCACTCTTGCCACCGGCATTTTCCGCCACTTTGTAACTCACAGAAGGAAATCATCATGGCTCGCATTTACGAGGACGTCACCCAGGTTGTTGGCAACACCCCCCTAGTCCGCCTGAACAAGGTCACCGAAGGCGCTGGCGCAACCGTTCTGGCCAAGCTTGAGTTCTACAACCCAGCCAACTCCGTCAAGGACCGCATCGGCGTGGCCATCGTTGACGCCGCAGAAAAGGCAGGCGCGCTTAAGCCAGGCGGCACCATCGTTGAGGCCACCTCGGGTAACACCGGAATTGCCCTCGCCATGGTTGGTGCGGCTCGCGGCTACAACGTAGTGCTCACCATGCCAGAAACCATGTCCAAGGAGCGCCGCGCACTGCTTCGTGCATTCGGCGCTGAGCTCATCTTGACCCCCGGCTCGGGTGGCATGAAGGGTGCTGTTGACGAGGCCAACCGCATCGCAGCTGAACGTCCTGGCTCCATCTTGGCCAAGCAGTTTGCCAACGAGGCAAACCCAGCCATCCACCGCGCCACCACCGCCAAGGAAATCTGGGAAGACACCGACGGCGGCGTGGACATTGTGGTTGCCGGTATCGGAACCGGTGGAACCATCACCGGTGTTGGCGAGGCACTGCGTGAACTTAAGCCAGAAGTACAGATCATCGCTGTGGAGCCAGAAGAATCGGCCATCTTGAACGGTGGCGCACCTGGCCCACACAAGATTCAGGGCCTTGGCGCAAACTTTGTGCCAGAAATCCTGAACACCAAGATCTACAACGAGGTCATCGACGTCAACGCCGAGACCGCAGTTGAGTACGCGCGCCGCGCAGCCAAGGAAGAGGGCCTGCTTGTGGGCATTTCCTCCGGCGCAGCCATCAACGCGGCAGTTCAGGTTGCACAGCGCCCAGAGAACGCTGGTAAGACCATCGTTGTGATCATCCCATCGTTTGGTGAGCGCTACCTCACCTCGATCCTTTACTCGGACCTGATGGACTGATCCCCTCGCAGTTGCAGTTGCAGTTCGCAACTGCAACGCACTCCCGTAGTACCAACGCTCCCGGCTCGCTGCGATCCTAGTTCCCCTGCCCGCTACCTTGCGGCGCAGGTTGCGCATGGATCACAGCGAGCCGCGGGCATAAAACCCGATACCTACTCGTTGTAGGTGGTCAGGCTAGGCGCATCCCATCTCGCGCCACCTTCTGAGAGGACGACATGGCGAACCGAGTCACCCGGGCATTGCGGCTATTACGCGAGGATTTGCAGGCTGCCCGTGACCGCGATCCTGCCGCGCGCACTACCGCGGAAATCGTCCTTGCGTACCCCGGGCTGCACGCACTGTGGTCGCACAGGCTGACCCACCGAATGTGGCGTACCCCTGGGCTCAAACTGCCGGCGCGTCTGATTTCTCAGTTCACACGTTCACTAACTGGCGTGGAAATCCACCCCGGGGCAACACTCGGCCGTCGCATCTTCATTGACCACGGCATGGGAGTAGTCATCGGCGAGACCGCCGTGGTGGGCGACGATGTAACCCTCTTTCACGGCGTCACCCTAGGCGGCCGCTCCATGACACACGGCAAGCGTCACCCCACGCTGGGCGACGGCGTAGTTGTAGGCGCCGGCGCACAAGTACTCGGTGCAATCTGGATTGGCGATGGCGCCCAGATCGGCGCAAACGCGGTAGTTGTTAAGGACGTTCCAGCTGGCGCAGTTGCTGTTGGCGTGCCCGCCAAGGTCAAGGATCGGCCTGCGCAAGCACCGCTCGTGGATCACTGCGAAGATCCAGCCATCTTTATTTAATACCCAGCCCCACCTTGGCCACCACCTCCTCAAGTACTCCCCACCTGAGCCAGCCCCGCCTCAGCTAACCCCGCCTCAGGAACTAAGCCAGCTCCACCTGCGCCAGCCCACACTTGTACTACTTCACATATAACAACTACAATTTAAGTATGTTGTTTCGCGTTGATGCGAGTTCGCAAGAACCGCTCTTTGAACAACTCGCACATCAGGTGCGCGTTGCTATCCTCGATGGCGCCCTCAAGCCCGGAGATAAGCTCCCCTCTGCCCGTGAACTCGCCAGCGCGCTCGAGGTTAACCTGCACACCGTCTTGCATGCATATCAAATCCTGCGTGATGAGGGCTCCCTTGAACTGCGGCGCGGTCGCGGCGCAATCATCACGGCACATTCTGCTGAAGTGCCGCCGCGAGTAAAGCGGGCACTCGAATCCCTAGTGGCAGAGGCAGACGCAGCACACATTGGACCTGACACGATCCTGACCCTGGTCAAGGAGGCCTTCAAGTGAGTTCACACAACACCGAGCACGCTCCACAGTCAGCCGGCAGTGCAGCCGATAGTTCCACGAGCACCACACTGAGCACACCCGCACGTAAGCCAGCTCACCCGGGCCCCGCCTACTACGTGCTCGCACTCGTTCCATCCACGCTCATCTTGCTGGCGGGCTTGATACTGCCGCTCATCTGGCGCAGCGAGATGCCCGATACAGTGCCCACGCACTGGGGATCCAACGGCCCTGACGCATTTGGCTCGTTTACTTCCGGTTTTATTGCGCCGATTGCCATCATGTTTGGTGTTGTGCTGTTTGTCACCGCGCTCATCGCGCTCATTGGCCGTGATGCGTCCACGCAGCGGGTGGGGATAGTGGTAACCACCGCAATCGCTGGGCTCGGCTCAACAATCACCATTGTGAGCGGCCATCAGGCGCGCGGAGCCACGGATCCAGCGAGTATCAACCTACCGGGTCTGGGCATGACGGTAGGCATCGTCATCGGGCTTGCGCTCGGGGTGCTGTTTGCGTTTCTGCTGCCCGCTCCGCACTACGGCAATGCCACCGCGTTACCGGAAGCCTCTGCACCCCGCGCAAACCTCGGTGAACTTGAAACGGCCGTGTGGTTTACGCGCGTGTATTCGCGTGCGAGCCTCTACTCGGGTGCGTTTGCAGTCATAGTCATCATCACTATCGCCCTCGTGGCCAAGACCTATTTCGTCTTGGTGGTGGGTGCTTTTCTTGCCGTCCTCTTGCTCGCGATGTTCGTGTGGAATGCGCGGGTTGATGCCTCCGGCTTCACTATCCGCAGCAGTCTTGGCATACCGAGCAAACATGTTCCGCTCGCGGAGATAGAGTCCGCGCAGGTGATCACCGTGAGCCCGTTTACTGATTTTGGTGGCTGGGGTTGGCGCACCTCGCTCAGCGGCGCGGTGGGTATCGTGTTGCGCAAAGGTGAGGCCCTTGAAATTCTCATGAGCGGGGATCGCACTTTGGTTGTGACTCTCGACGATGCCGCAACTGCCGCTGGCCTGCTCAACACCCTGGTGGAACGTTCCCGTTAGGGGTTACCCTTCGCCTCGCTAATTCTTGGCGCACTTGCCATTAGGATGTGACGCAGGCTTCAATGACGAATCTGCGGGGACAACATGCGTATAGGGATCAATGCCGGTTACTGGCAGTCAACACCACCGTTGGGTATGGGCGAGGCTATTGCCAGCGCTGATGCGCTCGGCGTTGATTCGGTGTGGACGAGCGAAGCGTATGGTTCAGACGCACTGACGCCACTTGCTTGGTGGGGCGCGGGCACGTCCCGCATCAGGCTGGGCACCGCGGTCATGCAGATGAGTGCCCGCACGCCCACCGCAGCCGCAATGGCGGCACTTACCTTGGATCACTTGAGTCAAGGGCGGTTCATCATGGGGCTCGGCGTGTCTGGCCCGCAGGTGGTGGAGGGCTGGTATGGCCAGCCGTATGCGCGACCGTTGGCGCGCACACGTGAGTATGTGGACATAGTGCGGCAGGTTTTTCGCCGCGAACAGCCCGTCACGGCTGATGGCAGCTTCTACCAGTTGCCGCTACAACCCAATCAGGGCAGCACAAACGTGCTCGGTTTGGGTAAGCCGCTCAAGTCCACGGTCCACCCGTTGCGTGCTGATCTCCCGATACATTTGGCCGCTGAGGGCCCCAAGAACATCGCGTTGGCTGCGGAGATTTGCGACGGCTGGCTCCCGCTGTTCTATTCACCTCGCCTAGACGGCGAGTTTCGGGCGCTACTTGAGGAGGGTTTTGCCAAGAGATCTGCTGCGCTCAGCCCTGCCAGTGCGTTTGAGGTGAGTGCGACCGTCCCGGTGGTTCCCGGTGAGGACGTGGAGAGCGCTGCTGATGTGGTTCGCCCGTTTCTTGCGCTGTACATTGGCGGCATGGGCGCCGCGTCCGCTAATTTCCACCGCCAGGCGGTGGAGCGGCTGGGTTATGAGGAGATGTGCGCGGATGTGGCCCGCCTGTACGCGAGTGGTGAGAAGGCGCGTGCGGCCGCGATCATCCCGTTAGAGCTTATCGACGATGTGGCTCTCGTTGGTCCTGTCCCCCGCATCGCCGAGCGTCTGCGCGAATGGGAGGCTACAGCGGTCACGTCAATCTTGGTTCAGGGTGATCCACGTTCCGTGGAGGCGCTGCTTGCCGCCAACACGCTCAACGCAAACTCCCAGCCTCAAAAAACCCAGCCTCAATAAACCCAGCCTGAATAAATAGGTCGAAGTCTTACCACACCGATGCCAGAATGAGGGCATGTCACTTCCTTCCGGCCTCACTTTCGCCTCCGCAACCGCTGAAAATCTGCGGGAAATATACGACCTCGACCTGTGGTCATTTCCTTCGCCCTTTTCGTTGGAAAAGTACCTGGAGGCGCCGTGCCCACTCGATTTTGATCGCACGGTCCTTGTTCGCGATGAGGCTGGCCGACTTGCGGGCATGCACGCTTCCTACGCCTTCTCGCACTTCGAAGTTCCCGGTGCAATCGTCCCCGTTGCTGGCCTCACGTGGGTGGGGGTCCATCCGCAGTTCCGCCGCCGCGGCATCTTGCGTGCCATGATCAACCGGCACTTTGCTGACTGTGTGGCCCGCAACGAGGCTGTCTCTGTGCTCTTTGCGGCGGAGCCCACCATTTATGGTCGTTTTGGTTACGGCGAGTCTGCGTTTGATCTGCGCGCCACTTTTGGTCGCGGTGCGGCGTTGCGTCCTCAGCTTGGCTCCTCACCCGACTCTGTGCAGACCGCCAACCCAGACGACCCCAGCCTCACCGTACGAGTGGAAACGTTTGATCGAAGCGCGCACGAGGGTATCGTCGAAAATTTGCATGAGAGGGCAGCCCGCAATGTGTTGGGGACCGGTCTCAACCGGCCGGGATGGGCCCGGCGTGAGAGCGCCGCCCTGCGCAATATGATGCATCACCCAATTGATCTGGAGGGTGGGCGCGAGGCCCAACGGATCGTGATTGTGGAACGGGATGGGGAGCCGGTGGGTTATGCCAAGCTGCGCCGTAAGGTCGAGTGGGCCAATCAGGGGCCGTCTGGAACGGTGTCCGCCGGTGAGGTGATTGCGCTCGATCCTGGCGCCGCGCACAAATTGTGGTCGGTGCTGTTGGATTTTGACCTCACCACCGAGGTTAATGCGTTCATGATCCCCGTGGACGATCCAATTGTGAGCATGCTGGAAAATAATCGCTCCATTGGCATGACCCACGTGGATAACGTGTGGACACGAATTATCAATGTGCCAGCCGCGCTGGGTGCGCGTCAGTATGCGGCGGATGTTGATGTGGTTCTGGAGATTATCGACGATCTCCTGCCCGGAAACGCTGGCCGGTGGCGTCTACGTGCCCCAGCCTTTGGCGGCAATTCTGGCGGCGAGGTGGCCGAGGTTCTTGCCACTTCTGAGGAACCGGATGTGACCCTTGATATTCGAGAATTGGGTGCAACGTATTTGGGTGGGGTAACCCTTGCGTCACTCGCTGCATCAGGGCTGGTCACG